>Ga0163210_1000838_pt1 | contig 13076 bp, 10 predicted proteins | sample Kivu_220m_FD_113536 | JGI IMG/M metagenome (GOLD analysis project Ga0163210, IMG submission 113536) | Freshwater microbial communities from Lake Kivu, Western Province, Rwanda to study Microbial Dark Matter (Phase II) - Kivu_220m | ecosystem: Environmental > Aquatic > Freshwater > Lake ...
ATTTAAACCAACCGCTGCCAGAGCCATCAGGATCGCAAATTTCGAAACTTCATCCAGGGCGTTCAGCACATTCGCAGCCAGTTGCAAATTGCCGGGATTCGAGACATTTTGAGGTAAAAAGCCAAACGCAACACCCAGGGTACGGATGAGCGACATCACCAGAAAGCCAATGACAAAACCAGGGATGAGTTTTCCCCAGTCCAATCGCGTTGCGGTGGCGGCGCTTGAACTCATATTTTTATTTGTGGCGCGCGATAAAAATCCAACAAGCACGATCAGAGGGGCCATGAGCGTATTGCGAGTCAGTTTTACAATTGTTGCCACGTTGAGGGCAGCTCCGCTGAAAATGGCACCAACTGCCACCACTTGGGAGGTATCGTTTACCGCTGTGCCAGCCCAAAGACCGAAAAAGCGGTCAGAGAGTCCAAGCAAATGCCCGATGATCGGGTAAGTAAGCACAGCCAGCAGGCCAAAAAGGGTAATGGTTGCCACCGCAAAACTCACTTCTTCTTCGTTCGCATCCAGCACCGGGGCAGTGGCTATAATGGCGGTATTCCCGCAAATTGCCGTACCCACACCAATCAAGGCTGCCAGCCGGGGCGGAACCTTGAACAAACGACCGGCAAAATAAGCCAGGATCAGGGCAACCGTAATGCAGATCGTAACCAATACCAGTGCCTTGGCACCGGTAGCAATCACATCCTGGAGACTCAAGCGCAGGCCCAGTAAAATAATTCCAAAGCGCAGAACACGCTGGATGGAGAATTTAATCCCCGCTTTTGTGCGCTCTCCCAGCCCAATCCAGTTGCGCAGATACAACCCCAACAGGACAGCGATGAGGATCTCACTGATGGATTTATTGAGAGTGGGGTTCGAGATCAGCCCATGGATGAAACGACCGGCGATGGCCACTCCCAGGACGAGGTTCAAGCCTGCCCAGCCCAGTTTCAATTCTTTGGAGAGACCCTGCCAAAAATTTTGAATTAGTTTACACATGGATCGCCTTTAAATTATCGTATAAATATGGAACGCAAAGCGTATGAACGACCATACTTCGCTTTGCGTTCCATGAAAATATGGATTATGCGCTGCGATACAGCTTGGTTATCACAAACTCGTCATGATGAAGAGTCTCAGCGTTCGTAAGCCGGCCGTTAATGGTGTGTGCCATTACTTCCATCGTGCGATCGGCGGCTCCATCCAGGTTGTAATCGAAACGCAGCAAGCCGGTAATGTCCACATCAATATGCTCGGACATGGTCTCGACCGTCAACGGATTTGCAGAAAGCTTGATTACCGGTTCGATCTTATTTCCAATGATGTTACCCTGCCCGGTGGCGAACAGGTGGAGTACTGCGCCAGCCGCACAGCAAAGAGTAACCATCTCAGCAGCAGCGCTGGATGAATCCATAAAGTGCAGGCCAGGGATTTTCGGTTCTTCGGCAGGCTCGAGGAAGGAAACTACTTTACAACCTCCCATTTTCTCAACATTACCAAGCGCCTTCTCCTCGATGGTTGAAAGACCTCCGCGGATGTTGCCTTCTGTCGGTTGCGTTCCAAGCAAGCTGACTCCCTGCGATTCAACCTGCTCCTGGTAGTTGTCAAAGGCAGCCTTAAACTGTGCGGCCACTTCCGGCGTGTAGCATTGTTCCATGATCTTGTCTTCCGCTCCAGTGACTTCTGTGGTTTCCCCAAAGATCAAGGTGTTGCCAAGTTTTTCCAATCGTTCGAAGACACGGCCAATCGTGGGATTGGAAGCCAGTCCACTGGTCGTATCCGATTCGCCGCATTTTGCGGACACCAAAATCTCGTTCCATTTTACTGGTACACGCGGCAGTTCTGTGGCATATTGGACAAATTCCTTGGCCTTGCGTGAGGCCATTTCAATGGTTTTCAGATCGCCGTAGCGTTCAATGCTGAAACCAGCCACAGGTTTGCCGGTTTCGGCAATACCTTTAACAATGTAATCGGTCCACTTGGGTTCAATTCCAATCACGATAACGGCTGCAACATTTGGATTGCGTCCCGTACCAATCAATGTCTTAAAAGTAAGCTCAAGGTCAGCGCCATATTGCAGACGTCCATAAGGATGCGGTAAAGCCACGGTCCCACGAATCAGGTTTGCCACACCCTCTACGGCAGCATTGGAAATGTCATCGACGGATAAGATAAGCACATGGTTGCGAATGCCGACCCGCCCGTTTGCCCGGCGGAAACCAGTCAGGGGAAAATCTTTATTAATGTCCATGAGAACTCCTATTTTTCAAAAATCTTGGATTTGCTGGCAGCCCAGCGCAGACTCTTGATATTATGGACATGGACATGTTCACCTGCGGCAATGGGAGCAGCAGCGTAACCGATCGCCCGTCCATATTCAATAATATGCTTGTTGAGGGGCAGGTCCTGCATCGCCACCTTGTGGCCCAGGGGCACATCACTGACCAGTTTGATCTGCTTGATGTCTTTTCCTTCCAGGGTCACCACACCGATTTCATCACCGACTTTCAGATCGATGACAGCCACGCCAACATCATCGCTGGCTTCATGCAATAAAACACCTTTTTTCATTGTTCATCTCCTTTATAGATTATGATTGGGCAAGATCACGCAAACGATATGTGTTTACTCGTAAGGAGTCTTGTCCCAGAACTGGGTGAATTTCCGGATGCCATCCTGCGTGAACGGATGCTGGAAGCCTTCCTGGTAAACCGACAAGCCCGCAGTGACAATATCCGCGCCCATCAGGGCGGCATCAACGATCTGGCGGGCATTTCGCACCGCAGCCACAATAATTTCAGAATCAAAGCCATAGTTATCGCGGATCGTGACAATATCTTCGATAAAGCCATGGACATCCTCACCATTGGATTCCTTCCAGCCAATGAACGGGGAAATGTAAAATGCTCCAGAACGCATTGCCTGCAAAGCCTGCATGGCAGAAAAAACCAGCGTGCAGTTGACACGAATTTCTTTCTTTGCCAGTGCTTCCATCACTTTAAAGGCGGGTTCCACACATTGCAGCTTGATCACAAAATTAGGCGAGATTGCTGCCAGCTTTTCCGCTTCGGGCATCATTTCTTCATAGGTCATAAAATGCGGATTGACCTCCACAGAAACAGTTTTTTGTGTGCCGTCCACAAGTTTGGCAATTTCACGAATCACCGTCAGAAATGGCTTGCCAGATACCTGCACATGGCGCGGATTGGTGGTGACCCCATCAATATTAAAAGCATCCAAAGCATATTTGATTTCATCCACAAGGGCACTATCCAGAAAGAATTGCATATCAGACTCCTATTTAGTTTGGATTTTTACATCCGCTGGAAGATTGGCAATCATTCCATCGGATGAAATTTTGAGTTCAAACCCGGGAAGCCGAAAACCGAATCGGGGTACCCCAAATGTCCATACTTCCTCCAAGTCCAGTCCGACCTTGAGTTCACCCGTATGTTGCACAGCCGGCCCAAGGGGCAGGAGTGTCCCATCGCGTCCAAAGACGGGAATGTAATCCAATGGCACATCCCACTCGAAAGATCCCGGTCCCTTCAGCCAGGTCTGATTCCAAATATCAAACCATTTTCCCTCCGGCAGGTAAAAGCGTGCATTTCCTCCCGGCACTACCACCGGTACAACCAAAAGGGAACCGCCCAGCATGTACTGTTGTTCGAATTGCCATGCAATCCGGTCTTCGGGAAAAGCCAGGACCATGGAACGCATCACGGGCATACCTGTCTCGCTGGCCTCCAGCGCACAACTTTGCAGGTAGGGGATCAACCGATAACGCCAAGCTAACCAGTTGCGGATGATCTCTTCCGCCTGGTCGCCATAATACCAAGGCTCGCGCGGACTGGTGCCATGGAAGCGCGTATGCGAGGCCAGAATACCGGCCTGGGCCCAGCGGATATACAGTTCAGGATCTGGCATTCCAGTCCCCAATAGGCCGCTGCTTTGCTGCGGACCGTAGAAGCCACCAATGTCGTGGGCATAGAAGGCGCCGCCGCTCAGTCCCCAAGAGAGCCCGCCGCGGATGCTGGCTGCCAGCCCTTCCCAGTCTCCTTGTGGATCGCCGCCCCACTCTACAGGATAGCGCTGCCCGCCTGCCCAGCTCGAGCGCCCCCACACAATGCCATCCTGATCGCCATACTTTTGCGATGCTTCAAACGTGCAACGATTGTATAACAGCGTATAAACGTTATGTAGACGCTTTCCGGTATCACCGTTATATCCAACCACTTCCTCGGGCACAGCCTCGCCATAATCGGTTTTCATTACCGAGACACCCATTTCAAACAGGCTGCGATGCATATCCCGGAACCAGGCATAAGCTTCCGGATTAGTGAAATCCAGCAGTCCAGAAGGCTGCAAGTGCGGAATGAGCCTATCGTTAGGAGGAGGCAGCCAACGATGCACATAGGTCGCGCCGTCTGCAGTTTGCAAGAAAAACTTTTTGGCGGCCAGTTTGGCAAAGAGGGGGTTAATAGTCGACAGGTAGGGATATTCCCACAAGCATAGCCTGTAATTCAGGGCGCGCAGGCTCTGCACAAATCCTGCCGGGTCGGGGTAACGATCGGTGTCCCAGGCAAAATCGAAGCGCGTTTCGGATTTGTGCCAGGCGCGCCCATCCAGTGTCAGCACGTCACAGGGAATGCGACGCTGGCGTAATTGATGGGCTACTTCCATAATTTCATCAGCAGTCTGGTAAAAGGCCCGCGACATCCAGGCCCCGTAGCTCCAGCGCGGCGGCAGCGTGGTTCGTCCAGTCAGTCTGGTGTACTTTTCCAGCATTTCAGCCGGGGAATCAGCAAAGATAAGGAACAAATCCAGGGTAGGATCATCCAGCTTGATGACATAGCTGCGGTGTGACCAGGGCGAATAACCCACACCGTGTGTGGCGCGTGCCCCTGTGTGGGCAAATAGCCCCCAGCCGCGCGGGCTCCAGGCAAAAGGTACATTTTTATACGAGATCTCGGCGTTGACACCGGTCGCGTCCCGGTTCCAACTTTCGATGAGCTGCCCGCGTTTGTCCAACCTGCCGAATTTCTCTCCCAGGCCGAAGATGCTCTCACCACTGTTCAAAGCCAGTGAGAGCATCCACTGCTCAGGCATGACCGCCAGCGGATGCAGCCGCAGGGCGCCGCCGATCGTTCGGTCGCTTGACGATCCAAGCAGAAGCTTGCCATTGCGGTAGATCATCATCCGCACTGGTTCCTGTTGGAAAACCAACTCCAGTGTTCCGACCGTGATGTGCATCTCCTCGCCAGCTTCCACGCCCAGGGACATTTCGGGCGGCTCGAGCCCGGACAGGATGCCGTAATCTGGCGCAGGTGTGCGCTGGATGCGTAACCGGAGAATTTCCTTTCCGGGCGCGCTGACTTCCAGCGTTCCGGCGCTGGTCTCGAAACGGGCAATGCCAGCACTCAAGCCGGAAAATTCCAGCCAGTTCAGGCGGGTGAAGCCGTCCTGTAGTTTGTTGGCTTCCTGGTCGAAGAGCATTATTCTTCTTATTCCTGTTTACTTCATGCCTGTGGTGGCGATCCCCGTGGTGATGTTCTTCTGCAAGAAACCGAATACAACCGTGATCGGCAACAGGGTCAAGACAGTCATTGCCAGGATGAGGTTCCACTGGACATTCAGTTCACCCTGGAAGGAAGCTAGGCCAACCTGCAGGGTGAAGTATTCGCTGCGGCTCAAGACGATCAAGGGCCACAGGAAGTCATTCCAGCGCCACATGACCGAAAAAATGGTCAGCACAGCCAGTGCTGGTTTTGCCAGCGGTAGGATGATCTGTGAATAGATGCGCCACTCGCTGGCACCATCGATGCGGGCGGCGTCGATCAATTCGTCCGGGATGGTGAGCATATACTGCCGCAGCAGGAAGACACCCGTGGGGGTGGCTGCCGCAGGGACAATGATGCCCAACAGGTTGTTATTCCAGCCAACTTCGGTAATGACCAGGAACACCGGTACCAGCACAACCGAGAGCGGAACCATGAGCGTGCTGATCATCACCATGAAAATGGTTTGCCGCCCGGCAAATTTATACTTGCTCAGGGCAAACGCCGCCATGCTGTTGACCAGCAGGGTCAGCAAGGTTGCCAGGACGGTCACAATAATGCTGTTCCAGAGATAACGCCCAAAATTGAAACTTTGAACACCCTCGATGTAGTTATCCGGGCCAAAAAACACTTTCTCCACCGGCTGGCGTTGGTCGATATTGACCTTGATTAACTCACCAGGATTTTCCGGATCAACCAGTTGGGCTTCCAGCCCCACCCGGCGAACCTGCGCCAGAACCCGGGTAGAATCATCATCGAAAGTAACCTCGTACAACGGAAGCGGGTCTTCATAACCCTCCACCATCACAGTTTCCTGGCGGAAGGGCAGCAAGCGCGGCGGGAATTTAACAATCTCACCGGATGTCTTGAAAGAAGAGAGCACCAGCCATAGGATCGGTCCGAACATGATGAAAACACCAAAGGCCAGATATCCATAAGAAAGTACATCGGTAAAGTCAAGCCTCTTGTGACCTTTGGTCAAGCGCAGGAAACCCAGAATGGTTTTCATCTTATTTCTCCTCCCGCCGGATAGCAAGTTGAACCACGGTCAGAATGATCAGCACGCCGGCCATCAACAGCGATGTTGCCGCAGCGATACCAAACTGCTTGTTCGGACTGGAGAATCCGTAGTTATAGATATATTGCACCAGGTAGAGGGTGGCGGTTCCCGGTCCACCACCCGTGAAGGTGTAAACGATGTCAAAAACCTGGAATGCACGGATCAAGGATAGCACGAGCACCACAACCATGGTGGGCATCAGGAGTGGCATGGTGATCTTCGAAAAGGATTGCCAGGGGTTTGCCCCATCGATGGATGCGGCTTCATACATTTCTGATGGGATCGATTGCAGCCCGGCCAGCAAGATCAGGGTATAAAACCCCATGAAGGCCCAAACGCTGATCATAATCACCCAGAACTGAGCCCATTGGGCATTTACAAGGAAGGGTACTTTCTCGTAACCCAGGCTGGTTATGATGCCATTCACCAGCCCATTTTCCTGCAGAATCCATTTCCAGATGAGCGCAACAACAATTGGCGAAAGCAGTACCGGGTAGAAAAAAACGCTGCGGAAGAAGCCGCGCGCTTTGATCTTGCGATTCAGAATGAGAGCAGTAATCAAGGAAAACAATACCATCAGGGCCACTTGAAAGAACACATACCCTAAGGTGTTGTATGCAGCCCGCCAGAATAAATCCTCCGTGCATGTACGCGGTTCGAGGTAGTTCTCGCACGTTAATACGCGCTCAAAATTATCTGTTCCAGCCCAGGGGCGGTCAAAAGGAAAAAATGATGCGCCACCTGTGAATGCATAGACAAAGTTGAGCAGCATTGGGAAGAGGATAAATATCCCAAAGATCAGCAGGTTTGGCAGAACGAAAGCATAAGGCATTCCACGAACGCCGATCAGGCGCTGAAGCGTGCCAAATATCAGATCCAGCAGGGATGTAATGAGATCGTAGATCCAGCTAAATAATCCAGTGACTGCATTTTTTGCCCGATTAAACCCGTTTTGAGCAAGCATAGTGCAATCCGATCTAGTGGGGTGCGGTATGGAAAGTACCGCACCCCACTGTAGCAAACGAGATGTTACTTCTGCGCCTCTGCAATCGCGTTGTCAATATCCTGCTGGAGGTTGACCAACATCTCATCCAGGGTCAATTCCCCGCTCAGGTATTGGGCAATGCGGTTTGCACTGTTGCGGTAATATGCAAAGGCATAGGGATGGGGATTCAGAGCTACGGCCTGATCGCTTAACTTTGTCACCTCGACCGTATACGCAGACAGGGCAGCCAAAACAAGAGGATTATCGGTGTTGAAAGCCACGCCCACGGTCGCCACTTCTGTCTGTGCAGGCAGGGACAATGCACTTGCTGAGAAAGCGCCATAATTCTCCGGTTGGATCAGGAATTCGATCAGCATGGCAACTTCTTCAGGATGTTCTGTGTCAGCAAAAGCTGCCACTGCCGAACCGCCGGCTATGCCGGTCGAGCCGCCCTCCCCGGTGGGGTTGGGAACCACAACCCAGTCGAAGGCATCCCCGACATCATTGGCCAGACCGCTGATTTGCCAGGAGCCGGACATGCACATAACCAGCTGGCCGGATTTAAAGGCACCAATGCAGCTGTTCACCGGTTCAGCACCGAGCCATACTTCCTGCGGGGTGATCCCGGTGTCGTGCCAGCCCTTCACAATTTCAGCAAAGGCACGGAATCCAGGGGTATCCACGGTGAAACCGCCCTCATCATTGAGCAGGATGGCACCCATGCTCATGGCTGGGCCGGCAAAACGGTGGCCCGTGCGGTCGATGGCAATGGCATACTGCACCTCGGTAGCCTCAGCCACCTGCTGGGTGATAGTTGTCCATTCCTCCCAAGTGGTCCCTTCCCCGGGTAGTTCAATCCCAGCCTGCTCGAACAGGGTCTTATTGACATAAGGTCCTGTCACGGTGAGGGTATCCGGATAACCACCGAATCCCAAAGCCTCCAGGATGGGAGCTGGGAAATTGGCTTCATAGTAGGCTGCATCCGCCAGATACATGCGCAGATCCAACAACTTGCCCTTGTATGCACCGAAGTTGGTGATGCGGGCAAGGTCGGGACCTTCACCACTTTCCACCTGCGCAGGCAGTTGTTCATCAATGGTTTTGTAGGGTACCACATCGAGTACAACCGTGATGTATGGGTACTCTGCCATGAAGGCATCCAGCAGGGGCTGGATAGCATCTGCTTCCTTGCCATCCGCATAGTATGTAAAGCGCAATTCGACAGGTTCCATGGGGGCTTCAGTTGGAACTTCCGTGGCGACGGGGGCTTCGGTCGGTACCACAGGCACTTCTGTTGCGGCTGGTGTACAGGCTGCGACAAGAACCGCAACAAACAATAAAACAGCAATTCCTTTTTTGCCTTTCATTTTTCTTCTCCTTATTTGATTGGATTGAGCAGTTATAAACTTAAAGCCTATTCATGTATTGTTTTCCTGCTAGCTCACCTCCTTTGGAATACTCAAAACAGGTATTTGAGCAAGATTGGAAAAAAATTTCAGGCTGCTCAAAAAGTTGCCGTAAACAAGAGAGATATGGTGTTCCAAACCTTCAGACATCAAGGTGTCAAGAAATGTTTGGGAAGGGAAATCACCCTTGAGCGTTCCTGAGGTACCGCTGAAAGGTTTTGGGACAGCCAACATCTCACCTTTACCAAGCACAAGCCGCAGGTTTCCGGATGCCTGGCTGACGCGGGCAAAAGTTACCTCCCCAGGCTTGAGGGGAAAATCCATGACCAGCGGCACTCCCCGGTTGGAATGCAAACCACCGTGAGCTGGGATGCTGGGTTCTGCCATCGTTAAAGGAGCCAACCCGCAATGCCAGAGGGCAATCCGGTCTTGGGCTTGATCGACACCGACAATATCCGTGCCAAATGCCGGGGAATCTGCCAGGGTTTGCAGCATCAACTGTGTGAGTGTGCCATTGATATCTGCTTCACAACTGCAGGGTATGGGGATTGCCTGCCCAAAACCATCGCTAAGCATGGACATGGCTCCACAGGCGGCACAACCCATCTCGGTGAAGAACTCTGGCCAGCAGCGCACCGCCAAGCCATCCAGTTTCTGTTCGATAGATATATCTTTCAACGCGTTAAATACTCTCAAGGTGCCGTTCAACGGAGCCTGTTCAAGTGAAGCCAGGTTGTCCAGGCGGGTATCGAGCGAGGTCCGTGTCTGGTCGAGGGTCTCTTGTGAGATGGAGCGCGCCCGGGAAAAGATTTCATCCAGCTTAATACGCTCGATCTGGATCCCGAAGATCTCTTTTAGCCGGGTCTCATCCAAATGGCAGGTGTCCAAGCCATCCGGATGCTCACCCACCACCCCCAGGCGGGCGGTTTTCAACCGCCGGCGCAGGAAACCTGCCCGCGCTAGGTCCCGGAGCTTATCGATGGTTTGTGCATCCCGGGGACCGGCGTAGGCATAGTCATATTGCCACTTGCGCAGGGTAAGGGCGTGCCCGGCAAGGTTGATCCCGCACAGTGAATTCAAGCGCAACCTTCCCCCACTCCATGGTTCCGGTATTGCCCAAAGGAAGAGGGGAGCATCGATTGTCTGGGCAATTTCCACGACCATCGTGCTGTCAGCAAAGGTGGCCTGGAATATAAGCAGCAGATCCAAGTCGAGGTCCGAGAATTCTTGAGCGATTTCTTTTGCCAAGGACAAATCATGGATGGGGCGTTTCGGTTCCAATAAATTAAAACCGGCGTCTGTCAGGGCTTGGCGCGCTTCATTGATCATTTGTTCTGCATATGGCACATCAAATGTGTTTCGGATTAATGGGATGAATGCAATTCGGAGTGGGTTCAAGGTTCCTCGTCAGGATAAACAATCGTCTCTTTGTTGATAAAAGAAATGCAGCAAAGCCAGGGCGGCAGCCCCGATGACCCCAGCCTTCCAACCGAAGCCAGTGGCTTGCAAACGAACCTGTTTCCCCATCCCACTGAACGCCATTCGCTGGATGATTTGGGTGACAGGAGCAATGAACAGGTCTTCACCGCGGGAGAAGATGCCTCCCAGTAAGATGAGGTCAGGGTTGAACAGGTTGATCAAATTTACAAGGGCAATTCCCAGGTAATACGCGCGTGCTTCGATCATTTCCGTTACAAGGGAATCGCCCTGACGGGCAGCGTCAAATACGCATTCGATTGGGGACTGGTCCGCACAATTTTCCAGCATTCTGGCTAAAATACCGCCCGGATTCGAACCTGCAATGTTTTGCGCTTCCCGCAAGATGGCAGATTCGGAGATGATGGTTTCAAGACAACCGCTGTTGCCACATCGGCAGGTTTCCCCACCGTGCGGCAACAACACACAGTGACCAATCTCGCCAGCACCTTTTGAACTGCCCCGAAATACCCTGCCTTTGAAGGTCAAGCCGGCACCTACCCCGGTCCTTCCGTAAATAAATGCAACAGAATCAACCCCGCGGCCAGCCCCAAAGTAGGTTTCAGCGATGGCCATGGTGCGCACATTATTATCAACGATAACCGGAAGACTGAGCCGTTTCTGTAATTCATCCCGCAAAGGAACATCATGCCAATCCAAATTAGGAGCAAACAAATTCACCCCGGTGGAGAAATCTACCAGACCGGAGGCGCCCACACCCACCCCCAGGATCCAGTCGCGACCGATGCCGCTTTGTTTGATTATATTTTCGTATCTACTCACAGGGTAGTTGCCGCACCAGAATATGTGGTGAAATAGGTGCAAAACCGCCGAAAATCGCCAGATTTGCGGTAACCAGATGTGGCGGCGAACCCAGAAATATGCTGATTTGAGCCATATATGCCGACCTTTCACAAGACCCGTGAGTAGATACATATTTTCGGTGTGCACCTCAATAAGACCCAATACCTCCCCGACCGGAGAGTTGGTATCGAAGTGCTGGGTATGGTTATCGATGATCTCTGCCCGCAAATTGGCGAGACCAACCCGGAAAATCCCTACACCGATATGAATGCCGATCACATAGCGTGCACTGGGTTCCAGGCAGATGCTTGTGCGTGGTCGGCCAACTGGTCGTTTCTTATCTATTTCCTGGTTGGTATTGATTTCTGTGACAATGCCCTCCTTGATGAGTTCGGCAATCAGGTTTGTGATGGTTGTGTTGGATAGATTGAGACGCCTGGCTAACTGAACACGTGATAGCACAGGGTCATACAAGAGATTCAAGAGGATCGCTTGCAGGTTGTGTTGTTTGACCAGGTTGATGTTTCTACCTTGAAAATTTGGCTCTGTCATCCCTTGTTCTTTGAATTGGGGGTTGTTTGTGCAATTAATTAATTAAGTTGAAAAAATAATTGTCTGATATTATAGTTTTATCTTCCCCTTGTGTCAATATTTTATGAGCTCAAAAAATCTTGTTTGCCCTGTATTGGGGGACGCCGAGCATCGCACTTAAGCTGGTTCTTCCCTTATCAAAAACACCGGAACAAGGAAATCCCATCTTTAATTGATCGCTTACACCTGGCTCTATCTCGACCTTTGCTCGATTTTCGCTTTCACTCCCTTCCTGGGTGTATTTCGAGGCGAGTCATGCTCGGAGACTAAAGGGGGAATCTATAAACACGGGTGATGGAAAGTCGAGAGGGGGATGTAACATCCTTCGTCCTCAATATCACGCCCAATTATGGAATATCGGGGGCGGACACCAGCACGCCCAAACCATTTTCAACCACATCGGTGAAAATGTAGATGTGCTCGCAGGCACCAAAGAGGGTCTCCCGTTGGTACTTGGCGCCCAAGTCCGGAGGTTGCTGCCAAACCCGAACTAAACCCGAGCATCTTCTTTGGGATAATCGACCAAGTAGTAGGCGAGTTCCCTCAGGTCAAAGTGGTTGCCAACACCCTGCGAGAAGTACAATCCACCAACCGCCATAGGTAGGGGCGCAGTAGCTTGGGAAGATGGACAAGCCATTTTCTCCCCAGCCTGCGGTTAGATATTTGCGGCCGCGTTGGATGCGGGGATGGGTTTGTTTCGGGCTCGTTCTATGATTTGGTGACAGGTGAGGACGCACAGACGGCTGTCAACCTTGGTTGGGTTTATGTTGCACTACCTGCGGTAGTTCCGCACCGTACTCGGTCTGCGAGCCAACGCTTTTCCGTTCAGCCAGTTCTCCACGTATTCCGCCAGGGGGATTTGAGCGCTGTCGAAGGTCAGGCCGTGGTCGATCTTGTTCAGGGTCTGGTTGACCCAATCCCGGCATTCCTTCTGGCTCTTGGCGTACTTGGTGAGGCGTCTACCATTCAGGCTGACCTGGGCGCACCAGCGTCCGTCCTTGCGTTTGTAGATGCTGCCTTCGTTGTTGCCGCGTTTGCTTGCCATTTTTATTTCTCCTCTCTGTGACTTTTTTTGTGGGTCCAGTTAGGGAGAAACGAGTGGTGAAGCTTGTGCTATTCGACTATTAAGGTGCTGCGGTGACATCAGGATTATCTCTCTAAACTGGACGAAAAGCAAATCAAGTTTAGAGTCATTATAC
>Ga0163210_1000839_pt1 | contig 13072 bp, 17 predicted proteins | sample Kivu_220m_FD_113536 | JGI IMG/M metagenome (GOLD analysis project Ga0163210, IMG submission 113536) | Freshwater microbial communities from Lake Kivu, Western Province, Rwanda to study Microbial Dark Matter (Phase II) - Kivu_220m | ecosystem: Environmental > Aquatic > Freshwater > Lake ...
AATTAAGAGAAGTGTAGTGGTCGACCTTGCCATTCCTTTGTCATCCCAAACCCTGTTCTGACGAAAGTCAGAATTGATTTGGAATCCATTATATAGATTCCTGCTTTCGCAGGAATGACAAGGAAGATGGGAGTAACAAAGAGAGTGGAATTTTGAAGACAACTCCTTTCCCATCTTCAGTCGAGTTTAGCCCATAGAGACGAGCTAAATTCAAGATTTTGAAGCTAAAATTTGTCAGGGTGATTTTCGGTTTCTTTTTGGCAAGTCTAATTTAGCGCTTATTGACGCTCTAAATTATCATTTTTGAGGCTAATTTTTCAGAGGAAAAAAATTGTCATCAATAGTTTAGAGGATAATAACAACCTAATGCGTAAATTTTATGTTCAAAGGAAAGGAAAGAAGAGTAAATCCTTGAGGATTAGAAAGTTATCCACAAATCGTGAAATCTGTGAAAACTATAGAATAAGTGGTTTCTCCTTAAATACTATAGGATAGCAACTATATCAAACCCTATCGCCTACTCCCCTTTTGTTACCAGGTTGTGGTTAAAAGTAACAGGAAAAAAACAATCAAAAAAACAGTTAAAAATTCATTAACTGCCTTTTTAAACAATCTCCCTTGAAGATATTGTTGGGTGCCGCCAACCAAAACATAAAAAACCGTGGTTAAAAAAAGGGCTTCCATCGTTATTTTCACCGGCCAAAAAGAAAAAATAAGGGCTAATTCTCCTAAACAAAGAGAAATTAGGCCGCCGTAAATAATTTCTTTTTTAATCGTCTCCCCCAACCTCACCGACCAAAGCGATGGCAAAGTGAGTAAAAAACAAAAAACAAAAGTAAAAATAAAATTCAAAAAAGCGGCTAAATGAAAAGAAAGAATGGTTTCAATCAGTAAAAAGCAAATGATCAAAGTCACCAGTAAACCAACTGACTGAGCCACTTTTAAAAGGCCAATTGTTCGTTCAGTGGCGACATTATAAATATTCTCGGTCAGTAAAAGGGCGTACATTCCTAAGGCAAAAAGAATAATAAAAGGTAGTCGGGTTAACCAACGCACTGGCAGTAAAAAATAAAAAAGGCCAACAGCGGCGCTGAAAAGTGGCGGTAAAATTAAAAGAATTAACCATTTAATTCCTTTTAAGTTCTCTCTAAATGCCCAAACAGAAAGAATAAGGGTCAGCAAAGAAAGGCCTAAAATCATTTTTTCTCTATCTTCAAAGGACACTAATTGAGTGGCCATTAAACCAAAACTCAAAATAACCGTTACCAAGACCAATTGCGTTCGTTTAGAAACTCCAGCCTTTCGGATTTTTTTAATCAACTCTCTCAAATTCTTAATCATCACCGTTTACTTCAATTATCTAAATAATTGAAGCGTCATTTAACATTCACACTCTTTGCCTCTTTAACAAGTTTTACAAGTTGTGAATGTAAGTATTTACCTGCTGCTATATATGTATAATTCTTCTTATAATTATCTTTATTTACGTTAAAATACAATGGTTTCCCATCAATGTCAGTCATTTCTCCACCTGCTTCTTTGATAAGAAGATAAGAAGCAGCGTTGTCCCAAATCATTGAGGCTTGATTAATATACGCTCCCAGCTTACCTGAAGCAACATAGCAAAAATCAACTACACTATTAGTCATCCGCAAATTCCGAACACGGGCAACTAAAGATTCAACTATCCTAATTTCCTGTTTTGTTTTATTTGTATCCTCTGAATAATCAATGCCATAGCTTACCAAAACATTCTTTAACTTTCGCTCTTGATTCACTCGAATGAGCTCGTTGTTAAGCAACGATCCGTAATCCTTTCTTGCATAATACACTTCTTTGTAAAAAGGCAAGTAGATTCCTGCCTCAACCACCTGCCAATTCTTAAGTAAAGCCATCATTACTCCAAACCATGAAAGACCACCCGCATAATTAGAAGTGCCATCAATCGGATCAATAACCCAAGTGTATTCGGAATGTCTGTTTTGGAATCCTGTTTCTTCAGCAATAATGTTGTGGGAAGGAAATTTTTTATGAATCTTATCGGTAATAAATTTTTCAGATTTTAAATCAACTTCTGTAACAATATTACTTTGATCTCCCTTTGTCCAAACAGAAGCAATGTGACCAAAACTCTTCATGACAATCTTCCCTGCTCTACTTAATGTTTCTTCAATAAAGCTCTTAAACATAAAAACCTCCTTAATCAAACTTAGGAATAATATCCATCTCCTCTTTTCGCAAATCAAAACAAACACGGAATTTCTGGAAAAAATTATACTGGCCTAAAAGATTATAAGGAGTCCCTAATTCATAAGAAAACGCAATGTTAATAAAACACTCATTCCCGCTGAGCTCGATAGGAATGGCTTTATGAAGATAAGCAATGAATCCTGCGCCAGCAACACCACCTGCGACAATTTCAATTCCCTTTTTAATATTCAAGCCCAATATCTCTCCAAGATTGGCATGGAAAAAAGAATAAGTGGCTCCGGAATCAATTAGACAAACTGTGGAAATTTTCTCTTCGCCTAAAAGAATGTTAATTAAGGGAAGAGCGATCGACTGCTGACCTATAATAGGAACTTTTTGGTAAGGAAATTTCATTCATTCTTGGGAGCCCAAAGCCCGTAATTGCGAGCGGATTTCATTAAGGAAGCTCCCTCTATTCCTAATTCTTTAGCCCTTGCTAAAGCCTTATTTGCTTCTCTTGCTACTCCAGCAACAAACAATTTGTTTCTTCGAGAAACAACCGCTAACCAAAAACCTGCTTTTTGATACTGATTTAAAGGTGTTAATTTCATCTTGGTCATATTATATAACTATCTTTTTTTGATTATCAATCCACTTTAATCTCCCCAAGCACTTGTTTGGGAATGTCAAAATTGGCGAAGACTTTTTGAACATCATCGAGGTTTTCAAGAGCCTCCATTAATTTCAAAATCTTTTCTGCTTTTTCCTTTTCGCTAACGGAAACCACTGATTTAGGTCGAAAAGTAAGCTCACTGTCAGTAATTTTAAGACCAGCTGATTTTAACTTCTCTTTAACTTGATGAAGCTGGCGATCCTCGGTGTAAATTTCAAAGCCATCTTCAGTCTCTTCTAAGTCCTCGGCGCCGGCTTCAAGCGCTTTTTCCAAAACTTGGTCTTCGCTCAAACCATTTTTACTGACCACAACCAAACCTTTTCTTTCAAAAAGATAACTGACTGAACCTGATGTGCCCAAATCCCCTCCTCCCCGATCAAAAACTCTTTTAATTTCTTGAGCGGTTCTTTTTTTATTATCCGTCGCCACTTCAACAATAATGGCGATGCCAAAAGGACCATAGCCTTCATAAAGAATTGTCTCCAACTCACTGCCACTTAGTTTACCCCCTGCCCTATCAATCGCTCTTTCAACATTTTCTTTTGGCATATTGGCTTCTCTTGCTTTTTCAATCGCTAAACGAAGCCTAAAGTTATCTTCTGGATCAGTTATCCCACCACCAGCTTTAACGGCAATGGTAATTGCCTTTGCTAACTTAGTAAAAAGCTGACCTCTCCTTTGGTCATTAACGCCTTTTTGTCTTTTGATGGTTGACCACTTTGAATGCCCAGACATATATTTTACCAGTATTCTATCACCAATTTTACTCCTTGACAACTTACCAGCACGCCTCTATACTGAAAAATCAATGGAGAAAAAGGAATTGGAAAAACAGGCAATTAAGGCCGCTTTAAATGCCAATTGGCAAAAGGCGATTAATTTTAACAAAGCCATTCTTGACCAGTCAGCCAATGAAATTGAAGCTCTCAACCGTTTGGCCTATGCTTTTTTCAAGTTAGGCGAAATCAAAAAAGCCCGAACTCAATTTAAAAAAGTCCTCCAAATCAATCCTTATAACCCAGTCGCCTCCAAAAATTTAAAAAGATTAAAAAGAATTAAAAAAATTAACCCTCAATCAGATTCATCTCCGCTTTCTCCTTCCCTTTTCTTAGAAGAATCAGGCAAAACTAAAACCATTGCCTTGGTTAAACTTGCTCCCCAAAAAGTTCTTTCTTCTGTTTCAATTGGTCAAAAAGTGATTCTCCAACCAAAAAGATATGAGATTGAGGTCCGCACTGAAGATAAAAGTTACTTAGGCGCTCTGCCTGATGATTTTTCCTTTAAGCTGAAAAAATTAATCAAAAAAGGCTATCAATATCAGGCTTTAATCAAAAATGTTAAAGAAAATTTTCTCTCTATTTTTCTAAAAGAGACTAAAAAAGGACGTCGATTGAAAGGTCAACCCAGTTTTACTCCCTTAGAAAACAAAACCTATATTGCTTCAGTTAAAAAAGAAATCCTCACTCCTTAAGAAAAAGTTTTTGATAGTAATCCTCGCCGATAATCAAAATTATCTCTTCTTCATCTTGTTCGAGCGTAGTTGAGAACTTCACTTCAGCAGCAAAAATTTCTTTAATTTTTGCTAAAGTAAAACTTTTCTTTGCTTGCTGATTGGCTTTTATTTGAGTTTCAGTTACTTTTTCTTCGCTATCCCCTACTTTGTCTACCTTAGCACCGAGATTAGTCACCAACCGAGCTGCCTTTTCCGCTAAATTAGAATGATTAGTGCCGTTTAAAACTTTAATGGAGATATTTTCTTTTCTAATCTCCGGCTCAAAAAAAGACTCTTTAAGAAGATTGTCAATCAAGACTGGATCGCCTTTTTTAACTATTTCCTGATCAGGCAGAGAAAAATCTTCCAAAACCATGGCTTTATCCAGATCAATTAATTCTATTCTTGCCGGCTTAATTTTTTTTAAGTTTAACCAGATTTTCAGCTCGTCCCAAAAGCAAAAATTGGTCTTTAAGTCTTCTTTTAAAAATTCAATCAGTACTCGCGGTCGCAAAAAAATCCCCCAACTGGTGATTTCTTTCTTCAATTCTATAATTTCTTCCTTATTTAGTTTTGAGTTTTGCGCTTTGAGCTTTGAGTTTATTCTAATGTATCCTTCAATCGGTCTTCCTAAAAACTCCTGAACTGTTTCTGCTAATAACTGACCGCCACGACCTTCTAATTCTCCCAAGGGATAAACGGCTGAGGCTCGGTAAAAACCATAACCGCGAGTGACTTCAAGATAAGTATTAGCGGGAATTTTAATGATCGTTAAACTTTTATCTTTTGGAGAAAGCGAGAGCACCAAAATCGGCTCGCCGGCAAAAACAAAATTCAGTCTCCCTCTTTGCCAAATTCTTTTTTGATAGCTTAAGCCAATTTTAACCACCAAGCCACAAAAAAAAACTAAACCAATAATAGCCAACCATTTCTTCAAAATTCTCTTTTTTTCTTTTTTAACCCTCTTGACCATCTTTCTTGTTAGAGGTTACCCCTTAAGGGGTAACCTCTTTAAGGTTGTTCTCTTGTAATAGCGAATTTTAATTCGCGTTCTTCCTTAATTACTTAATTACTCAATTTAGAGTTCTTTAGTCCCAATAGTATTTTCTTTAGGTCTTGAGGTAAGGGGCTATTGAAGGAAACTTTTTCTCCTGTTTTCGGATGAGTCAAAGAGAGAAAGCAGGCGTGGAGAAAAAGCCGCGGACACCAAACTCGATCTTTTTTAGCTTGACGACCGCCATATTTTAAATCGCCAACAAGGGGATGACCTAAATGCTTAAGGTGAACCCGAATTTGGTGGGTTCGACCGGTCTCCGGCGTAACTTCAAGCAAACTGTAACATGTAACATGTAACATGTAACACGAAAGAAATTTATAGCTAGTCTTAGCGCTTTTTCCCCAAGGGACAATGCCAAATTTTTCTCGGTCCCAAGCTAATCTCTTAATCGGCAAAAAAATCTCTCCCTCTCTTGCCTCCATTTTACCGTGAACAAGGGCTAAATAACATTTTTTGACCTGCCGCTTTTTAAACTGTGCTTTAAGATCCTCAAAAGCCCCAGGAGTCTTGGCAATCACCATCAGTCCTGAAGTTTCTTTATCTAAGCGATGAACAACTCCAGACCGCTGAAAAAATGTATTAGCGGACTTCAGTCCGCGTTTTCCTGATCGCGAAATAAATTTCGCTATTACTCTCTTCTCCGCCCAATCCTGCACCGTCTCTTCTTTAACACTCTCTGCTCGGTTAACCACTATTCCCACCGGCTTATTAATAACCAAAAAATGAGAATCCTCAAAGATAATTTTCAGCGGCTTCATTTTTTAGCAGTTTTTTCACATTTTAAACAAAGGCTGGCGGTGGGATTAGCGGCTAAACGATCAGTATTAATCATCTGACCGCATTTTTCGCAAACGCCATATTTTCCCTTCTTAAGTCTTTTTAGGGTTTTCTCAATTTTTTTTAATTGTTCTGTCAGTTCTTTTTTCAAACTTTCCGCTCGAAGATGACCAAATTGCTCTTTGGCTTCAGTATCAGTGGCGGCATTATCAATTAAACGGTCGGTGTCAGCAAAAGGGTCTTCTTTTTCAACCGCAGAAAGTCTTTTTTTTGTTTTTTGCTTCTCTCTTTCAAAATATTTACTAATGGGCGCTAAAATTTTTTTTGGAAATTTAATCATCATTTTCTTCTCCTTAATTTTAAAAACTGGCAAACAGTTTGAAAATCTTGTTTCAAACTTCTGCCTAAGCGTTGATAAAAACCAAACCCGCTTACCAAGGCGATTGCTAAATACAAAAGCTGATCTTTTCTAAACCAATTCCAGTATACCTCACCTTCTTTAAAAAATTCAAGGAGAAAAAGAGCCAAACCGCAAAAAAATAAAAAAAACAAAGTCATCACCCCATTTTTCAATTTCTTTTTTAAAGCCAGGAGCCTAATTTTTTTCAAAATCAAAAAGCCAATCAGGAAAAAAACCACCGCCAAAAGTTGAACCGGATGTCTTCTGCTTTCTTGGCCAACAAATAAGACTCCCCAAGGAAAATCAGTTTTGGCGCCAGCGCCAACGCCATCTAAAAAAGCGCCGATAAAAATCAGCGATAGAGCCGGAAATAAACCTAATGAAAAAATGTCAAAAAGGCTCCAAAAATCAAGCTTCTTCTTTAGACTAAAAACCAACAATAGTAAACCGCCAATTAAAAATCCCGCCAAGAAGGAGAAACCATTAATCTCTCTCACCAATAGCCAGCGCAAAAAATTAAAACCAAATTCGTTAAAATGAGAAAGAACAAATATCAGCCGGGCGCCAAAAAGAGTAGCCAAAGTAAAAACAAACAAGCTGTCAAAAAGAGTTTCTTCTTCAAAAGGAGTTTGGCTGTATAAAAGTTGTTCTTGAGCAAATTTCCAAATTAAAAAACTCGCCAGCAAAAAAGCTAAGGCGCTAAAAAAGCCAAAAGAAGAGATGGCGATTGGACCGATTGAGAAAAGAATAGGATGCATAGGATTTAGCGCAAAACTCAAAACTAAAGAATTTTAAAAAACTTTTTCGCTTTAAGTTGTAGTTTTACACTTTGCGCTTTGAGTTTTACGCTTTTCTTCTCCTCACTCTAATTACTCCTGAACAGGGGAGAACCGTTATTCCCCGCTCTTCTAATTGATCCAAAAACAAATTAATTCCCAGCGAATCACTAGCCATATGGCCGGAAATAACCAAATTCAAATGTTGCTTTTTTGCCTCTTTCCGATGCTCCTCTGAAGCATGCATCCCAATCACTGTCCCCACGCCGGCTAAAGCCAATTTCTCATAAATCGCTTTTGCCCCTTCGGTGCCGCCAGTAAATTGAGCTACTTCCACTCTGCCGGCTCTGGAGTTTTTCTCACCAACAAAAAGACTTGGTCCGGCTTTGTTTTTGACCGCTTGGTCAAACTCCGGAATTTGTCGCAAAATCTCTAAGACATCTTTTAATCGCTCTGGTTTTTTATTTTTAAAATAATCAGTTAAAAATCGCCAACCTAAATTGTCTAAGGGCGTATGAAGACAGATAAAAGGCAAATTTAAAAGTCGGGCCGCATCAACGGTTTGAAAATGATTGGCTGAAGCAATTTTCCGATAAACTTCGCCAATTCGCTCTTTCATTACTCCTTCAGCAATGTTAATCGGCACCCCATAAACGGCCATCATCTCCACTTGTAAATCCATTACCTCGTCTAAAGCGGCTAAGGCACGGCCATGGGGATGGTGAGCAATGATCACATCAATCCCTTCACCTTTTTCATTGAGTTGATCGGCCAAAACGATTTCGCCGGGACCAATGTCAATGCCGACTAAAATTTTATCAACCACGGTTGAACTATCACCAAATAAAATCCGCGAGTCAGAATAGGGATTTTTCAAGGCCTCGGGATCAAAATCTTCCTTTTTTTTACCCCGCAACTCCCCATACTCTTTTTTAGCTCTTTTTAAAGCCTTTTCCACTCCTCTTTTTCCTCTCGGATCGGCTTTAATCCCCATCTGGATTGCCAACTGATATATTTCTTGGATGGTCATATCAATCCCAAAGAATAATTTTTTCCGGTTGATATTTTTTAACAATGATCTCTGTAATTTTTTTAACTTCTTCTTGAAGCCCTTTTTTTAGTCATAAGTTCATCCTCGCTACTATTCTAAGCGAGGCCACGTCTGAAGTGGCGAAGTGCAGAATCTCTCTCATTATATACCAGCCAATTCCCAAAAAACAAGTGGAACGCGGCTACCATGTTTGACGTGGTGCCGAGGGAGGGATGCGAGCCCTCACGATCCTTTCGGGATCATAGGTTTTTGAGACCTACGCGTCTGCCAATTCCGCCACCTCGGCCTATCTTACTCAAAAATTCTTTTCTAATTGACACACGGCCGTGTCTTCAAAAGGAAAATTTCCCTTGCCTTTTTTTTACTTCAACAATTTTATTATAGTATTATAGACTTATTATAGCCTATTTTTACTTCCTAATCAATTTCCCAAGGTGGCGTAGCTATTCCACCTCTAAGGTGGAGTCCTTCTGCCACCTTGGGTCAATTAGAAATTAGTAATTTTTGTGATTACTCTTTCTCTCTTTTCTTCTCTACCCCGTAAAACCGAATCCTGTTGCCTTTGAAAACTAAATCTAATTCGCCTAACGGCCCATTTCTGTGTTTGGCAATTAACAACTTCGTCAACATCTCCATTCCCCAGCGCGCCGGTTCCTTCTCCCGATACAAAAACATCACCACATCAGCATCCTGCTCAATCGCCCCTGATTCACGTAAATCAGCTAACTGGGGTTTTTTTGTTCCTCGCGCCTCAACCGCTCTTGATAATTGAGAAACCGCTAAAACCGGCACTTGGAGTTCTCGGGCTAAATTTTTCAAAGATTGAGAAATAATCGAAACTTCTTGAACCCGATTGTCAAACTTCCGACCCGAATCAGCTAATTGTAAATAATCTAAGATAAAAAGTCTAATCCCCTGCTCAATTTGCAGTCGCCGCGCCTTGGTTCTCATTTCCAAGATATTTAATCCCGGAGTATCATCAATAAATAAAGGCGCGCCAGAGAGTTCGCCCATTGCCTCGGAAAGCTTGGCAAAATCTTTTTCCGAAAGCCGACCAGTTTTTAATCGCCAAGCATCAACATCAGCTTGAGCAACCAAAAGCCGGTCAACTAACTCTTCTTTACTCATTTCCAAAGAGAAAAAGCCAACCGGAATTTTCTTCTCCACTGTCAGATATTGGGCGATATTTAAAACAAAAGCAGTTTTTCCTAATCCTGGTCGAGCGGCCAAAACCAAAAGATTTGAATTTTGCATTCCCGCTAATTTATTGTCTAAATCAGCAAATCCCGTCGGCAATCCCCGCATTCCTCCAGCCTCCTTATGTAATTCATCCAAACGGTCAAAACTCTGCGCTAACGCATCCTTAACCCGAATAAAATCTCTTCTTAAATGAGTTTGGGAAATGGAAAAAATTTCGGCCTCGGCTAAATCCAAAATTTTTTGAACTTCATCTTCAGAAAAAGCCTGCTCAGTGATTTTTGAACCAGCAGAAATTAGCTGCCGTTTAGTGTGCTCTTCTAAAATAATTTTGCCATAGTGTTCAATGTTCGCCGCCGTCGGCACGATTCCCAAAAGTTCAGACAAAAAACTATGACCGCCAATTTTTTTCAAAGCCCGTATCTTTTTCAATTCAGACGCCACCGTCACCAAATCAATTGGCTGATGATTTTCAAAAAGACTTAAGCAAGCCTGAAAAACTTTTCCCAAAGCAGGATCGTAAAAATGTTGAGGCCGCAAAAATTCGGCCACTAAACCAATGGCTTCGGGGTCAATTAAAATCGCCCCCAAAACCGACTGCTCGGCCTCTTGATTGTGGGGTGGAAGCTTGAGATTTGGCATAATAGTTTTAACTTTTGAGTTTTAAGTTTTTTTAAGAATTATTATCTTTCTCTCTTCCGGCAACTCTTCTTTAGTAACAACAAGCTTGCTTAATCGTTCTCCTTCTGTCTCTTCTTCTTTTAAAAAGTCTTCAATTCCCTTTTCTTCAATTGGAATGACGATCAGTGGCTCTAATTGAGCAATTAAAGCCACTGCCTCTTTTGGCTGGCTAACTGGTAAAAAAAGAATTTCTGGCTGATTTAAAAGTTCAATTTTTTCTTCGCTGATTTTCTTTGGCAAGCGGTTAAGAGATAAAAGGGCTAAACCATCCATCTTGATTTTATAAATCATTGTCTTATTTTCTCTCATTCCCAGAATTCTCACCTGTTTAATCTCATATTCACCCGGGCCATAAATAATTACTGGCTCACCTTTGAGTTTCAGTTCTTGATCAGTTGGTTTTGAAAAAAGAACAATTTGGCTGGTTAAATTTTTAATTTCCTTGTCAGGCTCAATTAAAATAATTGCCTTTTTGCCCTTAATTCTAAAACAAGAATGATTAAGCCTTGTTATTTCCATAATTTTCATTGTCATCCTGAACTCGATTCATGATCCATACAATTATATAGATTCCAGCTTTCGCTGGAATGACAACGTAATCTATATCTCATTTACGTCTCGCCTGTTACCTTTTTTATACCATCTTTTCCTCTTCTTGACAAGTAAGCAAAAATAGGCTATCCTAAGCACCAAAAGAGCAAAATAATTTTGGAGTGACGAACTTCAGTTTGTTATCTTCCTTAAGCAATAGTCGATGAAAATTGACAAAGACATTATTGTTGCCATTATTATCGGAGTTCTCGTCGGCGCTATTGCCGCCGTGGCTGTTTTCTTTTTACCCAATTTATTATCTAAAAAAGAGGCGCCGAACCCAGAAACAAAAGAAACAACTATTGTCTCACCTTCACCCGCGGCTTCGCTTTTTTTAACCTTAGAAAATCCCCAAGATCAAGCGATTTTTGCGGAAAATGAAATTTCTGTTTCTGGCAGAACCATCCCCACTGGTTTAGTCGTTATTGTTTCGGCAGTAGATGAAAAAGCGGTTGAGGCTGACCAAAGCGGCTATTTTGAAACCAAAATCTCTCTTGAAGAAGGCGCTAATGAAATTAGTATCACCGCCTACAATCAAGAAAACGAAGAAAAAACTGAAGCAGTGACCGTTTTTTATACTGAGGAGGAGATATGATAAAGACTTTCTATTTTATTAGTCTTATTAGTCTTATCCTCTTACCCTCCAATGGCCTCGCCCAGGAAGAAGCGACGCCGACCGCTCAAGAAAACCAGCTTGAAAAAATCCAACAGCTTAAGGAAAAAGTGGCGGAAAAAGTGACCGAAGAAAGACAAAAAAATCGGCATGGCTTTTTTGGCCAAATCAAGGAAATCAGCCAATCAACTCTAATTTTAACCACTAAAAAAAATGAAATCACCATTAAAATTAGTGAAGAAACCAAGATTTCTAGCCTTGGAGTTGGTCCTAAAAAAGAAATTGATTTTGCTGACTTAGAAGTTGGTCAGTCATTAACTGCTTTAGGCCTAACAGAAAAAGAAAATGAGTTGACTGCCAAGGTCATCCTCATCAAGGAAAAACCCTTAATTATTCATGGTTCAGTTAGCGAAGTTGATGCTAACAGTGGCACTTTAACGGTTAAAACAGCAAAAGCGGAAGAATTTTTAGTTGACTATGAAAAAACGACTAAATGTAGAATTTTTGAAAAGGGAAAAGGTTTGGTTAATGGCGGTCTTTCCAAAATTGAAATCGGCAATCGTGTCCATTTAGTCGCTCTTCAAGGAGAAGAAGCCTCCCGCATTAGTGCCCGCCGGATTTTAGTTTTGCCCGGAAAGGCCTTCGGCGTTGTTGGCAAAGAAGAAACCACGCCTGAACCAACTGCTTCACCTTCTCCCAGAGAGCCGGAGTCTTGAAAACTTATCTAAAAAGAGTTAAAATAATTTTACTATGAAAATTAGCAAGCTTTTCAAGAAACATAAAAACAAGTGGGTTTTGGCTCGAGTTTTAAAAGAAGATAAACTTAACCGCCTTATTGAAGTAAAACCTATTCTGGTTAGTTCTAACAGAGATGAAGTTTATAAGGCGTTAGGTAAAGTAAAAAGGGGAACTCATGTAGCAACCATTTTTACTGGAGAATTTCCCAAAAAAGATATGGCTTATATCTTCTTTTTCTATGAGTCAACAAAAATTTAATCCTCAAGCAAATGTCATCGTCATCGAAGCTAAAATTAAAGCCCAGCTTGAAGTCACCACCCGACTTGTATTTGACACAGGAGCAAGTTTGGTTATGCTCCCCTATCAACTTGCCAGAGAAATCGGGATTAAAATTGATCCAACAAAAACAGTTGAAATCACCACTGCTTCTACCACAGAAATTTCCCCTCTTTCCTCAATTCCTAAAATGTCTATCTTGGGTAAAACAGCCACCAATGTTCCTTGTCTTATCCGTGATTTACCAAGAACATCAGAGGCAGATGGTCTTTTGGGTCTTTCTTTCCTCCGCCATTTCAAACTCACTCTTGATTTCAAAAAAGGAATTTTAAGTCTTGAGTAGTCGGGAGGTGGTTCTCTTGAACAATTATAGGCTCTTAATTTTTTCTCTCTTGTCTACAAAATCCAACAAAAACCTAAATTTCAGGCACAAAATTATACAGCCCTATGTATGACTGTATGAGGACTATAAGACATTGTCTTGTTGCTAAAAATAGAGGCGATCGCCTGGCATTTTAGCAACCGAGTTGCCATTGGCATTAAAGATTTGATATGATTAG
>Ga0163210_1000840_pt1 | contig 13065 bp, 6 predicted proteins | sample Kivu_220m_FD_113536 | JGI IMG/M metagenome (GOLD analysis project Ga0163210, IMG submission 113536) | Freshwater microbial communities from Lake Kivu, Western Province, Rwanda to study Microbial Dark Matter (Phase II) - Kivu_220m | ecosystem: Environmental > Aquatic > Freshwater > Lake ...
CATCGGAATCTTGTTGTTTGTCTTTTGAAAATATTATTTTTAAATATTTCAGAAACATTCCGGAATGTTTTTTTAAAAAACTAAATTATCACTTCTCAAAATAATTTAATAGTCAAAATATTCGGTAATTAATTAAAATATTCTTATGATGAATGATAAAATTTATTATCGTTAATAATGCCATATAATTTTTTTGTCTTAAAATATTCGTTATAAATATTATTTATTAGAGGAAAAAATTAACTTTATATAATAAATCCTTATTTTTATCTTTATTTGTATGGAAAAATTTGCTAAAAGTATTCTTAACTATTTTGCCGCTTTTACAGAAACCAGGTTTAATTTCGGCAAAAAAATCGACTACACCTGGTCTGATGACCAGTTTACAACCGACCTTTGTGTATTTCCAGATTTTCAAAAACAATTGTTGAATTCTATAAAATCAGGAACAACTGTAAATATCACTATTGATAAGAACGAGTATTGTATCAAACTTGATTCTGATAAATTTAAGGAACGGCTTCTTAATTTGATTGATGAAAACTTTAATAGTGAATATATATCAAGAATTGTTGAAGAAAATAATATAGGTATGGAAAATACTAATTTGAATATTATTTTACGTAAATATAATCTAGAGTTCAGAAAGTCGGTTGGAAGTATTATACTTGAAATTCAAAACGAAAAAATTAATGAGTTAAAGAATATATATGGATTTGATAATATTCCACAGACAACTTTCAATCCGAATATAATAGAACAGGAACTTTTCGATAATTTACAACAACTCGCGGGTAAATCAAATAATCCTGATGACTTTCTTCAAAAAATCAAAATTCATATACAGGAAAAATGCTTTGAACTTATAATGTATGACTTGTTTGCTTCTTTTAAAAAAATTGTTCCTATCATCGGACTCGGCTCACTCTATCTTTTCTTCCATCAAATCTGCAAAACTGACGAAAATGAAAAAGAAGCAACTATAAAATATCCTTTATTTCTAATAGAAGTTGAAATTCAGGAATTACAAAATCAGATTGTTCTAAAAAGTATAAGAGATATTGTAATCATAAACGTTCCTGCTATTAATACATTCGGATTTGAAAATATTTTAACTACTCCAAGAGCAAGCCGATTTGTTGATGCGAATTATTATTTGATACAGGTTGAAAAATTTTTGCAGAATAATTATAATCATTTTAATAATTTTTTATTAGAACCTTTTTTTAATCCTCTTACAGCCCATAATAAACCGGAAGTCAAATATCGAATTGGCTTACAAATTATACAAAAAGAAAACAGGAAGTTACTTGATTACTCGGAACTTATTACCCACATCGATGCAGGTTTCGGAAATAAATTTAAGGATTTCGTTAAGAACTATATATCTGCAAATGTATATAATACAACAGATGAAGTTGATAAGATATACAGAGAAAAGTATCCGGAAAAATCTGTAAGTAGCGTAATTTCCGAAATCCCTCTTCCTCTTAATAAACCTCAAAAGAGGATACTTACCGCTCTTGAAAACGAAAAAAATAAGATAATCGTTGTAGATGGTCCGCCCGGCACCGGGAAATCTTATACAATAACCGCCATAATTTACTGGGCTAATCAAACAGGCAAATCTATTGTTATTACATCACATAAAAAAGCAGCACTTGATGTAATAGAAAGAATGCTGACTGATAAATTTAAAGACCTCCATCCAAAGTCTAAACCTTCTATCTTAAGATTGGATGAAGTTGATTCTGGTATCAATTCTATTCAAAATACACTTTCTAATCCTGTTATTGCTGCTGCTAACAATCGTGTAAATCAATATAATGAAGATGCTGTCGAAAACGATAAAAGAAAATTAAGCGAAAAAATATCGGAAAAATATTCTGGATTCCTTAAATATTCTGCTGGTTATGTCGAATATATTAAAAAGTTATTAGAGTTTGAACTGATAGAAAAGAATTTAAGAGAACTTAACATCCTCGAAGATGATGTTATAGAAATACCCGAAAATTTTATTATTGACTGGAGTAATATTAAAAAGATTTTGGAACTTATAGTTAATGCAAAAATTGAACAAGTTAGTTATGAACAACTTTTAATACTGGTAAATTATAAAAGTTCGTTACAATCAATTATAAACGCCGGTAATGAGGTTAAAGAACTTGCGATTGACAAAGATATACTTGTTCAGTTATTTGACTTTAAAAAAAATGTTCTTGTTGATTTTACTGAAATCATAAAATGTATATACGATTTTTTAAAACCCGATTCATTAATATTTCCTGAAAATTATTCTATCAAATTTAAATTATTCAAAAAATTTAATCTGCTAAGCAATAAAAACAAGGAACTTTTCGAGAGCCGACTCATACAGCTAAAAAGTCTTAAATATTCCGATTTAATCTCTAACCTTTCGATGGTTTTTAAAAAGGAAAAATCACAATTATCAATTAAGGATTTATATAATGGAATAAGTATTTTAAAGGAAATCAGCAGATATTTAGAACTAAATAAAATAATTCTTCCTTTAAAAAAGGAACTTAATTTTATGAATAATCCACACTCTGATTTCATATCTTTTATTTCAAAATTTGCAAATATAATTCATAATGTTGATTTAAGCACTGTTGAGGAAATAGAAAGACTATATTCCAATTTTAAAAGTGTTTTTGATAAAGTCGGTGTTAACTTAGATAATTTAAACACATTCAATAAACTGTTCGGAAAAAGTGAAATTAGTATACGTAAATATATTGAACTGTTAATTTATCTTAATAATAATAAAATATGCAGAACATTTGACCAGACTATACTTTCCGACTATTATTCCTGTATCCATAAAAAAACGGAAATAATTAATGATAATCGCTTAAAAAATCTTAATAATTTTACGGGAGATATTGAAAGAATAAAACTTTCGGTACAGAAAGGCAAAAGATTGAAAAGTAATGAACTCAAAGTTTTATTAAGAAATGTTTCCTGTATCATATCGGAACCTGATATTATCTCAAAATATTTTCCGATGGAAGAAGATTCAATTGATATACTTGTTATTGACGAAGCATCGCAGGTATCTATTGCCGAATCCATATCCTTAATTCTTCGTGCTAAGCAAATTGTTATATTCGGCGATGAATTACAATATGGTGCCGTAAGTGCATTTAATGTAAATCAGAAATATTCTACCGAGTACTTTAAGGAAATCCTGAATGAATACTCGGAGGATTATAAAGTAAACATACCTCCTGAAACAGTTACGGAAATATCGAGCGTTGTTTCCGGTGAAATTAATGAAGAAGATGCAGTCATCGAACCGATATATAAACCGCAGGACGGAACTGTTGAATGGCTCAAGACTTTCAGTATTAGAACATCGACACTTAATTTTGCCAAAGCAATAAAGAATTACGGTACTTCATTAGATGTTCATTTCAGAAGTTATCCAGAAATCATTAATTACTCTAATGAGTTTTTCTATGAACCGAATCAAATACCTCTGGTAATAAATAGAATCCGCACAAAACCTATCAAAGATGTATTAAGATTCATTAAGGTTGAAACTAAAGGGAATTCGGGAAATAACATTAATATAGATGAAATTGAAACCATAAAAGATGATATACAGAAATTAGTAAAAAGTAACTTTAAAGGGACAATAGGAATTATTACTTCATTTCGTGAACAAAAGAATAAAACAGAAGAACTTCTTCATAAAGAACTTCCGAATTATCATAAATTAAAAAGAGATAATAAACTGACTGTCTGGTTTGTTGGAGATGTTCAGGGAGAGGAGCGTGATATTGTATATTATTCTTTTGTGGAAGATAACAAATTCGGAAATGCAGATCTCGGCACTATATATCCTGTTATTGGGGGCAAAGCAGATACAATCAGAAGTCTCAAAATGCAACGATTGAATGTAGGTTTCAGCCGGGCAAAAGATACAATGGTATTTGTTCACAGTATGCCGATTGAAGAATATCATAAAACACAGCTTGGAGATGCATTGAAGTTCTATAAAAACCTTTGTGATTCGACGGTGGATAATTATATTTCTGATGAAAACCTTTTCGGCTCTCCGGCAGAAAAAGATTTGTATTCAATTATTACTCAAACGGATTTTTATAAGAAAAATTCTAATAAAATAAAAATAATCGCACAATTCCCGATAGGTAAATATATTAAAGAAACTTATAATAGATATATTCCTAAGTACAGAGTAGATTTCCTTTTGACTCTGTCTTCTGACGGAAAAGAGAAATCCCTTATTCTGGAATATGACGGAGTCGAATATCATACAAAAGATCCTAAAGTTGTGAACGAACATAATTTTTCTCAGGAATATCTTGATTATGATATCGAAAGACAATTGGAACTTGAAAGTTACGGATATAAATTTCTGAGATTAAATAAATTTATGTTAAAACCAAAATCAAAAACAGAAACAAAAATTGATATATTAAATAATCTATTAATACAATCATTCAACGCATAAATTTTGGTCAAAAGAATAAAGGAATTTTTAGAGATTTCTTATGAAGACAAGATTAAAAAATAAACAATGGGAATAATGTAAATTTTCATCATATAAGACTTTTTATATTATGAATAAAAAACAAAACTTTAATTCCAGGACTTATATGAACCTTGCCATTGAGGAGATGAAAAAATCTATAAATGAACCTCGTAATGATGGGAAGATAAGTCCTAAAGTCGGTGCGGTTCTTATTAAACCGGATGGTTCTCAAGAATCGAGCCATCGCGGTGAACTTCGTTACGGTGACCACGCTGAGTTTTGCTTATTGGAAAGGAAAAATAGAAAAACGAAATTAGACGATTCAGTTTTATTTACAACATTAGAGCCATGCGCACCCGGTGCACGCAGTCATCCTAAACTCAGCTGTGCAGAAAGAATTGTTAATGCAAGAATTAAAAAGATATGGATTGGTATTGAAGACCCTGATCCAAATGTAGATAGAAAAGGAATTAAATTTCTTCAGGATCATGGTATCATTGTTAATATGTTTGATCCGGATTTGCAAATTGAAATCCGGAATCATAATGCGGAATTTATAAAACAAGCTGAACAGAGAGCTAAAGAATTGAGTGGAAAAAAAGAATCGGTACTTCTTTCTAAAATTGAGGACAAAGTAACTGTTGCATCACTTGATGATTTTTCAGATTTATCATTAACAAAGTTTTTATCCAAAGCCAATATTTCTTATCAGATTGGTAGTCAGGAATTAAATCAGGTTTTAATGCAACTTGGTATTCTAACAGAAGATGGTATTCCAACCGGTGTTGGATTGCTACTATTTGGTAAAAAACCTCAATTAAAATTTCCTCAGGCAGTAATAAAAGCAGAATATATTCGTCCGGATGGTAATAGTGAATTAAAGGATTTTGAGGGACCTTTAGTAGATTTACCGCTTAGTATTATTGATTGGGCGGATAATAGACTTGGGTCTTTTTACACAATTGAGAAAGGTAAAAGAAAGAATAAAAGTGAAATAGATCCATTCAGAGAAGCAATTATAAATGCAATTGTTCATCGTGATTATGATATTGAATCTGCTCCTATTTATTTGATTATTGATAAAGATAAAACTGTTATCAAAAGCCCAGGAGCACCGGTTAAACCTATAACCATTGAGCAACTAAATAGTTTTACCGCCCCCTCTCTTAGTCGAAATCCTAAAATAATGTATATTTTCAATCAACTCGATCTTGTGGAGCAGCGCGGTAAAGGTATGAGTGTTTTGAAAAAAGTTCCTGATGAATTTAAACTTCCGCTTCCGCATTTTTCTTATAATGAACCATATCTGGAATTCACTTTATTCAGAACAAGTAATGTCCTGGAAAGCTTAATAGGGGTTGAAAAATACAATGGACTTAACGATGAGGAAAAAGAAGGACTTTTACATGTATATAATGTTAGAACGATTAGTAAATCTGAATATGCTAATCATTTTAACTATAAAGATAAAACAGCACAACGTCATTTAGCTAAATTTAAACGTCTTGGATTGGTATCGACAAAAGGTGCAACAAGTAATTTACTTTATATTTTTAATTTATAACTATGGACAAAATTCTATATTAAATGTCCGTAGTAGCTTGATTATTTATGCAGAAAACAGAACTTAGGACAGAACTCAGGACAATTTGTCCATAGCGTTATAATTTATGATTAATATAAAAATAAGCATATATGAATATTATTTAAAGATTTATTTTTTTTGTGAACTATCATCTGCACAAAAAATGAATATAAATATATAATTTACAATTGTTTAATTTTTGTTTGCACAAGTGATTGCAAGCAAAAATTAACTGTGTTATAAATATAGGAGTTATAAGATTTTTCGTTGCAGGATGTTTTGAACATTGCATTATAATACTTTATTAAAACAATAAGTTAGAAGTAATACGAAAATAAAAAATATAAAAATAAAATAAATTCATAATAATCACAATTTTAATAATGAATGGCTAAAATAAATTTATCAGACGAGGAAATATCAAAAGTAATTGAATGTCTTGAGAGTCAATCGGAAATTCCCGAGGATTTGCTGATGAAGCTATCCCCGGGTTTTTTTGAGAAGTTAAGAGTAGCGGGAAAGTTTGATTATAAAAGTCTTGATAGAATGAAAATACCGACTCTGGAATATGCAGGAAAAAGGAGTGAAGCAGTTATACTTGCTCAGGCGGCAATTACAGGAGGTGCTGTACCTCTTCAAATAGTCAGAAGTTTTGCTAATGGAAAAAATGGTGATTGGAAAAATCTGATTATTCAGGGTGATAATTTACAGTTTTTAAAAACCTGCTATATGAATCAGGACCCATTAATCAAAGATAAAGTGAAAGGAAAAGTAAAATTAATTTATATTGATCCACCATTTGCAACAAAATCCGATTTTCATACCAATGAGGGTGTTTTTAGTTATGCTGATAAAGTTGACAGAGCTGAATTTATTGAAATGTTAAGAGAACGAATATTATTTGCTCGTGAAAATCTATCTAAAAATGGAATAATAGCTATCCATTTAGATACAAAAATGGTTCATTATATTAAAATAATAATGGACGAAATATTTCAAAAAAGTAATTTTTTAAATGAAATTATTTGGAAAAGAAAAACGAGCTCGGCATCAAGAAGTAGTATAAGCAATTCACATGATTCTATTCTTTTTTATAAAATGAGTGATGATTTTACATTTAATCAAGTATTCTTAGAATATTCCGAAAATTATATTAATAAACAATTTATTGAAGATGAAAAAACTGGAAGACTTTATAGAAGGCATGATGTTATTGCCCCTCCTGGTTTAGGAGGGAATTCTCCGAGATATGAATATAAAGGTTTTATTCCTGAAACTAGATGGCTTATGAAAAAAGACAAATTAGAGATACTTGATAAAGAAGGCAAAATTGAATGGTCTAGTACTGGTAGACCTTACAGAAAATTATTTTTAGATGAACTAGAAGGACAATCATTGTCTGACATTTGGACTGATATTAATGTTGTTGCAGGATCAGAAAAAATTGGATATCCGACACAAAAATCAGAAATCTTATTAGATAGGATAATAAATATATTTACTAATGAAGACGATTTAATTTTTGATTTTTTCGCGGGTTCTGGCACCACCGCCGCAGTTGCAGAAAAACTTGGTAGAAGATGGATAGTTTGCGATTTCGGTAAACATTCTATTTACACTATGCAGAAAAGGATATTGAATATTGCCGAATCAAAAGAACTCAGAAGTGAAAAAAAGAAAAAATACGGGAAGCCGCCCAAACCCTTCTGTGTAGTTTCAGCAGGCGCTTATGATTTCAGTAAAATTATGAACTTGCGGAAGAATAAGGAAGCATATATATCATTTGTACTTGGTTTGTTTAACATTGAAAGAGAAAATAAAGATTATACGAAAAAATACAAAATTGATAATATTTACGCTGAGAAAGATAGTAATCCCGTTGAAGTTTATCCTGTTTGGGATGACGATTATTTAAAAAATATCCGTATAGACGAGAACTACTTAACCGATATAATAAAGGCATCAGGAGGAAAAATTAAAAACGATTATTATATAATAACCCCTGAAACCTGTACAGTTATTAACGATATTACTCTAAAAAATGAAAGTAACGAAAACGTAAACTTCAAATTCCTTAAATTTCCCTACAAGGTTCTCGAAGACATCTCACGTCAATTTCAGATTGAAGAGCAGCCGGATTCTTCTTCGGATATAAATAAACTTATTTCTTCAACTGCATTTTATTTTAATCAGGAAGTGGAATTTGACGCCGAAAGAACAGAGGGCGGTTTTAAAATAAACGAATTCAGGACAGATATACTTAACAGGAGTAAGAAAAAATTCGAAGGACTCGACGGACTTTCATTGATCTTAATAGATAAAAATTATGATGGAAAGATATTTGAAATGGATTTGGCAATCTATGCTAAAGATATAAAAGAAGGGTTTGTTAAGTTAGACGATATTACGGATAATACTTACATAATAGCAATTGATAAACACGGAAACGAAAGTAAACCGAAAAAAATATAAATTATGCCGGTAGAAAAACTAAATCTTTCGGAGCATACGCTTGAAATAAATACAAGAAAATGCAATTATGAAAAATTCGATTTTTCGGAGGTTGAAGAATATGTATCGGAACTAACCGGAAACCGCGACTATCAATACGAGGCGATAAAGCAAATTTTAATTTATCTCTGGGGCGGTTGTTATCAGAAATTACAATCTCTTGCTATCGAAAACTACCGGAAAAAAGAAGCAATCCGGCATCGCTTTCAGAGTGAAGAAAATTTTTTAAGACACCTGCCGTTACCCGAAAGAATATCAGGCGTTGTTCATATGGCAACGGGTACAGGAAAATCCTATGTAATATTCGCTATTGCTTATTTATCCATCCTGCTTGGAAAAGTAAAAAGAGTTCTCGTTCTCGGTCCTTCTTCCACTGTAATCGAAAGAGGATTAAGAGGCAAGTTTAAAGAATATCTATTCGGAACAACAGGCCTGCATCTTAAAGAAAAATTGCCGGAAAAATACAGGAATATTCATATCAACCTTCTTGACGAAAATCAACCGATAGAAGACAATTCGATAGTTATAGAGAATATTAACTCAATTTATAACATAGAAAATAATTCTATTGGAGATACGTTATTTTCACAAACAGACGAAGTACTTGTTCTCAGCGATGAAGTTCATCACGCATATTCGCATTTGAAATATAGAAGCGACCATTTTGAACTCGATGACGGCGGAACAGGCGAAATAAAAAACGAAAGATTATGGATGAAATTTGTCAGAACGGAACCAAAAATTAAGTGGCATATCGGATTTACCGGTACTCCTTATAATCAGGATGAGTATTTTACCGATGTAATTTATAACTATTCGATTAAGGATGCACTCGATGACGAAATAATAAAAAAGATTAATCCGATTATACATACAGAAACGGAAAATGGAGATAGACCGAATTTGACTCCTTATCAAAAGTATGAGCAAATAATTAAAACTCATTATGACAATAAAAACAAATATTCCTATCCGGATAAACTTGGTAATCCGAGATTGAAACCGATTACAATATTCATAAACTCCCGTCAGACAACAGCGGAAAGAAACACACAGGAATTTATTGGAATATTAGCAGAATATTTACGTAATAACTTTACCGAATTCAGAGAATTGCCAACATCATTGTTATATCAAATCGCAAACGAAAAAGTGATTTGTGTAATAAGTAAACCTACAGATGCAGATTATCAAAGTAAACTTGAGGCAATCGAAGAATTAAATTCTGATAAAGTCGGAGGAAAAGTAGAATTTATCTTTGCGGTGAACAAATTATCCGAAGGCTGGGATGTAGATAACGTATATCAAATAGTTCCGATGGAAGATAGAGTCTTCAACTCGAAATTATTAATATCTCAGGTTCTTGGCAGAGGATTAAGATTGCCGAGAAATGTCAGTTACACACAAGTTATGAACAGATATCCGGAAGTTACCATTACAAACCACGAGAGATTTGCCGAACATATTAAAGAATTACTTGATGCCGTAACGGAATGTGAGACAAGATTTTTTTCCAAGACATTCAATATGGATGAGAGTTTTGAAAGAAAAAAATATAATTTTAATTTACTGAATCTTAATTATATACCATCTCAAAGAATTGAAGAGGCAGAACCTACAAAACAGGATTTGTCAAACAGAACTCTGATATTGACAAGACCGTCTGAAACATTAAAACTGAAGGTAGAATATCTTCACAATACAAAGAAATTTTCTTTAACACGAAATTTTTATACAATTGACCAGATAATAGAAGATATTGCTACAAGATTTGAATTGAGGCAATTTGAAAATACGAATTTTGATTTTGGAAATGGTTTTGTTCTGAATTCTGTTCCCTCCAGAAAGGATATCGAGAGAATAATAAGAAATGCTATGGATTCTGCAGGTTATACTGATGATAAACTTTCAGAAGAAAACAGAAAACAAATTGATATTTTCTTTAATCAGTTTTTACCAAGAGGGAATAAAAAAGTTGTAAGAATCAATATTGAAGGAAAACCATTCGGAATGAAAACCGAAAATATGAAATCATCAAGTATTCGTGCAAGTGAACTCGATAAATTTTCAAGTGTATTCATCTCGGAAAATTACGAAGAAGAATTGAGAGGAGAAAATAAATTTGTAATTGATGAATTATTAAGATTGGCAAGGAACAGAAACGCCGAACAACTCGGTATGCTATTTGCCGACATGAAAGAATCGGAATATTACAGACAGGCAATACCTTTTAAGCCTGTATTTTCCGTAAATACGTCTTTATTTAAAACCCCTCAGAATCTTGTGATTGTTAATTACAAACCCGAAAGGGATTTTGTTTTCCAATTAATAGAAAATTCTAAATACATTGACTGCTGGATAAAATCGAGAGATATGGATTTTTACTCTGTTGATTATGAATTTTTTAAAGGCGGTAAAGACAGAACAAGAAAGAGTTTTAATCCGGATTTCTTCATATTTCTGAACATTGATAATTATATAAAAGCACTCCAGAAAGGAAATCCCGAACTTGATATTACCGGGTTAACATATATCAAAGATAGAGGGAAAAATTACATTATCAAAGCAGTAGAAATAAAGTCAGATGATGATAAAACCGAAGTCACAAATGCTAAAATGCGGTGGGGTGAAGCTCACTTTGAAAGTCTGAATAGAGTAATAAACAGATTTAATCCGATTGACGTCGAACCAGAATTCCGCGATGACCTGAGAGGATATTACACATTTGACTTGCTGACGCCGGAATTGTACTCAAAATGGTTCGCCCATTTAAGAAATGGAAGAATCTGAACAAAAAATGATTAACTTATTTTTCCCAAAATAATTTGCTTTTTTTAAAAAAATCGAAAATAATATATTTTTCTAAAACAATTTTTAATATTTAATTTTGTTGTTCTATGAGAAATAAAAAGAAAATAAATAAAGACAATAAACACAAAATTACTACATATTTCTCTCAAATTATAATTCCAATTATAATAAGTATTGTTTTATCCTATCTTGTATCAATAAAAACTGCAAAGGACACGATACATACTGAATTAGTAAGTTCTAAAACAAATGATATCTATAATTCTTTAAATGATTTTATCAATATAGCTGAAAGGTTTAGTAGTTTACTGAATACAATTATTACAAATGAATTTAACTTACCGGACTTGGAACAAAATCGTGAGAATAGAAATAAATTATTTAAGGAAAAAGAAAATATTATTTATGAAAAACTTTTGGAATTTGATATTTTATCTGATATAACAAATAAAATAGACAACTTAGAAAAAACAGGTTTTATAAAAATTTGTATGTCTCGGGATAGTATAGCTGAAGATAAAATTACATCTTTAATTCTAAAAGTTAAAAATAAAAAAGATTCCGATATTGAAAAAATTAAATTTTTTCACATAATATGTTATAACTTTAACCTTCTGAGTGATTTAAAAAGTTATAATTATGATAGAATTAATGAATATGTAGAAACATATATGAAATAGAATAATGTTTTTAATATTAACGGAAGTATATTAGTATTATTTTTTTCAAAAACTTTTTTAATTCAATACTTTTTTGATGATTATATTTAGAAAAATTATTTTTCAAATTTTTTTATTTTATCACTTTACCCATAAATCTCGCATTAAATTATTTATTGCTGCACCTTTTTCTTGTTAAGATATTTTACGAACTAATACAAATTTACACTTTTCTCTAATCTCGTTAAACAATTCACCTTCTTATAAAAAATTTCGATTATAATTTAATATTGTAATACTTTCTGACTTTTATATGTTTATTGATTTAATGACATTTATTTCCTGATTAAAGTCCTAATTAAAGTCAGGAGAGATCCTGAAACAAGTGACCCGGAGTGTACCCCAGTATGACTGGGAGGGAGTTTGAGATGACAGGGTGGGCAGGACTAAATTCGGGTAAAATAAAAAATTTTAATATGATTATTTTTGTTAATGATATTGAAAAAACGGTCGACGATACCTGTACTTTGAAAAATTTGCTCGAATCTATGAATCTCTATGAACAAAAAGGTATCGCCGTAGCGGTTAATAATAGTATTGTTACTAAAAAGAATATCGATGAATATATTCTGAAAAATAATGACAGGATTATTGTTATTCAGGCCGCTCAGGGAGGATAAATGTTTAATAATAAATGAATTATAAATGAACAAAGAAACTAAACCGATATTGAAAAGAGACCTGCTTGAACCTTTTCCTGATTCCAGGAAGATTTATGTCAAAGGTAAAATCCATAATATAAATGTCGCTATGCGTCAAATCCGGCTTAACGATACTCTGGATTCAGACGGCAATATAGAAAAAAACGAACCTTTGACTGTTTATGATACTTCAGGTCCCTATACTGACCCTCATGTTAAAATTGATATTAGAAAAGGTATTCCTAAAATCCGTCAGGAATGGATAGAATCGAATCCCGA
>Ga0163210_1000841_pt1 | contig 13049 bp, 9 predicted proteins | sample Kivu_220m_FD_113536 | JGI IMG/M metagenome (GOLD analysis project Ga0163210, IMG submission 113536) | Freshwater microbial communities from Lake Kivu, Western Province, Rwanda to study Microbial Dark Matter (Phase II) - Kivu_220m | ecosystem: Environmental > Aquatic > Freshwater > Lake ...
GCCCTCGTCAAGTATCTCGGTTGACTTCTCGTCCTTGAATATGAAAAATTCAAGTTCGGGACCCGCGTAGAACGTGTACCCCTTCTTGCCTATCCTGTCCAGCTGCTTCTTCAGTATGTACCGTGAGTCGCCCTCGTACGGCGTGCGGTCAGGATTCAGAATATCGCACAGCATGCCGGCTACGGCTTTCTCCTTCGGACGGTATGGAAGCAAGGTGAATGTCCCGGGGTCCGGCATAGCTACCATGTCAGACTCGTCTATACGCGCAAAGCCCTTGATGGATGAACCGTCAAAACCCATACCGTCTTCAAGAGCCCCCTTTAACTCATCGGTGGTGATGGTGAAGCCCTTCATCTGCCCGGTGATGTCAGCAAACCACAAACGCAGAAACTTTACGTCGTTTTCATTAGCCAGCTTCAGTACGTCTTCCTTCTTTATTCCCTTGGCGTTCATTGTGCCTCCTTATTCATTCAAGAGGGTTAGGCTTTTCAATTTTAGCATTTATGCCTGTAAAACAAAAATTCTCGTGCTCAACGACGGGGTTTCAAAATTACGCACGCAAGGGGAGGGATTGTGAGAACGACTGAAAAAGGACGGTTATGGAAGGGGACCCGTTCCGCCTTCACAATCCCGAGATTGCCAAGGTTGCCGCCCCCGTAGAATCCGGAATCACTGTTGAATATCTCCCGGTAACAGACATTTGTGGGAACTCCGATCCTGTATTTGAGCCTTGGTACCGGCGTGAAGTTGAGCACCGCAATGATGAAATCATCGTTTTTCTTGCCCCTGCGTACAAAAGATATGATGCTGCTGCTGTGGTCGGAAAAATCAATCCACTCAAAACCCCGGCTGTCAAAATCCAGTTCAAATAACGCTTTTTGATTCCTGTACGTTTCATTAAGGTCTGAAACGAATTTTTTTATCTGGCGGTGCTCGGTTTTTTCAAGCAGATACCATTCAAGTTCCCGGTCATAATTCCATTCGGAGTTCTGTCCGAACTCGCTTCCCATAAATAACAGTTTCTTCCCGGGGTAGCAGTACATATAGGTTATCAAGAGCCGCAGGTTGGCGAACTTCTGCCATGAATCTCCGGGCATCTTGGAAAGAAGCGATCTCTTGCCGTAAACAACCTCATCGTGTGAAAGCGGCAACAGGAAATTTTCAGAGAACGCATACAGAAGACCGAAGGTAAGAGTGTTCTGATGATACTTGCGGTGAACCGGGTCAAGGGAAAAATAATGCAGAATATCGTGCATCCAGCCCATATTCCATTTGAATCCGAACCCGAGGCCCCCCATATATACGGGACGGCTTACCCCTGGCCATGCCGTAGATTCTTCCGCGATGGTAAAAGAGGAGGGGAATCTGTTGTACAGGGTCGTGTTAAGTCTCTTCAAGAATTCAATTGCCTCAATATTTTCCCGCCCGCCGTGGATGTTAGGTATCCATTCCCCCGCTTTTCTTGAATAGTCCAGATATAACATTGAAGCCACGCCATCTACCCTCAGAGCATCTATATTGTAGTTTTCAATCCAGTTGAGAGCGCTGTTCATGAGAAAATTTCCTATCTCGTACCTGCCATAATTGAATATGGCGCTTTTCCAGTCAGGATGGTCTCTCTTTTTCGGATCGGAGTGTTCGTAAAGGTGTGTCCCGTCATACAGATACGGACCGAAATCGTCTTTCGGGAAATGGGCCGGAGGCCAGTCCATTATTATGCCTATTTTGTTTTCATGCAGCGCGTCAATCAAAAAGCGGAAGTCGTCGGGCGTTCCATGCCTGCTGGTGGGAGCAAAAAATCCCGTTGTCTGATATCCCCACGAGGAATCCAGAGGATGTTCAGTCAGCGGCATGAACTCCACCCAGTTGAAGCCGGTTTCCCTGAGGTAAGGTACAAGCAATTCCGCAATTTCGCGGTAATTCAAGAAAAAACCATCATTCCTCCTTTTCCATGACCCCAGGTGTATTTCGTATATTGCCATGGGTTGCTCGTAAATGTTTGACAGGTTGATGCGGCCGTGTTTCCAGACGTAATTCGAGTGGTACGTAAGCGAAGCATTGGCGGGACGTATTTCAAAGAAAGAAGCGCAGGGGTCTGATTTGAGCAATACCTGGTTGTCTCGCGTTATTTCAAACTTGTATGGTTCATATTCCTTCACTCCCGGGATAAAAATCTCCCATATGCCGGAATTGCCAAGATATCTCATCCTGTGTATCCTGCCGTCCCAGTTATTGAAATTTCCCTTGACGCTCACACTTCTGGCATTCGGAGCCCACACCGAAAAATTGTAACCCTCGGTCCCGTCAACAGTCCGCTTATGTGAACCCAGTTTCTTGTATATCTCAAGGTGACTGCCCTCGTTGAAAAGATAGAGGTCAAGATGGCTGAAAAAAGATTCTCTGAAATAAATAGCTCTGTTCTTCTCTTCTGCCCCTGTTTTTTTGCATCCCTTTTTCCCTACATTATCCAATCTTCTTCCTCCTCTGCGAATCTTATCCTGAAAAAATTGCCTGACGGCAGCACAAACTGCTTTCCGTCTTTGCATTCTATCGTGACAGTGAAGAATATCGTATCCCTGTCTCCCGCGGATATCTCTTTCCTGGGTATCATGATCTCGATTATCCTGTCGCACGCATAAATCAATGTTCCTGTGTTCTGCTGACCGGGATATATCGTAAAAACCTTCCTGTCTGAATCATGGAAGGTCAGGCGGATTTCAAAATCCGCTTTTTCTGAAAAATCCAGCCTCATGTAAAAATTATCTTCGTCGTATCCGTAAAAAATTTTTCTTACCGGGATGTCAACGGGCTTGAATGTTGCCCACAGGGCGGCAGGATCTATCTCAACCGCATCATGCCATTCGTAGAAATGCGTTATTTTGCCGTCTATGACAGGTTTTATGTAAGGGGTTGTTTCTTCATGCGCGTATTCTTCGAGCGGGAGGTTCAGGACTTCAGGGGCTTCTTCTCCAATCTTCTCGTAGATATTCCTTACGCTGTCCCTGAAAAATGCGTCAAACCTCGTCTTGATTTTCGTTTCCGCCGGCAGGCTGTACCACCAGAACCAGTCGCTGGACTCGGCAAGCATTATGGTTTCCAGCAGCGCATTTTTCTGTTCCTCCGTCAACCCTGCCTGTTTCTTCTCAGCCATGGCCCGTGCCTTGCTCAATATTGCCCATGCCCTGTTTGCAGGTTCCTTGCCTATCCAGTTATCAAAGTTGGTGCCCATCCAGCTGCCGGGTGAAATCCCCTGGAGCGTCCTGCGGCTTATGTCTGTCCTGAGGGCCTCGCTGAACGGGAGTGTTTTTATCCTGTTACTGCCACGAAGGGCTTCATAAAATGCCGGAAGAAAATTCTCACCGTAATCCGGATAGAAATCCCATGGATTTTCTCCGTCAAGGATGATTGTAAGAATGTTCTTTCCCGCGTTAGCCGCGATATTTGAAAGACGGTCTGCCAGGTCGGCGGCGGCGATTTTTTCGTCAGATCTCTGGTAAGCAAATCCAACGAGGTCGGAGATACTGTGGTCCCTGAAAAAAATGGACAGTTTTCCTCTGAAATCCCATATGCTGCAGCGTTCGTCCTGCGACAGGGGATGCGAAAGGGTTTCTGCGAGCAGGCTCTCATCGGTCGCCGTCCATAAGATTTTTTGCCCGGAGAATAATTCCAGAACTTCATCACTTATTCCTCCCTCCGGGGGCCATATTCCTGCAGGCGGTTTTTTGAATATCCTCTCATATGTTTCCATACCCGCAATCAGTTGTTCACGGGCATCCTGCGGATACGAAAAGAGACCTTCGGGAATATTCAGGGAGGTTCTGGTTTTCCTCGCCGTGTCCGTGTTGTAGAGTAATGGGAGAACGGGATGCATCAAGGGGCTTGTGCTTATGTCTATCCGGCCGGTATCCATGAGGTCTCTGTACAGAGGAATCACTTCTGCCAGTATGCGTTTTTCCTTTCCATGAAGCAGTTCCCTGTCGTTCTCGCCGAAATTTCTTCCCTTTTCCATGAGCGCTTCAATTTCGTCGTCAAAAACAAGGGGATGAAAACTTGCCAGGTGCAGATAGATTTTCAGGTCAAAAAGGTCCTGTTTCTTGCATGTCCCTTCCTCTATTTTTTCTTTCAGAAGGTCGATGACCTTGTATCTTTTCAATACCTGCGGGGGCAATCCATCAATGAAATCCAACAATTCCTCTCCTGTTGTAGAATCTCCCGCTTCAAGGAGCGCGAGGAACCTGTCAGAAAATTTGCCTGAAGAGACCCCTTCAATCTGTGAAAGCAGGACAGGCGTAAGGTTGAAGTTAACCCTTACTTCCGGATACATTCTTGACAGTACTGCCATCGGGTAGTAATTGAAGAGCGTTCGGAATATCAGAGCGGGAGTGTTGATTACCCCGGTACTTGTGTTTACGTAGTAAGGCTGATGCATATGCCAGAGGATTGATAAGTAAATCATGATTCCGTCATCTGCCGGTAAATTGCAAGATATTCGTTAACCGAAGATTTCCAGGAATAATCAAGTTTGATGATGGAATTTACGCATTTTTCCATCCTCTTTACATCGCTGAATAATTTCAAAGCCGCTTCTATGGACCTCAAAAACTGCTTACTGCCGCCTTCAAATGAAAAACCGTTACCTTCGCCCGTTTCAAAAACGTAATTACTTACCGTGTCGGCGAGTCCCCCGACGTTTCTCACGATGGGAATGGTCCCGTACTTGAAACTTATCAACTGGCCGAGACCGCAGGGCTCAAATTTTGAAGGCATGAGGAAGAAATCGCTTCCGGCGTATATCTGATGCGCAAGTTCATCATTGAATCCGAAAGCAACCGAGATTTTTCTGGGGAATTTCTTTGCCCATCCTGCAAGTATGTCCCTGTACTCGGGGTCGCCGTCGCCAAGTATGACAACCTCAAGGTTTCTGGAAAGCACGTCGGACATTATCATCGCCAGTTCATCAACCCCTTTCTGCTCTGCAAGACGTGCCACCATCCCGAAGACAGGAATTTCTCTGCCTGTTTGTAATCCCAGCTTTTCCTGCAGGAAAAGTTTGTTTTCAAATTTGGTCTTGAAGGACCTGTATTTCTTGTGTATAAACCTGTCAAAAGACGGATTCCATATCTGATAATCTATGCCGTTTATTATCCCCTTCAACCTGGCGCTGTTTTTCCTCAGCAGTCCGTCAAGGTTATTCCCGAATTCCGGTGTAAGGATTTCCCTGGCGTACATGGGGCTTACAGTGTTTATCATGTCAGAATGTATTATGCCGGCCTTCATAAGGTTCACGTTGCCGTAGAATTCAAGTTCTTCCATGTGGAAATAATTCCACGGCAGGCCGAGAGCAGGGAATTTGTCGGTCTTGAATACGCCCTGATATCCGAGGTTATGGATCGTGAAAAGACTTTTCGCCTCTGGAAAAACGTTCCTGTAATTAATATTGAGATAAAGCGGAAGCAGGGCAGTGTGCCAGTCGTGGCAGTGAAATATCTCCGCATCAATTTTCAGAAGCTTGACTGCTTCAAGTATTCCTTTTGAAAAAAAGGAGAATCTTTCGGCGTTATCGGGATATCCTTTCCCGTCCTCGCCGTAAATCCCTGCTCTCCTGAAATAACCCTGATTTTCTATGAAATATACGCCGGGGAAGTCCCTGCTTGCGGCCAGAATGCCTTTTTCTCTCCTGTTTTCAGAAAAATTTACCTCCAGTTCCGCAACCGTATCCATGCTGCATGTTTTTCTTATTTGTTTATATAACGGGAGGAAGAGGGATATGTTCTGTTTGCCCCTGAGGTACTTGTACAACGAGCCAACAACATCTGCCATCCCGCCTATCTTGACGAACGGGACCGCTTCAGCGGCGGCAAGACATATGTTTTGTTTCTCCATGATTACTCCTCTTTCAATCAAACGTCTTCTGTCATTGCGAGCGTTTCCTGCGTGGCAATTGATGTTTTTTATCATCCCGATGTTGTCTATCGGGACCAACCACACTTGTCATTGCGAGCGCTTTTTGCGTGGCAATCTCAACCTCGGTTCAATTTACACGTCGAGAGATTTCAGAAAATCTGCGACTTCTTCGGGAGGCGTCGGGTTTATGTAAAATCCTGTACCCCATTCAAATCCACCCTGCCTTACAAGTCGGGGCATTATCTCTATATGCCAGTGATAATCTTTTTCTATTGTCTGCCAGTAACCCGGGCGAGGATACCTGGCAGGCGCGGTATGAAGCATGAAGTTATAGGCCGGACCGTTAAGCCCCTGAGATATTTTTTTGAAAACAGTCACCATTATCTCACCCAGCAACTCCCTTTCCTTGGGGGTTATATTTTCAAAATCCGGCGAGTGACGGAATGGCGTTATGGACAGCTCGAAAGGGAACCGCGAGGCAAACGGGGCAGTTACCAGGAAGGATTCATTCTGTGCTACTATCCTCTTTCCGCTGTCAATCTCCTGGTTGATCATGTCGCACCAAACGCATCTTTCTTTGTATTCGTAATACCATCTGGAGCCGGTCAATTCTTCCTTCACCCTTTTTGGTACAACTGGCGTTGCTATCAACTGCGAATGCGGATGGGAAAGCGACGCGCCCGCCTCCTTGCCGTAATTCTTGAATACAAGAATGTATCTGAATCTTGCATCTTTCTTGAGGTCTATTGAACGTATCTGGTATGTTTCAATCGTGTTTATCATCGTTGTTCTGGAATAATCCTTGATGTCAATATTTTCCCCACTGGCTTTCCTGTGCTCCGGCGTTTCTATTATTACCTCATGGGCACCTATCCCGTTCATCATGTCATACATTCCAACGCCCCTCTTGTTCAGCTCACCCTCAATTCTGAGGGCAGGAAACTTGTTGGGAACAACGCGTATCTCCCATCCCCTGCTGTTCGGCGCGGGCGAAGAAGGCCTTCTGGCAAATATCTCCGCAGGGGTTTTGTCCTCATTGCCCGGGCAGAAAGGACAGAATATCTCCTTATGGGGTTCCGCAGGGCTGGAGAAATCAGAAGGCCTGAATTTCCTTTCAGTAGCTATAACCACCCATCTGCTTATGACGGGGTCTTTCCTCAGTTCTGACATATCCACCTCACCATTTGTAGTTCTTTGGGATTACAACTATCCCCTTATCGGATACATAAAATCTTTTCCGGTCAGCCTCAAGATTATATCCTATTTCAGTATTCGAGGGAACAGTTACCTTCTTGTCTATGATCGCCTTGTTGATTTTTGAATGTCTTCCTATGTTGACGTTTTCAAAGACGATGCTGTCGGTTATTTCCGCGTAGCTGTTTACCCTGACGTTGGTTGAAAGAACGCTGTGAGAGACCCTGCCGCCACTGATGATGCAACCGCCTGAAATCATTGAATCAGTTACCGATGCTTTTCTTTCCTCGCCCGAGAAAACCGTTTTTGCCGGAGGATATTGTTCCTGGAATGTTCTTATTGGCCATTCACGGTCGTAAAGGTTCAGTAGCGGGTCCACATTTACCAGATCCATATTGGCTTCCCAGTACGCATCTATTGTGCCTATGTCGTGCCAGTATTTGGTTTCCTTCTTGTTCTCGTCTATAAACCTGAATGCAAAAACGTTTCCGCTGCCTATCATGGAAGGTATTATGTCCTTTCCGAAGTCATGCGAGCTGTTGGTTTTTTTTGCATCCTCAACGACTTTCTTGATGAGTATATCAAGGTTGGCAACGTATATGCCCATGGATATCAGGCATACTTCCGGATTTCTCGGGTCGGGGGAAGGCTCGGATGGTTTTTCCCTGAATTCAACCACCCTGTCGTTCTCCACCCGGAGCACTCCGAACCTGTGTGCTTCACTCAGAGGGACTTCAAATACGCTTATTGTAAAATCCGATTTGTTTGCAAGATGGAAATCTATCATCCTCCTGTAATCCATCTTGTATACCTGGTCCCCTGAAAGCAGGAGTATCAATTTCGGTTTTTCATCTTCCAGTATGTTTATGTTTTGGAAAACAGAGTCCGCTGTTCCCTGGTACCAGTCCTCGCCTATCCTTTTCTGGGCGGGCACGAGGTCAATGAATTCACCGAGTTCCCTTGAAAAAATATTCCACCCTTCGCGGATATGCCTGTGAAGTGAAAGAGATTTGTACTGAGTGAAAATATATATCTTTCTCAATCCCGAGTTTATGGCATTACTCAGAGGAAAATCTATCATTCTGTAAATGCCGCCAAACGGGACGGCAGGCTTGGTTCTGTCCTTGGTAAGGGGATGCAGACGTTCTCCTTTTCCTCCGGCAAGTATAAACGTTGTTATATCACGTGGATTCATTTTTCACCCAGGATTGTTTTGACCTTTCTTTTGAGCGGACCGAGGTCAGAAGACTTTGTCAGATAGGCATCTGCCGCCCATGTCAGGAACTGGTTCTTATACTGGGGGTAAGCGGTATAGATTATTATTGGCATGTCTCTCTTCTTTGTCAGTATTTTACCGAGGGTTTCTATCCCGTCCATTTGCGGCATCTGCAGGTCCAGTATGACAAGGTCGCACTCTTCATTGGCTATTTTTTCCACAGCATCCGCACCGTTTGACGAAGAGATAACCTCAAAACCTTCCTTCTCAAGCTCCTCCTTGTAGAGAAGACTTTCATTCTCCTCGTCTTCAACCAGCAATATCTTTTTCTTGCTCATATCACACCCCCTTTCTGAAGGCAGTGATCCATACAGTTTCTGATTCCGCGCGTGCAACTGAAGATGGCATCAGGAAACATCATCCGTCACTTTTCCTATGCGGGCAGATATATGGTTACCGTTGTTCCCTGTTTCTCCACGGATGCCACCTCCAGCCTTCCCCCGTAGTTTTCAATTATGTTCGCAACTATGAAAAGGCCGAGTCCGAAACCGCCTGTTTTGGTGGAGAAAAACGGTTCTGTAACCCGGGAAATATTTTCTTCGGGTATCCCCTTTCCCGTGTCCTTGACGGATATCCTGACAAACGGATGTTCCATGACGGCGCTTATTCCTATTGAGCCTGCATTCATGCTTTCTACGGAATTGGAAACCAGGTTAAAGAGCACCTCAAGTATCTGCACCTTTTCAACCTTGATGTAGAGATTTTCCGGGACATCAACGTGTATATCCAGGTGTTTTCTTGAAAACTCAAGTTCAAAGAAATCAGTTACTTCACCAACCACCTCAATGAGATTTACCCGTTCAATTTTTGAGGGCGAAAGGAGAGCAAAGCCGGAGAGTTTGCCCAGAATCTGTTCAAGTTTCTTAATCTCCTTGAAGACAATCCCGGCATCCCTCTTTATCGTACCAATGTTATCCGATTCCGTTATTCTCTTCGCAAACCCTCCAATGGTAACCAGGGGGTTCTTGATTTCATGGATAAAGTAGGAAGCCATCTTGCCTATCGTTGAGAGTTTTTCTTTCTTGATCAATTCCGCCTGAAGGTTTTCCATTGAGTTGTGAAGTTCCCGCAGCTCTTCAAGTTGACGTCTGATAACGGCATGATTCTGGGAATTCTCCAGGGCAATCCCTGTCTGTATGGTTACCAGAGAAACCAGAAGGAGCGTTGATTCTTCAATTGGATTGTAATGAAATGCATTATCCGCCATTATAATGCCCATAACGCTTTTTGAAGAGAGTAGAGGTAATATGATTATTTCGGAAGGCACGAATACCGTACGCAATTGCTCAGGAAGGTTGAAGTTTCTTTCGTTCATATCGGTAACATGAAAAATTCTGCGTTCAGCAATTACTCTCCTGAAGTAATTTTCCGGCGGGAGTTCATCAAAATTTATTGCGATGTCGCTGATCTTCTCGGGATATCTCTGGATTGCAAGTTTATTCTCAACGGCATACTGAAGATATGATTCAACGGGGATATTGTTCCGGTCCAGATCCTTCCATATCCTGAACGCCTCGTCTTCGTCAATAGGGCCTATTCCCGCCTTACCGTATATGAGGGATTTTTCACTCTCGTAATAGAATACGGAAGCCCGGCTCAACCCGAGCGCCCCATTGGCCGTGAGTCCGGTCAGCATCAGATTCAATATCGTGTTTTCGTTAAATGTCCCTTTTATTGCCTTTGAGATGGTATGCAATAAGTATAATTCGTAATTCAGAAAGCGGCATTTTTCTTCAAATGTCTTTGTCATCAATGACCCCTTTTCTCCGTCTGCTCCCCTCTATATTATAACGGTATATTCTACCTTTTTCAATAGAGTTGTTCTTGACAGGAAGAAATATGTGTATAATATATCATTCTGTTTTTTTCTGGCACGTCATCACCCGGAAAAGAGAGTATCCAATGCAGCCTGAAAACAAACCCGAAGAGCGGGAAAAGATACGAGGTTTGCCGTGGAGCGTGGCGTTTAACGTTTTTAACAGCATATTCTGCATTTTTACGGTATTTGGTTCTGTTTTCCTGCTTTTCTTGACGGAAATCGGCATTTCAAAACAACTGATGGGATTTATCCTGTCGCTTTTCCCTTTCTGCGGGCTTCTTGCACCTTTTCTCAGTCCATACATTGAATTATTCGGAAGCAAGCGTGTCTTCCTGATCTGTTTCGGTCTTCGTAAGTTTTCCATAGCGTTATTTCTGTTTCTTCCATGGATTATCGGCCGCTATGGAGACAGAGCCGGATTGTATTTCCTTGTGTTCTGTATATCAATCTTTGCCGTGCTGCGCGCTGTTGGCGAGACTGCCATTTATGCATGGACAAAGGAATATGTGCCTGACGGGATACGCGGCAAATATTCCGCAATAAACGGAGCTGCCACCGGGGTTGTCAGTTTACTCGCCACTTATTTTGCAAGCCATGTTGTGGGAAAAGGAGGGGGGATAGAAAGGTATATACTCCTGATCGGTACGGGGTGCATCTTCGGTATAATAGGGGTCTATTTCATGAAGTTTGTCCCCGGAGGCAACCCTTCAGTGCAGCGCAAGTTGCCGAATATCTCAGCGGATGAAATAACTGAACCCATGAAGGATAAGAATTTCATATTTTTCCTGGCGGCAGTCGGTACTGCCATCATGGGCTCTCTCCTGATGATTTTCCTTCCGCTTTTTGCCAAAGAAAAACTCGGGATTCCCCCGGGAAATGTTATCTTGCTGGATAATGCGACCATACTGGGCTCCCTTATTCTCTGTTTTCTATGGGGGTGGATGTCGGACAGGTTCGGCGGACGTCCGATACTGATGCTGAACCTGTGCATATATGCATGCGTTCCTCTGGGCTGGCTGGTTATTTCGAGGCAGTACCCATCTGCATTCGCTTTCGCGGCTGTCCTGTATTTCATATCGGGCAGTACCCTCACGGGAAGGTCGGTGGGAGATACCCGGTTTTTATATTCGGGCATCGTTCCCGAGGAAGGCGCAGTATATTACACATCCCTTTTTTATGCATGGCTCGGTTTTGTCGGAGGAATGGCACCGCTGATGGCGGGATATATTTTGAAGAGGTTTGCGGGACTGAACGTCATGTTCGCAGGGCGTACAGTTGATGCGTACAGCATCATTTTCGGCATGAACTTTCTGTTTCAGTTGACGGCAATACTTCTTTACAGGAAGGTAAAACCCGACAGGTTGATAAAGACCCGTCATCTCCTGATGAGGCTGGTTCGACGTGCTGTAGGGTGGTAAATCTCAGCATGTTCCGTATTCATGGGCGGCATCAAACATGGCCACGATATTTTCCGGCGGTACGTTTGCCTGTATGTTGTGCACCTGATTGAAAACATACCCTCCGCCCTTTGCGAAAATCTCCATTCGTTTTCTCACATGCAGCCGGATTTCTTCGGGAGTTGCCCTGCCGAGGACGTTTTGCGTGTCGCATCCACCTCCCCAGAAAATCAATTTATCACCGAACTCTGACTTGAGCCGTTCAGGAGACATCCCTTCAGCGGATGTCTGGACTGGGTTCAGGATATCCACACCGGCATCAATGAAATGCGGAATGAGATTGTATACTGAACCGCAGGAGTGCAGAAAGGTCTTCCATCCTGTGTTCTTGTGAATCCACGAGCAGAGTTTTTTGTAATGAGGTTTGAGCATCTCAGCCGACAGGTCAGGATTTATGAATTCCCGGCGCTGCGTTCCGGAATCGTCCGCCGCAATCCCCCATGCGAAGCAGTAATCTCCGACAGCTTCTCTCAGCAGCTTCAGGCAACCGATTGACGCCTCAACAGACCTGTCCATCATCTCGTGGCATGTGTCCTTTTCCGTCATGAGCATAACCATCCATTCGTCAGGCATGCCCATTGTTACATTATCAGCACTGTTTGTAATCAGGCTCAATCCGAGGAAACAGACCCCGCATCCCCATCCGAGCAGACCGTAATCAGTATTCTGATAGAGATACCTGCCGTATCTTGAAACAGAGTCAAGATGTTCGTCGGGTATCGTTGAAGAAGGCCTGAAATCGGAAGGATTGAATTTCTTGCCGGTTTTGTTGAACGATATGTCATCGAAATAGAATCCTCCCTTCGGCATCCGGTATGATGTCGGAGTATTGTCCTGGTTCAGGAGTATCCATACTCCATCGGGCTCCTTTCTGATTTTCGTGTGCGGCGGGAATAGAACGACGGTTCCGTCATGCAACTTTTCCGGCAGCCATTCTTCATTTCTTGTCCACCAGAGGGCATTTTCAATGTCCAGCGGCATGACGTCAATATGAAACCGGTGTCGCACCTCTTCCTCAACCGCGGCAAGCATGAAACGTGCATCAAGGACCTTTGGTGTTCCGGATAGACCCAGATATTTCTTGAGCCGGTTGTAGGCAAAGACACTTATACCAGACGCTTTCATCCCTCCAAGGTCTACAGGTATCCTGTCAGGTGTCTGCCTGTTAACGGTTCTTTCAACTCTCTCCCTGGACGTCACGGTATCTCCTTTCTGCCGGCATGCCCTTTTTCCCGGATTATTATAGCATTTTTGTTTACCTCCTTTAAAGTTATATAATAATAGAGAATATGATACATAGGACGTCACGAAACTAAGGATTTTGCTCATTGACAATTTTATAGAGGGTAGGGAGAAAACTTTTGACATACCTTACTTTATCTCTGTGCCCGGTTTTACA
>Ga0163210_1000842_pt1 | contig 13046 bp, 7 predicted proteins | sample Kivu_220m_FD_113536 | JGI IMG/M metagenome (GOLD analysis project Ga0163210, IMG submission 113536) | Freshwater microbial communities from Lake Kivu, Western Province, Rwanda to study Microbial Dark Matter (Phase II) - Kivu_220m | ecosystem: Environmental > Aquatic > Freshwater > Lake ...
CTGCTCGGCCGCGGCGATCGTGATGGACCAGACCCACGGCGACCTGGTCCGCCTCGGGATCGCGAGCTACGGGCTCTGGCCGTCCCGCGAGACGTACCTCTCGACGCTCCTCTCGCAACGCATGGGGCCCGAGCTGATCCCGGTGCTCGCCTGGAAGACGCGCGTCGCGCAGCTGAAGGAGGTCCCGGCCGGGGAGTACGTCGGCTACGGCTGCGCCTTCCGCGCCACGCATCCGATGCGCCTGGCGGTCCTCCCGATCGGCTACTACGACGGCTACGATCGCCGTCTCTCCGGGCGGGGCTACGTGCTGGTGCGGGGCAAGCGCGCCCCGGTCGTGGGGCGGGTCTGCATGAACATGACGATGGCGGATCTGACCGACCTGCCGGAGGCGGGCCTGGGGGACGAGGTGATCCTGATCGGGCGCAGCGGGAGCGAGTCGGTGACCGCCGACACGCTGGCGGCCATGTGCGGCACGATCAACTACGAGATCGTGGCGCGCCTGGGGCACCACCTGGCGCGCACGGTCCGCGGCGAGTAGCCGCGCGCGGCCCTAGCTCACCGGGGTGCCGGGCGGCACCTCGCCGGCGCCGGTCAGGAGCACGATCGCCTCACCCGCCTGCATGGCGAGCAGCATGCCCCGGGACTCGACCCCCCGCAGCCGCACCGGCTTCAGGTTCGCGGCGACGATGATCGTGCGCCCGACCAGCGACTCCGGCGCGTGTTGCCTGGCGATGCCGGCGACGATCTGACGCTCGCCCAGCTCGCCCAGATCGATCGTCAGGACCAGGAGCTTCTCCGCGTTCGGATGCGCCTCGGCACGCACCACGCGCGCGGCGCGCAGGTCGAGCGCGGCGAACGCCTCGAACGGAACCTCCGGTTTGCCCGCGGTGGGAATGGGATCCGACATCGACACTCCTTTCCCTTCAGTCTCCGGCGCCCTGCAGCAACGACTGCAGTCGGTCGAGCTGCGCCCGCATCGCCGCCGCGCCCGCGGCCATCAGGCCCGGGGCGTTCTCCAGCGCGAAGTAGGGGTAGGAACCGATCTCCGGCTCCACGAAGAGGTCCGCCGCCGGGGCGGAGCGACGCACCAGCTCGTACTGGACCGCCTCGCAGATCTGTCCCACCAGGTGCCAGGCCCGGCGCGGCAGGCCGTCATGGGGGCGTCGCTGCAGCACGCTGACGCCGATCACCGGGCGGCCGGTGAGAGCGCGCGCGGTCTCGACCGGCAGCGGGTCCACCACCCCGCCGTCGACGAAGACCTGGCCTTCCAGCTCGACCGGGCGATAGAACTCGGGCACGGCGCAGCTTGCCTCGATCGGCGGGATGAGCGGGCCGCGATCGAAGACCTGTCGCTCGCCCGAGGTCAGGTTGGTGGCCACGACGGCCATCGGGATCCGGAGGTCACGGAAGGCGAGATCCCCGATCCGGCGCTCCAGGAACTCCCCCAGCCGGCGCTTCGAGGCGATCCCGAGCGGATGGGGCCGCAGCTCCGCCAGCCGCCGCCACTCGAGCCCGACCGCGTCGCGCTCCAGGTCGACGATCGGGTAGCCGGCCGCGAACAGGGCGCCGATCATCGCCCCGCCGCTCGTGCCGGCGAGGCCGCAGATCGGGATGCCCGCTTCGACCAGCACCTTGAGCACCCCGATGTGCGCAATCGAGCGCGCCGCCCCGCCGCTCAGCGCCAGCGCGATGCCCGGGCCCGGCCCGCCGCGCTCCCCGCCGCTCTCACCCATCGCGACCCTCCGCGCGCCCCGCCCGGCGCGCCGGCGACTCGTAGCACAACGCGCGGCGCCGGACAAGTCGAGGGCGGGGAGGCCCCGCGCGAATTTCCTTTTGACATCCGCGGACGCGGTGCCGAAGATCCGGGCTCGCCGTCGCGCCGGAGGGCGGCGGTGGGAGTCGCAGCCGTCGATCAGCCGATAGAGGATCCGCCGTTGCCGAGGTCTCGCTGCGGCGCGCGCGTCGCCGCGATCGCCGCGTTTCTGATCTGCACGCTGGTGGTCGTCTTCGCGCCCCTGCGCGCGACGGCGCTGCCGCCCGTGTTCAAGGGCTTTCGCGTTCTCGACCCCGGCGCACAGGTGCGCAACGGCGATACGGCCTACTTCTACGCCTTCTACGACAGCGCGCAGTACGCGGTCACCGCCGACTTCTCGAACCTGGACCGGACGGCGTCCGCCCCGGTCGCCGGCACCTGGATCGGCAACCTGCCGATCGACCCGAGCGACACGCTGCACGTCTGGCCCTGCTATGCCATCCAGCACGTGATCTCCGGGGAGAACCCGACCGCCGACGACGACGGGCTCCTGGTGCCGGTCACCGCGCGCCATCCGCTGACGCAGGAGACGGTCACCAACGCGGTCGTCCGCTACTGCCTCTCGAACCATCCGCCCCGGCACCTGACGACGCGCGTCATCGGGGACGCGGACCGCTTCACGCCCTTCGGCGGGGACACGCTCTACACGGTGCGCAACGGCGACTCGCTCCGGCTCGAGACGACCTGGCGCTTCCACGCCATTCCCTTCTTCACGCAAGCCGACTTCGCCGCGCTGGACGACAGCTTCGCCGCCGACCGCGTCTACTACGCGCTGGCCGCGGCGCCCTCGGACAGCGAGCAGACCCACGCGATCTACTACGAGCTGGATGAGCGGGCACAGGGCGCCGGGACCGCGCCCTTCCCGGTGCGCATCCGGGCGATCGACGGCGGCTGCGGACGCGACTCGGTGACGCTGCAGGTGCTGCTCGACAACGATCCCCCGACCGGCTCACCGGTCTTTCAGGGCCTGCCCGCGGAGGTCGCGGTGCCGGATCTGCCGATCCACGGCGTCGCGCCGGCCGGCTCGCACGATCTGCTGCTGGTGCTCAATCACGCCACGGAGCGCGTGCTCGATCTGATCCCCGTGGGCGACACGCTCGTCTTCCGGGACACGCTGCAGCTCGTGCCGGGCATGAACCACCTGATCGCCTACGCGCGCGACGCGGCCGGCAACCGCTCGCTCCCCTCGACCGGCCACACGGTGACGCTGCTGAACGTGCCGCAGTTCAAGCGCTGGGCGCTGCTCGCGCCCGACTCGGCGACTTCCGAGGGCACCCAGGTGGTGACGCTGCGCAACGGCGACCTGATCCGGCTCCGCACCTACTGGGACAGCCGGTCGACCTACGACGTCTGGGCCGACTTCCGCCCGATCGACTCCGAAGCGACCGCGCCCGAGCTGGGCGTGCCGTGCGAGAACCTGGTGGTGGCGGTCGGCGACAGCTCCGAGACCTGGTACGGCTACCAGTTCGAGCACGTCGTCGCGAGCACGAACACGACCGCCGACGGCGACGGCATCATCGTGCCGCTCACCGCGCGTGACCCCGGCACCGGCTACGAGACGGTCAGCGAGGCGCTCGAGTTCTGCCTCAGCAACCATCCGCCCGAGCACCTCTGGACGCGCGTGATCGGGGACCCGGCGCCCTTCGTGGTGCGCGACGCCGACACGCTCTACGTCGTGCGCAACGGCGGCACGATCGTGCTCCAGACGAGCTGGCGGTCGCCCAACCGCCCGCTGGCGCTGCGGGCCGACTTCTCGGCGGTCGACAAGGACTACTACACCTACCCGGAGACGCGGTACCTGATCGACTCGCTGAGCGCGCCGACGATCGCGACCTACGGCATCATCTACAACTTCAGCCTGAACGCCTGCTGCGACGAGGGCGCCGCGACCTACCCGCTGCCGGTCAAGATCGCGGTCACCGATACCGGCTGCGGGCTGAGCGGCACGACCCTGCTCCTGGAGATGGACAACGAAGGGCCGGTGGGCAGCCCGGTGCTGGATCCGGCGCCCCCCGCGAGCGCGTTCGACGCGGCGCTCGCGGTGCACGGGACGGCGCCGGCCGGCTCCGCCGACGCGCTGGTCCGGGTGGAGCACCTCGACGCCGACAGCACGGAGGTGATCGTCCTGCCGCTCGACGAGAGCCTGCGCTTCCAGGGCACGGTCCCGCTGCTTCCCGGCACCAACCGGATCAGCGTCTACGGGCGCGACCTCGTTGGCAACCTCTCGACCGGCTCGGCCAGCTACCTCGTCGAGCGGGTGACCGAGGACTGGGCCTTCGACCTGCCGAAGCCGATGCACGCGGGTGACAGCATCGAGCTGGCGAGTCGGACCGGCTGGTCGCGGCTCAGCGCCACGATCTTCAACCTCCAGGGCGACCGGGTGCGCCGCTGGGAAGAGCAGGGGCACCCGTTGCTCTACCGCGCCGCGTTCGTCTGGGACGGCCGCAACGGCGCGGGGGAGACGGTCGATCCCGGCCCCTACCTGCTGCACGTGCGTGCGACCAGCGCCGGTGGCGCCCAGCGAGAGGAGGTCAAGGCCCTTGTCTTCCAGCGCTAGCCAGCGGCGCGCGCGCGGGCGCGGCGGGTGGATCGTCGGCGGCCTTTGCGCGCTGGCGCTCGGGGCGTTCGCGCCCGCGGGGGCCGGCGGCGGCGACACCCAGACCGGGGCCTTCGCGGAGTCGGAGCCGAGTGCGCGCGGGGCGGCGCTGGCCGGCGCGCTCGCGCCCCTGGTCGACGATCCGACGGCGGTCTACTGGAACCCCGCGCGGCTGGCGGAGGTCGAAACGCGCGGCATCGCCGCCGGCTACGCCGACCTCTTCGGGCTGCACCTGGTGCGGCAGGCGGCGTTCTTCGTCGCCTGGCCGCGGCACGAGCGCTCGCTGGTGTGGGAGCGCGGCACGCTCTCCACGACCACGCGTCAGTCCCACACCGCCTGGGGGCTGGGGCTGCAGTCGAAGCAGATCGATCTCGACCCGGAGAGCTACGCCGAGTACGACGTCGCCCTGGCCCACGCGCGGCGCGGGCCCCTGGGGCTGGACTGGGGATTCGTCTTCCACCTGCTCATGGTGCGCAGCGATCTCGCGGACGTCTCGGCGACGGGCTTCGCCGGCGATCTGGCGATCGCTCGGGCGATCGGCCCGCGGATCGACGGCGCGCTCGTCCTGCGCTCGCTCGTGTCGGACCTGAGCTGGAAAGCGAGCGGGCGGGAGCCGCTGACCCGCACGGTCGAAGCCGGGATCGGCGCCCGGCTGGGTCGGCTGCGCGTCCCGGCGACCGTCGCGGTCGATCTGGACGCGGGCACGCTGCGGCAGGTCGCGGCCGGCGCGGAGTGGTCTCCGATCGGATCGACGCTCACGCTCCGCGGCGGGCTGCGCTGGCGCGACGACGGGGATGGCGCCGAGGTGCGTGCCGCCGGCGGGTTCGGACTGCACTGGAAGGAAGTCGCGTTCGACTACGGCCTGTCGATGGGACCGAGCGAGCTCGGAGAGACCCATCGCTTCGGGCTTCAGTTCGGGTTCTAGCAGCATCGGCGTCGCGGCGCCGCCGCGGCCCGCGCGCTCGCGGCGTGGAGAGGAATCCGAAGATGGTCCGCAACGGCAAGGTTCAGAGTCCCTACGGCGTCGATGAGTGGGGATCCGGCTATTTCGCGATCGGGCCCGCCGGGCACCTGGTCGTCTGCCCCTTCCGCGATCACCGCAGCGTCGACCTGACGCAGGTCGTCCGCCAGGCAGCGCGGCTGGGTCTGGCGCCGCCCATGCTGGTGCGGTTTCCCCAGATCCTGCAGACGCAGCTCGAGGAGCTCTACCACTGCTTCGACCGCGCGCGGGTGGAGTTCGGCTACAAACGCTCCTACCGCGCCGTCTATCCGATGAAGGTCAACCCGATGCGCACCGTGGTGCAGAGCCTGCTCGCCGCGGGCCGGCCCAGCGCCTTCGGGCTGGAGGTTGGCAGCAAGCCGGAACTGGCGATCGCGCTGGCGCAGCGACTGCCGGAGGGCTCCTGGATCTGCATCAACGGCTTCAAGGACCAGCCGCTCCTGGAGCTGGCGACGGTCGCGTCGGGCGGGCCGGCGAAGATCGTGGTGGTGGTCGAGCGGCTGCGCGAGATCCCGCTGATCGTGCAGGAAGTGCGCCGTCAGGGAAAGTCGCCCACGCTGGGGCTGCGCTGCCGGCTGCACCAGCGCGGCAGCGGCCGCTGGGAAGCCTCCGGCGGCGAGACCTCGAAGTTCGGCCTGGGGCCGGCCGAGCTGCTCTACGCCATCGAGCTGCTGCGCCAGGAGGGCCTGCTCGACCGGCTGGAGGTGCTCCACTACCACATCGGCTCGCAGATCACCAGCGTCCGGCGCATCAAGGACGCGGTCAAGGAAGCCGCGCGCATCTACGCCAAGCTGCGCAAGCGCGGCGCGCCGCTCACCACCCTCAACGTCGGCGGCGGCCTGGGGATCGACTACGACGGCAGCAATACGCCGTCGGACTCGAGTGTCAACTACAGCATGCAGGAGTTCGCCAACAACGTCGTCTACACCGTGCAGGAGGTTTGCGTCGAGGAGGAGGTCCCGGTCCCGGACCTGGTCTCGGAGAGCGGGCGCGCGCTCACCGCGTACCACTCGCTGCTGATCACCAACTGCGAGAGCCGCGAGAGCGATGTCCCGGTCGACTTCGCAGTGAACGAGTCGCCGGTCGATCAGGACGAGGAGCGGCCGACCGAGCTGCAGGAGATGGAGGAGATCGCCCGCGGCATCTCGATCAAGAACTTCCGCGAGTACTACCATGACGCGCTCGTCACCCGCAGCGAGATCCAGACGCTCTTCGGCCTCGGCTACCTGTCGCTGGAGCGGAAGGCGCGCGCCGAGCAGCAATTCTACGAGGTCTGCCGCAAGGCGCTCGCCTGCGCGCGGCAGACCGGCTTCGTCTCCGACGAGTTCCGCGCGCTGGAGAAGACCTTCCGCGCCAAGTACGTGACGAACTTCAGCGTCTTCTGCTCGGTGCCCGACGCGTGGGCGATCGAGCAGCTCTTCCCGGTCGTCCCGATCCACCGCCTGCACGAAACGCCGACCGAGACCGGGATCCTGGTCGACCTCACCTGCGATTCCGACGGTGTCATCGACAAGTTCACCGACGTGCGGGACGTGAAGGAGGTGCTCGAGCTGCACGCCGGATCGACCGAGCAGCCCTACCTGCTGGCGATCTGCCTCCTTGGCGCATACCAGGACGTGATGGGGGACCATCACAACCTCTTTGGCACCCCGGCCGAGCTGGCGGTGACGCTCGACGAGGGCGGGATCGACGTGCAGGTGATCGCGACCGGGCAGACGGTCGACCAGCTGGCGCGGGTCGCGGGCTACGACTCGGGCGAGATGAAGCGCGCCGTCTCGCGCGCGCTGCGCGACCGCGAGGGCGCACCGGGGGCCCCGCGCGTGGCGGGCACCTACAAGGCCTTCTGCAACGCCACCCCCTACCTGGAGAGCGATCTCGCGCCGCTCGAGTCGCTCGACAAGGCGCCCGGCTACACCCCGGCCGCCGATCCGCTCGGCAGCCCGAGCGAGTAGCCGCGCCGTCCCGCTCAGGGCCGCACGCCGCAGGCCGCCTTGAGGAAGGCGACGCGGGTCACCTCGCGCATCGGGCCGGTCCCTCCCCCGGACGGCGCTTCGGCGTACGCGTTGCCCCACCCGAGCTGGAGCACGGTCCCGGGAGCGAGGCTCAGCTCGGCGAGCCAATCGGTCTGGCGCCGCACCTCCCCATCACCGTCGTCGAGGGTGGCCCGCAGGCGCAGGCGCCGGTCGGGCTGCAGCTCGAGGCGCACGCGCCGCGCGTGCGCGGTGGAGCTCGACGCGCCGGGCCGCACGCGGTGGAGCGTGGTCCGCGTCGCTTCGGCGGAAGCCGCGAGCCAGGCGCACGGCCGGAGCGTGACTCCCAGGGCGAAGGTCCGGCTGCGGCCCGCGGCCGGAGGCGTCGTGTAGATGGGCGTCGCGGCCCGCGCGCCGCTGGCGGTCAGCCGCAGCCATGAGACAGGTGAGCTCTCGCCCGCCACCTGCCACCCGCCAGCATCGAAGCGGTGGGCCGACCACCACTCCGTCGCGAGCGTTCGCGCGACCTGCAGCGCGCTCGGTCCGATCATCTCGAGGCGCAGTGTCAGACGCGCGCGCCGGTCGGTCGGAGTGCCCGCGAAGTCCGTCGCCGCGCCGGCGGTGAGGCGCGCGGTGAGCCGCCGGCATGCGGGAAGGCGCGGGTAGAAGTGCCCGGCCGCCTCGATCGTCCCCGCGCGCGTGTCACCCCGGCTGAGGCAGCCGGTGACGGCGCGGAATCCCGGAGCGACCTCCTGGTAGAGGAGGTCGAGCGCGCGCCGCGCGGCGCTCCAGTCGAGCGCCACGGCAAACGCATGCCCGGTCTCGCGGCCCGCCCGGCTACCGAACGCGTGCGCCGCGACCCGCACGCCGGGCGCGAGCACCAGCTCGGCGTCGAGGCCGGCCAGGGCCGCGTGCTCCGCCGCGCCCGCGCGCCCGCCGGCCGAGATGCCCAGATACGACGCGCTCCCCAAGTAGCTCCGGCTGCGGAGCCAGACGAAGTGGCTCGCGCGGGCTCCCGCCGGCGCGTCGCGCGCCCAGAGCAGGCCCAGCCGGTGCGCCGCGCCGACGCGCCCGGTGGCGCGCACCGCCGCGGCCGGCGCCACGATCAGGCGGCTGTGAAAGACGGCGGCGAGGGCGTCCCCCTCGGCCGCGACGTCGAAGAGGTCGCGATCCTCCAGGAAGAAGGGGCGCTTCTCCGGATAGAAGATGGGAAAGCGCCGATTGAGCGTGACCTGCGGGGCGTCGGCTTCGACATGGCTGAAGTCGGGACGGAGCGCGAGCGCGACGCCTAGGTTGCGGCGGGGCGCGGCGCTCGCGGTGAGACTGAAGCGCGCGACCGCGGGCCCGATCCGCCACGCGACGCGATCCGCACGCGTGTCGCACCGCTGCAGGGTCACGGCCGGGAGCAGCTCGACGCGGCGCCCGCACGCCTCGGGGTCGGGTGCGAGCGCCGCGCCCCCCGCCAACCAATCCTGGCGCCCGGACTCGATCGCCGGCCAGCTGGCGCGCTCCCCGGTGCGACGGATCTGGCGCAGGGCGAACGCGGCCATGCGCCGGGACGCCCGCCCGTTCAGGCTGGCCCACGGCACCGCCAGTTCGGCCGACCAGCCGGCGCTGTCCTGCCGCGCGGCGGCGGTGAAGTCGACGTCAACCGCGACGTCGTCGCCGCCGCCGCCCGGCGCCACGAAGGCGTCCATGAGGCAGCCCCGCGGATTCACCATCAGCTCGAACCCGCCCCGCCCCTCGGCGGTCGGATCGAGGATGACGCCGGCCCAATCGTCGTCGAAGGCGGCATCGCGCTGCGCCAGCCGGCCGCGGATCTTCCCGGGCTGGGCATCGTGACAGCGGAACGCGAAGTAGAGCCCACGATCGTCCCAGACGACGCGCACCTCGGTCGCCTGGCTCGGCGGTCGGCCGGGCTCGGGCGCGAAGTCGACGAAGCTTCCAGCCGCAGGCGCATCGCGCCAGACCGGATCATCCAGGCGACCGTCGATGCGGGGCGGCTGCTCGGCGCGCGCGGCCGCCCACTCGGACGCGTCGAGCGGAAGCGCTACGGCTGCGCCCGCCAGGCAGAGCGCGATCGATCGAAGGCGCATGAGCGCGTTCCCTCCTCGCCGGGCCTCGAGGCCGGTGTCAGGCACGACGCGCGTCGCGCGGGCGTCGGGCCACGCATCCAGTAGCCAGGCTCATGCCCGAGCCCTGGGAGTCGTGGACGAATCGAGGCATCCGGACTAGAATCCCGCCATCCGAAGGAGGGCCAGGACGGTGCAGCGACGTGACCAGTTGATGCTGGGGGTCTGCTTCCTGGTGTCGGGCGCGACCAGCCTGCTGCTGGAAGTCGCGTGGTCGAAGGAGCTCTCCTACGTCCTGGGGAATACGCTCTACGCCGTCTCGACGGTCGTGGCGGCGTTCATGGCGGGCCTCGGGATCGGGAGCGTCCTGGCCGGCCGGCACGCCGAGCGCTTCGCAAACCCGATCCGCACCTACGCGGTCCTCCAGCTGGCGATCGCCGCCTGCGGCATCGGTCTCGTCCACGTGCTCCGCGGGACCGACCCGCTCTTCGCGGCCCTCTACCGGGCGCTCGCCGCGGCGCCGGGAGCGTTTCTGCTCGCGCGCTTCGCGGTCGTCTTCCTGCTGCTGCTGGTGCCGACGACGCTGATGGGGATGACGCTGCCGGTGATCGTCGGCGCGTTCAGCCGGCGCGAGCGCACCTACGACGATCTGGCCGGTCTTCTCTACGGGGTCAACACGGTGGGCGCCGTCGCCGGAACGCTGCTGGGAGGGTTCCTGATCCTGCCGGGCCTCGGTCTCTGGAAGAGCTGCCTGCTGGCTGGGCTGTTGGACGGGGCCGTGGCGCTGATCGCCATCCTGCTGGCGCGAAGAGTCGGGACGATCTCCGACGTGCGCGCGGCGGGGGACGCTCGCCGCGACCGCGCCCGGCCGGGCTGGACGGGCACGCAATGGTGGATCGCTTCCCTGTACGGGATCTCCGGCCTGGTCGCGCTCCTGCTGGAGGTCGCCTGGTTCCGCCTGCTCAGCCTGACGCTCGGGCCCTCGGTCTACGCCTTCGCCGCCATGCTCGGCGTCTACCTGGCCGGGGTCGGGCTGGGGAGCGCGATCTTCGCCTCCCCGGTGGCGCGCGCCCGACGGCCGGGGCTGCAGATCATGGCCGGCCTGGAGAGTCTGCTCGGCGCCGTCTCGCTCGCCCAGCTCCTGCTCTACAACGCGCTGCCGGGGCTCTTCATGCACCTCTTCCGCTCGATGGCCGGCAGCCTCGGCACGGGAGGTTTCGCACCCTCCTTCCTGCTCGTCTCCGGTCTGGTCGTCTTCCTGCCGTGCCTGATCATGGGCGCGCTCTTCCCGGCCGCGGTCCGCGCGGTACGCGAGGCGGGCCGCGAACTGACGCCCGAGGGACACGTCGGCCGCCTCTACATGCTGAACACTGCGGGCGGGATCACCGGCAGCCTGCTCACGGGATTCTGGCTCATCCCGACGATCGGCGTCTGGAACACGCTGATCTTGGCCGGCCTGGCGAGCGTCGTCATCGGCGCGCTCCTGATCCTGCGCGCGCCGACGATCGCCGGGCGGCCCCGGACCGGCTACATCGCGGCGACGATCGCGGCCGGGGTCGCCCTGGCGATCGTCGCGCCTGCCTGGGACGTGCAGCTTTACAACCTCGGCCTCTACCAGCACGCCTATGGACCCGGGGACGCGGCGGAGCAGATGCCGGCCGACGAGGAGATGATCTACTTCCGGGACGGGATCAACGCGCCGGTCGCCGTCTATCGCACGACGGGGAACGTCACCCTCTACGTGTCAGGCAAGCCGGATGCAAGCATGGGGGGGCCCGACCTCTTCACGCAGCTCCTGAACGGGCACCTCCCCGTCTCTTTCTGCGCGCACCCGAAGCGGGTAGCGATGGTCGGCTACGGGAGCGGCATGACGGCGGCGGGGATCCTGGCCCACCCGGAGGTGGAGCGGCTCGACGTGATCGAGATCGAGCAGGCGGTGCTCGACGCGTCCCCCTACTTCGCGCCGATCAACGGCAACCCGGAGCGGGACCCGCGCACGCGCCTGCTGCTCGAGGACGGCCGGATCCATCTGAAGTACGCGGACCAGGCGTACGACGTCATCACCTCGGAGCCGTCGAACCCGTGGATGGCGGGGATCGCGAACCTCTTCACCGCCGACTTCTACCGCTCGGTGCGGTCGCGGCTGACGCCCGGCGGCATCTTCGCGCAGTGGATCCAGGAATACGACATCTCGGAGGAGACCTTCCGCGCCATCCTGGGCGGGCTGCAGGACGCCTTTCCCCACGTGATTCTCTTCCGCACCGCGCCCGGGGACTTCATGGTGATGGCCTCGGACCGGCCGATCTCGATCCCGTGGGACAGTTTCAGGGCGCGGTTCGAGCGGGCTTCGGCGGGCGGCACCTACCGGCGGATCGGCATCCGCCACCCGCTGCAGCTCGGCTTCTTCTTCCAGGGACCGGAAGCGGCGCTGCGCGAGCTGACGCGCGGCACGCGGCAGCGCAACACCGACGACAACGTCTGGCTGGAGTACCGCCTGCCCCGGGAGCTGATGAGTCACGCGGCGGTCGGCGCCGGAACCGAGTTCGGCAGCAAGGTGATCGCGGCCGGGGCATGCGCGCGCCTGAGCGCGCTGCAGGAGATGCTGCCGGGCGTTCCCGTGCCCGACCTGGTGCGGGAGACGATCGCTTACCCGCACGGCCTGGAGCCCGATCCGACCGCGCCGGTCGTGAGCGCCGACATGTGGCGCGGCACGCGCCAGGTGCTGGCCCAGGGCCTCGCGACGGAGCTGAACCGCGGGGGCCGAGCGGATCTGGCGGCCGCCGCCATCGCCTGGGATCGCCAGGGGGACGAGCGCCGCACGCGCAACGAACGGCTCACGCTGGAGCTGCGCGAGCCCGGACGGCAGGCGCTCCTACCCGATCCCGCGCTCGTCCTGCGGGCGGTCGAAGCGGCCCCCGAGCTGCCCTACGTGCAGCTCACCCTGGGCCAGATGGCCGTCGCGGCGGGCGAGGAGGCCGAGGCCGAGGAGGCGCTCCGGCGCGCGGTCGCGGAGCCGAGCGGCTACGCCCACTTCGCCGGGCTGATCGCGCTCGCCCGGCTTGCCGCGCGGCGCGATCAGCTCGATGTGGCTCAGCAGTACTGCCGGCAGGCGATCGACTGGAATCCGTACTACCCGAGAGCGTTCGCGCTCCTGGCCCAGCTCCAGGGCGCCGCGGGCCAGGCCGCCGCCGCCGCCGCCACGGTCCGGCAGGGTCTGCACCTCAACCCGAACGATCCGGAGCTGGAGCGGCTGGCGGCCCGGGCGCCTTCCCCGGCTCAGCGTCCCACGTAGATCTTGCGTATCAGCGTGGTGCCCGCCACATCGATCCGGAGGAAGTAGAGCCCCGGCGCGACCAGCTCGCCGTCATCGCTGCGCGTGTCCCAACGGAGCTCGTGCTCCGGCCCCGTCGGCAGCTCCTCGTCGATCCAGCGCCGCACCGGTGCCCCCGCGACAGTGTAGATCCTGCCGGTCACGCGGGCGTGGCCTGCGGCGCGCGGCGGCAAGGTGAGCTCGAAGCGCGCCTCCTCCTCGATCGGGTGCGGGAACGGGCCCGCGAGTCGCGGCTCCGCTTCGAAGAGCGCCGTCTCGTCCCCC
>Ga0163210_1000846_pt1 | contig 13009 bp, 8 predicted proteins | sample Kivu_220m_FD_113536 | JGI IMG/M metagenome (GOLD analysis project Ga0163210, IMG submission 113536) | Freshwater microbial communities from Lake Kivu, Western Province, Rwanda to study Microbial Dark Matter (Phase II) - Kivu_220m | ecosystem: Environmental > Aquatic > Freshwater > Lake ...
ACCCAAGTGTGTGACGCTACGCGCGGCGGCGGTCAACACGTCGAGGTTGGGGCGGTGGTCGTTCGGCAGCGGGTAGAGGTAGTGGACAGCATCGCCTGACAGGTGCGTCGGGCAAACCACCTTCTCGGTGCGTTTCGCTGATTTGGCGATCTCCCCTTTCTTCCAGGCAGGGACGAGGAGGTCCGCGGTGTTGTCTGGAACATAGAACTGACACTTCACATCAGAGGCGATACCGACTGGTGCGACGATCTCAGGTGGCGGCTGGGCTTCCAGCCACCGCAGAGCGGGCAAGGCGTGATTAATCCGTCGTCTTTCGTTCCAACGTCCGGCCGAGGCGGCGACGACTCCCTGAAATGCGCGAAGTGGCGACGGGGGCCATTCTGGCTCGCCGGTCTCGCCCCGGCCGTGCGAGTACGGTTGCAGAAAACGGAAAGTAATCGAAAAGTAGGACGTCATCAGTCGCTCCTTCCTTCCCCGGTGTAAGCCTATGCCTTCTTGCCGCCGCGTTTCGATTTGGCCTTACTGTCATCCTCGACCTTGACATCGCGCTTGGCGCGGTCCTTTTCGAATGGAACCGTTCTGCTCTGGCCGACTCCGAACTCTGTGGCGGCTTCCGTGGCGAACCTCAAGGCGGCATCGTGGGTGATGCTGCAAGGTTGACGCCGACCGTCGGGATATACCTCGACGAACTCGCGAGGTTTGTCGGGATTGAGTACCAACGTGCACCCCTGTCGGAGATAGCTTTCGATGTTAGCGGTTAACGCAACGAGCGATAGTCCGAAGATGTACCGGCGCAGGATGCGGGTCTTCTCCGCATCGTTGCCGGCGTGCAATTGTCGGAGCGCTGCCAAGCCGAGCGTCGCGTCCCGGCGGATGCCGCCATCGGCGATCACGCCGCCGTGCGCCCCAGAAGCGGGGTTGTGAACGAAACCACGTTGCGCCAGTGGGCTCTTGTTGTTGCCTTCGGCCTTGGCTTTGTCCTCCTCGCTGAAAACATCCAACTCGGAGTAATCCAGCGGCGGGACGTAAACCGCGCCGCGCGTCAACTTGCGGACGTTAAATGCACGGATGCTTGATCCGACCACTCGCGGCAGCTTTGCCTGCGTGTCCCGCGAGTCCCAAACGCCGAAGACCAAGGATGTCGGGGCGACCCTTGCCAACGCCTCGGCATTTCCGGCCAAAACGCGGTTGAACGCATCCTGTAACTCCTTTTGAAGCGACGAACATCGCAACAGCGCGTCGCCCGCGCGATGTCCGGCTTCAAGGATGTTCACTTCGCGTTCGCCTGCCTTGATGACGATCTGCGGGACGAGATGCCGGTACTTCTCCCGCATGAACAGCGGTTCGATCCGGTTCGCCTGCGAGCCGACGCTGTCAATGAGGCAAACGTTTGGGGTCTTCCATGGCTCGTCACGAGTTGGCGGCGGATCAATGTTATATCCGCCGGGAAAACCGTCACCGGCGGCGAATGTGGCTGGGAACAGCACGCCGTCCGGCCCTTCGACCGGCATCAGATGCTCGCGGATGACCAGCGCCGCCGGTCCATCGTCGGTTAGATAGTGATCGAACTGTGCTAGCTTGGACATCGGTCAGGTTCCTTGGGTAAGTGGGATTGCGGAACGGAACGCCTTGTGTTTCTTCTGTCCCGTGCGGAACCAATTCTCAAAGCGGTATGCACGTGCATCCGCCAGATCGAGCGATCCGGTCGATGCGGCTAGGAGGAGATTGGACAGCAACGGGACATGCCATGTGAAGTAGTCATATACCCGTGACGCAGCCGTCAACGCGGGACGGGCCGCTTGCAGCCCGATCAAGCAGAGAAGTTCTACAGCGGGGTGGGCGATGCTGGTCAAGCCCAGATCATTGGGCGAAAAGCCGACGTCACGGGAGTGCGCGTTGGAAGTACGGCGGGCGTCGAAGTAGTAAGGCTCCTTCTTCTTTCCAGCGTCATGCAGCGTTGTGACCACCATGCCAATATCGAAGAGGTCTGAGCCGTGGAATCGTTCATCTTTCATGGCGTGCTGCATCGCCTGGGCGATGCCAAAACTCTCCATGGTACCGGCCCAGACCTTCAAATCTCTGGCACCTGTCAGATCCGTTTCCCACCAGTCGATCGAAAGCGGGGCGAATGGAGCGCCAATCATCAATGGCGAGGAGTACGGGTCGGAGGGACGGGTATGGGTCAGCTCTGCCGATGCAATCGCTTCGACAAGAGCGTCAAGTGTCCCATTGCCGGAAATCAGGAAATCCCGATCGCCAACCGCAAACCACCCCTCCGCCCCGGGCCAGAGGCGGTCGGCAAGCTCCAGGAGGCCGCAGGAGGCGAAGAATTGTCCCGGGTTGGTAACGTCCACGTTCACGGTCATCGTTGGCTGGGGGTTGTCGGTCATCGCGATGCCTCTTTGGTTTCGGTGACAAACTCAGACGGCTCGGCGCTGGCGGCCCAGTCGGCGGCGCGGAGTAAGGATTCGAGGTACGCCAGGCCCCATCGGCCGTACTTGCGTTGCAGCCGCGCGAAGCGGCGAGGCACATCAGAAGCCAGTTGGTTGGCGTCAGGGAGTGTTCTCCCGGGGACAGAATCGAATGCCTCGTCGATCGGGAAGTGCGGCCGGGCGCGACCGTGGTGCGCGGCGATCAGATGTAGCACCACGTCCTGCATCTCAGGCGAGAGCTGCTGAAACTCCGCGTCGTCCACGGCATCCACCAGCGAGCCAAACTCGTGCCGATACGTTTCCGGCAGCTTCGCCCCGGTGCGGTCTGACTTGGCCAGCACCAATTCAGGGTACGCTCGATTGCCCAGCGCGAACTGGAATTGCGGACGCCGCTTGCCGTGATCGTGCAACTTCACCGCAACCCGGACCGCCTGAGCAAGTTCTTCCGGCAACGACAACCCTGCGAGAATGCGATCGATCTGGCGCACCGTGTCCCCGATATGGATGCCCCACTCAACCGGCTTGGTAGAGGACTTGGACAGATCATCATCCGCTGAGCGCGGCCTCGTGTACCAGTGCCAGAATCGGTTCGGCACTGATTCAGCAGCGTCCATTTCATCCGCGGCGGGATCGGTGTCAATCGTGCGCACCCATCGCATATCTCTGGCCCGGACTGGATCGCGCGATTCGCCTCGAAAGCGAATGCGTCGCTTGATGGTGCGCTCCTTGTCTTCGTACCATTCGTCCGCCACGTCATACTGGAGGGCATCGTCATGACTTGCGTCGCCATCCAGCGTCCCCGATTTGCTCAAGCCACCGACGTGAGGCGGCAACAGCACCGTGGCATCGTGGAGCGCGGCGTTGCCGGCATTAACCATTGCCTGCAACGTCATCGGATTGACTTGATCTCGTGAGTCGATGATCCAGACCGGAGCATCGGGATGTCTCGCCGCGATCTTGGTCAGTTGCGCAAAGACGCCAGAACCTTTGCGATCCGTGGCTTCTCGCAGCAGTTCGTGCGGTTTCAGGGGATAGTCTTCCAGCAGGTCAATGGGCTTATACCTTTCGCGCAACTCCTCGGATTCCAGAACCTCCACTTCCTCGCGCCACGCGACGTGTGTCTCGAACGGCTGCCACTCGGCCAAACCATGCAGGTACGGCGCCACCGGGGGGCGCCCGGGCACCTTGTCGCGGATTGTCGTCAGCGCCCAGGCGTCGAAAAGGATGTCGGACGTAGGTAGAATCTCGGGTTGTGGGGTGAAGGCGGCGATCCGAGTTTTCGCAGGCAAATCGGCGAGTGCGGCCGGACTGGCGTCCCGCTTGAGTCTTCGAAGCAGAGAGAGTGTTCGCTGTCGGCTCGTGTCGTATCTGTCTTCCTCGAACTTCGCCGGGCTAACGACATCAATACGGGCGTCACCGTCGCCGAAGCGGTTTATCCGGCCAAACCGCTGGGCCATGCTGTCGAAAGGCGTCAAGTCGCACACGAGGTGATCCGCCGACATGTTGACGCCCACCTCGCCGGCGGAGGTGCAGACGAGATAGACGGTGCCCTCTCGTGGGGGTGTCGCCGGCTTAGGAAGGAACCGGCCAAAGATCGGGTCCTCGCTCGCCAGCCGGTCCCGCTCAAGTCCGCGGAGCGTGCCCGTGAGCTGAGCCACCTGCTGCTTATCCTTCCGCAACCTGGCCACGACCTTCTCCACATCCTCGACCTTGCGGAGAAAGACGAGCACCGCTTGTCCCGAGTCTTTGTGCGTCAGAGCCAGGTCGGCCGCACGGTCCGCAGTCTTATTTTCGTCGTCGATCGTGTGCAGGATGAGACGCTTCTTGGCCTCAATTCGCTTCTTCACAATGCGGTGTTTCTTGTCCTCGTTGGTCAATCCGAATTCTCTTCCGTCGCCGCGAGACGTGGCGGACAAGGCCATCACGTGAATCGGGCGGAGGTCCGGCGTGCGCCCCTCGGACTGTTCTTTCCTGATCCTGACAAGCAGCTCCTGGAATGCCGGCTCCAGGTGGGCCTCATCGTGGACGAGCAACACGTCCTGCCCGAGAAACCCGGCGTGCAGTGGCTTCCCCTTGAACCCGACCCCGTAGCCGCCAAACAGCAATCGGCTGCCGATCATGTCCACCGTGCCTACGATCACAGCAGGACGGGCTGGGTTGCCTCGCCACTCCGCGTTGTCGGCGAACTGGCCTCGTAGAGTGCTGATCGCGAGTGGGCCCGCGGTGGAATTGGTGGTGAGTTTGCTCAGTCGCTCCACGAGTCCCCTGAGAATGTTTCGATCGGCAGTTTGCAGACGCGTTCGGATCGTCTCCGTTTCCCGAGTCGCCTGGTCGACTACGGTTCGGCGATTCACGACGTACACCAGCCGGCGAGGCACTCTGTCACCTTTGTTCGCAAGAGCGATCAGCCAAATCGGGATAACGCAAGTCTTTCCCAATCCGGTCGGGAGACTGCACGTAGCGAGGACCTTCCATTCCCCATTCACCATCCGTTCGTACATTGACTCCTGCCAGGGGAAGGGAACGTTTTCCGTTAGGGCCTTGAATGCCTGTTTGAAATTGACTAATTCACGCATGCCCAGTCTCCTTATTGGCTGCCAGTTCTCGGATCTTTGGATCGCGAGCAAGCTGCTGTAGGGCGCGCCGGCAATGAGTCCGCACCGTGGCCGCGGGCAGTGTCATTTCACTGGCGATCGCCACGAATCGTTTTCTTCTGGTAAAATGCTCAAGGATGACTCGCCGGTATGGGGCCGGCAAACGGGCGATCGCTTCCTGACATGCGATCGAATCCAGCCCGCGTGTCTCCTCCGAGGGGAAGTCCTCATAAGCCAAGGCTCGGCAGTCGTCCGCAGGCAACGGCCCATGTCTTCGCAGTCGTTCACGACGAAGGCGTCCGATCCGGAGATTCCTCGCCATGCGCATGACACGACGTTCGATCTGGGGGTGGGACCAGTCGTATCGCTGGGATTTCTGGACACAAGCTAGCGCCACTTCGCCGTACAACTCCTCCCCATCGTGCCTTCGACCTTCGAGACGCTCGATTGCCGGGCGAAGTCGTTCGAGCAGGGCTGTCATTTCGTTCATCGCGGTTGTCCTCCCACATGCTCTACAGGACTATTCGCGTGAGAATCGGCTTCGTTTCACGAAAAACCTTCGAATCATGCGAAGCGACTCTTGACCACCTCGCCAAGCCATGCTATCATGCTCTTAGCAACAATGCTACCGGCGCATCCCGCCGGCCCCATTGAAGTGAATCATGCGACGCGGTTTACGGCCCCAGGCCGTGCACTTTCCGCGGCTGAAAAGCCGCGGCCCCATTGAACTTGATTTGGCGGCTTTCTAATCGGTTCGTCTGTACTGCGCGGACGAAGGGGGCTTTATTGTCTGTTCATCTCGCGCGGGCCTCTGCGCGCGTGTAGGCGTGCACCATAGCTTTCAGTTCCCCGGCCATCTCGGCGTGCAGCCCTCTCCGGCTCCAGCACCTCGGCCTCTTTGCCGAAGCTGAGGATCCAGTGCTTGATTTCCTCGATGGCGGAGAGATCAAACTCGGCCAGGAGGGAGCCGTCGGGTTGGCGGGTCAGACGCTGGGTTTCGTGCCAACGGCCCTCTTGGACGTAGCGGGCCACGGTCGGCGAGAAACGGACCTTGACGTGTATCTCCCCCTCGCCGTGGAAGATGCCGAACGATTTGGCGAGGTGCTGCCGGAGGTCGAAGCCCTCGGGCTGCTGAAATTGGAGGGGGGTGACTTCGACCTCCTCGATGCGGTCAATCTTCCAGTGCTGCGTGCGCTCATGCCGCGGGGCCCAGCCTACGAGGTAGAGAGACCGCCCGTGGCTCACCATTCCGAGCGGATAGACATCATACGTGACCGCTTCCGTGGCCTGCAAAGACTGGTAGGTGATATGCGTGATGCGGCGCTCTTCCATGGCCATCACCAGTTGGTCGATCAACTCGCCTTTCTTCGAGTAGTCGCTGGCACCGACCAGCGTTTGGTGAAACACAGCGCCGAACCTTTCGAGGTACTTTAGGGCACCGGGAGAGAGCATGGTCCGAATCTTACGAAAGGCCCGCTGGGCCGCCTCCCAAAAGACCGTCCCGGCCAGCGGCTCCAGCAAGCGCCGGCCAAGATAGAGCGCGATCGCCTCGTCGAAGGCAAAAGACAAGCCGGGTTGGCCTGGGGCCGATTGGACGCGCCATGCCTTGCGCCCGTGTTCACCGACTTCTTCTTGAAGTGGAAAGCCAACCTTCTCAAACGTCTCCAGGTCGCGGCGAACGGTCTTTTCGCTGACGCCCATCTCGCGCACGAGCGCTTTGACCGTGGCACCGTTGGCTCGGCCGCTGAGCGTTCTGAGCAAGATCCACTGTCGGACCAAAGGAGATTGCCCGGACATCGGTACCTCCACCTGTTTGGGGTAACAGCGGACAATGCATGGAAGATAGCTCTTTACCGCCGTGACTGGCAATCACCGGTTGGTCGCAAGCTGACCATTCTGACGTGTTTTTCTTGGGGGGGGTACGACATTGCCGCTCAAGGCCGGATGAAAGACCTCAAGGCAGAGTGCGGCGGTCAACTGGCACCTGGCCGACAGTCCGCGATGAGGATCTGTCATAACGGGACCTGGCGGTTGCCTCAATGCGACCGAATCTCCCGTGGCGCGAGGGCGCCCAACCGCACGTAGGAGGCCCTCGGGAACCAGCATCATGCCGAGACGGCTCCGGAAGTCCAAAAGCCCGTGTCCCGGCCGCAAGAGACCCATGTAGAAGCCGCTCCCGGCGCCAGCGGCGGTGATTTGGGGCAAGTCACAAGCCACCTCGGCGTCTCATTCCATCACTGATTTGAGCCCCTGGCCACTTGTCACCTCCACGTCTCCCAGATTGCCACCTCAACATTTCCGGCGAGGAAGTACGGTTGGAGCCGCAGTGTCGGTTCGGCCACACTCACAGACGTGTCCCGACAGAATTGATGACTTGATGCGACGGTGGCGCGGTGCCTAACATGGGGGAACTAACGCTTGGAGCGTTTCCGAGCGACACCCAAAGGGGAAACACGAGTTCACGTCAACGCGAGGGTGCTACCATGACAACACGCCGGGAAATCCTCAAGGCCGGTGCAGCCTCATTGGGAACCCTGGTGTCGGCGCGAGCGGATTCGGGATCGCCAGCCGCGCGGGGCGCAACGGCGGACATTGTGAAGAGCATGAAGCTCAGTACTACGGTCGATTCCGTGGACTACTGCCTCAGTTGGGGCACCTGGGGCGTTCCCGGCGTCCACTTCATCCTTGACCGTATCCGAAGTGCCGGCATTACGCGCGTCTTCTGGCGTGCCTCGGACGGCACGATGGCCCGCTTCCCCAGCAAGGTCTACGAGCCTTATCACGGGATTCCGGACCCAAAGGACGGCAATAGTCCCTGGGTGAAGCTGAGGACTGAGGTCTTCGACTGCCGGGTGTTCGACGTCTTGGAGGCCGCGGCGGCAGGCTGCAAACAGCGGGGGATGGAGTTCGGCCTCTGGGTTACCGTGATGGAAGAAGAGCACGGCTTGGGCAAATGCGCTTTCGCTCGCGAGCACCCAGAGTTCTACCGCGTTTGGCGGAACGGGGTGCGATCCCAGAAGACGATGAGCTACGCCTACCCCGAGGTGGTCGACTTCCGTCTGGCGTTCATCAAGGAACTGATGGCCTACCAGCCGGCGGCCTTTCTGCTCGACTGGGTGCGATGCGCCGAGACCGAACCGCTCTGGGACGCGAAGGGGTACTGCCGTGCGGGCTACGAGGAGGCGATCCTCAAGCATTACCGCAAGAAGTTCGGCGTCGACCCCAGGACCCTCGACAACGGCGACGACCGCTGGCTACGTTTCCGCGCCGACTACCACACCGCCTTCTTCCGCAAGGTGAAAGAGCATATCCGGGCTCGCCGCCCGGGCACGTCGATCCTGAGCCTGGTTCGCGGAAACCTCCACCCCTACGACACCGGCGGCAAGTCGCCTACCCTGCCGCCGCTCGCGCACCCGCTTCCCATGTGCTTGATGGACGTGCAGACCTGGGTCAAGGAGGGCCTGACCGACACCGTGTGCGGTGACCAGTGGGGCAACGGCGGCCGTCCCCACCCGCCCCAACGCATCGCCGAGCAAGTACGGCTAACCGGGCAGCACGTCGGGGATCCGGCCCACGTCGGTGTGGAGATCTATGTCTACGGCGGTTCGGTGCGTCAGATCGAGGCCAATGTCCGCGCGGCCCGAGAGGCCGGGGCGAGGGAGGCAATCCTCTTCGATGCGTGGTGGTTCGAGCAGGCTGCGACCACCGACCAGCCCATGTTCTACCGCGAGATGGCCAAGGCCCTGCCGTCGGCACTCGTATGAGATGAGGAGAAAGCGATGTACGAAGATTCTGCATTGCGTCGCGGGACCTGGGCTCTGGTCTGCTGGCTGGCGGTGGTCAGCCTGACTTGGCGCGGGGCCCTGGCCGAAGAGGCAATCCGCGAACATGGCCGATACGAGCCGGGCGATACATCGCCACTGGACGATCATGAAAACATCTTCCGCGGCGCGAAGGTCTTGGTCTCCGACCATTGGAGCGACCGCGTCGGCGAGTTCGCCGTGGACGGGCGCCACGATGCGGCTGGCGAACACTGGGGCTCCGAGCGGACTCCTTGCTATTTGACCGTCCAACTGCCGCATTCACGCCAGCTTAACGCCGTACGGCTCTGGACCTTCTGGAACGGTGCCCGCTCATATCAGTATCTCATCGAAGGCTCGTCGGATGGGAAAACCTGGAAGACGCTTGCGGACTGGCGGAACAACAAGACGCCCGCCACCTCGGCAGGCGAGACTTTCTTCTTTCCCGCAATCGAGGTGCAGCAGGTCCGCACGACCTTCACGGGCAATTCCGAGGGGAGGGCGACCGGCGGACACATCGTGGAGATCGAGGGTTCTTGCGTCCCAGCCGGCAATCTTGCCGAGTTTGTCAAAGGCCAGGAGGTGTGGCGAACCGTGCCTCCCGGCCTCCACGGTGCGGTTGGGAGCAAGGACGTACGCTACGCCCGCAATCTGGTGCCGTTTGGCGGCGGGGAAACGTCGTGGTCGACAGCAGCCTGGCGCGGCGAGCGAGTGGCCGGGCAGATCATTCTGTGGACCGCTGCCGGGGCTGAACAGGTGCGGCTGTCGGTCACGCCGCTTCACGGAGTCGGGGGCAAGGAGATTGCTCTGGAATCGCTCAGGCTCCGTTTCGTGCGCTACGTTCTTTCAGACGCGGGTAAGCCAGGCGCCCGGCACCTCGTGGCAGACGTCCTTGATTCGGCCGAGCGGCTCAATCTGCCTCCGCGGACGGCGCGTCCCATTTGGATCTCGCTTGACGTGCCAACCGGCGTCGCGCCGGGTCGTTACCGAGGCCGGATCGAGGTCGCAGCCAAGGGGCTGCCGCCGCTGGAATTCCCGATCGAGATCGAGGTGCTGCCCCTGACTCTACCGCCACCGTCGCAATGGTCGTTTCGCCTCGACTTGTGGCAAGACCCCTGGAGCGTGGCCCGTTACCATGGCGTCAGGCCCTGGTCCGAGGCCCATTGGGCGGTGCTCCAGCCGCACTTGCGCATGCTAGCCGAGGCAGGCCAGAAGTTCGTCACCACTTACGCGATTCCGGAGGCTTGGGGCGAGAGCACGTTCGTCAACAACGGCACGATGGTCGAGTGGCTCCGCCGGCGCGACGGCACATTCCGCTTTGACTACGCCGTGCTGGACCGTTACGTGGAGTTCGCCGCGAAATGCGGCATCCGCGACGCGATCACCTGCTACACCATGCTGCCATGGGGGCACCGCGTTCGCTATCGCGACGAGGCGACGGGCGACGATGTGTGGGCCTATTGGAAGCCGTTGTCGCCGGAGTACGTGGCCTTCTGGAAAGCCTTCTTGACGGACTTTTCACAGCACCTCCGCGAGCGGGGCTGGTTCGAGAAGACCTACATCGGCATCAACGAATCGCCGTGGCAGGACGGCAAGGCGGCCATCGACGTGCTCAGGGCGGCCGCCCCGGGCCTCAAGGTCACCTGGGCCGGCGCTTGCCACGAGCAACTCAAGGGCGACATCGACGACTGGTGCTTCTTCATCGCTCCGCCAGTCGACCCGGCAGTGATCTCCCAACGGATCCGGCAGGGGCGGCCTACGACCTACTATGTATGCTGCGGCCCACAGCGCCCGAATACCTTCACGTTCAGCCCGCCCGCCGAGGCCGTTTGGCTGGGCTGGTACGCGGCCGCTCAAGGGTACTCCGGTTTCCTGCGTTGGGCTTACGACAGTTGGACGGAAGACCCGCTTTACGACACCCGGTACGTCCGCTGGCCCGCCGGCGACTGCTTCCTGGTGTACCCCGGCCCGCGGAGTTCTATCCGCTTCGAGCGGCTCCGCGAGGGAATCGCCGACTACGAGAAGATTCGCGTTCTTCGCGCCATGCTCGGTCGGCGCAAGGATGCCAAGGCGAGCGAAGCCCTCGGGCGACTGGACTCGGTGCTGAAGCGCTTCACCTACGAGGAATCCCAGAAGAACGCCGCGACCGATGCCGTCAACGCCGCGCAAACGGTGCTTGTCGAGGTCAGCCGTGAGGCCGCACGAGGCAACTGATCGGCTGGTTCGTGACAGGGCACTCAGGAGGCCATGCAAGATCGGCATCATGCCTGGACGGCCTGGGAGTCCAATTTCCGGGCTCCCGGCTGCGAAGGGCCCTTGTAGACACCTTTCCCGGCGCCAGAAGCGGCGGTTTGGGGCAAGTCACGAGTCCCCTCGGCGAGTTGAATCACTGCTGACTTGGGCTCCAACCCCGTCGCTTCCCAAATTCCCCAAACTAACTTCAGCGTCGCCGACTGGCACGGGCCGCCGGGAGCGACGTTCCCCGCCGGCAGGGCTCATGCCTGGGCTACCACGGGCAAACGCAGACCATTCCAAGAGGGGCAGGAGGTCGTGATTACGCCAACCGTGCGGCCTCCGGAGACCGTAGCACCGACGGGTGCGCACTCCGTCCAGATGAAAGACGGCACCATCTTCACCGCATTTGTTGTGCAGAAGGCCGTAGAGTTGAAACAAGGCGATACCGCCGGGGGGAATGTCTTTCGGGTAACCGGGGTCACCAACGGACGGTTTCACTGTTACGTGGCCGGTTGTCGATATTCGGAAGACTACGTTCGACCATTCTTCGTCGAGTCTGAGTGCCGAGATGCCGGTGTCCAAAACGGCAAGCCAAGATGACACGGCTTCGGGCCGAGCGATTGTTGGGCCCGCGCCGGCTCTCCGAGGATGGCAAGTAGGACCGTCGTCCGGCTTTCGCCTCGGGCGCGCCAAACCGGACGCAGGAGGCCTCCGGAAGCGGGCTCATGCCCGGACGGCCTTGGGAGTCCCACGACCCGCCTCCCGGCTGCCCGAGGCCCTTGTAGACGCCTTTCCCGGCGCCAATGGCGGCGTTTTGGGGCAAGTAACGGCTCGCCTCGGCGTTTGCTCCCATCGCTGATTTGAGCCCCGAGTCCCCTTCCTTCCCTGCATTTCCCAGACTGCCACCTCGACCTCAGATGCCAGCCGTGCTGGAACCGCTACGTGGACTACTTCCTATTGGGCTGTGAGCGCTTGGGTTGGCTGGTCGGCGAGTCGCCGGGCCGGGTCTCAGCCCTGCCCGTCGCTTTAACCTCCACTGCCAATTGTGGCATGAAGAGAACGGCAACACGACGGACCAAGGCCTCCTTCATCAGCCCAAACAGAAAACCGCGATGCTTCTCGACGTCCTCTTCGGACAGCGGAGCCGCCAAGACCACGGCTGCCGCAGCGGTGAGCGTTTGCTTCTGAGTCTCGGTGCCGAACGCCTAATCCGTCAACCACGCAGGGCCCGCAGGCGAGGCCTCCTCGCCGTAGACTTGGGAAGCCTGCAACCCGCCACCGTGCCCCGTGTAGAAGATCCGGCCGTTCGACACGCACGCGCCAATGCACTCGCTCGGATCTAGCCGCGGTCCTGAGCTGAGGAGCCGGATGTCTCGAATATCGGAAAGATCGTAAACGTCCATCGACGGGCCAAGTAGGCAGGAGCCCGACATGGTAAATCGGGTACACTTGTAGTCTCTGGCGAGTGTGGCCCGGATCTTGCCGGTGGCCTTGTCCAGCAGATACGCGTTCTTGTACTGTGCATGGATGAAGATGAACTGCGGGCCGATCGTGGCCACATGGATCGCCTCCAGGAGCGGCTCCGACTGCCAGATCAGGGAGCCATCCTTGGCGTCCAGACACCACACGTGGCGGTTCTGCGTTCCGGAGAGCGGATTATATCCGCCCAGGTAAAGACGGCCGTCCTGCGCGGAGATGGTGCACCCGCCGCGGACCGAGTACTTGGTGGTCAGCCAGAGGACCTTCCCCGTCTCCGGCTCAAGGGCCGCTGTAATCCCTTGAGGGCCGGCAGCGCCGGACGGGAGTTTGGCAGAGTGACCGAAGAAGCAAGAGTAGTAAAGCCAGCCGTCCATCAGGCAGACGCCCGCCTCGTCGCCGCCGGACCCGTAGGAGGAGAAATCTCTAGTCCACACTTCCTTGCCCGTTTCCAGGTCGTAGGCCCGCAGCA
>Ga0163210_1000849_pt1 | contig 12950 bp, 12 predicted proteins | sample Kivu_220m_FD_113536 | JGI IMG/M metagenome (GOLD analysis project Ga0163210, IMG submission 113536) | Freshwater microbial communities from Lake Kivu, Western Province, Rwanda to study Microbial Dark Matter (Phase II) - Kivu_220m | ecosystem: Environmental > Aquatic > Freshwater > Lake ...
CCTACATATGGGTCGGCACCTAATTGCGGCCTGAACGTGCCGACCCCTGCGACTTGGTAGGCACATCGGTCGTAATTGCCGATTTGGCCGGCACCGGCTTCAGACATCGCATCAATCAGCTTTTCAGTGGCTACAGCTGGCGAGAACACGACGACCTTAAGAAGGTTGCCTTCTGTCGCGCGGTCTTTATCTGACAACGCTGCTAGCGGTAACAATGGTTCGAGATCGAGTAACTCGAATTTTCGAGCTAGCACGTCGTTAACGCCATCTTTAGCTACATCAGCATTGGTATGTGCGGCAAAAAGCGCTATGCGGTTTGCATTTAGATTGGCAATCACCCGTCCAATGCTTGTCTCGGTAGTGAACCGATTCACCCCGCTCATAACTAACGGGTGGTGTGTTACTAGAAGATCCACTTTGGCTTTAATGGCTTCATTGACGACGAGTTCGGACGGGTCGAGTGCAATCATGATTCGATTGACTTCTTGGTTTGGGTCACCAACTTGTAGGCCCACGTTGTCCCACACAGCTGCCAGCTCTGGTGGGTAGAAGCGATCAAGAATTTGGGCGACTTCTTTGACCTTCACGAGGTTTGTGACCCTAGTTGCCGAGCAACTGGCGCTGCCCCCGAGTGCGGTGGGTTTGCCAAGACTCTGGTGGCTCTATTGGTCAAGACGAACCAAATCTGACCAGGTGCCAGAGCGACGTCTTGCCCATCTTTGGTTATTCGAATGCCCTCTTGTGCTGACTGCCTAGACCAGCGTGCCCACATGGCTTTGCCGTCTCGTAAAACAAGTGCAGCACCCTCACCGATTGTTTCTTGTTTCGGCGTGACGCCACCCCATTTGTCAGTAAAGCCTGACGAAGATTGCTGCACGATCGGTATCACTACCGAAGAGGCCACAACTGGTTTCTTCGTATAAGTGTCGACGTCAGGTTCGCCGTCGAGTAGAACGACCCAACCATTTTCAATTGAATCCCACTCGAATCCGATTCGGGTTGCTGGGTACTTCACTTCTACGTCGGTAACTGACCACCCGCCCACCATCGGGGTCTCACCGAATTTCAGACCAATGTCTTTTGCGCTTGAAACCTCACCAATTGCTGCCGCTCGTTCTAGAAGTCCCGCGGGGCGTGCCATGAAGTCATATGGCCCCACTCGGTTCGGGTCCCGCACCCACCCGGCTGGCCCGGTTAGGCCTGAGACATCTATGAAATCCGCCGACTTTAATTCTGGTATCAGGCGGCTTTGTGCACCTGAGTATCCGAAAGCTGGACGACCAAACTGCGCAATTAAGTCAAGGTCGCTAATGCGAGCACTACGAACCGGCCCGACCTCTCGAGGGAAGTTACTCGAATACACAGCGACGAAGCGGTTGTAGCCACCCTCGATCTCTTCTACGTACACGAGGTCGGCCGCTTGTAAGCCAGTGTGAGGTCTGGCATCTGGTGAGTTATCGATTTTTAGAATCAAAACGGGTGAGTTGGGGTCGGCGTCTCTGCCCGCAAACGGGTGAAACTGTGATTCGCCCGTGACCTCGTCCACGTTCTCTGTGTTTTCGATATTCGTGTCTGTCGCAATGTCTGCAAGATTCGTTGGATCCGTGAGCATTAGCACCGCGTAAGAGGCCATCGCTACTAATACAACCGTGAGCGAGAGAAAGACCCAAAGTCGTCTCATGTGCTCATGCTCTCAACTAAGGCCGTTTGCACCCGCACTGACTGTCGAGGTATAGCCAGGGCCGCTTACGGTCACAACTACTCCGTCACCGGTAGGTGCAATTTGGCAGGTATAGGTGTTTAACCCAGGGGTTATGACAGAAAACACCCGCTTACCTTGCACACTCACTTTTTGCGATTGAGCGGTGGTGCGCCAGTTTGAGGCGATGGTCTTACTTTCTGCTGTTGGCATCAGCGGTGCACAAGTTTCGGCATCTACGGTGACAATGGTTGCCGTGCGATTACCACCAATTTGGGTGAGCCCCGGTAAATAGCCGGCAACTTTGAGAGACGGGTCAACCGACCACGGAACTAGAACCTCTGAACCGTTGGCGTAGTCCAGAGTTGCCAAAGTTTTGGACGGGTTATCCGCCAATAGATGACGAGTGCGAGTCACACCGTAGGACTTATCTGCCACGGTGAACGTTGCTCGCACCGGGTCAGGGTTGGCCCTTAATAGATCTGTTTTGCTACCTGATTTGAATTTCTTGCCCACGACTTGTGGTGCGTTGTGCGCACCCGGGCTCATCAAGTAGGCCTTCAACGAGTTCTTGTCGTGGCCGCTGTGGCCCCCGTCCACCAATACTCGACCGCCGTTGACGAAGTAGGTCACTGACATGCGATCTTCGTGGCCATGCCGCATTCGCTTAGGCCCAAAGCGAAGAGTCCAATACATAGCACTCGGGTCGTTCCAGTTAGTGCGACCCATGGCGTAGCCCATGTTGTAGTACGCCACCAACGGTTGACCACCGAGTGAAAGATCACCTTGGCGGTTGCCGTAGGTGTTACCGATCGGCACCAACATGCCGTCGGGTTGGGTCGTTTGTTGAATGAAGGTGCCAAGTTTGCTGATGCGCTCGATTACTGATTGCGCAGCGTCGTTGATCACATAAACCTCATCACACGCGGCAAGATCGCCAATCGCGTCAGTCCATTTGCGTTTGTTGTATTCGGCATAGCCAGTTGACTGTTCGTTATTTGCACCCTGTTCGTCTACGACAAATTCGATTTCTTTCAGCATGCGGATCCACGCTGCATCGATCAAGTCCGCACGGTTGGTAGCACAGCCCAGTCGAGCCAGCGAGAGATTTTGCATCAAGCCGTGGTTGTGATTGATTGCGTAGTTCTTCTCTGTCAACTGCCATGCCGCGAGGCGCTCGGCCTCAGCGCTTATGTCTTCAGGTAACCCAATTACCGAAGCTAAGCAACTGATGGTGTCTAGTCTTAAAGAAACTGGATGAGCCTTCATGGATTCTTTCAGCACCACTGGGTCGCTTGCCGAAGCTTGAATGTGACTTCTGATGGTGGCTATTGCAAGGTCGAGTGAAGCCTGGTCGCTAGTGCGACGGTACTGGTCGACTAAACCTCTTACCCAAGCCAGGCCATGCAACTGAACCCGCCAACTATTGCTGTCGTACGGGTCAGTGCGCCAATTCGTGCCCGCACCAAGACCGATCGGTATCTGAGTTTTCGAAACTGGGTTAATCACTATGCCTTGATGCCAAAGTTGTGGATTGCCCATACCCGTCGAACCGGCGCAAGTCTTCGAGCGCTCTTTCACTGCTACCACTAGGTCAGCTGAGACAGCTGGCGCCAAAGACGAAAAAATGGTTGCCACCGCCACGCCAGCCCCCATTAAGGTGGCCGCGACTTTCATTTATTTATTACTTGTACGTCGCAGCCGGGTGTCAACGTGCCGTCGAACGCGTTAGTCACAAATTTTTGCCAAACTGAACCGTCAAACACAAGATCATTCTGCGTCCATTTTGGCCCTCGTGCAGCCATTTGCCCGGGCAGGCTCAAGTGACTGGCAGGGCTTTTGACGGTGATATGTCGGTATAAGTCGAGCATCAAGTACGAATCGGGATTCAAGCCGCAGTATTGACTTGCAAGCGATTCATAGAGTGCCACCGACATGCAGCCAGACGCATCAGGAATCGACGCCTTGTCAGCTGAGTCGTGGTGCACGCAATGAATCACCGTGTCGTCCATGCCTTGTCCGATCAGGGTTGGCACGGGTTTGCCGTTGACTGCTGGAACCTTTGGGTAGGGGTTTTCTGCGTTCGGGCCGGGCAAGTTCCACCGTAGCCACGTGCACCAATCTTGAATACTGCTGTCTTTAGTAGTTGCACAGGTTTTGTCGAAACCAGCTTTGAAGTATTCGCCCTTCTTGTAATTGGCAGGCAAGTTCCATAAGGGCGCAATCAAGAGTTGATTTGCGGCCGCATCTTGATAAGGCTCGGCAAGCTTCTTTATCTCCTTTACATCCTGACCACCAAGACAAAGGTCGGTGACTCGCTCGATGGTGCGTTCACCCTCTGCGGTTGCGATGGCGTCAAGTTTTAGCGGCGAAGTGCCTGGCGGGGCTGCCGGGGTCTTAACACCTGACGTCGACTCGGGCGAGTTTTTGGAGAACTGTGACCATGAGCCGAAGATGTAACTAGCAAGAGTCGGGCCAATGTCTAGCTCAAGAGGCTTGATTGGAACCCCAATCGGTGAAATCAATTGGTGCATCTCCCAATCGGCCAGGCCATTACCTAACGCGATCTCAGGTTGTTTGTCGGGCTGCAAGATGAAGTTGCTAGCAGGCGCCATGGCCAATACGCCCTTTAAGTTCATCGGTGGTTCCTTCACACTTTCGTCATTTGTGGCGGCTAAGTAGGTTTCAAAAAGTTGACCAGCCCAAAGAGTCGCGTGTCCACCTTGCGAGTGACCGCTAAGAATCACATCGGTTTGTTCGAAAATTTTGGACGGGAACTTATCGGCCATGAGTTGCGCCGTTGCACGAGCTGCGTCAATCACATTTGCGGCCGCTACTCGACCAATGATGTAGGTGTCGTCAGGTAGGTAATCACTAGCACTTATGACCCAGCCTTGATCGAGCATGTATTGCAGTGCGCCGTTTTCAGGCGCGCCTTTCGCGTTGAACAAACCAGTTCCGTAAGAAACCGCACCCATGCCGCTGGGCTGCGGGCCCCAGAGGTAAAGAGATGGATTACTAGAGGGTAGGCAACGTTGCCTTAAACCGATCGTGCCGTGATTGCGGGTGACCATGCGCATAGTCGGCTTGCCCGACAGCTGCCAGATCTTGGGGCCTGCTGCAGGTGCCGCTGCGAGACCACAAACTAGAACGAGGTCTTTTTCATCTTGACCTGTGCTCACATAAAGAATTCGAAATATTCGTGCGTTTGTTGGGAACCCTTCGGCAGATCCAAAATCTTCGGTTAAGTCATGGGCACTTACCAAGTCGCCGGGTTTTAAGCCAGGTGGTGCCTTGTCGCCAACTTTGGGAGTGCCGTCGCAGGGTTTGGTGCTCGTTTCTGAACCGGCTTGAGCGCTCGTTTCTGAACTGGCTTGAGCACCAGGCTCGGTGCTTGCGCCAGTGTTACTTGAGCACCCGGCCAACAACAACGCACCACAACCAAGCGCAAGAAATACAAACTTGACCTTCACTAGATGACGAGTATGTCTGGTCGCGCACGCCCAGAAACTTTCACAGTCGGCCAGTTGATTGATTCGGCTAAGACGTGCGCGCCGTCTGCCATCACGACGACAGTGTCTTCGACTTTTACGCCACCGCCTGATGGATTCCAAGAAAATGCTTGATTCACGTGAATCGAGATGGTCGTTTCGGGTTTGACTAACCAGTCTCTGGCCAAATAACCACTTGGGCCACCTTGATGGTGTTTCGTCCACTCGTCAGGGGGTAATGGCGAATTCGCACCTTGGTACTTGGCAATCGCGTTGGTGAATATTCGCCCCAAAACTGCCCCTGGTTTTGAGTTGTCCAAGAAAGCGGCTTCGACCTCTAACAAGGTGTCATAGGCAGATCTCTCTAAGGCTGGCACGGGTTTAAATGCCACTACTCGCGTTGCGCTGGCAACTAAGCCCTTAGCTCTTGCGCAAACTGACGCGTAGAAGATGTCGCCGATCGGTTCATCGGTGGGCAACGGGTGGCGGTGTAAGCGCCGACGCCGGTCACCGGCTACCAGCATCACAACTGATTCTAAACCTCTGCTCCACAAAGCGGCTGCCAGATTTCGAGCGATGTTCATCTCGGTATCGCTCGGTGTAGCCAGCGGCAAGGCCTCTTCTAGAGCGGCCACGGTTTTTTTAGCGGTGTCTTGATAGCGGGCGACTTCTTCAGGGGTTAGTTGTTGGCGTGCTTCTTCGATTTCTTGGCCTAAATCAACCTCATCGGGCAACGGCAGGTCACTGCCCGTCTTCACACCTTGAGGTTTTGCACTTGGTCGAATGTTCCACCAATCGGTTACCTCAACCGACATCTCTTCTGGCAATTCTTCGGTAGCAAGCCGATCTGCTTCGATCTTGTTGGTTACCGCATAAACCTTGTCACTGGTTATTACCACGTCTACAACGGCGGAATCCAACATCATGGGGATGTGCACCCGTCCACCTGTAATCCAGGCAAGGTTGGGCGCACGACGAATCACAATGCGCTCTAGCCCGTGCTGAGTCATCAAGCTAAGAAGGCGTTGCACCTTCTGTTGATATGAGGTTGGCATTTGCCTACGAAATCTACGGCGTAGCTTTGTTGACCTCAATTGATTCGATGATTACGTCTTCTTTGGGTCGGTCGTTGGCACCAGTTTCGGCAGCAGCTATGGCATCTACGACTGCGCGGCTGGCTGGGTCAGTCACTTCACCGAAAATCGTGTGTTTGCGGTTTAACCAGTTGGTAGCTGCAACGGTGATAAAAAACTGCGAGCCGTTAGTGCCTGGGCCTGCGTTCGCCATAGCGAGTAAATAAGGCCGATCGAAACTAAGTTCTGGGTGAAACTCGTCAGCAAACTGGTAACCCGGGCCGCCTGTGCCAGTACCAAGCGGGTCGCCACCTTGAATCATGAACCCTGAGATGACGCGGTGAAACGGCACGCCTTTATAAAGGGCGCCGCTGCCGGTCTTGCCGGTTCGGGGGTCCTTCCACTCTTTGCTGCCGTCTGCAAGTCCGATGAAATTCGCAACCGTTTTTGGTGCCTGAAAGTCAAAAAGATCGACTTTGATGTCGCCCTTGTTTGTCTTGATGGTGGCAGTAGAAGTGGCAGGCACGAGTGGGCTCCTTTTGCTCATTCAAACGATATTGATGTTCAGGGCCTATTTCGATGTATCTACGGAAACCGTAGCGCATCGGCCCGATGTATCGGCGCAGAAAAGGGATCCATCCGGCATCCACTCAAGTACGCATATTTTGGCATTGGTCTCACTAGCCCAAGATTCCACGCCGGGCTCTTGGCGTTGATTCAAATCAAATACGCGGACCACACCCCGGGCATCACTGGTAGCAAATACAAGCTCGTTTTTGGGGTGCCATTTGATTCTTATCGCAGTTGGTCGGTGCTGTCCTAGTTGAAGAGGTTTTCGACCCTTGGGGCCCGCCCCAGAAAAATCCCAAACGGTGACCTCTGGTGAGCCATTGTTTGCAAGTCTTGAGCCTGTTGAATTGAAGGCGAGCTCATTGACCTTACGCAGATAGCCACGCATTTCTAGGCGAATATCTTCTTTTGGTGAAAAGACCTGCAGTGTGCTGTCTTGGCTGCCAGTTACGACCCAACGAGAATTTGGTGAGATGGCGATTCGAAGAAGGGAACCTTTGAATTCCAGAGTCTCGGCCGCGGTAGATCGAAACGGAGCGGTCAGATTCACCCCACCGTATCCCGTGCTTGCAATCATCCCATTCTGAGGGAGCCAGCAAAGATCATGAAGTGTTGCCTCGAACTCGGGTGACTCCCAGCGTTTGTCGCTTAAACAATCACGGGCAATCACCTTGCGACCAAAAGTCGCTGCTAACTTGCTTGAGGATTTGTACCACTGTGATGTCGTTGTCCAAGCCCCTAGATCGATGTGCAGAGTTTGGTGATTCTGGATCTCTCTAATCTCAAGCCCTTCGGGCCCGGAGATTGCGTATAAGCCCAACACTGGGTGCGCTTTGATGCTAAGAGCTCCAACCTTGGACGGGGGCAGTTCGAGCAGTGCCCCAGATTCATTCGTTGGTCGCAGTGCCAAGAGCCCCTCAGAATCTAGGAGCAGAACCTCCCCTTGGTGGGTAACTGAGCCGTCGACAAATGAGTAATTTGGCAGAGTTTTTTTGTTGGCTAGTTAGATGAATTCATCTTTTTGGTGTTAGTTGCTAAGCAGTTTTTGAATCCTTCAGTTAATTCCTGTCTATCAAGGTTGCGGCCTATGAACACCATGCGATTTACTCGAGGCTCATCCCCCCACTCAGTTGCAAACTCGCCCGTAAAGAGCATGTGCACAGCCTGAAAAACATATTTTCGCGGATTATCGGAGATTGCGAGAATTCCCTTGCTACGAAAGATATCGACACCTTTCTTGCCGAGAAGAACCCCGAGCCAGTTGTCGAGCCTCTCGAGGTTGAGCTCCCCGGTTAGCTCAATGCCGACACTCGTAACAGTCTGATCATGTTGGTGGTCTGTATCTTCTAAAAAGGTGGGCTCGTCTGCCAATACTTTTTCGAGACTAAAGGCTTCGATGTCAAGAATCTGTTCCAGCGGGAACCCGCCGAAACTACTTTGAATTTGCTGAGCTGAAGAGTTGATGGATTTCAGTTCTTTACTTAGGTGTGCAAGGGTGTTTGCGTCTACTAAATCGCACTTGTTCAAAAGTAATCTGTCTGCGAAAGCAACCTGTTCTACTGCCTCGTTTTCCGTCCCTTCTGGTTTTTCTTCCTTGAGGTGCTGCAGTGTGTTTAGAGAGTCGACTACTGTGAGAATCGCATCTAGTCGATAGTTGTCTCTAATCTCGTCATCCATAAAGAAAGTTTGTGCCACGGGCGCCGGATCGGCTAAGCCGGTCGTCTCTATGAGGACTCGATCAAACTTGTCTTTACGGGTCAATAGATTTTCCAGGATTCTGATTAGGTCGCCTCTTACCGTGCAACAGATGCAGCCGTTGTTCATCTCGAATATTTCTTCTTCTGACCCAAGTACTAATGCATCATCTATCCCGACTTCGCCGAACTCATTTTCGATCACGGCAACGCGCATGCCGTGGTTTTCAGTTAGAACCCGATTGAGCAGGGTGGTCTTACCCGAGCCCAAAAACCCAGTAATGACTGTGACAGGTATGCGCTGGTCGGCTGCTAGCGAGCTATTTTCCATGCCAACTTGACTTCTTATTGAGAATCATTATCATTAAGCCCAGCATAGTTACCCAACTTTCGTCGGGAAAGCGGGGGGCGTGCATGCGCAGATTGGGCTTGAGGGCTGCGGCAATTAATGGGGGTAGCAAGTGTTTCGAGCGTTTAACTTAAATTCTCGGATGTTAAAGAGCCGGTCTTTTTTGGCAGCGGCCGGAGTGATGGCGCTCGGCCTGGCTAGTTGCGGGGGGCAAGATGCCGCTGTCGAAGAACCTGTTGCAGTTGAGAGCACCGAGGTAGTCGTCACAAGTAGTTGTTCGCCGCTTAGCGTGGTGACTGGTTTCTACCCCTTGCAATTTATCGCCGAACGTATTGGCAGTGACCAAACCTCTGTTTCGGTTTTAGCGGGCCCAGGTGTCGAGGCGCATGATCTAGAGCTCACACCGCCGCAAGCGGCCGAAGTAACCGATGCTGATGTTGTTGTCTTTCTACCCACATTCATGCCCTCATTAGACGAGGCAGTAGTCGAGTTGAACTCTTCAGCTGGGCTTGATGCCATGGCAGGTTTGACGTTGCTTGAAGGCGAGGCACACGATCATGACCACGGGCACAGTCACGACGATGACCACGATGGCGATGAGGGTCACTCAGACAAGAAATCAGCCGATGGCGAAATGATCGTCGACCCGCATGTTTGGCTTGACCCTACGAATGTGTCTGCCATCGGCAAGACCTTGGCCAACAAATTAAGCGAGCTAGACCCAGCCTGTAGTGCAATCTATGCAGACAACTCACAAGCCCTTACCGACGAAATGACAGCACTTGATTCCGAGATGAAGACAGCGCTAGCCAATTGCAAAATCAAGACCATGGTCGTTTCACATGAAGCTTTTGGCTATCTCGCAAATCGTTATGGGTTTGAACAGGTTGGAATCTCAGGCCTGACACCTGAGGCTGAGCCCAGCCCGAAACGTCTGGCTGAAGTGGCCAAGATTTCTAAATCCGAAGGTGTGACCACTGTCTATTACGAGACATTGGTTAGCCCGGTCGTGGCCGAAACGCTAGCCAAGGAACTCAATATAAAAGCTGAGAAGCTCGACCCAATAGAGAGCAAACCAGAGGGCGCCGATTTAATCGCGCAAATGCGTGCGAACTTGGCGACATTGGTGGGGGGGCAAGATTGCGGGTGAGATGACCCCGCAACTTAAAGCTAGAGACGTTTCAGTCTCACTGGGTGGGGCCACCGTGCTCAAGAACGTGAGCTTTGAACTCAGCAAGGGTGAGTTCCTAGCTGTTCTAGGTGGAAACGGCAGCGGTAAAACCACGCTCTTGAGAGCCCTTTTGGGCTTGATACCTATAAGCGCTGGTCACGTTGACATCGCAGCAAGCGAAGTTGCTTACATGCCGCAACGGCTCCCCAACATTGGCAGCGTGCCGGTTTCGGTTAAAGAGTTTGCCGAAGCTGGTGCTGTTCGCGGCGTTCGTGCGGGTGTCAAGCCTGCCAGCGTGCAATGGGCTTTAGAGACAGTGGGAATGTGGCCGTTACGCCGCAGATCGGTCGATTCACTTTCAGGTGGTCAACAACGCTTGACCATGTTCGCGCGCGCGTTGGTGAATCGAGCTGAATTGTTAATGCTGGACGAACCCTCAGCTGGTGTGGACGTTGAGCATCAGAACGAAGTGGTTTCTTGCCTGCAAACTCTCAAAACCCAAAACACCAGCATCATTTACGTGACTCATGAGCTGGGTCTGATCGAGCCGTTGGTAGACAAAGTGTTGGTGTTAGAACGCAGCGAAAGAACTTCTGTCGAGTATTTCGGGGCGCTGCCATTGCCGAGAGGCATTTACGCAGATGTTCATCATCATCATGACGATGCCGCCTTAAGCCTTGGGTCCAACCTCGGTGTTAGCCATGCCGATCTAAGCCCGTTGCTTAAGAGCTAGCGCAACGTTGGAGCTTCTCAGTTACGAGTTCGCACAACGCGCACTTATAGGCGCCTTGTTGATAGGGGTACTCGCACCACTAGTTGGCATCTTTTTGGTTCAGCGCCGCTTAGCTCTCTTAGGTGACGGTGTTGGGCACATTGCAATAACGGGTGTGGGTCTGGCTTTGTTGATGTCGTGGTCGCCATTGCCCGCAGCTTTGCTTGTCGCAGTGTTTGGCGCGTTGTTCATCGAGGTACTTCGAGATAGATCAAGGGTGGCGGCAGATGTCGCCATAGCTGTCGTTTTTTATGGTGGTCTAGCACTTGGCGTCTTATTGGTTTCGCTTGCGCCCGGGGGGGCTTCTACCAAATTAAATACTTTCTTGTTCGGTTCGTTGAGCACGGTGAGTATGAGCGATTTATGGGTTCTAGGCGCTATGACCTTCTTGATAATTCTGGGAATTACTTTTTGGGGGCGCCAACTTTTTGTTGCAGGCTTGGACTCTGAAGTTGCAATGGTGCAGCGGATCCCCGTCCGCGTGCTAGGTGTTGTGCTTTCGGTGATGGCCGCTGCCACGGTGGTGGTTGGCATGCGCGTGGTGGGTTTGTTATTAGTTAGCGGCATCATGGTGTTACCCGTTGCTGCTGCCAGTCAATTTGGTCGATCGTTTTCGTCCACTTTGGGTTGGGCGGTGTTGGTGGGGGTGGTTTGTGCTGTTGGTGGCTTACTGCTCTCGTTTCAAGTTGATGTGCCGCCGGGCCCCAGCATCATTTTGGGCGCGCTAGTTGTTTTCATTCTCGCGGTGAGTTGGCGGCTTGTGCGACATCTTCAAGGTGCGCGTGCGTGATTAATCAGCCGCGACGCACCCGCCAGCGCGAATTGATTTGGCAAGCACTACAGAAACAACGGCGGTTTGTTTCGAGTCAGCAGGTGCACGCTTGGCTGAGCAAGAAAGGGCACGAAATAGGCCTAGCAACCGTCTATCGAAGTCTTAAGAGTTGGCATGAATCCGGCCAGCTAGACGTAATACGAGGCGCCGACAACGAGATGCTCTTTCGCATCTGTGCTGGCAGTGATCATCATCACCATCTGGTCTGCACCGAGTGTGGTGACGCTTTAGAAATATCAAGCCGAGAGCTTGAGGATTCAATCAAGAAGATTGCCAGAAATAAGAGGTTTCGTCTGGCCTCACATGAGGTCGAGATCTTTGGCCAGTGCGAAAACTGCAATGACTAGTGACTTGCGCTTTCGTGGTGGAATAGCGGTATGGCAAGTCAGATCCAAGGTGAGGCTCGCGAAGAGGTAGCTAGTCGGCCGCTTAAGTGGTTGTTGACCTTAGGTGGCTTGGTTGGGCTTTATGCCAGTGCGCAATTGACCATAGACAAAATCAACGTTTTGGCAGACGCCGACTATGTGCCCAGCTGCAGCATTAACGAGGTTCTAGCTTGCGGCACCATAATCACGACCGAACAAGCTTCAGCATTTGGGTTTCCAAACAGCCTGATCGGTATTGCCAGCTTTTCTGTCTTGACCACCGTCGGTGTGGTTTTGCTCGCAAGGGCTCAGTTACCGCGGTGGTTCTTCTTAGGCGTACTAGCCGGGTCGTTCTTAGGAACCGTCTTTGTGTCGTGGCTTGCCTATCAAAGTGTTTTCGTAATAGGTGCTTTATGCCCTTGGTGCATGGTCGTCTGGGGAATGACTGTGCCGATTTTTGGCCTGACACTTCGAGATGTGCTTAAGACCTCGTTCAACTCGACTTTGCGGGCTCTAGAACCGTTGGCCGGGGTTTTCGTTTTGGGTTGGTTCATTGCGGTGGGTGCGCTAATTGCTATTTGGCAGTACTTATGACGGCCCAACGTGTTTTGACTTTCGGCGATGACGACTCAGCTGGTGCTGACACAGCCTGGGGGTGGGTTACCGCACAACCCTGGCCAGATTGGCAAATAGAAGTTGTGGCGATTACGGCCCTCTCACCTGAGACGTTCACCCATTCGCCAACCGAATTCGAGCTACACACCTGGCAGCCCATCAAGCCACGTTCTGGCGAAAGCGGGTGGCAGGTGGGTGAAGTCGTTCACTTGACTGTCGAGCATGACCCTCGGTTGGTTTTGAGTTCGAGAGAGAAGTCAGATCTTGTCGTCATCGGGGCTCGCGGTAAAGGCTTGTTAAAGACGATGCGGCTTGGCAG
>Ga0163210_1000851_pt1 | contig 12946 bp, 9 predicted proteins | sample Kivu_220m_FD_113536 | JGI IMG/M metagenome (GOLD analysis project Ga0163210, IMG submission 113536) | Freshwater microbial communities from Lake Kivu, Western Province, Rwanda to study Microbial Dark Matter (Phase II) - Kivu_220m | ecosystem: Environmental > Aquatic > Freshwater > Lake ...
AGGTTCTACGGGCTCGGGCCGGGCGACAACCTGTTCACCATCGCGACCGACACCATCGACCGGTACCACTCGGTGATGAGGCAGCTCGACGCCGCGTGCGGGCGGATGGACGAGACCGAGGCCGCCGTGAGGCTGGTGTCCATCTTCCACGACGCGAGGACCGACTGGGTGCTCGAGGGGACGCGGCACGCCCGGCAGTGCTGGTTCAACCTCAAGTACTACACGTGGGTGGAGCAGCAGGGGAAGACGGTCCAGGAGCTGGACGCGCAGCGCGACCCCGGGTTCTGGCTCCGCGAGCAGGCAAAGGTCGAGGAAACGGACAGGAAGCTGAAGGAGGCACGGGGATGGTAGTCACCGGGCGCCCGTTCCCCGCGCGGCGGCGCGCGCCGGTCGCGCCCGTCGCCCATCTGCTTGCGGCCATCGCGTTCGCCCTGCCCGCGACGGCCGCCACGTGGGTCGTGGACGTCGGAGGCACCGGCGACTTCACGGCCATCCAGCCGGCGCTCACGGCGGCGAGCGAGGACGACATCGTCCTCGTGCTGCCCGGCACGTACACGGGCGCGGACAACCGCAACCTCTCGTTCGGCACGAAGAACCTGGTGCTCAGGAGCCGCGAGGGGGCCGCGACGACCATCATCGACTGCCAGAACACGAGCGGAACGAGGGGAATCGTCTTCTACAACGGCGGCCAGGACACGACGTGCGTGGTGGACGGGTTCACCATCAAGAGGGCCCGGCTCACCGAGGCGGGCGCGAGCGGCGCGGGCATCCGCGTCGAGGGTCTGACGACGCCGCCCAGCCCGCTGCTCGTGAACCTCATCGTCAGGGACAACAACAACATCGCCTCCAACGGGGGCGGGCTCTACTGCAACAACGGCGTTGCGCCCGTCGTGAGGAACGTGGTCTTCCAGAACAACCACGCGCAGAGCGGCGGCGGGATGTACTGCAACAACAACTGCGCGCCCCATCTCTCCGGCGTGACCTTCGTGGAGAACGACGCGGTCACGCGCGGCGGCGGGGCCTACTGCGGCCAGGGCTGCGACGCGTGGTTCATGGACGTTCTCTTCGAGGAGAACGAGGCCGGCGACAACGGCGCCGGGCTCGCCTGCTGGAAATCGTCGCCGGCGCTCCTGCGCTGCGTGTTCGTGGACAACGAGGCGACGGATTACGCGGGCGCGATGGACTTCCAGACGAACTGCTCCCCGCACATCGCGAGCTGCACGCTCGTCGGGAACGGCGCGCCCGCGGGCGGAGCCATCTACGCGACCGGGGCGTCCTACCCGACGCTCACGCAGAGCATCGTCGCGTTCCACGGCGCCGGTTCGAGCACCTTCCACTGCGACGGCACGAGCCTGCCAACCGTCGCCTACTCCGTGGTCTTCGGCAACGCCGCGGGCGACAGCCTGTGCGGCGACCACCATGACAACGCGTTCGTCGACCCGCTCTTCTGCAACGTGCTCACGGGCGACCTCACGCTCGCCTCGGACTCCCCGTGCCTGCCGGGCAATCCAGGCAACCCCGCGGACGCCCTCGTCGGCGCGCTCGGGCAGGGCTGCGAGGACTCGCCGGTCGAGCCGTCCTCCTGGGGGAGGATCAAGTGCCTGTTCAGGTGAGGCGGCCGGGCTGGCTGGTCGTTCTCGGCGCGGCCCTCGTCCTCGCGTCGGCCGTCCTCTACCTCTGCCACTACCTCATCTTCCGCGACGCCCACCACATCTTCCTCTACCTCGTCGGCGACGTGGCGTTCCTGCCGGTCGAGGTCCTCATCGTCACGCTCATTCTCCACCGGTTGCTCACGGCGCGGGAACGTCGGAGCCGCCTCGAGAAGATGAACATGGTCGTGGGCGCGTTCCACAGCGAGGTCGGCACGCGCCTGCTCTCGATGATCGCGGCCGCGGACCCCGACCTGGAGTCGGTTCGGGCCGAACTCGTGGTCGGCGTGCGCTGGACGGACGCCGAGTACCGGCGGACGGCGCGGTCGCTCGGCGGGCGCCGCTGTCGCGTGGACCCGGCCCGCGTCGACCTCACCGCCCTGCGCGAGTTCCTGCTCGCGAGACGCGACTTCCTCCTCCTCCTTCACGAAAACCCGACCCTCCTCCAGCACGAGGCGTTCACCGACCTCCTCCGCTCCGTTTTCAACCTCCCGGAGGAACTCGAGAGCAGAGGCGACCTCGCGGCGCTCCCGGAAACCGACCGCACCCACCTCGCCCACGACGTCGCAAGAGCGTACTCGTTCCTCGTGCGCGAGTGGCTCGCCTACATGAAGCACCTGAAGGACAACTACCCCTACCTGTTCTCCCTGGCCATCAGGACCAATCCCTTCGATCCGCAGGCGTCGGCCGTCGTCAGGTAGCGGCCGCGCGGTCAGCGGGGCGCCGGCCGATGCGACCGGCAGAACGAGTCGGCCCGCTCCACCGGAGCGGGCCGACCTGTTTGAGCCAGCGGGGGTGACCTCCCCCGCCTGGAAGTTCGACACCTACCGCACGAGCGTCAGGGACCTGGTCTCCGCGCGGCCCTCGAAGACGAGGCGCGCGAAGTACGTGCCCGACGCGGCGGCGCGGCCGCTGTCGTCCGAGCCGTCCCAGCGCGCCGTGCTGCTCCCGGCCGCCCTCCGCCCCGAGACGAGCGTGCGCACCAGCCGGCCGGCCACGTCGTAGATCCTGAGGTCGACGTCGCCGGCATGGTCCAAGTGGAAGCGCAGGGTCGTGGCCGAACTGACCGGGTTCGGCGCCGCGCCGTAGAAGGCGAAGGCCGCGGGCTGCTCGTCGGCGATCCCGGCCATCTCACTCACCACCAGGAACACCGGCAGCGTGAGAACGGGATGGTCCGGGTCGTTGGTGGCGATCAGCACGTCGGCGTAGTACTCGCCCAGCGGCAGGTCCGTGGCGTCCATCGTCAGGTCGAGCTGGACGGAGCCGGGCGCCGCGACCTGGCCGGAGGTGGGCGAGACGCTGAGCCACGTCAGGGTCGGGTCCAGGGCGAACCTGATCGCCAGGCCGTTGTGCAGATAGCCGGCGGCGTTGTAGAGCACCTGGAGACCGTCCGTGCCGTTCGCGTTCTCGATGCCGACGGTGCAGCTGGTGCCCAGAGCCACCGTCTTGTACTGGTAGACGATCGCGCCGCTGGCGTACAGGATGATCTCGAACGTCTCCGGCGACCCGCTGGGATAGTGCGGCACGGCGTTCCACTGCACGATGAAGCGGCCGTTCGCGGCGTCGGCGTAGTAGTAGATGGTGCCGCCGACGTTGGGGACCAGGTCGTCCCAGAACGCCGCCAGCAGGTTGTTCGGGTCCGCGGCGTTCGGGATCGTCTGGTTGGTCCAGGCGTTGGTCGTCGACGTGAAGGACAGCCAGCCGTTGGTGCAGACCCGCACCGCGTCGAACGTCTGCCCGTAGTACGTGAAGCCGAACCCCAGCGGGAACGGACCCAGGTTGCTGTCGTCGCCCCCACCGACCACCGTGCCGATGCCTGAGATCTCAATCCACTCGTAGGTCGGCCCGCCGGGGCTGTCGCTGTCGATCCAGGTGTAGCCGAACGCGTCCGGGCCGCCGCTCCCGGTCACCGGCGGCTCGCCGGTGTGGATGTCCGCCGCGCCCTTCGCAAGCTCGTGGTAGGGAACTCGGGATGCCGCAGGCGCCGCCGAGCGCGTGTCGTATTCGATGGTGACGGAGTACGACAGCTCCGCGTCGCCGACGTTGCTCAGCGTGACCTCGCTCTGCGCGATCTCGCCCGGTGGGACGGTCTCTTCGACGAACGCATCGCTGAGCGTCGCGCTCGGATAGGGGATCTCGCCCAGAGTCGGGAACTCGATGAAGTCCACCCAGACGGCGTCCTCGCCGCTGCTGACCGACACATCCTTGGTGTAGGACCACTTGAACGTGTGCAGGCCCGTTCCGACGGCGTAGGTGTACTGGGTCCAGGGCACCGTCCCGGACCAGCTCGCGACCTGCGTCCCGTCGACGTAGAAGCGGAGGAAGTCGTAGTTGCTCTCGGTCGACACGCGGTACCAGAACGCGATGTCGCCGGAGGCCACGACCTGGACGATGACCTGCAGGTCCGAGGTGCCGTTGTCGCCGATGTCGCCCGAGCGGGCGCTGTAGGTTCCTTCGTAGGGGTTCAGCGTGCCGATGATCCACGGGGCGTCCCCGCCCATCTCCCACGGATACATGAGGAAGCCCCCGCTCTCGAAGTCCTCGGCGGTCAGCTCCGGGAGGACGAAGTCGAGAGTCATGGCTCCCTGGAAGTCGATGGTGTGCTGGTCGGCGCCGTACCCGGCAGCGCGCGCCACAACATCGTAGGTCGCGCCGGCCGGCAGCTGGATCGAGTACGCTCCATCGGGACCGCTCTCGACCGGCGCCAGGGGCGTGCCGAGGGCCGAGACAGTCGCGCCCTCGACCAGCGCGCTCTCGTAGTCGCGCACCACGCCCGACAGGGTGGCCGTCGGCAGCGCGGTCAGGGCGATCGAGCCGTCCACCGTCTGGTTCTCGAGGATCTCCACGAGCAGGGTCTCGCTGCCGTAGGCGAACAGGTCGAAGGTCAGCGTCCACTCGCCGACCGGCAGCATGATCTCGAAGTGGCCGTCGGCGCCCGTGGTGCGAGTGACGGGGCGCCCCACCACTCCGATCTCGACGCCGGCCAGTGGGAGGCCCGTGCCGATGTCGGTCACGGTGCCGCTCACCGTGCCGAGGCCGCCCATGACCGCGACGACCGCATCGTAGGCGTTGATGAACCCGTGGCCGTAGGTGTTGTCTTCGCCGGCGCTGCCGAGGTCGATGGCGGTGTCCATCAGCACCTGCTTGACCGTCTCCGCGTCGAGGTTCGGGTTCGCCGCGCACATCAGGGCGACGACACCGGCCACGTGCGGGCCGGCCATCGAGGTGCCGTCGAGGTACTGGTAACCGCCCCCGGGCTGCGCGCTGTAGATGTGGGAGCCCGGCGCGCAGACCTCGGGCTTCATGGCGTACGCGCCGCCGCAGCCGCTCGGTCCGCGGCTCGAGAAGTCGCTGATCTCGTACGGCGAGTAGTTCTGGGTCGAGCCGACGCTGAACGTGTTGTACGGGCTCGTGGCGCGGTCGGCCGGCGAGCGCAGCGTCCCCGCGCCTGCGCCCTCATTGCCGGCGGACCAGGTGAGCACCACGCCGGCCGCTTCGCAGTTGTCGATCGCGGTCCACCAGTAGCTGTAGCAGTCCGCGTAGCCGAGGCCTTCGTAGACGCCCCAGCTGTTCTGCACCACGCACGGCACGTCGTCGGTCGTCCCGGGATCGCCGTCGGGATCGGCAAGCCACTCGAGAGACTGGATGATGTCGTTGTCGAACTCGGTGCCGACGCCCTGATTGATGGTGTTGGCGGCGATCCAGAGCGCCCCCGGCGCGACGCCGATCGTGTCGTCGGGCGCCTGGCCGGTGATCGTGCCCATGACGTGCGTCCCGTGGTAGTGGTTGTCCACGGGGAAGCTGGGCGTGCCCTGGCCGGAGTTGTCGAGCCAGCACTCGCTCGGATCGGCGATGAGCCCTCGCCAGCGGGCTGAATACGCCGGGTGCGTCCCGTCCACGCCGGTGTCGATGATGCCGACGATGACGCCGGTCCCGTCGACGCCGAGCTCGCGCCAGACGCGCGGAGCCTGGACGGCCTCGATGCCCGGGGCCATGCCGATGCCGCGGTACCCGCCCCGCGGAACGGGCTTCTCGCTCTGGATGGGCTCGATGAGCTCGACCTGCAGGTCGGGCTCGATCACCGCGACGTCGTCGCGAAGGGCGAGCTCGCGAACGGCATCCACGGTCCCGACGACCACCACAGCGTTGAGCAGCCAGTGAGGCGTGTAGCCGCGGATCGTGTTGGCCCTCTGGCCCGCGGCCAAGTAGTCGAGCAGCGCGCCCTGCGAGCGATCGGCGGCATCCTGGAGCGCTCCGAGAACCATCCGGTGACGCTCCTGTCGCGGAGCCCTGGCGTCGTGAAGCTGTCGGCTGAGGCCGGCCACGTCGGCCTGGTCGCTCAAGACGACCAGGACCTTGATCTCGTCGTCCCCTTTCAGCGACTGCATCTGCGCTTCCAGCCCCGGTGCAATGACGCCGGCCCAAGCCGAGCCGGCGACCAACAAGGCAACGAGCACCAGGCTCGCCGTACGAGCGGTCTTCATGGCCGTTCCCCTCTGCGGTTCGATCCCCCCGCTCCGCCGGCCCGCCGGTTCCGACGAAGCGCTCGACCGCCTGTCACCTCGACCGGCGGCCGCCAAAGGCTGGCAGGCGGGTCGCTCGCTCCGAGCGGTCCCGCCCTCTCCCTGACACATCTCACCATTCTACGCGATTTGGGGAGGATCCTCAAGAGCCGAGCCGCCCAAAGGCGGTGCGCGCGCGGTGTCGCTTGACTTCGGCCCCCGGGTTGCTAGAGTGTGATATGTCACACTTTGTGTCATACATCTCTCTTCCTGAGGGACGCGACCCATGCTGTCGGACCGCACGGCCGACTACCTCGAGACCATCTACCTCCTCTCGCTTCACGAGGACACCGTCGGCATCTCGCGGGTCGCCGCCGCTCGGGGAGTCACCGTGCCCACGGCGCGAGCGGCGGTCAGGCGGCTCAAGGCGGACGGCTGCGTCCGGCAGGAGCGGTACGGGAAGATCCTGCTCACGGACGCGGGACGCAGACGCGCGGCGCGGGTGTACCGCACGCACTCCGCGCTCCTGCAGTTCCTCCGCGACGTGCTCAGGGTGGACCCCGAGATCGCCGATCGCGACGCCTGCAGGCTCGAGCACGGGCTGAGCGAGGAGACGTTCGGGCGCCTCGTCGAGTTCCTCGAGACCCGGAAGCCGTCGGGGCGTCGCGCCCGGAGGACGAACGCATGACAGCCGAGAGAAGAACGAGGCTCTCCGACGCTCAGCCCGGCACGGCCGCGGTCGTCGTCGAGGTCGCGGGCGAGGGCCCCTTCCGGCGCCGCCTCCTCGACATGGGGTTCGTGAGAGGGATGTGCGTGCGCGTCATCAAATCCGCGCCGCTCGGGGACCCGGTCGAGTACTGCCTCGGCGGCACGCACGTCACGCTCCGCAAGCACGAGGCCGAGCAGGTCGTCGTCACCGTTCTTCCCGACGCGGTCTGCTCGCCCCGCAGGCGCCGCGGGCTGGGCTGGCATCACGGGCACGGGGGACACGGGCCGCGATGGCTGAGAAGAGGACGCTCCGAATAGCCCTCGCGGGCAACCCGAACTCCGGCAAGACCTCCGTCTTCAACTGCATGACGGGCGCGCGACAGCACGTCGGAAACTGGCCGGGCGTGACCGTCGAGCGCAAGACCGGGCACCTCTCCCACCGCGGCTACGACATCGAGGTCGTGGACCTCCCCGGAACCTACAGCCTCACGACGTTCTCCGTCGAGGAGCGGGTCGCCCGTTCGTTCGTCGTGGACGAGCGCCCCGACGTGGTCGTGGACGTCGTGGACTCCGGGAACCTCGCGCGGAACCTCTACCTCACCGTGCAGCTCCTCGAGCTGGGCGCCCACGTCGTCGTGGACCTCAACATGTGGGACGAGCTCCAGGCCTCCGGTGCCCGGCTCGACAGGGCGAAGCTCACGGAGCTCCTCGGCGCGCCGGTCGTCTCGACGGTCGCCCAGACGTGCGAGGGCATCGAGGAGCTGCTCGACGCGGTCGTGGACCTCGCCGAGGACCGCGTGCCGCGCCACCGCCACGTGCCGGTCTCGTACGGCGGCCACGTGGACGACGTCGTCGCCACGCTCGCGGGTGCCGTCGAAAGTGCTGCCGGAGGCCGCGAAGCCCTCGCGCGCCTGCCCGCGCGCTGGGTCGCCACGAAGCTCCTCGAGGGCGACCCCGAGGTTGCCGCTCTCGTGGCCGGCGGCGCACCGGCCCTCGCGGCGGTCCGCGAGGCCGCGGCGCGAGGCATCGAGCACATCGCGGCCGCCACGGGGTCCGACCCTGAGCGCGTCATCTCCGAGGGCCGGCACGGCTACGTCGCGGGCGCCCTCCGCGAGGCGCTGACCGAGGCGACCGTCGACCGCATGGAGATCTCACGCCGCATCGACAACGTCTTCACGAACCGGTTCCTCGGGTATCCGATCTTCCTCCTCTTCATGTGGCTGCTCTTCCAGCTCACGTTCCGGGCCGGCGCCTACCCGATGCACTGGATCGACACGCTTGTGAACTGGCTGTGCGGCACCGTGTGCGCGGGCCTTCCCGACTCCATCCTCACCGACCTCTTCGTGGACGGCATCGTCGGGGGGGTCGGCTCGGTCATCGTGTTCCTGCCGAACATCCTGATCCTGTTCCTGGGCATCTCGTTCCTCGAGGACTCCGGATACATGGCGCGCGCAGCGTTCCTCATGGACCGCGTGATGCACGCCCTCGGGCTCCACGGTAAGTCGTTCATCCCCATGCTCATGGGGTTCGGGTGCAGCGTGCCCGCCATCATGGCGACGCGCACGCTCGAGTCGCGGCGCGACCGCGTGCTCACCATTCTCCTCATCCCGCTCATGTCGTGCAGCGCCAAGTTCCCCGTGTACCTCCTCGTCGGCGGCGCGTTCTTCGGCGAGCGCGCCGGCAGCGTCGTCTTCATCGTCTACCTCCTGGGCGTCGTCGCGGCCATCCTCCTCGGGCGGCTCCTCGCGAAGACGATGTTCCGGAGCGCGCCCGAGCCATTCGTGATGGAGCTTCCTCCGTACCGGCTTCCGACGCCGAAGGGCCTCGGCATCCACATGTGGGAGCGGGCGAAGCTCTACCTCCAGAAGATGGGCGGGGTCATCCTCGTGGCGTCGGTCGTGCTCTGGTTCCTCGGCGCGTTCCCGCGCGACGAGGGGGCGCGCACGCGCGTCGAGGCCGAAGCGTCGTCGCTGCGCGCCGCGGGGACCGTCGAGGCCGTCGCGCAGGCCGACCGGCTCGTGGAGGAACTGGACTCGACGCAGATCGCGAACTCGTTCGTCGGCCGCATCGGCCGGACGATCGCTCCGGCGATGGGGCCGCTCGGGTTCACCTGGGAGATGAGCGTGAGTCTCGTGACGGGGTTCGTGGCGAAGGAGGTCATCGTCTCGACGCTCGGCGTGCTCTACCACGCGGAGGCCGGGCCGGGTGAGCCGCGCGAGTCCCTCTCGAGGGCGCTCCGGAACCCCGCGAGCGGCATCACCCCGCTTGCGGCCTTCGCGTTCATGATGTTCGTGCTCCTCTACACCCCCTGCGTGGCCACCGTCGCGGCCGTCCGGCGGGAAGCCGGCAGCGGCTGGATGTGGTTCTCGATCGCCTCCCAGCTCTCGCTTGCGTGGCTCGTCGGCTTCGGTGTATACCAGATAGGCAGGCTCGCCGGCCTCTGACAGACCCAGGAGAACGCTCATGATGACGCCGTGCGCTCGGGCACGCGGGCGCGGACGGGCGGCTGTGGCCGTCCTCGTCGCGCTGGCCGCCCTGCCCTTCACCGCAACCGCTCAGTCGCTTGGAGTCGCCGTGCAGTCACCCGTCCTGCAGCCCGACGCGCCGCCCGCGACCCGCACCGTCGCCGTCGCCGAGACCCTCCACGGGCGCGTCATCCCCGACCCGTACCGCTGGCTCGAGGACTGGAAGTCCCCCGAGGCGCAGGCCTGGCTCGACGAGCAGACGGCCTACACCGACGCGTTCCTGGGCCGCTGCCCAGAGCGCGAGGCCATCCGCGCGCGCCTGCAGGAGCTCCTCGACATCCCGAGCCTCGGCGGGCTCGCCGTGCAGGGCGACCGCCTGTTCTTCACGCGCCGCGACCCGGAGAACGAGCAGCCGGTGCTCTACGTCCGCGTCGGCGACGAGCCGCCGCGTGTGCTCATCGACCCGTCGAAGCTGGGCTCGGGCGTGCCGGTGGGCCTCGACTGGTGGTACCCGTCCGAGGACGGGCTCCTGCTCGCGTACGGTCTCTCGGAGGGCGGGAGCGAAACGAGCACGCTCTACGTCCTCGACGTGGACACGGGCGGCGACCTCCGGGACCAGATCCCGTGGGCGCGCGCCGCGGGCGTGGCGTGGGAGCCCGACGGCAACGGGTTCTACTACAGCCGCTTCCCCGCGCCGGGCGACGTGCCCGAGGGCGAGGAGTTCTATCACAGGAAGATCTACCACCACCGCCTTGGCGACGACGCGGAGCTCGACCGTCTCGTGTTCGGCGATGGGCTGGACAAGCGCTACTGGCCGTCCGCGGCGCTCTCCACCGACGGGCGGTTCCTGTTCGCCTACGTCTGGATGGGCGGCGCGCGGAACGACATCGTCGTGAACGACCTCGCGGGGTCCGGCGGGTTCCGGCCGCTGGTCACGGGACTCGACGCCAGGTTCACCGGCGTCGCGGTCGGCAGCACGTTCTACATGCTGACCTCGCTCGACGCGCCGAACTTCCAGATCCTCAAGGTGGACCTCGAGAACCCGGCGCGCGAGAACTGGAAGGTGCTCATTCCCGAGTCCGACCTCCCGATTCAGAGCTTCCTGTACGCCGGTGGCTATCTCTACGTCCTCTACCTCAAGGACGCGCAGACGCTCGTCCGCGTCCACGCTGCGGACGGCGCGTACCTCGGCGACGTGCCGCTCCCCGGCGTCACCTCGCTCGCCGACTGGGCGGCGGACTGGCGCGACCCGAGGGTGTTCCTGGCCGTGAGCTCGTACCTCATGCCGCCGGCGGTGTTCCGGTACGACGCGGCGACCGGGGCGTTCGAGAAGGACATGGCGGTCGAGGCCCCGCTCGACGCCACGCCGTACGTCGAAGAGCAGGTCTGGTACACCTCGAAGGACGGCACGCGCATCCCGATGTTCCTGGTCCACAGGAAGGACATCGCGCTCGACGGCTCGAACCCGACGGTGCTCGTCGGCTACGGTGGGTTCGGCAGCGCGGTCTCGCCAGGGTTCGCGCGGAACCGGTTCCTCTGGATGGAGCGCGGCGGCATCTACGCCGAGGCGTGCATCCGGGGCGGCGGCGAGTACGGGGACGCGTGGCACCGCGCCGGCATGCTCGGCAACAAGCAGAACGTGTTTGACGACTACGTCGCGGCCGCCGAGTGGCTGATGGCGCAGAGGTACACGAACCCGTCGCGACTGGCGGTGTGGGGCGGCAGCAACGGGGGACTCCTCGTCGGCGCGTTCCTCACGCAGCGGCCGGACCTCGCGGCGGCGGTCATCTGCGACGTCCCGCTCCTCGACATGACGCGGTTCCACCGGTTCTACATCGGCGACATCTGGTCGGCGGAGTACGGCTCTCCGGACGACCCGGAGCAGTTCGAGTGGCTGTACGCGTACTCCCCGTACCACCGCGTGAAGAACGGGACCGCGTACCCGGCGGTGTACCTCACGACCGCCGAGTCGGACACGCGGGTGCACCCGTCGCACGCGCTCAAGATGACAGCGCGGCTCCAGGCCGCGACCTCGTCGGGGAAGCCGGTGCTCCTGCGGTTCCAGCGCGAGGCGGGGCATGGACTCGCGTCGCCGATGAGCCGCATCCTCGAGGAGTACGTGGACTACTACTCGTTCCTGTTCATGACGCTCGGCATGACGCGGTAGGCCGGCCGGAGGAGGCAGCCCATGCGTGCACGCACGAGACTCATCGCGGTCGTAGCGCTTCTGGTCGGGCTTGGGTCCTCGGTGGCGCCCGCGGCCGAGGAGCAGGCCGACGCAGGCGGAAGGCTCGTCGTCAGCGTGAAGGACGGCAAGCACTGGCGGCACTCGTTCCGGGTCATGCTCGTCAGGAAGGTGACGACGGAACCTCAGATGGCGTTCTGGCTCGAGGACACGGCGGGCAACTTCGTCGCCACGATCTTCGTCACGCACCGCGCGGCCACCGACGACTGGAGGGCGACGCTCGGCGAGGACCGCGCGAGCATCCGACGCCCATCCGCGCTCCCCGTGTGGCGGCACCGGCACCAGCGCGGGGGCGTGCAGCCTCCCGCGACCTGCACGGACTGCCACGCGAGAAGGCGCGCCGAGGACAAGGCCACGGGCGGAGTCGCTTCGCTCGACGCCATCACGGGCGCGACGCCAGCCTCGGGGTTCAACTGGGAGTGGTCGCTCCCGGCCGGCATCAAACCGGGCATCTACGTCGTGAAGGCGGAGATCAACCAAGCGAAGGACTTCACCGACGTCTACCGGGCCAGCCTCCCGGAGACGGACCCGAACTACAGCGGTGGGAAGACCGGCTCCGGGCAGCCTTCGATCGTCTGGCAGGGCACGCTCGACCTCGGGACCGGGCCCGCGCTCGCGACGCTCAAGCCGGTGGGACACGGACACCCGTCGGGCGCGAGCGGCGAGGTCTTCCCGGACCTCTCGACGCTGACGACGGCGCTCGAGATCGTGGATTCGATCAGGGTGAGCTACGTGCCGGCGAGGTAGCGCCGGCGAACAGGGAGGACGCAGCGATGGGAAACCCGGTGTGTCACTTCGAGTTCATGGTGAGCGACGTCGAGAAGGCGAAGAAGTTCTACTCGTCGGTGTTCGATTGGAAGTTCAGCGACATGAGCATGCCGGGCATGCACTACGTCGGCATCGAGACCGGGACCCCGCCCGGCGGCGGCCTCATGAAGAAGCCCGACTCGGCCCCGATGTACGGCCTCGGGACATACTTCCTGGTGGACAACCTCGACGAGACGATGAAGAAGGCCACGGCCGCGGGCGGGCGCGTGCAGATCCCGAGGATGGAGATCCCGACCATCGGCTGGTGGGGCCTCTTCATGGACCCGGACGGCATCCCAGTCATGGTTTTCCAGCCGCTCAAGAAGTAGGAGGTCCACATGATGGTCATCGCGGTCATCGTAGGCGCCATCTGCATGGCGGTACTCGCGCGGGTGCCCGTCTTCGGCCCGCTCATCGCAGGGTTCGTGGCGGGCGTCATCGCGTCGGGCATGGGGCGCGGTGCGCTCGCGGGGTTCCTGAGCGGGACCATTCTCGCCATCCTCCTCATGGTGTTCCTCGTCGGCGCGGGCGTGGTCCTCGGGGGTGTCATCCTCGGGCCGGCCGGCGCGG
>Ga0163210_1000852_pt1 | contig 12937 bp, 11 predicted proteins | sample Kivu_220m_FD_113536 | JGI IMG/M metagenome (GOLD analysis project Ga0163210, IMG submission 113536) | Freshwater microbial communities from Lake Kivu, Western Province, Rwanda to study Microbial Dark Matter (Phase II) - Kivu_220m | ecosystem: Environmental > Aquatic > Freshwater > Lake ...
GCATAGATAGAATCTGTATAGACAATATTTTAAAAAAGATGTTAAAATATTTATACAAAACAGCAGATCCCGGATGGATTATGATTCTGTTAACAGGTGGTTGAGGCAGCACGTATTTATGACCCGGAGGAAAAGAACGCAGTGTCAGCAATACACTTTTCATTTCATACAAGCAACTGCAAAGTGATTTGCCTGCATTTTGCACCCTGCCCGATAAGCAGAGGGATGAACTAATGGATAAGCAAAGGAGGTATCATAATGAAACCGGATGAACTGTTAAGCCAACCAGTTGCCCTGCCTGACGGGGTAGACTACGACGAATACATCATAGGAACTTATACGGTCACATACCCCGCCGTTTTTCCCATGCCCAGGCTGGCGCCTCTGCTCGCCGTCGAGCAGAGCACGGGAACATGGGTGCCGGTGCCCGGTGAAACGCCGGAGATGCGGCGGCATCACATAGCCAAGGTGATAGGTGTTTATGAGATACCTGATTATGAGTACACCGTGCCGGGCGGCCTTCAGGACAGGAACTGGGTAGTGCAGATCGCCTTCCCGGAAGTCAATATAGGTTCACAGATACCCATGATGCTGACCGCCGTGGTGGGCAATATTTCCATGGCGGGACAGATAAAACTGGTGGACATACGGCTTCCCAGAAAATACGTGGACGGTTTTAAAGGTCCCAAGTTCGGCATCGAAGGCGTGAGAAAGCTGCTGGGCGTGAAGAAGAGGCCGCTGCTGAACAACATGGTCAAACCCTGTACCGGCTACCCGCTGGAAGTTGGCGCCGAGCTGTTTAAGCTCGCCGCCCTGGGCGGCTGCGACATTGTGAAGGACGACGAGCTGATCGCGGATGCATCCTTCAACTCACTTAAAGGCAGGGTAAAGCGCTACATGGAGATAGAGAAGCAGGTCTTCGAGGAGACCGGCGAGCATACGCTTTATACCGCCAATGTCTCGGATTCGGTGCCCAAGATATTTAAGAACGCCAAACGGGCGGTGGAACTGGGCGTCAATGCCATTATGGTCAACTACATTGCAGTAGGGCTGCCTGTCTTGCAGGCGCTGGCAGAGGACCCTGAAATCAATGTGCCCATCCTCGGGCATATGGATGTGGCAGGCGCACTTTATATGTCGCCCTACCACGGCATGAGCTCACATCTTGTACTGGGCAAATTGCCCAGGCTGGCCGGCGCTGACATAGTGGTGATACCGGCCCCTTACGGCAAAGCGCCCGTCATTTCAGAGAAATTCGCTGCCGTTGCCCGCAACCTCACTTACCCGTTATATGATATCAAGCCCGCCTGGCCCATGGCATCCGGCGGCATCACACCCTCCATGGTCCCCAAGGTTATGCAGGAGCTGGGCAACGATATCGTCATCGGCTCGGGCGGCGGTATCCATGCCCACCCCAACGGCCCCATAGCGGGCGGCAAGGCTTTCAGGCAGGCCATCGATGCGACTTTGAAGGGGATATCGCTGGAAGAATATGCCAAAACGCACAAAGAGCTGGCTGCTTCAATCCAGGCGTGGGCGGACCCCTTCAAAAAGGGAGTGTAAAGGGAGTCTACCATGAGCGATATACAAAAATATGCCATCTCTGAATATCCAGATGTTCCCGACATCTACCGCAGGCTGGAGGAGCTTATCAGTCAGCCGATGCGCAAGGTGCGGCATGAGAGGATGCAGGAGTACCTCGCCTATTTCGAGAAAAAATGTACGCGCTCCAAGGCTCTGACCGATAAAGCCAAGCAGTTTATCCCCGGCGGAGTGCAGCACAACCTTGCTTTCAACTACCCCTTTCCCATTGCCATTGAGAAAGCAGAGGGCGCTTATCTCTGGGACGTGGACGGCAATCAATATACTGATTTCCTCCAGGCCGGAGCCCCTATCGTGCTGGGCAGCAATTACGCCCCGGTGCGCGACAAGGTTATCGAGCTGCTGCATTCCTGCGGGCCGGTGACCGGGCTGTTCCACGAATATGAGCTGAAACTGGCTGAGTTGATCAACCGCCACATGCCTGCAGTCGAGATGTTCCGCATGCTGGGCTCCGGGACTGAGAGCGTGATGGCAGCCATCAGGGCGGCACGGCTGTTTACCAAAAAGAAGAAAATCATCAAGGTTGGCGGGGCGTACCACGGCTGGAGCGATTCGATGGTGTTCGGCATGCACATACCCGGCACAGGGCGAATGGAGGCGGCGGGAATACCCAACGGCGCTACAGCCAATACGCAGGAGTTTTACCCGCATGACCTGGAGGCATTGAGAAAAAGGATGATAGCCAACCGGCGGGCAGGCGGGACGGCCGCGGTCATCGTGGAGCCGGTAGGGCCGGAAAGCGGTACCCGCCCGGTGCCTTTTGCATTCAACGGCGAAGTGCGCAAACTGTGCGATGAGTTCGGCGCATTGCTCATCTTCGATGAAGTTGTGACGGGCTTCCGGCTGGGCATGGGCGGGGCGCAGGGTTATTTCGGCGTCAAACCCGACCTGACGATCTTCGGTAAATGCGTTACCGGCGGCTACCCGATGGCAGGAGGTGTGGGTGGAAGGGCGGATATTATCCAGTGCTTTGCCGCCGGAATCGGAGGTACGGGCGAGCGCGCCTACATAGGCGGGACGCTCTCCGCCAATCCGCTCTCGTGTGTGGCAGGCTATTATGCGCTTCTGGAAATGGAGCGTACCAATGCTCCGGTCATAGCAGGGAAGGCCGGCGACAGGCTTACCAGGGGCTTGAAGCAGGTCATCGAACGCCTCAAGCTGCCGTACGTGGTCTATAACCAGGGATCAATCGTTCATCTGGAAACTTCCGGTGTAATGCTGCTTGATTTCAATAACCTGGAGCGCCTGCTGAAAGAAATGAAACCCCGTAAAGAGATGATCGAAGAGATGGGAGCGGCCTACATGGCTAACGGGATCGTTACTCTGGCCGGGTCACGCATGTATACCAGCATGGCCGATAGCGACGCCATCATAGATGAGGCCTTGCTGAAATTCGAAGCAGTATTTTCCGGCGTAGAAGGTGTATAATCGGTGGTCATTTCAAATGTAAGAAGAGCACTGGTCCGGCTTTGATCGCCGGATATCCATTGTAATCAAGGCGATCAAAATGTGAAGGAGGTTGTCCGTGGATCAACAGTACAGGGTTTATGGCTATCGCTGGGTCGTCCTGGGTATCTATATGTACGTAGCGGCTTTGACGCAGCTGTACTGGCTCAATTTTGCCGCCATAGCTACGTATATTGAGGAAATGTTCAGGATCCCCGCCGGCAATCTGCAGTGGTTTACCCTGATTTTCCCGCTGGTCCAGGTAATGCTTACTATCCCCGCGGGAATCATCATCGATAAAATCGGCTTCAAATGGGGCGTCGGCATCGGCGCAATCTTCACCGGCCTGTTTGCAGTGCTGCGTATATTCCTTCCGGTATCCTTTGAGACGTTGCTGATCGCCCAGGCAGGCATTTCCATCGGCCAGCCGTTCGTCCTTAACGGAGTAACCAAGCTGGCAACCATGTGGTTCTCACCGAAGGAGGAAGCAACCGTAGTGGGGTTGGGGTCCCTGGCACTCTTTGTAGGCATGATAGTGTCCCTGGGATTAACCCCGGCGCTGGTGCAGGATACGGGTTTCAGCCAGATGTTGTGGATCTACGGCATCGCCGGCCTGGTCGGCACGCTGGCCTTCGTTCTCTTTATCCGGCCGAACCCGTTAACACCTTCGCGGGCTCCTGAGCAGGACCAGCCGGAGGCCAAATGGGGTGGTATGGGGGTCATCCTCAAAAACAGGAATTTCCTCATGCTGGGTTTTGTGGCACTGATAGGCATAGGCGTTTTCAACGGGCTGACAACCTGGCTGGAGAAGATACTGCACGATATGCACAATATGGCTCTGACCGATGCAGGCAATGTAGCTGCCGTGTTGATTTTCAGCGGTTTGGTCGGCTGTTTCGTCATCCCCTTTATTTCAGATAAAATAGGCCGCAGGAAGCCTTTCCTGATACTGGCGCCGCTCGTGGGCGCACTGTGTATAACCGCCCTGATATTTATCCAGGGCTATACAGCCAACATGATCAACGGCATAGCGCTGGGTTTTTTCCTTATCTCCGCCCTGCCGGTCATGCTCACCATGTCGGCCGAGATAACCGGGCCCAGGTACGCCGGAGTATCGGTAGGCTACCTGCAATTGCTGGGAAATGCAGCCGCAGTAGTTCTGGTACCCACCATAGAGGGACTCAATTCGGCAACCGGCCAGTTCGTCTTGCCTCTGGTTATGCTGGCGGTATTGCTCCTGATATCCTTTACTATCGCTCTCTTTATAAAGGATACGCATCCGGGAGTCGTCGCCTAGCGACGCCATATCTTTACAGGATCAGATTGTTTGATTCGAGGAGAGAAATTAGTTGGAATTAACACCTGTTGATTTGTTACCTCATTTTAAAACTGTGGGAAGCGATCTGTACACAAGGGGCATGGTTTCCATGCATGGCGGCAACCTCAGCTTAAAGCAGGGAAACAACCTGTGCATTACACGCAGCGGCAGCAGGCTGGGTTACCTGGAAATACCCGACCTGATCGTGACAGGGATTGATAAGGATGACGAAAACACGTGTAACGCATCATCCGAATTGGCCGTCCACCGCGCCATCTATGCTAAAACCCCCTTCGCTGCCATTGTACACTGTCACCCGGTCCACGCCACAGCGCTTTCCATTAACCGCGACAGGGTTTTCCCTCAGGATGAAGCCGGAAAGATATTTATCCCCACTGTTCCTGTGATAGGTTTCGGCAGAGAACCCGTTCCCGGCGCATTCGCCGATGAGGTGGCCGAAGCGCTAATAACGAGCGCCGTTGTGCTGGTGCATAAGCACGGCAGCTTTGCCAGAGGCATGACACTGGAAGAAGCTTACGTAATGACCGAGCTGCTTGAGATAAGCTGCCACATACTTTATATGCTGGAAACCATGAAGCGGTGAAGCACAAAAAGCTTGTAGAATCCGAATGTTTAAATTATGCCAAGCAGGCCTATAAGCCGAATTCTGTGCCCTGCATGAAACAGGGCGGTGATCATCCATCTAGCTCCGATGTTGCCATCGGAGTCATGCGACCAACCCGGGGTCAGCCCAGGCATGCCATCGCCCCCTATTAGGTCTTGCTCCGGGTGGGGTTTACACGTCCGGCCGGTCACCCGGCCGCCGGTGAGCTCTTACCTCACCATTTCACCCTTACCCTTCCTGCGAAGGGCGGTATGTTTCTGTTGCACTTTCCGTAGGGTCACCCCTCCTGGGCGTTACCCAGCACCCCGCCTGGTGGAGTTCGGACTTTCCTCCCCGATTATCATCGGGGCGATCACCCGGCCTGCTTGGCTAATTTTAATGTACACCCTGTCCGGTGACAGGTCAAATAACTCAGCTCAAGTACAGTATGCGTCCGCAGTTGCTGCAGGTGACAATGGTACCGCCTTTTACCCGCTGCAGCTCGCTTACCGAGAGCATCACCCTGCAACCCAGGCATCGCCCCTGCTCCACTTTTACTATAGCCTGCCCTTTAGTTTTCTTAATATTTTCATACGAGGTTAACGCCTCTCTATCAACCGCCGCCAGAGCCTCTTTGCGCTTATTCTCCAGATCCGCCAGTTCTGTTTTTAGTAGTTCTATTTGCCCTTTAAGTTCCTGCTGCTCCTGCTGCCATAAGCGTTCCGCTGCGGCAAATTTTTCACGCAATACTTTCAAGCTGCCCTTGCCCGCTTCCATTTTTTCCATCAGGTCCAGCAGCACATCATCTTTTTTCCCCAGCCTGGCCTTGAGCATCTCAGCCTCCTGCTCATAGCCGAGCAACTCCTTGGGATTCTTTATCCTGCCGCTGTACAGTTTATCGTTTATCGGTATCAGGTTCCTGCGTATTTCCTCAGCTTCCCAGTCCAGCTCCTTATATTGTTTTTCAAGCTCTTTCTGGTTGCCCGTAGCATCAGCCAGCTCGGCTCCGGCTTTTTCAAAGGCTTCGTTATGGGCAAGCTGGCGGTTTAAATCGTCGAGCGACTTTAGCCTGGTCTGAATTGCCTGCTCAACCTGTTGCAATTCGAAGACACGTTTCGCCGAGCTCATAAGAGGCAATTCTACGGCACGATATGCGCTGTGTCAATATACGTTTAGTGCGGATAATCCAGGATCACTATCTGCGTGGCTGAAGGTATATTGGTTCTGGTAACCATCAATTTTGCCTGAGTTACCGTCTCCTTAATGCCGAATTCCTTGAGAAATTTCTCGGGAAAATCCAGATCCCGATTTTCAGCGGCAGTTTTATAATGCATGGGAATGACAAATCCGGGATTCATATTTCTCACCAGATCCGCCGCTACTGACTGGCTGATGGTCGAATGAGCGCCGACCGGTATAAAAAGCACGTTAATATTACCCAGATCACCGATCATCTCGGGCGAAAGAGCATGGCCCAGGTCTCCCAGGTGACAGAGTGTGACACCATCTATCTCAATCACGTAAATTGTATTTTTACCCGATTTCTTACCTTTAGTATCATCATGAAAGGTAGCCATACCGGTTATATAAGTGTCCTTGACCTCATATTCACCGGGCCCTTTGATTACCCTGCAATCGCCTTCGATCAGATCAACGGCGGAATGGCCGGCATGCGCATGGCTTACCATGACAATATCGGCCTGGACCTTGCCCATTGAATAACCCGTTTCCGGCGGACAGGGATCGGTGATTAATGCAGCTTCCTTGCCTTTAATACGAAAACAAGAATGTCCTAACCATGTAATATCCATCTAAAAACCCTCGTTATAATCAAGATATAAAGGATGGGTCTTTAGTATAGCAACAGGAACCTGAAACTTCAATCTAAAGGCGGCATAAACCTTTATGCTATAATCCGTGCCATGAACATACTGGCAATAGAAACATCCTGTGATGAAACCGCAGCCGCGGTCGTCGTGGACGGGCATACTATCCGTTCAAATATTATAGCTTCACAGGTTGAAATCCATGCCCGCTATGGCGGCATTGTCCCGGAGGTGGCCTCACGGCAACACATGCTTACCATCGTGCCTGTCATGGAGCAGGCCCTCAGAGAAGCAAATATGAATCTCAGCGAGATGGATGCGCTGGCAGTCACCAAAGGTCCGGGTCTGGCAGGTTCATTGATCGTCGGAGTCAATTTTGCCAAGGCGCTGGCGCTGACCAATCATCTGCCCATTGTCGGAATCAACCACCTCGAAGGCCACATCTACGCCAACTGGCTTGGCCCGGCCAAACCCGAGTTGCCCTGCCTGTGCCTGATAGTTTCCGGCGGTCACAGCGATATGATCCTGATGGAGGACCACGGCAAATTCCGCAAGCTGGGCAGTACCAGGGATGATGCCGCCGGGGAAGCCTTCGACAAAGGAGCCAGGATACTCGGCCTGCCTTATCCCGGGGGGCCGTCCATCCAGAAGGCGACACAGGGAGTGACTACATCTCTGACGCTGCCGCGCGCCTGGTTAAAAGAAAGCGATGATTTCAGCTTCAGCGGAGTTAAGACTGCGCTGCTTCATCTGGTGGAAGGGAAAGGATCCACAGACGCTGCCTGGATCAAAGAGGCGGCGGCAGCCTTCCAGGACGCTATTGTGGAAGTGCTGGTTACCAAGACTATCCAGGCCGCCCTCAGGTTGAATATAAAGCAGATCCTGCTTGCCGGAGGAGTGGCTTCCAACAGCGCTTTACGAGCCAGGTTCCTCGCCGACTCGAAAATCCCGGTGCTTATCCCACCGCCCGTGCTCTGTACGGATAATGCCGCCATGATCGCTTGCTGCGCTTACTATCATAATGCTACAGATGCCGCAAACGGGGACGACCTCGATGTTATACCCGGCCTCGCCCTGGGGACATAAATATGGGGCACCGGCTGCAGTCCTTGAGACGGCAATACGTATAATAAATATGCAGTAATCCCTGCTGCCGGCAGGCCGTCAGCCTGACGGATGGATCAAGCAACAACATGGACCTCATGTATCTGGTTATTTCATTCTCAGACAGGGGATGATACTCACTGTAAATATCTATAACTCCGCAGATCAAGCTGATATCGCGGTTCTCAAGCGCCAAGGACGCAAAGTACGGCAGGACTGCATTAACCGTTATTTCCGCAGCCTTACCTCTACCCAGCAGAGCACTGCATCTGTCACCGCATACACCAAAATCGTAATGCCCGACCCAGTAGCCGTTAGCTTCAATAATAAGGCCGTTTTCAATCTGCCGACCGGCTCTGCCCGGCAAATCATGCGCAAGCAATTCCAGCAGGCCCGCCGATAATCCGGGGTAAGCATATCTCTGTAAAAGCAAACCCAATGCCGCCAGCCTCCTGGAAGGATGATTTCCGGGCCGCGTACCATGAAAACACCACTCCGAGAACTGAAGCTGCTGTGACATATCTGTGCGTGCACTCCATCTGTGCTCCAACGTGCTGACCTCCTTCTCTGCAAAAAGTGAAGCGTCCCCAGACCGCTGCGAGGGGAGCAAGCCGGCTACACCGAACAGGCAGGCCTGTAATGTAAGCTCGTCTTCCTGTAATACCTCCCTGATAAGGTCAAGTGGAAGCTTTTGAGCCATTTTCTCAAACTGCGGTGTATTGCGCGCATAGCCCAGCGCTCTGGCTATATGCCTGTAGAGCACCTGCTGTGTATCCTCCTCATGTAACTCCAGTTTGAATTTATTGACTTTTTGCTCGAACCTCTCAAAACCGGCCCTGTGCAATATTTTAAGCAATATTTCCTCACTGTATACCGCACCGATGTGGCCGCAGGTCCTCCACATCTTTTTTCCGCAACCAGGATAGCGAGCATTCCTGGGCAGATACCGTCCCAGGATAACTGTGGGGATCACAGCGCCGTTATGCGCTGTGGCGGGCAATCCGCCACCTTCCCACATGGCGACATGCAGGACTATATTATTGTATGACGGATCACGATGATGCCCATGGCTGCGCCAGAGCTCGGAGGAAACATGTATCTCAATATCCCCATGCACTTTTTTATCATCAATAATTAAGACCGCGTCCTGAAAATCACAGCCCGGCCCGGCGCTGTCTCTTCCCGGGTATACCACCTGCACACTGGCCCCTGAATCAGCCTCCATTACAGGAAGAGACCTGCTCTCCCAGAGAACGGCGATATCTTTCTCTCTAATTGATTTTTTCATCCTACACTATAACGTGTAAAACATCGTAAAAAAAGGGGTATCACTGATTTTCGCTGGTTAGGGACTAGCTTCGTATTTAAAACTGGACCTGTCGGCAATGATGGAGAGCAATTTGGCAGAAGCTCCCCTGGGCTCATATAGCCCTTTTTCCCATTCACTGATAGTCTGCTGCCTTGTCCCCAGTTGATCCGCCATCTCTACCTGGGTAAGCTTTATATGCTTTCTCAAAGCTCGAATGCGCCCGGCATCCCAGCTTTGCTTGCCCCTGCCGCCTTTCATAATGCAATTTTACACGTTAACGGATAACGAATCAAGCGCAATGGTGTCAAACTGTCAACATTCCCTGCCTCATAATGATTGACATCTCTGCTATACTTAAATAAAAAGCGTCAGGTAGATCGAATATGTCTTTTTCTGAATCAATTATTATACAGGCGTGGAAAAGATCGGGAGGAAGATGTGAATGTACGCGTGTAAACCACGCCCACGGTAAAGTTCGCTGCGAAAGGCCGGTAAAGTGGCCTAATAGAGGCATCGAGACAATAGGGGCATGGGAAGTGCGCAGCGCAAGTGGCAACAATCTGGATACTCTTGAGGACTGCCAGATAACATGCTGGGCCTGCCATATAGCCACGTTCTAATCACATTCCGGTGGGTTTTCATCAATAACGGTTTCAAAATATAACCATTCAACCCTGTACCTGTTTTCGCAAGAACAAACAGGCACTAGACATCACCGCTCGCCCAATGGCAAAATTAATATATCAATCTGAACTTTAGCGGAAGACACATATGCCGATCTATGAATACAGATCTGTGAAAAAGGGATGCAGCCACTGTTTGCAGGGTTTCGACGTCATACAAAACATTAAAGACGACCCTGTATCCGCATGCCCTCAATGCGGGGCAGCGGTCAGACGTGCAATATCCAGATTTTCAGCCTGTGTCATAGAAGGCACACCGGAAACAGCCTCGGTAGAAAATAAGCTCCGTGAATACGAGGCCGAGGGCAAATGGAGTCACGCCGCCGAGCTTGCCGACAAGTCCGGTCTGAACGACAGGGCCATGGACGACTACAAAAAGGCAGGCTATAACTTTTAATTTCCTCTTCATTACATTGAATTGTTAGCAGTCACCTCTTTACATTGATAATTTTTTATGCTAACATATTTAGCAGTCTCTTCAAGAGATTGCTAATTTTTATAGGAGGTAAGTATGGCTGTAAAAATTCAACCTTTGGGTGACAGGGTAGTTGTTAAGCCCCTTGAGAAAGAGGAAAAGACGAAGAGTGGCATCTATATACCCGATACTGCAAAGGAAAAACCACAAGAAGGCAAAGTCCTGGCCGTTGGTCCGGGCAAATTGACCGAAGATGGTAAAAGATTACCCATGGATGTTGCCGTGGGAGATATCGTTATCTTCGCCAAGTACGGTGGTACCGAGATCAAAGAAGAAGGCGAAGAGCTGATCATCCTCAGAGAAGGTGATATCCTTGCCAAGAAAAAGAAAGCCGGTTAATACAGTTAGTTGAAATATAAAATTTACAGGAGGAAAGAGGTAAATGGCAAAACAAATCAAATATGGAGAAGATGCCCGCCGGGCTTTAAAGAATGGCATAGATGCCTTGACCAATGCAGTTAAGGTAACGCTGGGCCCGCGCGGCCGTCCCGTGGCGCTGGATAAGAAATTCGGGCCTCCCAGTGTAATTAACGATGGCGTAACCATCGCCAAGGACATCGAGCTGCCCGATCCCTTTGAAAATATGGGGGCACAGCTGGTCAAGGAAGCATCATCGAAGACCAATGACAAATGCGGAGACGGCACAACCACAGCAACCGTTCTGGCCCAGGCCATTGTAACCGAGGGATTCAAGAATATTGCTGCGGGTGCAGATGCTATGTCGCTCAAACGCGGCATTGAGCAAGCCGTTCAGTATATGGTCGGCGAGTTGAAGAAGATGGCAACGCCCGTCACCACCAAGGAGCAGGTGGCACAGGTTGCTACCATATCAGCTGCAGATTCGCAGATTGGAAACCTGATCGCAGAAGTTATGGAAAAGGTTGGTAAAGACGGCGTTATCACTGTCGAAGAATCCAAGGGGCTACAGTATGAGACAGATTACGTCGAAGGCATGCAGTTCGACCGCGGCTATATCAGCCCCTATTTCATCACCAATGCCGAGCAGATGAAGACGGAGATAGAAGATCCTTATATCCTTATTACAGACAAGAAAATCTCTGCCATATCTGATCTGCTTCCCATACTGGAAAAAGTCCTGCAAATATCCAAGAACCTGGTCATAATCGCCGAGGATATCGAGGGTGAAGCCCTGGCTACACTCGTTGTCAACAAGCTCAGGGGTACGCTCAACTGTCTCGCTGTTAAAGCACCCGGCTTCGGCGACAGGCGCAAGGCCATGCTGGAAGACATCGCACTGCTGACCAGCGGCAAGGTTATCTCCGAGGAAATCGGCCGCAAGCTTGATTCAGCTACAGTTGCCGATCTCGGCCGTGCCAGAAAAGTTGTTGCGGATAAAGACAACACTACAATCGTAGAGGGTAAAGGCAGCGACGAGTCGATCAAAGCCCGCATCAAGCAGATCAAGGCACAGATTGATGAAACCACCTCCGACTACGATAAAGAAAAACTGCAGGAGCGGCTGGCTAAATTAGCCGGTGGCGTAGCTGTTATCAAAGTCGGCGCTGCGACCGAAGTCGAACTCAAAGAGAGAAAACACAGGGTCGAAGATGCACTTTCAGCCACCAGGGCAGCCGTGGAGGAAGGGATTCTCCCCGGAGGCGGTGTTGCAGTAATCAATATCAGCCCGGTCCTGGATAAGGTTAAGGCCGACGGTGACGAGAGAACCGGCGTAGAGATAATCAAGAAGGCCGTCGAAGAGCCGTTGCGCTGGATCGCCATCAATGCCGGCCAGGAAGGCTCGGTAGTGGTTGATAAAGTAAAGCGCAGTAAAAAAGGTGTTGGCTATGATGCCACCACCGGTGAATATGTCGACATGGTAACCAGGGGTATCATTGACCCGCTGAAGGTTACGAGGACCGCCCTGGAGAATGCTTCCAGTATCGCCACCATGATCCTGACCACGGAAGCACTGGTTTGCGACATCCCCGAGAAAGAGAAGACCCCACCCATGCCTCCTATGCCTGAATACTAAGTTCCCCCAAAGCAATCTAAAGGGGTGAAGGGCTGTACAGCCCTTCACCCCTTTTAATTCATATAATTAACAAGTCTTTCAACGAATCGGAGTTTTTTACGGGGCCGACGACTGACAGGTTCAGCTTCCTGGTGATGAACAGTTGCTGAGCCACACGCATCACATCATTAAGGGAAATACCATCGATTATTTGTGTAACATCATCAAAAGTCAGGATCTTTTCCGTTAATATTTCCTGCGCGCCATACCATCCGGCAACATTGCGGCTGTTTTCCATGCTCAGGAGCAGTCTTCCCTTCGCCATCTCCTTTGCTTTATGCAATTCGGCTGCCGTCACTCCTCCGGTAACTGATTTAAGCTGGTTCATGATTGCAGCCAGCGCGCTGTGCATCTGTTGCAGATCAATTCCCGCATGGACGACAAACGACCCTGAATCCTTGAAGTGCTCTGCATAGCTGTGAATGTCATACGCCAGGCCCAATTTTTCCCTCACTTCCGCAAACAACCTGCTGCTCATACCCTCGCCCAGGATAATGTTTAAAATATCAACTATAAAGCGGTCGGGATGGAACATGGA
>Ga0163210_1000853_pt1 | contig 12924 bp, 18 predicted proteins | sample Kivu_220m_FD_113536 | JGI IMG/M metagenome (GOLD analysis project Ga0163210, IMG submission 113536) | Freshwater microbial communities from Lake Kivu, Western Province, Rwanda to study Microbial Dark Matter (Phase II) - Kivu_220m | ecosystem: Environmental > Aquatic > Freshwater > Lake ...
GAGTCGATCAGATGGCCCAAGATTTCCTTTTTGGACCAGGTATCGGAAGTCTCCTTCGAGGAGACTTGGTCCGGTTTCAGAAGGGCTAGATGCCCAGATGCTTGGTCGACAATGCTTCTGATTTCATTTGCGATATCTTTCATATTACCGTTTACCGTCCACTGTCCCACTGTTCACTGGTTTACGCGTCCACCGGCTTGTGCGGCTCGGCTTTGCCGACCGACTCCCCGAGCAAGCGCGATTTTTGGTACGCCGCCCACACCGCTTTCGACAGCACGGTGCGCAGCGTGCCTTTCTCCATCTGGTAGATCGCTTCCGCGGACGTGCCGCCGGGCGACGTGACCATGTTCCGCAATTCCGCCGGATGCTTGTTCGACTGCTGCGCGTACAGGATCGAGCCGCGCATCGTTTCGATCACAATGTCGTGCGCGACGTGGCGCGGGAAACCGAGATGCACCGCCGCGTCGATCAGCGCTTCGAGGACGAGAAAGACGTACGTGGGCCCGGTGCCGCTCACTGCGGTTGCCATGTCGAGATATTTTTCGTCGTCCACGAAGACGTCTTTGCCCAATGCCTGAAAAATCAGGCGCGTCTGCTCGCGCTGCGCGTCGGTGACGCTCGGCGTCGCCGTCCACACCGTCAGTCCCTCGCCGATTTGCGCGGGTGTGTTCGGCATCGCGCGAACGATCGCGGAATGCGCCAGCCCATCCGCGATCGTCGCAATGCGTCCGCCGGCGGCAATCGAAATGACGAGTTGCTCCGCGCACAGCGCGCCGTGCATCTCCGGCAGGACGCGTGCGAGCATCTGCGGCTTCAAGCACAGCACGACGATGTCGCCCGCGCACGCCGCCGCGCGGTTGTCCGCCGTCGTGCGAATGTGGTAGCGCGTCTCCAGTTCCGCGCGCCGTTTCTCGCGCGGGCCGGTCGCGGTGATGCGGTCCGGCGCGAGGAGATTCTTTTCGAGCAGCCCGCCGATCATCGCTTCCGCCATGATCCCCGCGCCGATGAACGCGATTGAATTGAGCACGATTTCCTCTCTGATAAGCAATCAATGAGCCAATTGCCCAATGAGCCAATGTGCCAATCCGTCGAGTCTGCTTTGGTTCATTGGTAAATTGGTTCACACCTACACTTGCGTGTGGTGCAAGTGTTGGCTCATCGAGAATTTTACCATACCACTCCGCTCGAAACGATCTCGTAATCCGCCGGCGCGCGGAACACCCTCACAAAAATCTGCTCGACCTCTGCCGCCAGCGCGTCCACATCGCCGCTGTACTCTTTATGCGGGGTCGCCTGATGGTGCGGCGAAGGAATCTCGTAGCCGAGCGCACGCAACGCGGCAACCTGTTCCGCGTCGAGACTATGTGCGTTCCAGCCCTCGGAGCGGTTGCTAACCTCGCACAGCAGCGGCTCACCGGCGCGCGCGTGGCTGAACTGCGCGAAGGTGTCCTCGTCGTGCGCGAGATTGAAGATCACCATCGCGTCGTTTTCATTCATCAGCGCGGCAAGGTCGCGGGTGAAAAGGGCGATGCGTTCGTCGTGGGTCATGCGAATTCCTTGTGGGGGCGAGGCATTCGCCAAGTCTTACGGGAAACAACGCGCACCGGTATTATTACAATTTGATTTGAAGAAATCACAATTGTGCGAATACCTTGCCCCTACGCGTTTATTTCAATTCCATAGACTTCGCGTCGACCAATTTGCGCGCCATGCTAATGAATTTTTCCAGCGGCATCGCTTTCAGGTCTTCGCCGGTCCGCAGACGCACGGCGACTGCTTTGGCTTCTTCTTCCTTGTCGCCGACCACGAGGATGTACGGGATCTTTTGCATCGTCGCGTCGCGGATCTTGGCATTCATCCGGTCGCCGCGCGTGTCCACCTGTACGCGCAACCCCGCGCCGCGCAATTGCGCTGCGACGAATTGGGCATACTCGGCGTGGCGGTCGGCAATCGGCACGATCATCGCCTGCACCGGCGCGAGCCACACCGGGAACGCGCCGGCGTATTGCTCGACCAGGATCGCGAAAAAGCGCTCCATCGAGCCGAGCGGCGCGCGGTGCAAGACGACCGGCTGTTTTGCCGCGCCGTCCGCGTCGATGTATTCGAGATTGAAGCGCTGCGGCAACTGAAAGTCGACCTGAATCGTCGTGCACTGCCACTTGCGACCGAGCGCGTCCTTGACCATGATGTCCAGCGCAGGACCGTAGAATTTCGCTTCACCTTCCGCGACGATGTACCGGACGCCGCGCGAGTCGAGGGCTGTCTTGATCGCGTTCTCCGCGTTCGTCCACTGCTCGTCGACGCCCAGGTATTTCGTCTTGTTGCGCGGGTCGCGGACGCTCACCCACATCTCGAATTCCTTGAACCCGAACACGCCGAACTGCTCCAGCGATTGGTCGAGCACCTGCAGGAATTCGGATTGAATCTGATCCGGGCGGACGAAGATGTGCGCGTCGTCCTGCGTGATCATCCGGACGCGCAACAAGCCCGTGAGTTCGCCCGACTGCTCGCGGCGGTAGACAGTCGCAAGCTCAGCGATCCGCACCGGCAAATCCCTGTAAGAGCGTATCTCGGACTTGTAGACCATCATGTGCATCGGGCAGTTCATCGGCTTGACGAGGTGTTCGACGCCATCGATGTCCATCGGCGCGTACATCTTGTCGCCGTAGAGTTCCCAGTGCCCACTCGTGATCCACAGTTGCTTCTTACCGATATGCGGGGAGTAGACGTGCTGATAACCACGCTCGACCTGGTTCTGGTAAATGTAATCCTCGATGACCTTGCGAATCTGCGCGCCCTTCGGCAGCCAGACCGGCAGGCCTTGTCCGACTTCTTCCGGCAAAATGAACAGCCCGAGTTCCTTGCCGAGCTTGCGGTGGTCGCGCTTTTTTGCTTCCTCCAGCCGCCAGAGGTAATCGTCGAGCTCTTTCTTCGATGGCCAGACCGTGCCGTAGATGCGCGTGAGCTGCGGGTTCTTTTCGCTGCCGCGCCAGTACGCGCCGGCAATCGACAAGAGCTTCAGCGCGTCCGCCGGCACCTCGCCGGTGCTCGCGACGTGCGGCCCGCGACACAGGTCGACGAACAGGTCGTGCGTGTAGATCGAAACGGAGGTCTGCGGTTTGGCCCCCGCTTCGCCGTGCTCGCCCATTTCGCCGCGCGCGAGCGCTTCGACCTGATCGAGCTTGAAGGGTTGATCGGCAAATTTCCGGCGCGCCGCGTCGATGGAAAGCTCGTCGTGCACGAATGGATGTTTGCCGGCGATGATCTCTTTCATCCGCGCCTCAATCGCCGGCAGGTCTTCCGGCGTGAGTGGGCGCGGCAGCTGAAAGTCGTAGTAAAAGCCCTCATCGATGGCGGGTCCGAAACCGAGTTTCGTGCCGGGCAAGATCTCCATCACCGCCTGCGCCATGATGTGCGCGGCGGAGTGGCGTAAGGAATGTAATCGGTCGTCCATGATCTACCTCAAATCAATGAGCCAATTGCCCAATGAGCCAGATTCTTGGACATTGGTTCATTGGTGAATTGGCTCATTGCACTCTAGTCTTCTTTCTCGACGGTGAAGAATTCGCCGGTCTCCACGAGCATGTACGTTTCCAGGTACGCCGTCGCGTCGTCGTGCTTGGCGACGCGCACGGCAACCCCGCGATGCGCCGCCGCCTCCGTCAGCTCTTGCAGCTGCATCAGCGTCCGTTGGATGGAGAGGATGCGGATCAAATGCTCCCCCCAACGTGCCGCGTAGATGCGGCGGTTCTCTTCGCCGCGCGTGCCCGCCTCGGGCGATTTCACGACGGCGATATCGTCCGCGCTGATCTCGCCTTCGACGAGGACTTCAGGCGCGCGGAACATCCCAAAGGTATGCTCGGTGATCGGGACAGCGGTCTTTTCGTACGCCGCGATGAGCCGCGCGGCGACCTCCGCGTTCTTCGGCTGCCCGCGTCCGATGTGATTCACGTACGCCGCGGCAATCAATTCCATCGGCGCCACCTTGCAGCGGGCCGCATCCACTTTGGCGCGCAGGCAGACGTACTGCGGGTTCTCGTTGTACCCCATCACGTCGAAATCCGGTGACAGCCACGCGGACACCGATTTCTGGCGCAGTTCGGAATCGAGTCCCATCGTTCTCGAGCCGGGCTTCAAACCCTCTTCAGAAATTGCGTCGAGTTCTTCCGCCCGGGCGTAATGGTACACCTCTATCGTTGCCACAAAACTCCTTTCAGCCGTGCTGCGTGTCGTGCGCGGAGGATTCAAGAAAAATAAAACTCTCACATCCCTCTTGGGACGAGAGAGTTCTCCCGTGGTTCCACCCAGTTTTGCACACGCACGCCGTTGAGCTCATGCACACTCAATTTCGCCCGTAACGGTGGCGTCCGAGGCGTTCCGCCTGGCTGGCAAGTGGTTTTCGTTGGTGGCCTGCCGACCTGGTTCTCAATCTGGTCCAGGTCTCCCTGTGACGGCGCGCCCAACTACTCGTCTTGATCATCGCCGCTGTGATGTGAGTGGGCGGTATAGGAGTCGAACCTATGACCTCTACGATGTCAACGTAGCGCTCTAACCAACTGAGCCAACCGCCCGACTGTGCAAATATTATACCACAAAAAGGTGACTTGGCAAGTACATTTGCGCGCCGCGTTCGCCGTTCATAATTCCCCGCGCTCCGACAATGCTCCAAAATCCTCGAACGTGCCGCGCCAGCCCGCCGGCACGTCGGTTGGCAACTCTCCCACCTCCGTAACCCAAAACGTTTTCATCCCGACGCGCTTGGCCGGCAGAATGTCATTCTTGACTTCGTTGCCGACCAGGATGCAATCTCCCGGCGCGCAGTTGATCCTCGTCGCGATCTCGCGATAGTACGCCGGGTTCGGTTTGCTGGCGGGCATGGTCTCGTAATCGGTGGAGTAAGGAACACAATCGAATCGAGTGTGTGACCGATTGGCTAGATTGGGCGAACGAATTGGCGCGCCCAGCATTGACGTTCACAGTAAAGCCCCTGCAAGCGTTCTAGTATCGATCTTGGCTTGATTGCAGCATATTGGGAGCGACAAGATAAAGCGCGTGGTCACAGGCCACGTGTTTTTGTTTTCTACGCTCTTTCAGGGTATAATTTGACTAGCACAGACTTGGGCTAGCTCGTCGCTGTTCAGAGGATACAATGCTCAAAGCCATTCTCTTCGACCTTGATGGAACGCTGATCAACGACTCGATGGCTACATTCTTGCCACCGTACTTTCGCGCGCTGACAAAGAAGGTGGCGCACCTTGTGCCACCGGATAAATTCATCGCGCAGTTGCAGGCATCGACGCGCGCGATGGTCGCTAGAACTGATTTATCACTTACTATGGCGGAAGCGTTTGCGGCGGACTTTTTCCCCAAGTTGGGCGTCGCCCGCGAGATCCTGATACCGCTCTTCGACGATTTCTACGAGCGCGACTATCCCGAGTTGCGTCCGTACGTCCAATCGATTCCGGAATCGCGGGGTGTGGTTGCGCGCGCCATCAACCTGGGATACAAAACGGTGATTGCGACGATGCCGGTATTCCCAGAAACCGCGATTCGTCAGCGCATGGAATGGGGCGGCATCGCCGACTTTGCGTACGCGCTCGTTACGGATTATCAAACGATGCATGCGAGCAAGCCGCACACGGCGTACTATCGCGAGATCGCGGCGATGATCGGTTGCGCGCCGGAGGATTGCGTGATGGTCGGTAACGAAGTAGAGAACGATATGCTGCCAGCGAAGCGCGCAGGGATGAAGACATTCTGGATCACGGACGTAGGCGAATTCCCAACAGATGTCCCCGCCGATTGGCGCGGGACACTGAAAGATCTCGGTGAGTTGCTGGAAAGCAGGTTTTGAAAAGATGAGAAACCTGGTTTCTCCGAAGGGAAGAAACCAGGTTTTTTGTTGTCGATGGTGCTTGTTGTCGCGGCGGGATGTGACTAATGGTATTATTCCTCTCTATGCCTGTCCCGGCCGAAAACCTTATCCGTCTTCATAGTCGCTGTCAGAACCTCTCATCTAGACACGATGCAGCTTGATCCTACCAGGGATGAGGTTTTTGGCTAGGACACCTCTATTCGAGTCGCATTTTAGTCGTTCTCTCCATCTGGGCCGTGACGTTGCACTATGCTCCAACCTCGGCGGCCGGACGCGTTCGACCCGAATTAGCCTGTATTATTGGTTGATTAACTAATCTATTATGTAAAAATGTTGACAAAATTAGCATAATATACTATAATATTGGTAGATTTGTTTGAGATGGAGTTGAAGATGCCGCCCAAGCATTTTGGCCCAAACCACCACGGTACTCGATTCGGCAAGCGATGCAGGTTGCGCGGTATCCCCGCAAGTCCGGCACTATTGAGGGGCGCGCCTGCGGCTGAAGTCAACGTTGGCCAATGCCTACGTGCCATGCGCGATGAGCGCGACTGGTCTATTCGCGAACTGGCTGAAAGAAGCGGCTTGGCGATGAACACGCTCAGCCTGATTGAGAACGCCAAGACTTCACCCAGCGTCAGCACGTTGCAACAGATCGCGCGTGCACTCGACGTACCGATCACGGCTTTCTTTGAAACCGGTGCGCCGAAGACAAGCGTCGTGCACGTCAAAGCCAGTTGCCGAACGCACGCCGCGTTCGCGCATGGCGCATTGGAGGATTTGGGAGCCGGACTGACCAGCCGCGTTGTGCAACCGTTTGTTGTCACGTTGGAACCACACGCGGGCAGCGGACCCAATCCAATCGTTCATACCGGCCACGAGTTCGTCTATTGCCTTCAGGGTCGTCTGACGTACACAATTCAAGATCGGACGTACTTGCTGGAGATGGGCGATAGTTTGTTGTTCGAGTCGCATTTACCGCATTGCTGGCAAAACGTGGAAGCTGAGCCCTCCCAGACCCTGCTGGTGCTCTTTCCATCGGATACGCGTGATCGCCCAACGGAATATCATTTCGCACCAAAGCCGGTGCTGACCTGACATTCCAATTCCACATACTACAGGAGACAAAATGAAGATTGCTGCAATCACCGATGATGGGCAAACCATCAGCCAACACTTTGGACGCGCAGCTTACTATCTCGTCGTGACGATCGAGAATGGACAGATCGTCAACCGCGAAATGCGCGACAAACTCGGACACGCACATTTTGCGAACGATCCGCACGAAGAGGACAAACCCGGTCAGCCGCATGGCTTCGGTCCTGCCGCGCAGAATCGGCATGTGCAGATGGCGGAGGCAATCGCCGATTGCCAAGCGCTGCTCTGCGGTGGGATGGGGATGGGCGCGTACGAAAGCATGCGTGCGCGCGGCATCAAGCCGGTCGTCACCGACCTCGTTTCGATTGACGAAGCGGTGCGAGCTTACATCGATGGAAAGATCGTAGATCACGTCGACCGACTGCATTGAGGAGATATGAAGCCATGCCCACGACAATTGCCATTGCGGGTAAAGGCGGCACAGGCAAGACTTTGATCTCCGCACTGCTCATTCGCTACATCCTAGATCGTCAACTTGGGTCAGTGCTTGCGGTGGACGCCGACCCTAGTACCAATCTACACCTGGCTCTGGGCACGACAGTGGCGGGCACGGTTGGCGACATTCGTGAAGATATGCTCGCGCTCACGCAATCGGGTCAATTCCCTGCCGGGATGAGCAAGAACGAATATCTCGACTATCACCTGCGAATGCTCCTCACCGAAGCAGCGGGGTTTGATCTGTTAGCGATGGGACGGCCGGAAGGACCCGGCTGTTACTGCGCCGTCAACAATTTACTGCGTCTTTTGATCGACCATCTGGCACAGCGCTACGATTTTGTGGTCATTGACAACGAGGCGGGCATGGAGCATCTGAGCCGCCGCACGACGCAAGATGTGGACTTGCTGTTGCTGGTCAGCGATCCGACGGTGCGCGGGATCATCAGCGCGGCGGACATGCAAACGCTGGCAGGGAAACTGAAGATTCGCGTGGGGCGCACGCGGCTCATCGTGAACCGCGTGGCAAACCATAGTGCTGATCCCCGTCTCGACGATTTGCCGCCGGCGGTACTCGAAACGATCAGCGCCCGCGGCTTGGACCAGATTGGCTTGGTGCCCCGGGATGACTCCGTGGCTGAATATGACGCCCAAGGCAAACCATTCTCCGAATTGCCTGTGGACGCGCCAGCGTGCCGCGCCGTTTTCGCTGTCTGTGCCGCGCTCCCAGAACTATCGAATTCACACCGACCGGTGCGATAAAGCAAATAAATCTGTAGGAGGTGTCTATGGCTGAACCAGAAGATGGTTGCGTCAAACCAGCGCGTGGGCTGATTTTGCCGTCAACCGAACTCGCGTCTCCAGCCGGAGCTGCTCCATCTCAGGAGGTGAGGAAAATGTTAGCACGCGTAGGAAAACCCGCGCCCGATTTCGAAGCGAATGCTTTTGTTGGCGAAGGGTTCAAACCGATCAAACTCTCTGATTACAAGGGCAAGTGGGTCGTCCTGTGTTTCTACCCCGGCGATTTTACCTTCGTCTGACCGACCGAACTAGCGGCGGTCGCCGCTCGAAACGAGGAATTCAAGGCGCTGGGCGTCCAAGTGCTGGCGATGAGTACGGACAGTCGCTTTGTGCACAAAGTTTGGCAGGAGCAAGAGCTGTCGAAGATGGTGAAAGGGGGCGTGCCTTTCCCAATGCTCTCGGATGGTGGCGGCAGGATGGGCGCGGCGTACGGCGTGTACGACGAAGATGCCGGCGTGGACATTCGCGGTCGCTTTATCATTGATCCCGATGGCATGATTCTCGCAATGGAAGTGCTGACGCCCGAAGTCGGTCGCAATCCTGACGAACTGATTCGACAAATCAAAGCGTATCAGCACGTCAAGAAAACAGGCGAAGTGACGCCCTCCGGCTGGCAACCCGGGCAGGTCACACTCAAACCGGGTCCTGCGCTTGTCGGCAAGGTATGGGAGGTTTGGAAACCATAACGAACGATTTTGAAGGGAGGTGAGAAACATGCCACGTGGAGATGGAACTGGACCGATGGGCGCTGGTCCGATGACTGGACGCCGCGCGGGATACTGCGCTGGCTATGGCGCGCCTGGGTTCGCCAATCCAATGCCGCGTCGCGGGCTTGGTTTTCAGGGTGGCGGACGCGGCTGGCGCCACATGTTCTACGCGACCGGTTTGCCGGGCTGGATGCGCTTTGGCTACACACCGCCGACACCGCAACAGGAAACCGATGCGCTCAAGGCGCAAGCCGAATCGCTCAGGCAAGAACTTGACGCCATCAACAAGCGCATCGCAGATTTGGAAGGCAAGTCGTAGGCGTTCGAAATGTGCGGTGTGCTCGCAAGGCACGTCGCACTGTTCACCAGTCTGAGAAAGGAACAAACGATGTACGTTGACGAGACGCGTTGCGCGGGCTGTGGCGCGTGTCTACAAGTTTGTCCGTCCAACGCGATTCACCTCGCCGATGACAAGGCGCAAATAGACGCTGCGTTGTGCAATGACTGCCGGGCTTGCGTGGAGGTTTGCCCCTCCGACGCGATCATCGCTGCATTGCCGGCAATCGTCCCAGCCGCACGCGCGACGACACCCTCCGCACAAATTACTTCCATCGTCGAGACGAAAACAGCGCCCGCGCGCTCACCCGTACTCGCGCCAGCCGTCGGTGCCGCGCTGACGTTCCTGGGACGCGAGGTTGTCCCGCGCGTCGCTTCGGCAGTGGTGGAGACGATGCTCAACCATGCTGCGGAACGAACAGGATCGCCGCCGGTGCCATCCGTTCGGAAAGATCGCCCACGTCGCTTGCGGCGACGCGCCCGAGGAACTGGTCGGTAGTTGCACGGTGCGATAGGAAATGAGAAAGGAATTGACCAAATGTGTCCCAAGTGTGGGATAAAAATGATCCGAGAATAAGGAGGAAACGAAATGGGTACCAAGGGCAAGCAAATTGTAGGGCTGGACGCGGCAGAACTGATCGCCGATCTCAATCGCGCCTACGCCGACGAGTGGCTAGCGGCGTATGCGTACAACTACATGGGTCAGGTGGTCACCGGCCGACCAGCTGCGAAGCAGTTGTCCGGCCTGCTCCTGGACACGTCGAAAGACGAATTGGAACACCAGCAAGAACTCGCAAAGCGCATCGTCTCACTAGGCGGCAAGCCGCTGGCTGACGTGCAGAAGTTGGTCGAATCCAGCAACGATGGCTACCCCGCCCCACCAGTCGACGAAAGGGATTTTGAAGCCATCGTCAAGATGGTGATCGGCGCCGAGCGGGGCGCAATTGAAGTGTATAACAAACTGGCTCAGAAAACGCACGGCAAGGATCCGATTACTTACAACCTCGCCGTCCACATCCTCGAAGAGGAAGTCGAGCATGAGGACGAATTCGAGAACCTGTTGAGTTAGAACCATGAAAATCATCCTCACAACCACATCACCCACCCTCGAGTCGGAACTAAATCCGCGTTTCGGGCGCGGCACATACCTGCTCGCCGTTGACCCGAACACGCTCCAATGGCAAGCCCATCCGAATCCCGGCCTCAATGCCCCGGGCGGCGCGGGGATCAAGGCGGCGCAATTCGTCGCCGAACAAAAAGTGGACGCGGTCATCAGCGGCGATTTCGGTCCAAACGCATTCGACGCGCTCAACGCGGCAGGTGTGCCGATGTACGTTTTCGGCGCGACGCGAACGGTGCGGGACGCGATCGCACGATTCAACGCCGGGCAACTGGAACGCGTCGGTGCGGCAACGCGCCGAGGAACCGGCCGTTAGTTGCACGGTGCGATACGAAATGAGAAAGGAGATGAAAAAATGAGCAATCAATTCTTGCCTGGCGGACGCGGACAAGGTGGCAGAGGGTGTGGACGGGGTGGCGGCACCAAGCCCGGCTCCGGTCCCGGCGGCAACTGCGTCTGTCCTAAATGTGGGCACAAGGCACCGCATCAAGCCGGGCAACGGTGCATTGATATCAAGTGTCCCAAGTGCGGTACGCGGATGGTACGCGAGTAGGCGGGTCTGCTGTGAGTGAACAACTCGCTCTCCAACCGGTGGATGCGGCTGACATAACCATCTTGGTAGACAACTCAGTGGATGTTCTACTGCCCAGCACCGAGATGGTGCGGCGCGCGCCCCAAACCTGGGATTCGCTTGAACGCTCGCCTCTGATCGCAGAACACGGCAATGCGCTGCTGTTGACTGTTCACAAAGATGGGCGTACGGCATCGTTGCTCTACGATGCGGGACTGGGACGCGATACGCTGACCCACAACATGGACGTCCTCGGGATTCAGCCCACGATGATCCAAGCCATCGTCTTGTCGCACGGGCATCGAGACCATCATGGTGGGCTGAAAGGGCTGTTCGAGCATAGCGCGATGCCGCGCGTGCCACTCATTCTCCATCCCGATGCCTGGCGCGATCGCAAGAATGTTCACCCTGAAGGTGAGTCGCACCTGCCACCCCTCAATCGCGCAGACCTCATCGGTCATGTAGCGAATGTGGTGGAAGAGCGCAGACCTTCCCTTTGGCTTGATGATACTGTCTTGGTCACGGGTCAAGTTGATCGCCTGACCGACTTTGAGAAAGGGTTTGCGACGCATTATGCCTGTATCGAAGATCGTTGGGAGGCCGACCCCTGGCTGTGGGATGACCAAGCGGTTGTGTGCCACGTGAAAGGCAAAGGGCTCGTAGTCCTTTCGGGATGCAGCCACGCGGGCATCGTCAACATTCTGCGCTACGCGCGGCGGCTGACAGGCATCGAAACGGTGTACGCCATTATCGGTGGATTGCACCTGTCAGGCAAGGTGTTTGAGGCGATCATCCCACGGACCGTAGCCGAAATAGCGCCACTGCGCCCTCAAGTCATTGTGCCAGGGCATTGCACTGGCTGGAAGGCACTGCACGAAATCGTGCGCCAGTTGCCTGATACCTATATTCACAGCAGCGTCGGCACGCGGCTGCATTTAGCTTGATCTGCAAACAACATCCGAGGCGAAGATGAAGATCATCATTACAACGATTTCACCGAACATCCAATCCGAAGTGGATCCGCGTTTTGGGCGTGGCGCATACCTGCTCGTCGTTGACCCGAACACGCTCGAATGGCAAGCCCATCCGAATCCCGGCGTCAGCGCGCCGGGTGGCGCCGGGATCAAGGCGGCACAATTCGTCGTCGAACAAAAAGTAGACGCAGTCATCAGCGGCGATTTCGGTCCGCACGCGTTCGACGCGCTCAACGCGGCGAATGTGCCAATGTACGTCTTGGGCGCGACGCGAACGGTGCGCGATGCGATTGCACGATTCAACGCCGGGCAACTGGAACGCGTCGGTGCGGCAACACGCGCCGATTGCCACTCCGAGAGCCAGAACTGAACCATGCGGATCGCCGTTGCCAGCGGGAAGGGCGGCACAGGCAAGACGACGCTTGCCACGAGTCTCGCGTTGAGTCTCGCATCAGACGGGACGGACCCGCCGCCACTTTTTCTCGATTGCGATGTCGAAGCGCCGAACGCGCACTTGTTCCTAAAACCGACACTTGAACAGCACCAAGATGTCGCCATTCTGATTCCGCGCGTGGACGAATCGAAATGCACGTACTGCGGCAAGTGCGCGGAGGTGTGCCAATATCACGCGATTGCGGTGCTGGGCAAAAGGGTGTTGGTGTTCGCGCAACTCTGCCACGGTTGCGGCAGTTGCACTTTGGTTTGTCCCGAACATGCGATCAGTGAAATACCCGATGTGATGGGTGTCATCGAATCAGGAACAGCGCGGGCAGGCATTTCCTTCGCGCGCGGCGTGATGAATGTCGGCGAGCCGATGGCGGTGCCGGTGATTCGCCAACTCAAAAAGTGGATCGCGCCGCAGCCGAAGCAAATCGTGATTGTGGACGCGCCGCCGGGCACCTCGTGTCCCGTGGTCGAAACCGTGCGCGGGGCCGACTACCTGCTGC
>Ga0163210_1000856_pt1 | contig 12908 bp, 12 predicted proteins | sample Kivu_220m_FD_113536 | JGI IMG/M metagenome (GOLD analysis project Ga0163210, IMG submission 113536) | Freshwater microbial communities from Lake Kivu, Western Province, Rwanda to study Microbial Dark Matter (Phase II) - Kivu_220m | ecosystem: Environmental > Aquatic > Freshwater > Lake ...
GCGAGTGGATTCCGTTGGCGATTGGATCGGTGGTCTTGTTCGGCTGCGCGATCTTGCTTTTCTTCGTCGGGCATTTTGTTCTGGGCGGATGGGGAGCGCAACCAGCCGCGACGCCAACCGCGTTGGCTGTTCTGCCGACCCCAACGCCATTTCCAACGCTAGTTCCCTTGCCGACCCGGCCACCACCTTCGCCCACACCAGTCGTCGTCATGGCAAAGGTCATCGAACGAAGGGTCAATGTGCGTGCGGCTCCGAGTACAGACGCGAAAATCATTGGCAAACTCAACCGAGATGAACAGATCATGTTGATCGGGCGCAACGACGACAGCACGTGGTATCGGATCGCGATTGTGGGAGGGGTAGAACCCAGCTGGGTATTTGCCGAGACCGTTGAAATTGTGAGCGGCGAGCCGAACGCATTGCCTTTGGTAAGCGAAAGCCCACCGCAATGAAAGAGGCCTGCGCCATGCGCCATCGACCACAATCCGCTGTCTTCAAACTATCTCAGCCGAACCTTGCACCCTTGCCCAAGCGACGGGTATGTGCGCGAGACTGACTGCTCTGTTATGGCTGTTGGCTTATTCAGGTGAGCAAGCGCGAAATCTCAGCTCAGCCATTGGAGAAGCAAATGCAATTCCAGCGGAGGTCGACCGACGAAACGCCTGGAGGAATGAGCGCCCGGCTGCTCATCGTGTTGGTGTCCACTGCGGTCTCAGTGCTGGGCTATGTCACTGTTCCGGAACCAACCCCCGCGATCCTGCACCTGACCTTCGAGGCCAATGTAGGTATAAACGCGGATGGACAGACCGTTGCCGCAATCCAAATTCAAAATACAGGAACTGCGACATTCCCGGCTTCCCGTGGCTTGAACGGCATTATGGAGATACGCGACGAACAAGGGAATCTGCGAGTTCGCGCCGAAGCACCTCGGCTTGATGGTCCTTTGTCCCCCGGCGATTTCGTTTTCCCTATCGGATGGTGCGGCACGCTGTCGCCGGGACTGCATGAGCTCGTCTGGCAAACACGGGAGTACGGCTCGACGCTGGTCAAGTTTGAGATTGTCGAACACGCTGGGAAACTTTCCTTGGAACGCCGGTCAACTCAGAGCAATTCGAAGGACAAACCCGCGGCGCCTCCAAAAGAGAATGACTATGGCAAAGCGACTCCACTGGTAGAGCAGGCAAAAACCGACCTCGGAAAGCGGTTGGGTATTTCAGTCAACGGAATTCGAGTGCGAAGCGTCGAGTGGTTTGAATTCTCGGACAGTAGTCTAGGCATGGCTGAGCCAGGAAAGGCGCACCCGCCGGTTGCCACACCGGGTTATGTTATCAGGTTGGTCGCTGGATCCAGTCTGTTCGAATTCCGCGCGGACGACAGGCACGTCGTCTTCGTGCCGGTCGACTCTTGGATGCCTTGTTCGATCAACCCGACGATACAGAACAAAGAGTGATGTCTTTTGGAGCAAATTGCGTAGTCAGGATGACGTTGAACCAAGAAAGAGCGAGCCGTGAATCAGAACCGCCAATGAGAGGAGACGCGAGAGCGCGTCGGGTTGAAGCGATAATCCCAGGGAGGGGAACACCATCGCCGCGAGTCGCTCTTCGGCAGACACGACCCAATCGTCGCAGAGAAGACTTACCCACGCTCGCCCTGAGCGTGTTCTGGCTGGGGGTCATCGTGCTCGCCTTTCTGTGCGGCTGCGGCGTACTGCTCATTTCGACTGTACAGATGCTTCCGAGAGGGGCAGCCGCGCCCCCGCCAGCCCCGAAGACGGAGCCCGAGCTCACCGCAACACCTGAGCCAAGCCCAACCCGAGTTGTGACAGCAGTGCCCGTTGAGGCGAAGGTGATTGAGGACAGAGTGAATTTGCGTGCTGGCCCGAGTACAAATGCCGAGATCCTCGGGAAGTTGGAAAGGGACGATCAGATTACCTTGCTTGGGCGCAGCGTGGATGGGAAATGGTATCAGGCCAATATCACCGCACAGAATGAAAAAGGTTGGGTCTTTGCAGAGACGCTCGAGATTGTCAGTGGCAACTCCCAGGGATTGCCAGTGATCAATATTGCAAGTCCTTAGCCAGAAGTAGAGCGTTTTCGGAATGAGGAAATATCCAGGAAATGTCAAAACCTCAGATAGCACTACTTCACTATACGGCCGCGCCCATAATCGGCGGCGTGGAAAATGTGGTTTCTCAACACGCCCGGTTGTTTCATGAAGCCGGCTATCCCGTCACGCTTGTCACAGGACGCGGCAGTAGTGACGAGACATTCGCGCGCTCCGTGGTCATTCCGGAATTGGATTCGGGAAACCCTGAAAACCTTCAAATCGCGCGTGCGCTCGAAACGGGGCACGTTCCGGCAGATTTCTACACTCTTCAATCGCGCGTGGAGCACCTGCTGGCACCGCATTTCGGCCAAGCAGACATAGTCGTCGCTCACAACGTTTTCAACTTTCATTTCAACTTACCGCTCACGGCAGCGCTGCATGGTCTGATCGATCGTGGCGCGATAAAGAAACTGATCGTCTGGTGCCACGACACCTCGCGCTTTGTCAACCCATCGTCTGGAACCAAACTGCGATTCGGCTTTCCGTGGGATTTGCTGCGTACCTTCCGGCCGGAGGTAACTTACGTGACCGTCTCCCAACAGCGTCAGCGCACATTGGCTCAAGTGCTCGGGTGTCCCCCAGAAGACATTCGGGTCGTGCCGAACGGCGTTGATCCCATGACCCTGTTAGGACTCTCGTCTCTTGGGCAGCATCTGGTGGAGGAATTTCGGCTGCTGGAGGCAGATTTGATCGCGCTGATGCCGATCCGAATCACGCGCGCAAAGAATATCGAGTTCGCACTCAAGGTGACGGCCGCGCTTAAAGCTTCGGACTTGCATCCTCGGTTGCTCGTGACAGGGCCGCCCGATCCCCATGCGGCTGACATCTCTGCCTATTGCGATGGTTTGCTCGCAGAGCGGCGTGAACTTGGGGTAGAAGACGAGGTCATTTTTGCCTATTCAGGTACATCCCAGACGAAAAGCCCACTGATGATGAATCCTTCGGCCGTCGCCGAGCTGTACCGCGTTTGTGACCTTGTGTTGATGCCGAGCCACCGCGAGGGATTTGGAATGCCGGTGATCGAGGGCGGGCTTGTAGGCAAGCCCATATTCGCGACTGCTATTCCGGCGCTAGAGGAGGTTGGAAGAGATTCCGTTTATGTCATTGAACCGGGCGAGTCTCCGGCTCAAGTGGCGGCAAGGATTCGCTTGTGGGCGCAGCAAGACATCACCCATCGCCTGCGTCGCCGGGTACGCCAGGAATATACCTGGCCCAGCGTCTTCAGCCGAATGATCGAACCGTTGATCGTGGGAGCCGGCAAGCCGGCGAAAGAATCATTGTGAAAACCCAAGCCAGCAACCCTCCGCGGCTCGTGGTGGTCTCCAATCGCGGTCCATACCACATCCATTTGACGAAGCAGGGATTGAAGCGTGAGAAGACTGTCGGCGGACTGGTCACATCCATGCTGCCCTTGATCGAAAAGATCGGCGGGGTTTGGATCGCATGGGGCGATCCAGAAGGTCGCTATGCCGGTTCGCCAACCAACCCTTCCTTTGACTTGCGCTACGTCGGGTTGACGGAAGAGGAGATGCGGGACTATTACATCGGCCTGGCAAACAATGCCCTGTGGCCACTCTGTCACTATTTTATGGGCCGAGTGCATTACAACGATAAGGAATGGGAAACGTATTCAAACGTCAATCGCAAGTTCGCCCAAGTCACTCTGGAGGAAGCGCAAAGCGATGATCTGATCTGGGTCCACGATTATCACATGAGCCTTGTGCCGGGAATGGTTCGGCACGCGCGGCCAGATGCGCAGATTGCCTTCTTTTGGCATATTCCATTCCCGGCGGCTGAACTCTTTCGCACGCTGCCCTGGCGGCGTTCTTTCTTGGAGAGTCTCCTGGCTTGTGACCTGATCGGCTTCCACATTCCAGAGTACGCGGAGAACTTTATCGAAACGGCGGTCGAAGTGCTGAGCGCGCGCGCGGAGAGCGATGGCATCCACTACGCCGGACGCACGACCCGTGTTTTGGCGCGCCCCATCGGGATCGACTTTGACTTTGTGAATCGAAAGGCACGCTCGCGTCGCACCGACCAGCGCGTCCGCCGCCTGCGGCAAGCCTTGGGAGGGCAAACGCTCATCCTGGGCGTCGAGCGCATGGATTATACCAAGGGGATTTTCGAACGGCTGCAGGCGATGGAGCATCTCTTGGAAATGCGGCCAGAATTGCATGAAAAAGTGAGTCTGATTCAGATCGTAACGCCTTCGCGGACCGACGTGGATGCTTATCGACAGAAGAAACGCGAGATCGACGAGATCGTCGGACGTATCAATGGACGGTTCAGCGACGGATTCTGGATGCCGGTGCGTTACTTGTATCGCGCCTTCTCGCCGGCCGAGTTGATTGCCTACTATCGTGCGGCAGACATCGCGCTGGTGACTCCGCTGCGCGACGGGCTGAACCTCGTGGCAAAAGAGTACGTCGCCTCGCGCGTGGATTTGGACGGTGTTCTAATTCTCAGCGAATTTGCCGGCGTTGCGCGCCAACTGCCGGATGCGCTTCTCGTGAATCCTTACAACACCGAAGATATGACGTCCGCGCTCTCCCAAGCGCTACAGATGCCAAAAGAAGAGCAACGTCGCAGGATGCAGGCCATGCAGAATCGAATCAAGGCAGAGGACATTTTGTGGTGGGCGAAAGAGTTTCTCAGCCCCATCGCCAAGGCAGAGCCGGCAGAATAATGAAGGCCACGAACTACCTGGAAACGATCCGGGGACACCTTCGCGCGGGTGGCAATATATGGCTGTTCTTGGACTATGATGGCACGCTCGTGCCAATTGCCCGCACGCCAGACGAGGCGCGACCAGATGCGCCGCTGCTTGAGTTGCTTGGGGATCTGGCGCAGAGGCCCAGAATTCGAGTTGTAGTTCTCAGCGGACGCGCGCTCGCTTCCCTGCAAACCATACTCCCGGTCGCTGGGATCACCTTGGCTGGCATCTATGGAGTTCAAATTCAGATGCCGGGAAGTTCGGTGGTCACGCGGACTGAACCACGGTGGATCCGTCCGAGGATTGCGAGAGTGAAACGGGCGTGGTCCGCGCTGGTTTCGAGGCGGAACGGTTTTCTGGTCGAGGACAAGGATTTGGCCATCGCGCTTCATGCGCGCTTTGCAAACGCCACTGATGCAGAGTGGGTACTGCGACGAGCGAAAGAGACGGCGGTGCAAATGCTTCCTGCAGATCAGTTTCGGATCCTCGGCGGCGAGCGGTTCCTGGAAGTCGCGCCCGCGGCGGCGAACAAGGGGCAAACAGTGGATTGGCTGCTGAATCGAGAACCGTCGTTCAGCGCGCTGACCGTTTATTGGGGCGATGACGACAAAGACGAAGAAGCTTTCGCCGTCATCCGTCGGCGCGGAGGAATTCCAGTGGTTGTCGGCGCGCGGCAGGATGTCACCAAGGCGCTCGTGCGCGTGCCCTCCGTCGACGCGGTGCGGCGCTGGTTGCGGCTACTGCAAAAAGCCGCGCTCGCGAGCCATCGACCGCACACAGTGCATCCGAGCTAGCTGAAAACTTATGCTCGAAGCGACCGGTTTGGGGGCGACCAACCGTGCATTGGGAGGGCGATGTGGAACTAGCGAATCAGATACACCGAGGTGCATTTGCAATTTACATATTGGGATTGAGTCTGATCCTTGTAAGCTGCGCCTTTCAAGACGCGGACTCGCCGGGTCTAGGCTTGAGTCTTCGATTCCGCTCTGGCGGCGAACAGATCTATTCCACGGCGACGAGCCAGCGCGGTACCTATATCAGTTCGGACATCGGGATGGGGATGATGGGCGATGGGATCGTCACCTGTGTAAATTGTCATGGTCCCGACGGGCGCGGCGGGAAAGCACAGATTATGATGCGTACGATTAACGTACCTGATACACATAACAAGACCCTGACCTCGGCAGAGATGCCGCACGCAGGTGATACGCATCCGCCATACACGGATGAGACGATCAAGCGCGCAATCATCCAGGGGACCGACCCCGCGGGGAAGCTATTGGAATAGCCCATGCCGCGTTGGGCAATGAGCGAGCAGGATTTGGACGATTTGCTGGCTTTCCTGAAAACGTTGAACTAGACGCTCTACGGCGAGTCAATTCTCAAAAATAGGCTAGCATTGTCGAAACCCGTGACCGTTCTGAAGACGGCTCGCCTTCAAAATGGATCGCCTGTGCTTCATCCCACGCGCTTACAAGAGTCGTGGGAACATGAGGAGGCGAGTGTGCAGTCATGGCATGTAGTCCTAGGGCTTTGGCCATAGAAAGGATGCCGATGTTCAAGAGAATCTTGATTGCCTACGATGGATCGGTTCATTCACAGCGTTCGCTGGGATGTGCCAAAGATCTGGCGCAGAAGTATGGCGCGGAACTAGTCCTCGTCCACGCCTACCACCCGGTTTCGAGAGAATTGGGCTTGTCGCTGTTTCAACAGGTCGAAGGGGAGATGATCGCGGCCGGCCGGAAAGTGATGCAGGCGGCGCAATCGGAACTGGCTTCCTCCGGCTTGCAGGTAACCAATGAACTGCTGGAGGGACCGCCAGCAGAAGCACTTCTCCGAGTGGCCGAGACGAGACACTGTGACCTGATCGTGATGGGGTCTCGCGGGCTTGGCGATCTGCAGGCGGCACTGCTCGGCAGCGTTAGCCACAAGGTCCTGCAACACTCGACCGTACCGGTTGTGATTGTCAAGTGACACCGAACGCGGCATTGGATGTTGCGCTTGTGCGACCTACGAAGTGGGTGTCCCAACGTTGGCCCGGCGGTTCGCTTTTCACAACAAATCAGCACCTGCGTAGAACAGAGAATAGAAAATGGAGTGCGATCCAACTTCACCCTTTCTTTTGCGCCTGCGTGACCGCATCAACCTGAAGGAGATTCCGTTTAGCGAGCGGGGTTCGCGCTTTTTGATCTTTCGGCACGATGCGCATCTCTGTATCCGCTTGGCGGAACGCTGGGCGAAATGGGAAAGCGAAGTGGGCGACTATCGCCACCGCGCACCCATCGTGGACGATTTTGTGTTCACCGACGAAAACGGGACGCCGCTCGATTTTGAGGTGACGGCGTACCCGCACGCAACTTGTTTTGAGACGCGCGCGGGTCACTTCGTGCTCACTTTTGTTGACGAAGAGATGTTGTATCTGAAATTGCCTGTCACACGCTGCGGCATTTCGTTCCGCGTCTATGCGACGAATGGGCGTTCCGATCGGCGCGGCGGCGAATTCAAGGGCGATCCACAACATCGTCGCACGCATCGCAACGTGGCGTACACGACGAACGCGCGCATTGTTTCAAATGTGATTCAGGCGGACGCCAATGGCTATTTGCGTGTGTCGCTGCAGGTGGATGCCGATGCGGGATCGGGACTCGTATTGAACATCACGCCGCGCCTGGGATTCCAGCGCGGCGTTCCACAGACAAACGCCATTATCAACGCGGAACAACGCTGGCACAAGTGGTTTTCCGCCGCTCCGCCGGTCGCTGAGCCGTACCAGGATCAGTACTACTACGCCTGGTGGATTCTGGGTGCCGGCTTGCTCAGTTCGCGTTATTTTCTGACTCGCGAAGCGATGATGCCTTCGATGATTCGGTACGTCGGCGTGTGGGCGTGGGACGCGTTCTTTCACGCGCTCGCATACCGACACGCCAACCAGATACTCGCCGAAAACCAATTGCGCGTACTGCTCGACCACCAACAGGAAGACGGAATGATTCCCGACGCGGTGCACAACGAAGGCGTCGTCACTCGTTGGAAGTTGCCCTTTTCGATGCAAGATGCGGAAGTGACCAAGCCGCCGCTTATCGCATGGACGGGGCTCAAGCTCTACCAGACGAGCGGCCACCGTGATTTTCTCGATGAGATTTATGAACCGATTGTGCGTTGGAACAACTGGTGGTTTAACAACCATGATGACGATAGAGATGGCATTGTGCAGTACAACCATCCCTATTCGTCTGGGTTGGACGACAATCCGCTGTGGGACGATGGCATGCCGGTCGAATCGCCAGACATCAATACCTATCTGGTGATGCAGATGGATGGATTGGCAAAGATAGCCGAGATTCTCGGCCTCGCCGACGACGCCGTCAAGTGGCTGACGCAGGCCGACGCGCTGACCCGAAGAATCATCGAGCATTTTTGGGATGAGCAAGCGGGGGTGTTCTGGGCGATGCGCGAGCACAAACCGATTCACGTGTTGACCCCTTTCAATCTCTATCCGCTAATGACGGGACGCCTGCCACGTGCAATAGTCGAACGATTGGTCGCGCATCTTCAGTCTGAGAATGAATTTGCCGCGCCCTATCCAATCCCGACGGTCGCGCGGAGCGATCCAAAATATGATCCTAACCAGATGTGGCGCGGCCCAACGTGGGTGAATATCAACTATCTCTTCATCGATGGTCTGATCCGCTGTGGCTACACCGATCTTGCACGCGCACTGCGCGACAAGACGCTCCGACTCTTGATGCAGCACAATGACATCTATGAATATTACAACCCCGAAACGGGCGAAGCGCCGTCGAACGCCGCATCCGTATTCGGTTGGTCGAGCGCGGTATTCGTGGACCTGGCAATCCGCGCCTCACGCGGAGAGATCATCTAGGTGCGACCAGAGCGTAAAGGACCCTGAGTGCTTCTGGCTGCAGCGTGACAGGCATCAGAGGCACTCTTTAGAAAGGAGGCCCGAATGTAGGAACATGAAAACGGATTACTCTCGCAGGCAAAAACGATACCCAAACTAAGGAGGCAAGAATGTTAGATCGAAAATCCATCGCACCAGTCGTTGTCAGCCTGTTGCTGATCGGATTGGTTGCAGTAGCGTGCGCTCCAGCGCCGACACCTGCCCCAACGCCGGTGCCGCCAACCCAAGCACCGGCACCTCAGCCGACGACGGCGCCGACCGCCGCGCCGGCAGCTGGCGGGATCGATTGCGCGGGGGCAAAGAAGGGCGACACGCTCAGCATGTTGTATCAGTGGTCGGGTCAGGAAGAAGCGCGCCTCAATGAAATCCTCAAACCACTGGTAGATCAGTGCGGCATCGTCCTCAAACCAGAATCGACGCGCGATCAAGCCCTGCTGGACACCAAAGTCAAAGCCGGCACGCCCCCCGACATTGCCTTCTGGAACACCGCTCAGCTCGTCCAATACAAAGACAAACTCGTCCCGATGGATACCCTCGGCGCCAACCGCGGCAACTACGCCGACTTTTTCGTCACCCCCGGGACAGTGGACGGCAAATGGCTCGGTCTCCCCGTCAAAGCTGACATCAAGACGATCATCTGGTATGACCCAGCCGTCTTCAAAGCCAAGGGCTACACCGTGCCCAAGACCTGGGATGAATTGAACGCCCTGGTCGAAAAAATGGCCGCGAACAAAGATGTCCCCTGGAGCATGGGCTTGGAATCCGGCGATGCCACCGGCTGGACCGGCTCCGACTTTATCCAGGACATCCTGCTCGTGACCAAGGGACCACAGTATGTTTTGGACATCATCTCGGGCAAAGTGCCGTACAATGATGCCGGGGTGAAGCAAGCCTATGAGATCTATGGCAAGTGGGCGAAAGACCCCAAGTACACCGTCGGCGGCGCCAAGGGCACCTTGTCTACCGCTTTCCTGGACGCCATCTACAAGGTGTATTCCGATCCCCCGGAAGCCATGATGGTCAAGCAATCCGGATTCGCCGGCGGCGAGGTAGCCAAGAAATATCCAAGCCTGAAGTATGGCACGGACTATGATTTCTTTGCTATCCCAGGCGCACAAGGGTTGCAGGGTGGCGCAGACTGGATGATGGCCTTCAAGGACACACCTGCCGTGCGCGCGCTGGTCACCTATTTGACCTCGACCACGGGTGGTGCGAACTGGGCGAAAGCCGGCTTCGACCTGTCGCCGAACAAGGGCGCGGCGGGGAACTATCAAGACCCGGCGCTCATCAAGAAGGGCGAAGCGTTGGCGAATACCAAGGGCTTTACGCCAGACATCGGCGACACGATCCCGGGCGGTTTTGGCAAAGCCGAGTGGACTGCCATCGTAGACTATGTCAACGGCAAAGACCTCGATGCGGCTCTCGCCGCCGCCGCCAAGGTCCAGAAGGAAGCAACAACGAAATAAGCATGGAGCACGGTACCACCTGGTACCTGTGACAAACCTGCCTCCCGGCGATGGCGCATCGCCGGGAGGCAGAAGGAGAACCGGAGTATGGCAGCCAAAACCGAACAGGTTCCCAAGATCATGCAGCAGGGACGTTTGACTCCCTGGCTCTATCTGTTGCCGGCGCTTGTCGTGATGACAACGTTCATCGTCTACCCGGGTCTGAATACACTGTATCTGAGCCTGCGAAACATAGACGACACCGCGTGGGCAAGCGCCGCGTGCATTACCGGGCAACCGTGTTGGGGAATCTTCGAAAACTTTCGCTACGCGCTGACTTCAGAAATCATGCAGACCGCGTTCCTCAACAATCTCAAATGGATTCTGCTGATGGTCAGCGGTACAGTGTTCCTGGGCTTGTTGATCGCAACGCTGGCTGATCGCGTTCGCTATGAATCGGCAGCCAAAGCAATCATTTTCATGCCCATGGCGATCTCATTTGTCGGCGCGGGTGTCATTTGGAAATTCGTGTACGACTATGGCTCCGGCCAAGTCCAGATTGGTTTGCTCAACGCGCTGCTCGTTGCGCTCGGCGGGCCGCCGGTCTCGTGGCTGACCGAGCCGCAGGTCAATACTGTCGCGCTCATCGTTGTCGGCGTTTGGATATGGACTGGCTTTTGCATGACAATTCTCGCCGCCGCGCTCAAAGGCGTCCCGGCAGACATCCTCGAAGCGGCGCGCACGGATGGCGCGACGGAATGGCAAGTTTTCCGACAGATCACCGTGCCACACATCATGCCGACGGTCACTGTCGTCGTGACGACGATGGTGATTAACGTGCTCAAAATCTTTGACATCGTTTATGTTATGACAGGCGGCAACTATGGGACCGAAGTGATCGCCAACCGGATGTACATCGAAATGTACACGAGTTTCCAGACGGGACGCGCTGCGGCGATTGCCGTCGTGCTCATCGTCGTCATCATCCCGGCGATGGTTTACAACATCAGCCGGCTGCGCGAACAGGAGGCGATCCGATGACACCGCCGCGTCTCAAGCCATGGTTGGCCGGCTTGCCAGTCCATATCGTTCTAGTGGGGCTGTGTCTGGTCTGGCTTGTGCCAACCTTTGGTCTGCTGGTGACCTCCTTTCGTCCATTTCAGGATGTCAACTCAACGGGTTGGTGGACGGTGCTCGCGCCGCCAAAGGGTCAAGCGGAGTACAACAATTCCTGCGCGAGCTGCCACGGAAGCGACGGAGAGAAAATCGCCGCGGCAGACCTGACCGACCCCAAGTTGGTCGACAACTACCGCCGCTCCTTCAATTTGATCGCCGCGCTCAAGAACGAGCACAATAATCAGCCGCACATGGGCGCGGCGCCGATTCCGAATGAGAATGATGCCGCCGCCATCGCCACGTACTTGCGTCGAATTTCCGGCATCGAAGCGCCGCCGCGCTTTACGCTGGACGATTATGTTGACGCCATGGTGGGTTATCGCGGTACGACCACCTACACGCAGGAATGTGCCGCCGGAACCCAGGCGCTCGACCTTCACTGCGATTGGACCGATCTGGGCAACCCGCGCGGAATGGGACGCGCGTTCTTGAACAGCGTGATCGTAACGGTTCCGGCAACTATCCTTCCGATTCTCTTTGCGGCGTTCGCCGCGTACGCGTTCGCGTGGCAGCACTTTCGCGGGCGCCAGGCGTTGTTTGCGATTCTAGTGGGCTTGCAGATCGTGCCGCTGCAAATGACGCTGATCCCCATCTCAAAACTGTACGCGCAGTTGGGGTTAAACGGGACCTTCCTTGGCGTGTGGCTCTTTCACACCGGCTTTGGTCTGCCCTACGCGATTTACCTCATGCGAAACTTTCTCGGCTCGCTGCCGCGCGAACTGTTCGAATCGGCTTATCTCGACGGCGCGTCGCATTGGACTGCTTTTTGGCGCTTGGCGATTCCGCTTTCGATCCCCGCCATCGCGTCGCTTGGAATTTTCCAATTCCTGTGGGTGTGGAATGACCTGCTGGTCGCACTGGTCTTTCTCGGCGGACAGAACCCGGTGCTCACCTATCAAATCGGCAACATGGTCACGTCGCATGGGAGCGGTTGGCACCTCCTTACCGCTGCCGCGTTCATTTCGATGGCGCTGCCCATGGTCATCTTCTTTGCGCTGCAGCGGTACTTTGTGCGCGGCATCCTTGCCGGTTCGGTTAAAGGGTAAGCATGAACCATCTGTGGTATAAAGACGCCGTCTTTTACGAGGCATACATCCGCGCCTTCTTCGATTCAAATGGGGATGGACATGGCGATTTGCCCGGGCTGGCAAGCAAACTCGACTATCTGCAAGACTTGGGGGTGGATTGCCTCTGGCTGCTCCCCATTGCAGAATCGCCATTGGTCGACGACGGATATGATGTCTCAGACTATTACCGCATTCTGAAAGAGTACGGTACGATCGAGGACTTTAGACACCTCGTCCAGGCGGCGCACGCGCGCGGGATTCGAATCATCGCTGATTGGGTGTTGAACCACACGTCGGATCAGCATCCCTGGTTCGTCGAGTCCCGCGCGTCGAAAGAATCTCCGAAACGCGACTAATAGACATTATGCGAAATAAGAGTATGCTCTATGCATGCTTACCTATGCTCAGTTGAAACGCAATCGACGCAGGTTTCTCGCGCTCACAGGACTGACTCCGAAGGAATTCGAATTACTGTTGCC
>Ga0163210_1000857_pt1 | contig 12907 bp, 10 predicted proteins | sample Kivu_220m_FD_113536 | JGI IMG/M metagenome (GOLD analysis project Ga0163210, IMG submission 113536) | Freshwater microbial communities from Lake Kivu, Western Province, Rwanda to study Microbial Dark Matter (Phase II) - Kivu_220m | ecosystem: Environmental > Aquatic > Freshwater > Lake ...
CGTTTGAAGCGTCCGTCGCTGCTCAGCAGGCCCAGGCTCACCCCCGATTCGCTGGGCAGGGGTAATACCTGCACCACGGGATCCCCACTGATGCCGTCGGGCAGGAAACGCTCCAGGGTGCCGGGTTGTTGCCCGGCGAATTCCCAGCGCAGCAGGGCCACCCGCCCGCTGGCGGTGAAGGCCAGCAGGGCCGGTTGGCTGTTGGTCGACAGAATCAACCGCGCCGGTGCGGGCAGGTCCCCCAGGGGGGCCGCCGCATCGAGGTGGAGCCGGCCCAGCATCTGGGGTGTCACGATCCTGACGCTGCCGTCGGTCTGGATCAGCAGCCGGCTGTCGCCGGCCAGGGCCGCGAAGGCCTGCTGGCGTTGCAGTTCGGTGTTGGGACGCACGGCGGCGGCCCGTTGGGCCACCAGCTCATCACCCCCTTCCACCAGGCGGGTGCGTCGTGGCGTGGCATAGCGCTTTTTCAGGGCCCTGAGTTCGTCGACCAGGGCTGTCAGCAGGCTGTCCCGGTCATCGAGCAGATGCCGCAGCCGGGTGCGCTCCTGGCGCAGGTCATCGCCTTCCTGGCGCAGTCCCTCCTGCTCCAGGCCGGTGAGACGCCGCAGCGGCATGGCCAGCACGGCGTCCGCCTGACGTTCGCTCAGATCGAGGTGCACCTGCAGGCTGGCGCGGGCCGAGGCCGCGTCCCGCGCCTCCTGGACCATGGCGATCACCCGTTGCAGGTCGGCCAGGGCCTTGATCAGGCCCTCGACCACCTCGAGCCTGTTCTCGCATTTGGTGAGGGCATGCCGGGTGCGGCGGATCAGGGTCAGTTCGCGGTAGTCGAGAAACTCCTGCAGCAGTTGACGCAGGCTCAGCTGCACCGGTTGGCCGTTGACCAGGGCCAGCAGGATGGCGCCGAAGTTGCTCTGCAGGGCCGTGCGCCGTTGCAGATCGGCCAGCACCGCGTCGGCGTTGGCGTCGCGGCGCAGCTCCACCACCACCCGCATGCCCTCGCGGTCGCTCTCATCGCGGATGTCGGCGATGCCACCGATCTTGCCGTCGTTGACCTGCTCGGCCAGCTTCTCGATCCAGCCGGCTTTGCTCAGTTGGTAGGGCAGCTCGGTGATCACCACCGCACTGCGGCGGTGGCGACCCTTGCCGGGCTGCACCTCTTCGATGTGGGCCACGCCCCGCATGGGGATGCTGCCGCGGCCATTGAGATAGGTCTCGCGCACGCCGCTGCCGACCAGCACCTCGCCGCCGGTCGGAAAGTCGGGCCCCGGCACCAGCTCCAGCAGCTTCTCGTCGGCCAGATCCGGCTTGCGCACCAGGGCAATCAGGGCATCCACCACCTCGCCCAGGTTGTGGGGCGGAATGTTGGTGGCCATGCCCACGGCGATACCCGTGCAGCCGTTGAGGATCAGGAACGGCAGTTGGGCGGGCAGCACCGTGGGCTCCTGCTGGGAGCCGTCGAAGTTGGGGGCGAAATCAACGGTGTCATCGCCGATTTCATCGAGCATCGCCTCGTTGGCGATGGGGGCCAGGCGCGTTTCGGTGTACCGCATGGCGGCCGGCGGGTCGTCGTCCACCGAGCCGAAGTTGCCGTGGCCATCCAGCAGCGGGTTGCGACTGGCAAAGGTCTGCACCAGGCGCACCAGGGCGTCGTACACCGCCTGGTCGCCGTGGGGGTGGTATTTGCCGAGCACGTCGCCCACCACGCGGGCGCACTTGCGGTAGGGACGATCTGGGGTCAGCCCCAGTTCGTGCATCGCGTAGAGGATCCGTCGCTGCACGGGCTTGAGACCGTCGCGCACGTCGGGCAGGGCACGCCCGACGATCACGCTCATCGCGTATTCCAGGTACGAGCGCTGCATTTCGTGATGCAGCGCGATCGGCTGGATGCGTGGATCTTCGGGTCGCTCCTCGGCCATCCGGTGCTGCGGTGTGAGGGCTGAAAGTGGCGCTCAGCCTACAGATCTTCCTCGGTGTTTCCCTCAGGTGAGGCGTTCGCCTGGGCACGCTCCACCGCCGTTTTCAGCTCCTGCAGGGCTAGCAGTTGCTGGGTTGAAGCCCGCAACCGGGCTCCCCAGAGCTGTTCTTTCTGGTGGCTTTCGAGCACGTAGTTGGGTTCGGCAACCAGAGCGCGGCTGGCCAGGCTGATCGCTTCGGCCCGGTGCTGTGGTCCCTGGGCCCACAGGCCCGCCGCCAGGGCCAGGGTGGGTTCGGCCGCATCCGGTTTGATCTTGAGCACCCGGCGCCAGCGGCTCAGGGCCGCGGCCCGGTCGCCCTGTTCGTAGAGCACCAGACCCTGGTTGTTGATCGCTTCCCAGAAATCGGAACGCAGTGATGCCGCCCGTTCAAAGTCGCCCAGGGCTTCGCGGGGGTTGCCCAGCAGCAGCCGGGCATTGCCCAGGTCAAAGAAGGCTCCGGCGTTGCGGCCATCGATCCTGATGCCTTCCTGCAGCAGCCGCGCCGCTTCGGCCGGGTTGTTGCTGCGCAGGGCCAGGGAGCCCTCGGCAAACCAGATGCCGGCGTTGCGGGGGTCCAGCTGCTTGGCCCGCTTCAGCGAGATTGCGGCGGGTTTGAGCTGGTTGCTGCGCAGCTGGGCTTCCGCCAGCAGCAGCCAGCCGCGGGGGTCATCGGGCAGCAGTTGCACGGCCAGGGCGGCCAACCGTGCTGCATCGGCGGCCTGTCCCAGGCGCAGCAGGCGTGCAGCCGCCTGGGCGATGCCCAGACCGGCCCCCTCGAGTTCCTGGGCTCTGGGCACATACACGTAGGGCACCATGGCCCGCGCCGGCGTCAAGCAGGTGATGCCGACCAGCACGCCGGCGCTCAACAGGGACATCACCAGCTGGCCGAAGGCGGGTGTGAGTCCCTGGCGCCTTGCGCGCTGTGCCATAGCCGACCGAACGATGGCGTCAGCCTAGGGAGCGGATGTTGCGGCGCCATTGGTCCGGTTTGATCCGGCGCAGGGCCGACGCCCGCAGCCGTTCACCCCAGGTCTGATCGCTCCAGCGCAGGGCTTCGTGGGCCTGCAGGTCCAGCAGCCAGGGCCGTGGTTGCAGCTCGGGGTCCTGGCTGCTGGGTGCCTGGCGGTTCCAGGGGCAGACCTCCTGGCAGATGTCGCAGCCGGCCACCCAGGGGGCCATCGCCGCGGTGATTGCGCGGGGCAGCTCGGGGTCGCGGTTCTCGATCGTGTGAAAGGCGATGCAGCGGCGGCTGTCGACCACGAACGGTTCGACGATGGCGTTGGTGGGGCAGGCCTCCAGGCAGGCGCTGCAGCTGCCGCATAGAGGCTGGGCTGGTCGATCCGCCGGCAGCTCCACGGTCATCAGCAGATGGCCCAGAAGCAGCCAGGAGCCGTGGTCACGGTTGATCAGGTTGCTGTGCTTGCCGATCCAGCCCAGGCCGGCCTCCTCGGCCCAGGCCTTGTCGAGCAGGGGTGCGCTGTCGACGCAGGCCCGCCAGCGCACTCCGGGGGCCTGGGTCTCGAGCCATCGACCCAGTCGCCGCAGGCGTTGATCAATGACGCGATGGTAATCGCGCCCCCAGCCGTAGCGGGCCACCGCCAGCCCGGTGGGGCTGCGCTCGGCCTTGACGTGGTAGTTGAGGCCGACGGCCAGCAGGCTGCGCACCCCCGGCAACAGGGCGTCGATCCGCTGTCGGCGTGGATCGGCCATCCACGCCATCGATCCCTGGTGCCCTGCGGCGAGCCAACGCTCCAGTGCGGCGTTGCGCAGCTGCAGCCTGGCGCTGCCGGCAACCCTGGCGATCCCCACCGGGTCAAAGCCCTGGTTGCGTGCCTCCTGCCGCAGGGCGTGTCCGAGCTGCTCGCCGGTGCCGGCAGCACTGCTGGCGGAACTGCTCGTCACCCGTAAAGTGCGGCCACCGTTCAGTCTGCAGTCCGTTGGTTGCAGCGACATCTCTGTGAACACTGCCTCTTCGGGCCGTCTGGCTCCCGTCCTGCGCTGGATCGGCATCACCCTGGTGGTGCTGCTCGGACTGCAGCTGCTTGTGTTGTTCACCGGTTGGAACTGGTCGGAGGAGAGCTACCGCCAGCTGCTGGTGCAGGTGCTGGTGAGTCAGTCCCCCATGGCCCTGGTGGGTCTCGTGCTGATGCTGCTGGGGGCCCGGCTCGATTCGGCGACGGGTGAGCGCACGCCGCTGCGCCTCACCGCCGCCGTGTTGAGCATCCTTCTGGCCCTGACGATGTTGGTGGCCATCCCGGTCACCATCGGCGGCGATCAGGATGCGGTTGCCCAGGCCGACCAGCAGCTCCAGGCCGGGGCGGCCCAGCTCGACATGATGCGCTCCCAGCTGGCCTCCGCCACGCCGGAGGCCCTCGACCAGCTCGTGCAGCAGGCCGAGCAGGCGGGTCAGCTGCCTGCCCAGGCCACCCCCGAGCAGAAGCGCGGTCTGGTGCGTCAGTTGATGGACCGCCAGGTGAAGCGAGCGGAAGCCCAGCTGAATCAGCAGCGCAAGGCCCGCGATATGAGCGTCAACCAACGGCGCATCGGCGGCACCGTCAGTGCCATCGTGCTGTTGGTGTCCTTTGTGCTGCTGGCCCTGGCCGCCCTGCTCTGACGGTGTTCTCCTCCGTCGTTACTGACGGGACCGCCCCGGCGCCTGGCTAAGTTGCCATTTGGTTTCAAGGCGCGCTCAGGGGTAACAGGTGGTGCCATCCAGTCCGAGACCCGATGACCCGTTGGGTGATCGGCTCCAACAGGATCTCAAGAACGATCTGATCGCCGGTCTGCTGGTGGTGATTCCACTGGCGACGACCATTTGGCTTGCCACCACGGTCAGCCGATTTGTATTGGCGTTTCTGACCTCGATCCCCAAGCAGTTCAACCCTTTCAACACCCTCAACCCGGTGTTGCAGGAACTCATCAACCTGGGAGTGGGCCTGCTGGTGCCCCTGCTGGGCATCCTGCTGATCGGTCTGATGGCCCGCAACATCGTGGGGCGTTGGCTGCTCGAATTCGGTGAGGGCACCCTGCTGCGCATCCCCCTGGCGGGCTCGGTTTACAAGACGCTCAAGCAGCTCCTCGAGACCTTTCTCCAGGGCAATTCCAGCCGTTTTCGTCGCGTGGTGCTGGTCGAATATCCGCGCGAGGGGATCTACGCCCTCGGGTTCGTGACCGGTGAGCTCGGGTCTTCGCTACAGAGCGGCTTTGCCGAGAGGATGCTGAGCGTGTTCATTCCCACGGCCCCCAATCCCACCACCGGTTGGTATGCCGTGGTTCCTGAACGGTCGGTGAAGGACCTTGATCTTTCGGTGGAAGATGCGTTCCGCACCATCATTTCGGCCGGCATCGTCAGCCCCGATGAACGGGAGCAGGCCTCCAGCCGCAGTTTTTCAAGTCTGCTGGCCCAGCTCCGCTCTCCCCAGCTCTCCTGATGCAGAGTCGAACCCTGGCCCGGGAACTGGCCCTGCTGATGCTCGGTCAGACCAGTGACCGCGACGAACGCCAACCCGGCATCGGCCAGGTGGACCTGGCTGACAGCTCCCTCACTGACTTGCTGCATCGAGCCCTTGCGGGCCTGAATCAGCACGTGCGCGAAGCCCTCGACCGTTCGGCCGAGGATCTGCAGAACGCCGAACAGCGGCTGCTCGACAGCGAACTGCAGGATGCCGGTGACATCCAGCAGCTGCCCAAGGTGCGCCAGCACCTGCGCGATGGTCTGGCCCTTGCCGAGATGGCCCTGAACCGTCTGTCGGCAGGGCTTGAGCTGCCCAGGGTGTTGGTGCTGGCCGACCAACCAGAGGTGCGGGGCGATGCGATCGCGCGCACCCGTGCCGTGCTGCAGAACCGGGAGCAGATCGACCGCAGTCTCGATGCGGTGATGGAGGGCTGGCGTCTGATGCGTCTGCCCCGCATCGATCGCGACATCCTGCGCCTGGCCGCCGTCGATCTCGATACCTTTGGCACCCCGGCGGCGGTCGCCTGCAATGAAGCGGTCGAGCTGGCCCATCGCTACAGCGATGACCAGGGTCGCCGCATGATCCATGGTGTCCTGCGGCGGCTTACCACTGCCGCCGGGCGGCCCTGAGCTCCATTTCCACCCATGGTGTACGACTGGTTCAACCGCACGGCTGAAACCTCGGCGGAAGCGCCGCCGATGGATCAGGCGGCGACCTCCGAGTCTGGTGCTGCCGAGCCGACGGAGCAGGGCTCTGTTGAGGTTCCCGCCGGCGCGACCGCCGCAGAGGCCGAACCGGCTGCCGACGATGCCCTGGCTTGGGCCAGGGCTGCCTACGCCCGCCTAAAGGCAGAGCAGGAAGCAGCTCGCCAGCAACCCGCCCCGACCCAGCCCCAGGGGTCTGAAGCGGCCAGCACTGAAGCGGCCAGCACCGAAGTAGGCGTCCCAGAGCCTGAACCCGAACCGGCGCCGGCTCCCGCTCTGTCGCTGCTGGAGCTGGCGGCCGCCCAGCGGGCCGAACGCCAGCAGGCCGTCATCGCAGACGAGCCACCGATGGCACCCGCGACCCAGGAAGCTCCGGTTCTGGGTGCCTTTGACGAGACCTTTACCTGGTCGGCCGAGGTGCTGGCAGCCCAGGGCAAACGGGCCGATCAGATCTCGCTTGAGGAGATCGACTGGCTCAGCCGGCTGCGCCGCGGACTCGAAAAGACCCGTCAGGGCTTCGTCACCCAGCTGCTCGAGAACCTGGGGGATGACCCGCTCACCCCCGAGGTGCTCGACGATCTCGAGACCACGTTGCTGCAGGCCGACGTGGGGGTCCAGGCCACCGATCAGGTGCTCGAGGCCCTGCGCAGGCGTCTTAACACCGAGGTGGTTGACCCGGCAGAAGGCATCCGTTTTCTCAAGGAACAGCTCACCGACCTGCTCGAGCAGCCGATCCGTTCCTGTGCCAATCCCCTGCTGGCTCCCCAGCGCGGTCACCTCAATGTGTGGCTGCTGGTGGGTGTCAACGGCGTCGGCAAGACGACCACCCTCGGCAAGCTGGCCAACCTGGCGGTGCGCAGCGGCTACAGCTGTCTGATCGCCGCTGCCGACACCTTCAGGGCTGCCGCGGTGCAGCAGGTGCAGGTGTGGGGCGAACGCAGTGGCGTGTCCGTGATCGCCAATCCCAGCTCCAATGCCGATCCGGCGGCTGTCGTCTACGACGCCATCGGTGCAGCCCAGGCCAAGGGCACCGAGCTGGTGCTGGTCGACACGGCGGGCCGTCTGCAGACCAAACACAACCTCATGGAGGAGCTGGCCAAGGTGCGCCGCATCGTCGACAAGCTCGCCCCCGATGCCGCCGTGGAGTCGCTGCTGGTGCTCGACGCCAGCCAGGGTCAGAACGGCCTGCGTCAGGCGATGGCCTTTGCCAGTGCCGCTGGCCTCACCGGGGTGGTGCTCACCAAGCTCGACGGCAGTGCCCGGGGTGGGGTGGCCCTGGCGGTGGCCTCGGAAGCGGGTCTGCCGATCCGGTTCATCGGTGCCGGTGAGGGCATCCGCGACCTGCGGCCGTTCAACAGCTTCGAATTCGTCGAAGCCTTGCTGGCGGGCTGAACCGGGCAAACATCGCTACCCTGCGGTTCGCTGCCGCTGACGGCCGTGTGGACGGCCTCAGAATCCCTGCGTCAGCTCCTTGACAGCCTCAGCAAGGAGCAGCGCCGCAACCAGGAACTGCTGGTTTCGCTGGCGTTTGCCCTGCGCAGTTTCACCAACCTGGCCCGCTTTCTCGAGCTGGTGCCGCTGGTCGCCATGCGTCTGGTGGAGGCCGAGGGCGCGCTGCTGCTGGTGTTTCACGAGGACGGTCGCCTCTGGCGCGAACAGCTGCAGGCCACCCAGTGCGAACGCTGTGCCGAGGTCCTGCGCCAGCTGGCCGCCCTCAATGACAGCGAACTGCAGAGCCTCAGTGGTGACGAGGCCGTCACCCGCTTCCTCGATCAGCGAGTGGCGCGGCTGCTCGGCCAGGCCCAGGTGTTCGCCACCTCGGTGGCCTGCCGAGGCTGGCAGGGTGGACGGCTCTATGTGTTCAGTTCGCGGGTCGGGTTCAGCTGGAGTGATGTGCACCGCCGCCATGTGCAGCTGGTGGCCGATCTGACCGCCGTCGCCCTCGAGAACGATGGGCTGGTGCAGCAGATGCGCCGCCATGAGCGGCTCGACCGCCAGCTCAGCACCGGTGCCGAGATCCAGGCCCGGCTGCTGCCCGACCACTGCCCCCGCATCGCCGGGGTCGAGCTGGCGGCCCGCTGCCGACCGGCGTTTCAGGTGGGCGGCGACTACTACGACTTCATTCCGACCCGGCCCCAGCTCAGCGGTCGCCGCCGCGAGCAGGGGCGCTGGGCCCTGGTGATGGGCGATGTGATGGGCAAGGGCATCCCCGCCGGGCTGTTGATGACCCTGCTGCGGGGCATGCTGCGGGCCGAGGTGCTGAGCGGCCATGCCCCCGGCCGCATCCTCCACGACCTCAACGCCATGGCCCAGGAGGACCTGGCCCACTCGCATCGGTTCGTGACGCTGTTCTATTCCGATTACGACCCCCGCACCCGCCTGCTGCGCTATGCCAATGCGGCCCACAATCCACCCTTGATCTGGCGACGGCAGAGCGGCCAGGTGGACCGGCTCGATGCGGCCGGTCTGCTGATCGGTCTGCAGGGCGAGGCCGACTACGACAGCCTGCAGCTGGTGCTTGATCCCGGTGACGTGCTCCTTTATTACACCGATGGGGTGACCGAGGCCGTCGGTTTCAGCGGCGAGCGGTTCGAGGAGAGGCGGCTTGCCGATGCCTTGCAGCTGATCAGTCGGGCGGCGACCGGCGGGGCCCAGGAGATTCTGGAGCAGCTGTTCCTGCGGCTCGATCGTTTCGTGGGGGCTGATCGCACCCTGGAAGACGATGCCTCGATGGTGGTGCTCAAGGTCGATGACGCCGTCTCGCTGCCTCCCCTGCTCCAGGGCCCGATGGCAAGCTGAGCCCATGGCAGTCGATTCCCACGCCTCCACCTGGAGCCAGCGTTTTGACCAGGGACTCAACCCGGCGATCGAGCGGTTCAACGCCTCGATCGGTTTTGACATCGCCCTGTTGCAGCACGATCTCGATGGTTCGGTGGCCCACGCCCGCATGCTTGGCGGTTGCGGCGTCATCAGCCGCGATGAGGCCGACGCAATCATCGCCGGTCTTGAGGCGATTCGCAGCGAGGCCGCAGCTGGCAGTTTCAACCCTGGACTTGAGGACGAGGACGTCCATTTCGCCGTTGAGCGTCGTCTGATTGCGCTGATCGGTCCGGTCGGCAAGAAGCTCCACACCGGGCGCTCGCGCAACGACCAGGTGGGCACTGACATGCGCCTCTGGCTGCGCCAGCAGATCGATGCCCTCGATGGCGACCTGCAGCGCTTCGAGCGGGCCCTGCTGGATCAGGCCGAGCGCCATGCCGACACCCTGATCCCGGGCTACACCCACCTGCAGAGGGCCCAGCCCCTGTGCCTGGCCCACCATCTGCTGGCTTACATCGCGATGGCCGAGCGCGACCGATCCCGCCTGGCCGATGTGCGCCGCCGCGTCAACATCTGCCCCCTGGGCGCCGCCGCCCTGGCCGGCACCCCGGTGCCGATCGACCGGCGCGCCACCGCCGCCGAGCTTGGTTTTGAGCAGATCTATGCCAACAGCCTCGATGCCGTGAGCGATCGCGATTTCGCGGTCGAGTTCATGGCCGCGGCCGCGCTGATCCAGGTGCACCTGAGCCGCCTCAGTGAGGAGGTGATCCTCTGGGCTTCCGAAGAGTTCGGGTTTGTGGGCCTGAGCGACCGTTGCGCCACCGGCAGCAGCCTGATGCCCCAGAAGAAGAACCCCGACGTTCCCGAGCTGGTGCGCGGCAAGAGCGGCCGCGTGTTCGGCCACCTGATGGGCCTGCTGACCATGATCAAGGGTCTTCCCCTGGCCTACAACAAGGACTTTCAGGAAGACAAGGAGGCCCTGTTCGACGGCGTGCGCACGGTGCGCAGTTGCCTTGAGGCGATGGCGATCCTGTTCGAGGAGGGTCTGGAGTTCAGACCCCAGCGGCTCGAGCAGGCGGTGGCCGGCGACTACTCCAATGCCACGGATGTGGCTGATTATCTGGTGGCCAAGGGCGTTCCCTTCCGGGAGGCCTATCAGCTGGTCGGTGGTCTGATCAAGACCGCCGTCGCCGAGGGGGTGCTGCTGCTCGATCTGCCTCTGGAGCGTTGGCAGCAGCTGCATCCCGCCTTCGCGGACGATGTGTTCGCGGCCATAGCTCCTCGGCAGGTGGTGGCGGCCCGCCGCAGTGAGGGCGGGACCGGTTTTGCCCAGGTTCGCCAACAGTTGCAGCAGATGCGCGATCGGCTCGGCACGGGCGCCCAGGCGCCTTAGGCTTCCTGCGTTGTGTGGTTCCCGGGCCTGCCTGTCTGGCCTTTTGAGTTCGTGAGCATTTTTGTTGGCAATCTGCCGTTCCGTGCCGAGCAGAACGACGTCGCCGAATTGTTTGCGCCCTACGGCGAAGTGGTGAATTGCTCCCTTCCGCTGGAGCGCGACACCGGTCGCAAGCGCGGTTTCGCCTTCGTTGAGATGGTCGATGACGCCAGCGAGACCCGGGCCATCGATGCCCTGCAGGGTGCCGAGCTGATGGGGCGTCCCCTGCGCATCAACAAGGCCGAACCCCGCGCCGCAGGCGGTGGTGGCGGTGGCGGTGGTGGTGCCCCCCGTCGTGGCGGTGGCTACGGCGGTGGCGGTGGTTACGCAGGTGCCGGTGGTGGCGCCGATCGCGGCTCCGGGGCCCGTGGCTGGGAAGACCGGAGCTATGGCGGTGGTGGAGGCGGCGGTTACGGCGCTAGCGACAGCTTCGATGCCGGTCGCACCCGGCGGCGCCGCAGCAGCGGTGGCGACGGCTATCCCGGCGCCGAAGCCTGATCGTCTGAACCGGGCCCCACGGCCACCAGCCTCACAGGCCCCGTTCCTCCAGCGCCCGGGCAGCTTCGGCCAGCACCGTGGCCCCGGCACTGCGCTCGCCGGCCGCTTGGGTGAGGCTGGCGCGCCAGTGGCGTGCCCCCGGTACCGCTTCGACCAGATGCACCAGGTGCCGGGCGATGGCCCACAATCGCCCACCACCGGCGGTCCAGCGCTGGGCATGGGGAATCAGACCCCGCAGCACCGTGGAGGCCAGCACGGGATCGTTACCCTGCCGGCCGTGAATCAGCCGGTCCACTCCGGCCCAGCGCAGCGGGTGCGCATAGACCGCCCGCCCCACCATGACCCCGTCGACCTGCTGCAGCTGCGCGAGACAGGCGTCCGGTGTTTCAAGGCCGCCATTGAGTTCGATCGTGAGATGGGGCCGGTCCCGCTTGAGACGGTGCACCAGGTCGTAGCGCAGCGGCGGAACCGTGCGGTTCTGGCGGGGGTCGAGTCCCTCGAGCCAGGCCTTGCGGGCATGCACCGCAAACCGCTCGGCGCCCCCTGCCGCCACGGTGTCAACGAATTGCACCAGCTCGTCGTAGGAGTCGCGCCGATCGATGCCGATGCGGTGTTTGACCGTGACCGGCAGACCACTGGCGCGGGCCATGGCTGACACGCAGGCCGCCACCCGTGCGGGTTCGGCCATCAGGCAGGCGCCAAAACGGCCCCGCTGCACCTTGTCGCTGGGGCAACCCACGTTGAGATTGACCTCGTCGTAACCGCGCTCGGCTGCCAGGGCCGCGGCCTCGGCCAGCAGGGCCGGATCGTCACCGCCCAGCTGCAGGGCCAGGGGCTTTTCCAACGGGTCAAACCCGATCAGCCGCTCGAGCCGCGCGGCTCCGTCGCTGGCGCGGCGGGCGTGGTGGATCGCCTGGGCCACCACCATTTCGGTGTAAAGCAGGCTGCAATGGCTGATCTGACGCATCAGCACCCGAAAGTGCCGATCGGTGCAGTCCAGCATCGGAGCCACACTGAAGCGGTAGGCCTGCTGCATGGCTCCATGCTCCCTGATCGGGTGTCGGTGCTGGTGGCCGGGGGCGGTGCCTCCGGGTTCATGACGGCGATCGTGGCGGCTGAGGCCGGTGTGGCCGATGTGCACCTGCTCGAGGCCACCAACGAACCCCTCAGCAAGGTGCGCATGAGCGGCGGTGGCCGCTGCAATGTCACCCACGCGTGCTGGGACCCCCGCAGCCTGGTGGGCCACTATCCCCGCGGTAGCAAGGCCCTGCGGGGTCCGTTCGCCCGTTTCGCCAGCGGCGATGCGGTGGCCTGGTTTGCCGACCACGGCTTGCAGTTGGTGGAAGAGGACGACGGCCGTCTGTTCCCGATCTCCAACAGTTCGGCTTCGGTGGTGGCCGCCCTGCGCCAGGCGGCCCGGCGGGCCGGGGTAACCCTGCATACGGCCGCGGCCCTGCAACAGGTGGACCGCAGCCCTGAGGGGTTCCGTGGCCGGCTGCGCTCGGGCGCCGCGGTGCAGTGCCGGCGCCTGGTGCTGGCCACCGGTGGCCACCCCAGCGGGCGCCAGCTGGCCGCCGCCCTGGGCCATGGGCTGGTGCCGCCGGTGCCGTCCCTGTTCAGCCTCGCCCTGGCGGGGCAGCCCCTGCTGGAGCTGGCCGGGGTGGTCATGGATCCGGTGGATCTGGAGTTGCGGCTCGATCCTGAGCGGGCTGCCCAGCCGCGGCATCGCCAGAGCGGCGCCCTGCTGATCACCCATCGGGGGCTCAGCGGTCCGGCGCTGTTGCGCCTGACGGCCTTTGCCGCCCGCGATCTCAGGGCGACCGGCTACAGCGGTGACCTGCGGGTCAACTGGGCCGGCTCGCGCTCCGCCTCCCAGATCGAGGCCCTGCTGGAGCAGCTACGGCAGCAGCAGGCGCGGCGCCAGCTGCCCAGCTGGCGTCCCTGGCCTGAACTGAGTCGCCGGCTCTGGTCGCACCTGCTGGCCACCGCCGGCATCGATCCCCAGTTGCGCTGGGCCGAGTTGCGCCGGGTGCAGCAGCAGGC
>Ga0163210_1000860_pt1 | contig 12887 bp, 2 predicted proteins | sample Kivu_220m_FD_113536 | JGI IMG/M metagenome (GOLD analysis project Ga0163210, IMG submission 113536) | Freshwater microbial communities from Lake Kivu, Western Province, Rwanda to study Microbial Dark Matter (Phase II) - Kivu_220m | ecosystem: Environmental > Aquatic > Freshwater > Lake ...
CTGCAGGCTCTTGGACAGGTCATAGACGGCCTTGAGCTGGACGTCGAAGAACTCGGGCATCACCGTCAGGTCCATGGTCATGTTCTTGGGGATGACGAAGAAGTAATCCTTGCGCAGGGAGAAAATCCACGACCCCTTGGGCCCGAACAGCGGGCCTTCGATGTTTCCCGAAGCGCCGAGGAGGCTCAGGTTCACGTCGCCGCGGATCCGCGACCTATCGCCTTCCCGGAGCGTGACCCGGGTGATCGAGGAGAGCTTGTCGCCGTAATAGGCCGGAAAGCCGCCGCTGTAGAATTCGATGTTCCGGACGAGGTTCGTGTTGAGAAGGCCGAAGTAGCCGCCGCCGGCGGAGTTCTGCGAACCGAAGTGGCTCAGGGCTGGAACCTGGACCGAATCGATCATGAAAAGATTTTCGGCCGGCCCGCCGCCGCGGACGATCAGGTCGTTCTTGAAATCCCCGGGCGCGGCGACGCCGGGAACGACCTGCAGGGCCCGCGTGACGTCCTCGAAGATGCCGGGCAGGGCCCTGACCTCGGCTCCCGACAGGTTCTGCCGGCTCGACGCCACGGTTTCGGGCCGGGCCAGCGCGTCGGCCGTGACCGTGATCTCCTTGCCGATCGTCTCGAGGGCGGCGTCGACGACCATCTCCTTGGCCGCGTCGCCGACCCGCACCTTGACGATGACGGGCAGGAAGCCGTCTTTCTCGAACAGGCACTGATAGCTTCCCGCGCGCACGTCCGTCAAGCGAAACGCCCCGCTCCCGTCGGTCAGAGCCAACTTGTCGGTATCGATCAGGCTGATGCGCACTTGGGAAAGCGGGGCCCGGGAAGTCTTGTCCGTCACCTTGCCGCGGATGTCGAAGGCGAAGCCGGAAGAAAAAGCGAAGAAAAGAAGGGAGACAAGGAGCGAGGAAAGGATGACGGGCCGCCGGCTTCTCTGTTGGCGCATAAATCGGGGGGTATTTTAATGCATATTGGAGCGCGAGGGTAGAGTAAGGAAGAGAAATCGGGGACACGATCCCAATTCAAGAGAATTGGGTCATGTCCCCAATTTCCCCCCTCCTGTCATTCTGAGCGCAGCGAAGAATCCCCTCTTTTATCCCGAAGGTCCATGAGATCCTTCGCTTCGCTCAGGATGACAAGGCCGGGCGACTTTCTCTGTCGCGGAGGGAATTCCTTCCTCCCCCCTTTCCTAAAGGGGGGTGTGGGGGGATTATTCCTCCTTATACATCCCGTCGATGATCGCCCGGTACTTGTCCTGGACGATGTTGCGGCGGATCTTGAGGGACGGCGTCATCTCCTCCCGCTCGATCTCGAAGTCCCGGTCCAGGACGGCGATCTTCTTGATCCGCTCATAGGAGGCCAGGTTCGGGGTGGCCCGGTCGATCTCCCCCTTCAGGAAGGCGACGACCTGCTCGTTGCGGACGAGGTCGGTCCGGCTGGCGAAGGGGATCTGGCCGAATCGCGCATAGTCCTCGAGCTTCTCGAAGTTGGGGACGATAAGGGCCGAGATGAACGGCTTCCGGTCGCCGATCACGACGGCGTTGGCGATGTAGGGGTTGGTTTTGAGGACGTTCTCGATGGGCTGGGGGGCGATGTTCTTGCCGCCGGCCGTGACGATGAGGTCCTTCTTCCGGTCGGTGATGAGCAGGAAGCCGTCCTTGTCGAGGTAGCCGATGTCGCCGGTCTTGAGCCAGTCGCCGTCGAAGATATCCTTGGTCTCAGCCGGCTTCTTGTAGTAGCCCTTCATGACGTGCGGACCGCGGGTCAGGATCTCCCCGTCCGGGGCGATCCTGACCTCGATGCCGGGGATGGGCTTGCCGACCGTTCCGAACCTCAGGTTCTCGAACGTGTTCAGGGCGATGGCCGGTGAGGTTTCGGTCAGACCGTACCCCTCCATGATGACCAGGCCCATGGCGTAGAAGAAATCGGCGATATCCTTGGAGAGCGGGGCCCCGCCCGAGACGAAGAAGCGGATGCGGCCGCCCGTCTTTTCGATGATCTTGTGATAGACGAGCTTGGCGGCCAGGTTCCTCCTGAATCGCAGCCATCCCCCGCTCGGCCGGCCCTCCAGCTTGTTCCGGGCGTACTCCTTGCCGATCTTCAATCCCCAGAAGAAGATCTTCCGCTTGAGGCCGGAGCTCTGGAGGACGTTGTCCATGACCTTGGCGTAGATCTTCTCGAAGATGCGGGGCACACTGACCATGATGTGGGGCTTGACCTCGAGGAGGTTTTGGGCCACCTTGTCCACGCTTTCGGCATAGGCGATGGTGCAGCCTTTATAGACATAGGCGAACGTCACCATCCGCTCGAGGATATGCGACAGGGGCAGGAAGGACAGGACCGTATCGTCGATCGTGAACAGCAGAAGCTCGGCGGCCGTCTTGACGTTGCTTACGAAATTGCCGTGGGTCAGGATGACGCCTTTGGGCACACCCGTCGTGCCCGATGTATATATAATAGAAGCCTCGTCCTCGGGCTTGACGGCGAGCACCGTCTGCTCGAACAACCCCGGCTGGGCCTGGTCGACTTTCGCCCCGCGGGCGACGACGTCGGCGAATGTCATGGCTCCCGCCGGCGCCGCCGCGGCAAATGTGATGAAATGCTTGACCAGCGGCAGGTCCTGCTTAACGGCTTCGACTTTTGCCCACAGCTCCTCGTTCGAGACGACGACGACCTTGGCGTCCGAATCGGCGATGATGTATTTCACCTGCTCCGGGACGAGCGTCGTGTAGACCGGGACGGTGATGCCGCCGAGGCAGAGGCAGGCGAAATCGGTCATTGTCCATTCAGGGCGGTTTTCGGAGAGGATGATGAGCTTGTCCCCCTTGGCCAGGCCGAGGTCCCTCAATCCCAGGCTGAGATGCCGGATCGTCGTGCCGAACTCCTCGCTCGAAATCGGCGCGAAGCTCTCCCCCCTCTTGACGAGCAGAAACTCGGGCTTGGGGTAGCTCTTCAGAGTGTTGAGCAGAATTTCCGGAAGCGTTTTAATCATTTTTCCCTCTTCATTATCTAAATTACGCTGATTTTAATTTCGGCCGGAGCGGGTGTCAAGCGAAAAACAAGTTCGGGGACATGATACCCTGTCCCCCCATGGATAGGGACAGGGTATCGTGTCCCCCTTTCCTCGCGTAGATTTGACACTCCCGCCGCCTCTCTGCTATATAAATCCTGGAATATCGGGGAAGAATGCCACTTTCCGGGAGCCGGATAAAACACTACGAGATTCTCCGCCAACTGGGCAAAGGCGGGATGGGCGAGGTCTGGCTGGCCTACGACTCCGTCCTCGACCGCCAGGTCGCCATCAAGTTCCTGCCGGAGCACCTCCAAACGGATGTAACCGCCCGGGATCGCTTCATACGCGAGGCCAAGGCGGCAGCCGCCCTCGACCATCCCTTCATCTGCAAGATCTTCGAGACCGGCGAAAGCGACGGCCGGGCTTATATCGTCATGGAATACGTGGAAGGCTGCAGCCTCCAGGAAAAGATGCGGGAGACGACCCTCTCGACGCGGGACGCGCTCCAGGTCGCCCAGGAGGTCGCCGACGCCCTCGAAGTCGCCCACGCCAAGGGCATCATCCACCGCGACCTCAAGCCGGCCAACATCATGTGCACACCGCAGGGCCACTCCAAGGTCATGGACTTCGGCATCGCCAAGCGCATCACGCCGGGCGAGAAGGCCGCGGCTACGCCCCAGCCGGCGGACACGACTTTAGCCTACGATCTCGGCAAGCTCGACCTGGGCCTCTCTAAGCAGATCCAGGCCACGCTGACGCAATCGGGCGCGACCGTCGAAGGGACGATCATGGGCACGATCGACTACATGTCGCCCGAGCAGGCCCGGGGCGCTCCCGTCGACGGCCGGAGCGACATCTTTTCACTGGGCGTCATCCTCTACGAGATGCTTTCGGGAAAACATCCCTTCTCCAAGACCACGCCCATCCAGACGCTGACCTCGGTCATCAAGGACCCGCCCCCCTCGTTCAACGTCAAGCCGAAGAACATCAACCCGGTCGCCCATCACATCATCAAGAAATGCCTGGCCAAGAATCCCGCCGACCGCTACGCGGACATCAAGGAATTCTCGGCCGAGATCAAGAAGGCCAAGGACGAGATCGTCGGCCGCCTCCCCTTCTTCCTGAGGGGCTGGTGGGCGGCGGCGACGGGAGCCGTCGTGCTCGCGCTCGTCGGCCTCGTCGTCTGGCGCATCGTTCTTCCGCGGACGGCGGAGACGGCGCCGGAGCCGGTTTCCGTCCTCGTCGCCGACTTCGTCAATCAAACGAACGACCCGGTCTTCACCGGAGCGGTCGAGCAGTCGATCATCATCGGCCTGGAAGAAGTCTCCTACATCAACATCTATAAGCGCGAGGACGCCCGGAAGAAGGCCGCCCAGCTCGACCCGAAAGCCGCCGGAAAGCTCGACGCGGCCGTGGGCCAGCTCGTCTGCCAGAGCGAGGGCATCCAGACGCTCATCGACGGCTCCATCGAATCCAAGGGCGGCAAAGGCTATTTATTGAAGGTCCGGGCGATCGACCCGGTCACCTCCAAAGAGGTCGCTGCCGTGGAGACGTCGGTCGGAAAGAAGATCGAGGTCCTGAACGAGGCCGCCGTCATGACCCTCAGCCTGTGCAAGAAGCTCGGCGGCGGGCCCATCCCGTCCAAGGAGAGCATGACCCTGGAGACGTTCACGACGTCCTCGCTCGAGGCGATGAACGCGTACGCCAAGGCGCAGGAACTCTACGCCCAGGGCAAGCCGGACGAAGCCGTCAAGGAATATGAGCGGACGCTCGAATACGACCCGAACCTGGGCCGCGCCTATTCCGGATTGGGAGCGCTCTACTACAGCCGCGGAGACCAGAAGAAGGCGGAGGAATTCTACAAGAAGGCGCTCCAGCACACCGACCGGATGAAGGACCGGGAGAAATGGCGGACCTGGGGCGGGTACTACTTGTGCACGTTCAATGCGGCGAGCGCGATCGAGCAGTACGGCGAGCTCGTCAAGAGATACCCCGGCGACGCGGCCGGCCATTCCATGCTCGCGTTCGCCTATTTCCTGGCGCGGAACATGGACAAAGCCTACGAGGAGGGTGAAAGCTCCCTCAAGCTCAACCCCCGCCACATCAATACCCGCTACAACTTCTGCTGGTTCGCTCTGGCCGCCGGCGAGTTCGAGCGGGCAGCCCAGGAGACCAAAGTCCTCATCGAAGCCAATCCGAAGTTCGAGGAATCCTATATCCTCGCCGCCCTGGCCGAGCTCACCCAGGGGCGGGCGAGCGAAGCGGAAAAGTTCTACGGCCGGCTCGAAGAGCTCGGCCCTTCGGGCAAGACCCTGGCCGGGATGGGAGCGGCGGACATCGCCCTGTATGAGGGCCGGACCGCGGAAGCCATTAAAATTTTGGAGGCGGGAATATCCTTCGACGTCGAAAACGACCGGAAAGACATCGCCGCATTGAAAGCGGTAATGCTTGGAAGGATCTACGGCGAGCGGGGGAATAAGGCGCAGGCCGTGAAATACGCCGAGCGGGCCCTGGGGCTGAGCGACGCCGCGAATATTTTATTCTGCGCCGGCGATATCAACATCGGCGCCGGCAGGCTGGACAAAGCCGCCGAGATGCAGGCTAAATTCGCAAAGCGGATCGAACCGGAGAACCAAGCCTATGCGAAAATCATGAGCGGAGCGATCGCCCTTGCCCGTGGCGAGGCGGTCAACGCCATCAACATTTTCAAGGAATCCCAGAAGCACGCGGATTCCTGGCTCGGGAGGCTCTTTCTGGGAAAAGCGTATCTCGCGGCCGGCGCCTTCGCCGAAGCGCAGGCCGAATTCGAGAACTGCCTGGCGCGGCGGGGCGAGGCGACGTCGGTCTTCTTCAACGACCTGCCGACCTTCCACCACTTCCCGCAAGTCTATTATTATCTGGGGCTGGCGCAGGAAGGGATGAGCAGCGCCAAGGCCAAGGAATCCTTCGCCGCGTTCCTGAAGATCAAGGATAAGGCCGACGCGGGCGACAAGATGGTCGAAGAGGCGAGGAAGCGGCTTGATTCCCGATAATTACTTTGGGATAAGCCGGCAGACTTCTCGCTTTTCTTGTTATATGAATTTCTGAATCCGGTTATTCTGACGATCTGAGACATAGATTTTTCCTGAACTATCAATAGCAATACCGGATGGTTGATTAAACTGGCCATTTCCAGTTCCGGAACTTCCCCATTTGCATACAAAGACTCCGCTCGAAGTAAATTTTTGGATGCGATGGTTATTAGAATCCGCAACAAAAACACTCCCCCAAATGTCAATCGTTATTCCACTTGGGTAAGAAAACCGGCCATCTTCACTTCCGAGACTTCCCCATTTAGATATGAAAGCTCCGCTCGAAGTAAACTTTTGGATGCGGTGGAGATAAGCGTCTATAACAAAGATATCCCCTGAGCTGCCGATCGCTATGTCAACCGGAGCACTAAACTGGCCATCTCCGGTCCCATAGCTTCCCCATTGAGCCAAATAATTTCCGTTCGAGTCGAATTTCTGGATACGACTATTACCACGGTCTGCGACATAGACGTTCCCGGAACTGTCTCTTGCTACTCCCCATGGAGCATTAAGATTGCCATCTCCACTCCCAAGGCTTCCCCATTGAGCCAAATAATTTCCGTTCGAGTTGAATTTCTGGATACGGTTATTCCCGGTATCGGCCACATAGACATTCCCCGAATTGTCGACCGTAACTTTATTCGGTGTTTTAAACTGGCCATCTCCGGTCCCATAGCTTCCCCATTTAGTCAATAAGCCTCCGCTCGAGTCGAATTTTTGAATACGATGATTATCACGGTCTACGACATAGACGTTCCCAGAACTGTCGACTGCAACTCCTGTTGGGTATTGAAACTGGCTATTTCCGGTCCCATAGATTCCCCACTGGGTGACATAATTATAAATCGGGACCTGGACCTGGAAGGGATCGGACCAAATGGTCGAGGCATAGCTGGAAGTATACAGCTGGAATTGCCCCTCTTCTTCCAGCCAGATATTGTTGAACGTCGCGACTCCGTTCTCATCGGTTGAGACTGTCGTTGTTCCCTTAAGAAGAGCGGCTCCGGATGGATATTTCGTGGCCGTCAGTACAATGTTGCTACCCACAACCGGATTTCCGTAACCATCGATGGCCTTGACCTTGACCGGAGGAGCGATGGCCTGCCCGAATACGGAATCCTGCGGCTGGACTTCGAAATAGGCTATCGGCCCCGAATACTGCTTGAGCGTGACGTCGTCGATCCAGAGCAGGGCCGGAGAGGTTACGCCGGAAGGCAGGCTCCGCTTGACCCAGAACTTGACCTTAAAAGGAACCCAGCTGGGGCGTGATTCCAAACGGATCGGAATGTCCAGCCATTGGCCCTTGGGTTGGCTTATAAGCGGGCTACCTTGAGATGTCGGCTGAAACAAGGACGTGCCGCTGTCATCATAATAATCCACTCCCAGCCGGATCTCATCGCCGGTGGGAGGACTGCCCGTGCAGTAATACCAAACCGAAAGCTCATAGATCTTGTAGGGATCCGTGATCCGAATGAAATCCGAAGTCGTTACGGTCGGTCCGTTAGTGCCTTGACCGGTGCCGGCGTTGATCTTGACGGACTTCGCATAAGTGTGGGTCGGCGCCGTTTCCCAACTAAATCCCGCGCCGCTATCCGCCGGGACGTCGAATGTCCAACTCGACGGCAACGGAGGGGTCCCATCTTCAAACGAAGGATTGAGCGGGCCGAGAAGCGTATTGGGATACAGATCGAAAGAATAGCTGATATTTTTCGATGCGATTTGTCCGACGCTGTCTTTCACCTGGACCTGCTGGAGGCCAGATCCAGCCGCCACCGGCGTGCCGATCAACCCCCCTGTCACGGATTCTAGCGTCAGCCCGTTCCAGGTGGAGACGATAGGCGGTCCGAATGAGAAGGCCCACAGATAGGGCGGCTTACCGCCCGACGCGCTCAGTAAAGCGCCGTAGGACATTCCGACGACTCCCGGCGGGATCGAATCCGTGACGATCGTCAAGGGACTGGTTGAGGCAAGAGCCGCGTTGATCCCGGTAGCCTCCACTTCGTTCGTCACAGGGACCGCAGTCGCCCCGATTAAAGTGGAACTGTTATTGTACCATTCTTCCACATAAGGGAGAGTGTGCGTATTGAAATAGACAATATAGGAGGTCCCGCCCACGATCGGGATCGAATACTTCCCGAACGAGTCCGTATGCGCGAACCATTGGAGAACATTGCCCGTTGTACGGATCTGTACATCGATGTTTTGGATGGGAATGCCGCCAGGGTCTGTAACAACGGTGCCGCTGATCTTACCGCCCTTGACGAGCGCGGCGTCGATGTTCGGCGTCATCGCGCCAGCGGTAACGGGAATGACATCGGCATCAGCCATGAATTTGCCGCTATACCACTGATGGACATACCAGGTCGAGGGAGGAGGCTCGAATTTGACTTTGTAATTCCCCGGTTCGAGGCCGGTGACCGAATAGTTACCCGACGAATCCGTTGTCGTGCTCGTGAGCCAGCTGAAATCGGCCTTGTTGACATAGACCGATACTCCCGCGACACCCGCGACGCCGTACGTCGCCCGCCCGCATAGCGCGCCTGTTATGGATACCGTGATGTAATCCTGGTTGGTCATATTCGTACTAACGCCCGCATAGTCGCGATGATCGGCAGGGTCGCTAATCCCCACAGCGAAAGTGTAGCATGCTTTTATAGGCGTCACCGTCCCGGTCCATGGGGTCATGACGACGCCCTCGTAATAGCCAGCCGCATCCGTCACCGGGAATCCGGGCAATCCGGACATCAACACTCCCGGCACGCCGTCATTTCCGTTTTTCACAAAGCCGGAAATCACGCGGGTTGGGAACGGCACGAGCGGATTCCAGATTTCCGCTGTTTTTATCGGATTCCCATTTAGCGCATCCGTGATTCCGCCCGTAACAAAGATATTTCCGTTATCCAGCGTCGCCGCGGCAGAACCTTGGTTGATACCTAAGCTGGACGCTTGGGAAGGCCCGGTTAAACGGAACGTCGAAGTCGCAGGTTCAAAGACTTCAGCCTGTGTGTTTCCAATGATCAAGACGGTTCCGTCTCTAAGCAGCACGGCTTGATGCCAGACGTGAGAAGTGTTCATGTCACCGACAGGAGTGAACGTTTCCGTTTGGGGATTATAGATTTCAGCCGTATTGAGCGCGCTAGTGAGCGTCGTGCCTCCGGTGATAAGAACGGTTCCGATGTCGAGAAGCGTCGCCGAATGGCCGGCGCGTGCGCCGCCGGCCATGTCTCCAATCGGAGTGAATATCCCCCTGACGGGGTCATAAAGTTCGGCGCTGGCAAGAAAACCGGGCTCGTCAGTGCCCGTCGTCCCCCCGGCGATCAAAACCTTGCCGTTTGGCAGCCAAGTCGCCGTGTGCCCGCTCCGCGTTACCGTCATGGATCCCGTAGGACTGAATGTGCCGGTCGTAGGATCATAGATCTCGGCGGCTCTCTCCGCTGTTCCCGTTCCTCCCGTAATAAGGACGCGGCCGTCCTGAAGGAGCGTGGCCCGGTGGATTTGCCGCCCAAACGTCATGCTTCCCGTATACGCTAAGCTCCTGCTCACTGGGTCGAAGAGCTCGGCTGTCGCGCCGAATCCGCCGCCGCCGACGATCAGGATCATACCATTCCGCAAGTGCGTAGCTGTATGCAGGCCTCGGGGAACTTTTAAAAACGGAGGATACGCATCGTACCCATCATTCACAACATCATAGGATTCCGTCGAACCGAGATACTGCCCAGCCGTCGTGCCTCCGCCGGCAAGGAGGATCCTTCCAGCTTGGAAAGACGGGGCAAAATAGTAGGTGGCCGTATGGAAACCGCGGGCGGTGCCCATCGAGGCCTTGTTGCTGAAGCCTTCTATGTTGAAAGTCTCCGACGAACCCGATGCTAGAGACGGACTCGAAGCCTCCAGTTTGTAGCCCCATCCTCCCTTATCGATCGATAAGCCGGAAAAAACGGCCACGCCGTCCGTGACCGTCATTCCAGATGAGCCCGAAGAAAAAGTCCCGCTTCCGGGATTCGGATTGATGGTAAGCGTCACGAACGTCGTATCGTCTGAGGTGACGGTATTCCCGACGGCATCCTGGACCTTGACGACCGGCTGCACGGTCCAGGGAACTCCTCCGATCCCGCCGTTTGGCGACTGGGTAAATGCGAGCTTGGCGGGACCCGGAGCCGCTGTGATTTTAAACATGTAATACGGGCCATAACCGCCGTTCGTGAAGTGGACGATGTTCTTGCCGACAGCGACGCCGGTACTATTGTACGCATCGAGGTTGAATTCATAATGTTCGCCCGAGGTGCTGGCCAGCAGGCTGTTGAGCGTGACCGTCGTATTTTGGGTCGGGGTGTTAACAACGGGCCATCCCAGAGCGGGACCACCACTATCCGCATTCCTGGAGACAGCATAGACATAGTTCGTAGCGCCAGGGATAGAATCCCACGTTAGCGCGATAGAGACTGGATAAGAATCAAACGGCGGAGGAAGTTGCCGAGCAACGGCATTATCAACCGGGCTTGTCAGGTGGATGTACTTATACGCATCAAAATCGACCTGCTTCGTTCCGCCGCCCGCCGGGATCAGGATCTCGGCCGCGTATCCCTCGTAATCCCCGGGGAATTTTCCATCGCTGAGAGGTATCGTCACGTCGACGAAGGCAGATAAGCCATAACGCCCTTGGGAAACATTGGGAATGGAGTAAACGGCCGTCGTTGAGTTATAGGAAGGAGCTATGGTGACTGATTGGTTCGTATCCAAATTCAACATGAAGAATGAGGCCGGCTTGTTCTGAGCATCGGCCATGTTCGTTATAGCGCTACCGTTGTATTTGATGGTGCCGGTGATAGTGTAGGTCCCCGCGGTGATCTCAAAAGGATTCGATGTGGCGGAGGTCAAGCCGATCGAAGTCGCGGCCAGCGTCTTGGTACCCATAGTATCGATCTTGATATCATTGAACGTCGCGACTCCCGCGACGGCAGGCCTAGTGAGCGTTCCGCTAATTCCACCTAATTGTGGATTCATCGTGAGGGTCACAGAATTGGCCGCCGTCGTGACTCTGTTTCCGGCGGCGTCCTGGATTTCTACGGTGATCGCGGGGGTGATGACTGTGTTCGCCGGCGTATTGCTCGGCTGGACGCCGAAGGCAACCTTCGCGGCGGAACCGGCGATGGCATTGTAATCCTGGCTCAAGGCTGGGGGCGATGTAATCGCGCCGTAGCTCCGGCTGACGGGGTTGAACGTGCAACCGACGATGAACGGCGTGACGACGCCCGACCAACCGTAAGGCACCGTTACTGAATAATGCCCGTTGGCATCGGTCCGCGGCTCGTCCGGCAGGCCGTGCAATAGGACGTCTTTCAAACCCGTCCCCGTCGTGCTATAGCAATACCCTTCAATCGTCACGGGAGCCCCTCCGGAAGTGACCGTAAGGCCAAAGGCCTTGGTCGCCGTTTGGGGAGTGGCCGAGGAATCCGTGACTTGGAGAGTGAAATTGTAGGTCCCAGCCGTCGTCGGAATGCCGCTGATCGCTCCGGCGGTGTCGAACGTTAAGCCCGGGGGAAGAGATCCAGAGAGCACGCTCCAGGTTCTTGGCCATGTCCCGCCGACGGCGACGAGAGTCTGCCCATAGAAGGAGTCCACGACGGCGTTGGGAAGAGGAGATGTCGAAGAGATCGATAGGGCTGGCGCGGTCGCGGTGTTATAGATCGTGATATAGAATTCCTCCGAATCGGCGGTGCCGCCGGAAGAGACTTCGAGGACAAACCGATACGTAATCGGATACGTTCCTCCGGTTACAAGACTCGGGGTTCCTGCAATGAAGCCGCTCGAGTCCAAAGTCAGCCCGGGCGGCAAGTCGCCCGAATTGAGCCGCCAAGAATAGCTTCCTGTTCCCCCCGCCGCACTCAATGTGACGTTATACGCCGTTCCGATCTTTCCATCGGGAAGAAACGCCGACGTCCCGATCATCAGGGCCGTCGCATCGAACTTGGGAATTGTCTTCCCGTTAGCGACATCGGTCGAGTCCACGGCGTGAGCGGTCGAAGCGAAGTCGATCGTCTTGACGAATTCATCGAAGTTGAAGGCTTGTCCCGTCGACAAGATTTTGGCTTGGCCGGGATTCTGCTCTACTACTCTGAGGTTGACTATAACGCTTTCGCCCGGGCCGATACTGAAGGTGGAATTTTGGACGTCCGGATTGATGATGTTGGGATTGATGATGTTCGGATTGATGATATTGGGATTGATGATATTCGGATTGACGATGTTGGCGACGAGTTCGAAGTGAGGTTCTTGTTTCAAATCGCAACTCAAGATCGCGGCCTGGGGTGTGTAATGGACGCGGTAGATCATGAGCTGGGTTTCGATCCCGGCCGGGATGGAGGAAGACGTCATCGTCCGCAGAGTATACGCCGAGTACGTATTCCCGTCGTTCTTGACTTCGTACATGACATCGGCGATGTTCGCGTTGATGATGTTCGGGTTGATGATGTTCGGGTTGATGATGTTGGGATTGATGATGTTCGGATTAATGATGTTCGGATTGATGATATTGGGGTTGATGATGTTCGGATTGATGATGTTGGGGTTGATGATGTTGGGGTTGATGATGTTCGGATTCGTATAGTTCCAATTGATGATATTCGGGTTGATGATGTTCGGGTTGATGATATTCGGGTTGATGATGTTCGGGTTGATGATATTCGGATTGATGATATTGGGATTGATGATGTTCGGATTGATGATGTTTGGGTTGGCCCAGTTGATGATGTTGGGATTGCTGAGATCGTTGATAATGTTCGGATTGATAATATTGGGATTGAA
>Ga0163210_1000861_pt1 | contig 12882 bp, 9 predicted proteins | sample Kivu_220m_FD_113536 | JGI IMG/M metagenome (GOLD analysis project Ga0163210, IMG submission 113536) | Freshwater microbial communities from Lake Kivu, Western Province, Rwanda to study Microbial Dark Matter (Phase II) - Kivu_220m | ecosystem: Environmental > Aquatic > Freshwater > Lake ...
GGTCCCCCGCGCCGCCCTCCCCCCAGCGTCTTCTCTTCGATTCCTGAAATATTTTTGGGGTAAGTCCTCTGAATGAAAAACGCTTGAATTTGGAGAGAAATTTCAATAATATCGAACCGGGCAGAAGCGAGGAGGCCCCCATGGGAGAGAATACGGGGAATCAAAAACCGGAGGAATTTCTTCCTCTCGATTCGATTAAGAGATTGACCCGGCGGCAAATCGAGGACCTCCAAACGCATTGGATTACGACTTTGGGCGAGTTCGTCGGCGCTTCGGCCACGCCGGAGGGGCGCGATGGCCTTCAGAATGCCCTGGGTCTTGCGGGTGAATCCTTCGAAAAGTTGCTTGCGGATATTCGAGATATCCTGGGCGAAACAAGATTTCGCGAGCTTTCCACGCCTCGTCCGGGTGGACCTCTCGGAGCTTTGATTCCGACTCGGGGCGATAAGGAAGGCCGGCGCTCGGAGAAGAAAGAGAACAAAGGGCAGACCATATGACATCCCTCTCCCAGACACCCTTATCAAGAGCCAATATCTCCGCGGCGGAGCAAGCCATCCTCCGCTCCCTTTGGATCGAAAGCGTCGAAGAGGCCCTGGCGGCAAGCACGGCTCTGATGGAAGTGACGGGCAGTCCGGAGAAAGCGGCTTTAGCGGCGATTGTCCAATCCCCGAACTTACAAAAAACCGTGGGTTCCGAGCGCTATTCAGAATTGAAAAATCCCCAGCCGGGCGGATTCTTGGGTTGCCTGGTCGATGAACAAGCCTTGGCCGATTACCGTCAGAGGGGACGTCTTCGTTCGAGGACGGCCGTTCCCGCCGGCGTTTTCGAAGAAAAATTGCCCCCCTTCGTCCGCTTGATGGACCGCATGATGCCCATCCGTGATCAAGGGGAAAGGGGGACCTGCGTGGCCTTCGGAACCGTCGCCCTCCGGGAGTTTCTCATCGGCCTCGAAGAAGACCTTTCGGAGCAGTTTCTTTATTGGGCTTGTAAACAATTGGACGGGCATGACGGGCCGGGGACGTGGATTCGTACCGCAATGACGGCCTTGTCCGAATACGGGGTTTGCCGGGAAAGCGTCTGGCCTTACAATCCAAAACAAACCGACCGCGAGGACCAAGACCCTCCTCCGCCGGGAGCCGTGGAGGATGCGCGCCGGTATGTGTTGCGTTCCGCGAGGACCGTGGAACCGAATCTGGTCATTCAGTACAAGAACATCCTTTGCGGGGAGAATGGCCGGGGCGGCATGCCGATCACCTTCGGAACGTTCGTCTTCAAAAGCTGGTATATGTCCCGGGAGACTCACCGCACAGGGAAAATCACGATGCCTCTCCCGGGCGAAGAGCCTTACGCCGGCCATGCCTGGTGTGTCGTCGGCTATGTGGATAATCCTGCTGTTCCCGGAGGCGGCTACTTCATCGTTCGAAACAGCTGGGGAACAGATTGGGCTGCGGAAAGCCCGGAGAAAGCCGGCCATGCCCTGATGCCTTACGCCTATGTCGAAAGATACGCTCTGGAAGCGTTCACCGGACCTGTTGAAAGCCAAGAACAGCCTGAGGAATATCCGCTGACGAAAGTGCCGGAATACTGTTGTCGCGTGCTGGATCGCGATGAAAGAGATTTGGAAGGCCGACTATTGAAAAAAGGGACGAAAATCCTTTTCCATCCTGTCGAGGCTCATATTTTCAAAGAGGATAACGAAATCGAGCGGGCCACTTTTTTGGCCCATGATTGCACCTGGACGGACGACGCCCGCCGTTACGTCTGGTTCCCGCCCTTAGCGGAATTTCGGAAGAATAACGCTCGCCAAGAAGACAGCATCCGGAGGTCTCGGGCGGCTTTCCGCTCGGCGATCAATGATAACATGATCCAGGCGAAAGGAAAGGCGGTTCCCGAAGTCAAATCGCTTCCTTTCTGGTATTCCGCGCTGGCTTGGGAGCCGAAAATCACTGAAGTTACGGAGACGCCCGAAGACCTGGCTCCGGCCCTGGCGAAGCTCGTCATGGAAAAGAGTGGCGTCCCGCGGGCCTTGGAATGGCCGGCCGAATGGAGAAAATGGCTCGAAGAATTGAATGAAATGAAAATCTACACTCTCCGCGGTTTATCGACGACGTTCCACGTCATCGCGGCGATGCCGGTTTTCCTCCGCTTTTCCCGGCCTCGAGAGATCGCCTGGGTGCCTCTGAACCACGAGATCATCGATTCGATCTTGAGCCTCTATGGAGAGTGGGCCGCAAGAGGAAAGAGCCGAGCGACGTTCAGGTTTTTCACTTTGGGTTGGACGAAGGATACGGACGACCGCAGAGAAGCCGAGACCGCGTGGCCAGGCCTCGACTCGGGAAATCACCGCCTCTTCATCTCTTCTTTTCAGGACGGAAGACTCATGGCGACTATTCCCCCGCCCTTGATCAATATGCGGCTTTCCCTGCGGAATTTTGCCGACCTCCTTTGCCCGGAAACGCGCAATGAAAGGCTCACCAAAATCCATCATTTCGTAAGGACGAAACTCATTGACGAGCATTATGAAGGCAATCTCACGGTGAGAAGGATCCAAGAGGCATCGAAGGATTTTTCTCCTATCCTTTGGGGAGAAAAAAAGGGCTCATCGGCGGCCCGGGCGGGCTATCGGCGGACGACCATCCTCATGGCGCTTTTTGAACTCAAAAAACTGGGACAATATCGGGTCTATAAGACGAATGACGTCGAGATCGCCATTGGACGCCTTCAAGATGTCGGCATCGGAACGCCGGTTTCGGAAAACATCCTTCGACCGAGCCTCTTGGGCCGTCTGGCCTTCCTTTTCCCCGCGATCGCGGCCACCCTCTATTTGATCAGGGATCTTTTTGGCGGTAAAGCTTTGAGCATCCCAATCTACGTTGTTTCGGTCACGTTTTCCTACCTAATAGAATGGCTACGGATCCAATTTCAAAAAGCGAAGGACAAAAAGGAGTAAACAATGATGATCCGGGCTTTGATAAAGAAATTCTTGTGGGGCCAGAACTCAACACAGGCAAAGGCTCAAGAATTTCTGAAAAAACTCTCCAGTGCGAAAGCCGCCAATATCGACAACCTGGAATTGCTGAAAGATAGGATTAAACAACTTGAGGTGCTGCTCGTCCGGAAAAAGAAAGAATGGGAGAACGCCAAAGGGCCGAGCCGGAGAATCGTCGGCAGCGAAATCGAAATGCGATTTCGCGAGCTCGATCGGCTCGAGGGGCGGGAAAAAATCATCGTCGGCAATATCGACCGAATTTCGAGAGCGATGGAGAAACTCGAACAGATATTGGTCGGCCGCGATCTCGGGGTCAATGAAGACGAAATCACGGATATTTATTTAGACGCGCAGGAAACCTTCGACGAACTGAAAGCTGCGGACCGGGCGGCAGAAGATTTGGATAAAGCGGCATATGCATCGAGGGCAGCTGAAGCCGACGAGACCGTGGACCGTCTTTCCGAGATTACCGGCGAGAAGGAAGCGCCAACTGGCATGTCGGCAGATACCGAGAAAAGGCTGAAGGAGTTAGAAAAGGAATAACTTTGATCTATAGGAAAGGAACTGGCCCGAAAGGGAGTTATATGATATATCTCGATTTGCGAAAGGAGAACATCCATGCCTATCGGTGAGGAATTCAAGAAGCTTTTCAAGGGAGAGAAAGAACGGGCGAAGGACCGCGAGCGCGCGCGCCGGAAGGCGTTCCGAGAGGCCGAGTCCGCGATCGATACGGTTAAAGACCGGATCGCCAAGCTGAAAAAAGACAGGGACAAAGCCTGGATCGAGGCCCGAAATTATCTCAAGGACGGCCAGAAGGCCGCCTCGCAGAGAAGTCTACAAACGTGCCGGGCGAGCGAAATCATGATGTCCAAGCTCGAAATCAAACGTTGGGTTTTCGAGCAATTGCTCACTAAACTGGAGTTGGCAAAAACGGATCAAGATTTCGCTCAAGCGTTAAAAGCCATCAATACGGTCGTTCACATCGATCCTGAATCGGTTACTGACGTCCTCGATGAAGTTCAAGAAAAACTCGGCGAACAGGTCGATGTCGATAAGGTCTGGGAAAAAATGCACAGTAAGGAAATGGAGGGGGTCGAGACGCAGATGACTGATATTGTCCCCTCCGTCGAGGAAATGGAAAAGCAGCTCGAAGATGAAGTCGCCGCCGATTTGGGAGCATCCAGACCCCTCAAGGACTCTGAAGGCGGGGATCAAGGCTCTCATCTCAAGGAGAAAATCGGCGAAGGTCGAAAGCGGCTGAGTGAATTGCTGGAGGAGGATAAATGAGCTTTATCGCCGATAAGAAGCGGGAGCACGAAGCGGCCGCCGAAAAGGCGTTGATTGAAAAGGATTATGCGAAAGCATTCTTCCACACGGCCAAGGCCGCCGAATTCGGATTAACCTTGGCGGAACAGAGCGAGGGGAAGATCGCGGTACGCTATGTCGAAGATGCTTTCGAATTAATCCGAATTGCGGAGAAGCTGAAGGAGAGAAAGGCCAAAGAGACGGAACAGGCTTCAAGCGGCGCCGCGGTTCTGGACGATGAGGAAGCTCCCGGGGAGGTCCCTCCCTGGCTTCTCCGGGAGAAGCCCGATGTCACATTCGACGATATCATCGGCTTGGAGGATTTGAAATCAAGGATCAGGCGCTTCGTGGCCAAATTCCGGAACCCCGAGGAGGTCTCCAAGTGGCCCGGCGCGAGATTGGGCGACCGGATGATTTTGGTCGGCCCGCCGGGAACGGGAAAGACGATGTTCGCCAAGGCCATCGCCCATGAGATTTCAGCCGATTTTTTTCTAGTGAAGGGATCGAATATTCTCGACAAATGGGTTGGGGAATCTCAAAAGAACGTGAAGAGGCTATTTGACGCCGTTCGGAAGAGCCCTCAGGCGGTCGTTTTTCTGGATGAAATCGACGGCATCCTTTCGAAGCGAGGGAGCGCGTCGACTGTACGGGACGGCGTTGTCAGTGAGTTCTTGCAGGAAATGGAGGGTTTGACGTCGCCCAACAACGCGATTCTCTTCATCGGAGCGACGAACCTCCCCTCGGCCTTGGATCCGGCTGTCATCTCGCGATTCGGAGGGATGTTCCTCGTTCCGCTCCCCCCCCGCGAGGCCCGATTGGCGCTGCTTGAACGCGAATTCAAGAAGTTTCCTTACGGCTATGATGAGGAAATTTCCTTGGACGAGTTGGCGAAAAGACTTGATCGGCAATCCATGCGGGCCATCACCACGATGGTCCAAACACTCATCGACAGGGGAATCTTGCGAAAAATCGAGGGAGGAGACGGACGGATTTCGAAAGACGACGTCGAATCCGCCATGAAAGAGCTCCCCCCGCCTTTGTCTTTAAAGGAAATTCGCGTTTATGAAAAACTCGCCGAGAGCATGAAATGAACGGCGAGTATCGACCCTGATGCTTGGATCCGGGGAAGAAGGGGGGAGAGCGATGTTCAAGAAAGCCTTCAAGACCCTCTCGAAATTTGGGCCTTGGGCCCTCGCGGCCTATCTTCTTTGGCTCGGGTGGAACAACCTTGGACCCCAAAAGCCCGTTATCGGGTCTGAACGTCAGAAGTTAGCGGATCAAGTCATCCCTCTGATTGTCGAGGACATTCGCGTATCTCGCCAGGACATTCGCCGCGCCTCCCTGCTTCATTTTTCCAACGATCCGACTGATTATTTCACGAACAGGCTTCGGAGCGTCATTGAGCGAAAGGGTACGCTCGACCTCCGCGACCGGACTTTCGGCGAGAAAATTCGAAATGTCCTTCGGCTGCGCCATCCCGCATACCCCGACGTCGAAGAGGCTATCCGAAAAGGGAAACGCCTGGGTGCGCCGGGGGTTCTTTTTGGCGAGATTCACGCGTTCGAGTCGTATCCCGGGGGGGTGAAACTCGACGTCGAGGTCGTTTTGGCCGATACGGCCAATCGGCAGGTTGTCTTCAATAAGAGATACGGCCGAGATGCCTCGTCGACCGTTTTCGATTCAGAAGCCATTCAGGACGCTGTCCGCGCATTTCCTTGGTTCAAGCGCATTCTTGGATGGCTGGTCATCGTGCTTCTCTTGCCTGTATTCACGATCGGTTTTATCAGGACCATGGTCAGAAAGGGATCGAATCGGGCCAATGCTTTTGTCTTATCGATTTATTCAATTGTCGATGTCTTGATCGCTTGGATGATGGTCGGGGCGGCCCTGGATTCTTGGTTTCGCGTTGTCGTTTTCATACTGGCCGTCGGATTTGCGTTTGCCTATAACGTTCGGGTCATGACATTTGCTTTGAAACTCGAAACTGCCTAGAGTTAGGAGATCGAAGATGGGAGAGAAATCAAGGAGGGAGACCTGCGCAGCCAAAATCGATGAGCTCATTCCGCGGCGCTCGATTTTTCCGTGGATAGACAAAAAAATCGAGATTTCTCCTTCCCAAGAAAATGGAGCCTATTTTCTGAAGACCATTCGTGATGACGGATCCGTGGAATTGCGACTTATCCAAAAGCCGGAATCCTTTCCACCCTCTCCGGGACTCCAGGGGATATTCATCTCGTTTGAAGACCAGCCAATGGCTTTGGAATTCTCAAGATGCAAAACGGACGACAAGGGGAATTCTTTCGATTTTTTCGTCTCCGGAGATTGGAAGGTCATTGACGGACGAACATTCGCCCTATCTCGGCTATGTTCCGTTTTGAGGCCCGGCCATTCGCTGTCGAGCGAGATGGCCGGTTCGATGATAGGCCAGATGGCGGCAGAAAAAGTCCGCGACGTCGTCCGTGAATATTCTGTGAATGATTTGAGGGAGAGGAACGCCCTTCCAAAGCCGTGGTGGGAAAAGAAATTCAACGATTGGATGGGCGAATGCGGAATCGCGATTCGGCTTCAGGAAACGACATGGAGGTCCGCGACAGCCGAAGCGGCAGAAGCCGAATCCGCACGGTTGCGAGATTTGCAGCGCATCGCCGTGAGTGTCGAGGCGGAAGCCGAAGCGCTTAAGAGGGCGGCCGAGGCGAAGTCGCGCCGCGAACAATGCTTGCGCGAAATCGAGAGCGACGATCGCCTGGACGAGATGAGCCGGAGACATCAAATCGTGATTGCAGAAAAGAAATACATTTTGGAATTGCTTGAGGCGGATCGAGACATTGAAAAAGCCAAGAGAGAAGGCGAAAAAGCGGCTTTGGAACATGAGCTGACTCTTTCTTCTCTGAGGAAGGATATTGCCAGGGCGAAAAGACTCGAATCTCTAGAGAGCGAGGTCGCAGGGCGTTATCAGAAAGCCATTGAAGAAATAGAAGACGCAGCAAATAAAATCGGCAATTTGCCCGATGATATTCTTGATCAGATCATTTCCCGCCGTCAGAGCGCGTCAGCGTTTCAAACTATCGAGAAGTTGATTTCGCCCGAATATGAAATTCCGGTTTGGGTATTTTCCAGGTTGGGAGTTCGGCTGGAGAGGCAATTTCTTGTCCAGACCTTTCGCGAAAAGGGCGTCGCGGACGAGATGATTCATATCGATATGCAAGAAACTGTTTCGCGCGATATCAGCCATAAAAAAGTGAAAGCGCTCTCGATCGCTTCCAGTCTCCGCTTCAAATTTGCCGCGCGAAAATCTGGATTTGTGACCATTTTCAATATTGGAACGAGCGGAGATGTCTTTCTCCATGTTCCCAATCCTTTCGTCCCGCCATCCAAGGCACGGATCGAATCGGAAAGAAGCTATTTCATTCCCGGCCCCGAGCTGCTCCCCAGCGAAAGAATAGAGGGCTATTTCGAGGTCGGGCCTCCAGGATGGGAGCATTTAGCCGTTGTCATTTCAGCTTCGCCGTTGATTTCCAGGGACGATTTAGCGGAGGCCAGTGATAGAGAGCCGTTTGTCGTCATCCCTAATCGAGAGATCCTGAGGATATTGCGGGAATTGAAGGCCCAGGGTTCCGAGAACTGGTCGGCTGCGGTCTTATCTTTTCTTGTTGAATAATAATCGTTGGTGATAAAGAGGATCGAATCCATGCCGAGAAGTCAGCTACCTGATATACTCAACGGCGATTGGCTGGATGGTGATTGATATTCTGCGGTGTTCTCTTGCGTTCTTTGCGCCTTCTTTCGGGTAGCGAAATCCGTATCCGATCCATTCCATTTGCAATTCCGGAGCGTTAATTTCGCCCTTCAGGATAGTATAGACGGCGCTTGCCCGTTCCTCCGATAGAACGACATTAAACCATTTTGGCCCCGAGATATCCGTATGACCGCCGACGATTATCCGAATCGTTTTAGAAACCAATTCGCTCTTGCTGACGAATTCTCGGATAATCGCCGCAATTTTTTTTATTAGAGCAAGTCCATTCTCGTTGAGTCGGCTTTCGTTAATCGGAAAAAGAATATCTTCGGCAATTTCAAGCTGCCATCCCCCGTGATCGATCTTCGTTCTAGGCTTAGCGCCGAGACCTGCGAGTTTGTTTTCGGCCTCTTCCCAAGCGTTAACGAATTTTGCCGAATTTTCGTTCTTAATGCGGATGCCCTCGTATATGCCTACATATCCGATGATTAGAATCGATATCAAGACGGTCAGGACGTCGATATAGCTCAGCCAAAAACCCTCAGACTCTTTCATTTTGAACGTTTTCGCAAAAAGCCGAATCTTTTTGTTAATTGGGTGTAAAAAACATTTTTTTTCGTATTTTCTTCGATTCGAGCGAGAAGGTTTTCGATATTGGCAATTCTTTGAGAAAGTCCATCATCGTCGAAGAGAACGGGCATCTCTTGGCCTTTTCTTTGTGCAACTGTCGAGAGGAAGTTACGAATATCCGAAAAGAAATTCTCCGGTAAATTTTTAAATGCATTTACTATTTCTGGAGGGAGATCTTTGGCATTGGCTCTCTGATCTGATGCCAACGCAGCTTCCCGCGACGTGCGATTGGCGAGAGTAGATAAATAGCTACGAATATCGAGTAAATAATTCTGTGGAAGATTTTTTACCATTTCGTGGACGAGAATCATGGCTCTAATCCCGTCTTGATTTACTGATGAGAGTTTCTCCTTTGTTTCAATTAGAATTTTAACTGATAAATCTAGACTCGATGAAAGTTTGTCATAGAAGCTAATGATCCTCTCCAGCTTTTGTGAATAATCAGAAAGCCGTTCGGCTAGAGCAGTAACGCTCGTGGAATGTCTATTTAGCGAATCTATATCGACGATTAAATTATTTGATTTCTCTAAGAAAACAGCCATCATTTTCGCGGTGGATTCATAGTTTTGTAATACGGTATTCGCAATACCGGCCGATGCTTGAAAAATCGTTAAAGCTTCATTTTGCTTGTTTGCGATTTTTTCGAGACCTTTTGAATATTGCCCGATCGCTGAGCCTGAGCTATTTGCGTCGGTTCGTAATATTTCTAAAGAATCTTTTAGAGAATTTAAGCTTTCGCCTAAATATTTCGCGAAACTTTCTTGGATTATTTGAATATTCGATTTGATATTCTGGGTAAAGGAGGAAGAGCTCTCTTCGATACTCGATTTAACGCTCGCGATTGTTTTTCCTAACTCTGCGGCTAAGTAGCTAATTCCTTGAGTTACAAATTCCGTGTATCCATTTTGAACACGCTGTGCACTCGACGAAATATTTTGGATGAAAGATTTAGATGTCGCCTCCATCGTCATTGCGACATTCTTTGCCGCTTCTTTAAATTCATCTACAGAAATTCCGATTGACGTATTAAATTTATCGAAATTTTGAGAAACTGTCTTGAATTTATTTATGACGAGATTGATGGGGGCATAGAGCTTTTTGTAAAGATCTCCTAAATCCTCGATTTTTGTTAGCCATATTTTGTCGTATTTCGAATCCAATTCATAAAATACTGCGGTATTTTTCGAAACGATATCATCAATGAAGTCGCTGGCTTTTTTATATAATACAAGACTGACGGCATAAACAACAATACCGAAAAAACTACCGATAATAACGGGTGATAGCCCTTGAATTTCGAAGCTTTTATTGATGGGATCATTAGAACGAAATACGAAATAAAGACCTAAAAAGGTGGCCATAATGCCAAATGCAGGGCCTAAATTTCCGAATGTTCTTAGGGCGTTAAGTTTAGATAAAAATCTCGTTCGAAATAGTTTATTAATTTCATCATGAGGCAGTCTTCTCCCTAGATTTAAAAAAGCGGATTTAATCCAGGCCCTTTCTTCGACATAATTCGGGTCGTCAAGCAAGGCATTCATCGCATCACGAAAAACATCCGCAGATTCATTGTTTTTTTTAAGGCTAATAAATACAGCAATTATCCAGAGGAGAAGAAAAGTCTGAATCAGGAATACAACTCCGGTAATTATATTGATTAATAGAACCGGCGACGAAATCTTCATAGGCAAGATCGTCCTTGAAGAATCAATCCAGATAGATTGTCCCTTTTTTTATTAGATCACCTTGGCCGTCCTCAGCGTTCCAACGAATCGAAGCAGGATCGATTTTCTTGCATTTCTTACCTACCGAACCCTCAGCTATATCGAAAAATGGTTTAACAAGGATTTGGATATTCAAGCTAGCTATCTTGTTGAGGATTTCTTCCCTGACTGTAAGAGCCCAACGATCGTTCTTTTTGTGAACTAGATAAGCTCCGTCATTATCGTAGAAAATACGGCCGTCGATTCCCCTGGCGAACGTTTTTTCGTTGATCGCCTTCCCGCCATCGTTTTTTTCAGAGGTCGACGGATCCTTTTGAGCGGAGATATATTCGAGCCAAGTCTCGAGAGCGGCAAAGAATATCGGGGAATGGATTTTTTCTTGGCCATAATTCAAGAGTCTACTCTGAAGATTTTGGTCGATATCGTCCCACGTTTTGGGATTATCGATTTGCCGGAGTCTGCCCTCTTTATTCCAATTAGGTTTGGTTTTATTTAGGAAACCATAGAACTCGATGAGAAAAAATTTGAAGAGGCTAAAATCGATTTTATAGTTATTCGAGATATCGGCATATGAGAGTTTCTCTTTCCAATCCTTCCACGATAAAGCGTTCGTCTCTTCCTTATTAAGGTCCAAACCTATGATTTTGCTTAAGAGCTCGTTTGGATGGTCCTTATTATCCAACGAAAGCGACCCTCGAGCTACTTCTTCTTTTGGATGTTTGGAAAAGATTATTTCTGGATATTTTTGTCGGTAATCGATATTATGCCCCCGGACGAACATTTCGGCAAAGAGATTTCTGACGAAGCTCAACGCCTTGGATTCTAAGTCAAGGCCATAACAAATGAGATATAGAAATTTGATTCCGTTCCCCGCGAATGCGAGGCGGCCAACTAAATCCCGATAATTTTTTGCCTTAAGAAAAAGGCCGATATAATAGCAAATACCCCCATAAAAGAGACAAACTTGTTCACGGAAAAGTTCATTGTTTTCTGAAATGATAGTTTCAGCTTTTTCGAGTTCTCCTCTCCAATTATTATGAAGGGCGGGCCAAAGCCGCATGATGTCTTCGTAAACTGTCTTTTCTTGAACGGATGTTTCGCTTTTCGGTTTGACAGTATTGTAAATACGAATAATTTTATTATGAATAAGATGGGTCAAATTTGTTCCGGCAAACTTAATGCTGTTTTGATATTGAAGTTCACAAGCTTTGAAAAAAGCAATATCCGTCGATTTTCCTCCGATGTCAATAGTAATGCCCATGTCTCTCTGGAGGAACCTACATTCATTAATAAAGTACTTAAGCGTTGCATAAGATTCTGGAATTCCGTTAGGCTCAATGTATACCTTAGGGCTTCCGATGTTCGCGTATTTTTCTTTACGTTTAGCCCAAAAAGAAGAAATTTTAGAGATCATGTCCTCGTCAAAAGCGAGGGGATAGGACCAGATGAAATAAATGGAATTGGCATTTCGTGCTTCGCATTCGATTAAAATCAATTGCAATAAATAATCGAGAAAATCGTTTCGCGTTTCTATTTTGTCGGCTTCGACATTCCATTTGATGTCTCTTTCGAATTTATATTCGGAATATTCTTTTCCGACAAATTTAACGACACCCTGAGGAGGATAAGAAAGTGGAATGAGGCCTTTATTGATAAAGCCAATTGTGTATCGAGTTCCGAAGTGCTTCCAAATGGTTTGGAATGGGAACCATTGCAAAAGGTTCTTTTCATAATCTTTGAGCGATTGCGGAGGATGTTTTTCGATCGTATCGGGGAAAAAACACTGTAGCATTTGAGAAATATTTTGCCTTCCCTCTTCATCGCTGGGAGGGACTATGATGAGGGGCCTAGATTTAAGGAAGGTCATGGGGATGGGGGATGAGTCGGATGGGCCTTGATACATGACCGTTGTATGACTGCTTCCGAAATCAATGGAGACATGATAGCGCCCTGGAGGATCTATCATCTTTTCGCGGGGAATAATTTCGAAAATACCTGTTACCTTTCCATCATCGGAGGTTAATTCGATAAATTTTGGAAAAATATTTATGTGGTCGAAGCGATAATATTTGTAGAAATATAAATCGTCCTCCGAGTATATGCCGGTCGTTGTGCTTAAAACTTTGTATTCCTTATCGTAAAAAACGACATCCTTGCTTTTATTGAAACTATCTTTTTCATCTTTATTAATGATTCTTTTATATTCGACGGCAAAAGTATTGCAGAAAGGAGTCGGAAAAGGCGGCCAGATGCCGATCGCCCTTGTGAAATATTTCTTTTCCAATAAAATGGAATTCTCACTATCTTTTTCATTAATCGAATATTTATACTTAATTAGCGCATAATTTATAGCGCTTTGGGCGGCGATCTCTATTCCGTTAATATTCCCGATATTCGCTTTCAAGAAATCTATGTGAATCGGGGCAGTGAAAATGATATTTTTCGCTCCGTATTTTGGAGAAATGATTTGTTTGTAATGGAAATCAAGGATCGAACTA
>Ga0163210_1000863_pt1 | contig 12869 bp, 10 predicted proteins | sample Kivu_220m_FD_113536 | JGI IMG/M metagenome (GOLD analysis project Ga0163210, IMG submission 113536) | Freshwater microbial communities from Lake Kivu, Western Province, Rwanda to study Microbial Dark Matter (Phase II) - Kivu_220m | ecosystem: Environmental > Aquatic > Freshwater > Lake ...
ATACAATAGCCCCGGGTGATTCTGTCCAGGTCACTCTGAAGAATGACGGCAGCACCAAGTTGGCCGACTTTGATCAATGGGATGTGATCCTTCAATACTCGGATGGGGCCACTCAACAAATTCGATGGTATCCAAACGGCACGGGGGCGAATGAATGGCAGGTGACCGGGATCTACCAATCGACTTCACCGTCCGTTCCTGAAGCCGTCGACCCGGGTATCTTCGATCCGGGAGAAGAAATGGTGATGACGATTAGTGTCTCTCCATCCGTCGGGACTAGCACCACAAACATTGCGACGGTTGCCACACCCAACGGGATTGCCGCATCTACAGTTTTTACGTACTAGGGCGCCGCACGAGACGAGCCGGGAGTTGATGATGTCAACGGAAATGAGCAACAAGAGCAAATTGGCAAAACAGAAGAAGGATGAAACCCTCCAGCTACTCACCTTCAAATTGGACGATCAGGAGTACGCGCTGAATATCGCCAATGTCGTGCAGGTTGTCCGCATGGTCGCCCTCACGCGTCCACCCAAAGCGCCGGAGTACGTGGAGGGCCTGTTCAACCTCAGAGGCAAAGTCGTGCCGGTAATCAACGTTCGCAAGCGGTACGGGCTGCCGGTCAAGCCGCACGACCTGGATACCCAGTTGCTCATCGCCAAGACCGACGGGCTTATGATGGCCATCACGGTGGACGTGGTTTCTGAAGTGCTGATGCTCCCGAAGAGCAACATCGAGCCGCCCGAACGGATCGGTCCGGAGATGGAGTACCTTTCGGCGGTGGGCAAAGTAGGCGACCGGTTGATCTTGATCCTCGATCCCAATACCCTGATGACGAATGCCGAAGTGGCGCGCAAAGGTGAGGTTGAAAGCATGGAGATGGCGGCATGACGCGGGACCCCGCTGCGCTCGTCCGACGGAATAATGCCAAAGCGGGAGAAACCGGCAAGCACGTCAGTGCCGGTCTTGAATTGTACCCGTCTAATTACGACGGCATCCATCGCGCGGAGATGAGGCCGGAGCCGCCTCAGCTGGTCCTCAGCCAGCCGGACTATGAGCGATTCCGCGCGTTTGTGCAGAGTCGCATCGGTTTGGACGTTACAGAAGACCGACGGTTTATGCTGGGACGCGCTCTGGCTGAAGGGATGCAAGCCGGCGAGTGTGCCGACTTGGACGAACTGTATCGGTTACTGCAGCTCAGCTCGAACACAAGCTCCGTGTGGGATCGTGTGGTGAGCGCGCTGACAGTGGGAGAGACGTATTTCTTTCGAAACACAGGCCACTTTGACGCGCTGGCGAAACAGATTCTGCCCGACCTGCTGGCCGCCCGCGAGCACTCGAGTCGCCGCCTGCGCATTTGGAGCGCCGGGTGCGCCACCGGCGAAGAGCCGTACTCCATAGCGATTCTGCTGAATGAATTGATACCCAATCTGGACAGTTGGAACATCTTCATCCTCGCGACGGACATCAATCGGGATGAATTGCGCAGAGCGCACGAGGCGCAGTACGGCGCGTGGTCGTTCCGCGGCGTCGACAAGCGCGTCCAGGACACCTATTTTCAATTGAACTATCGAAACTTGTTTGCCCTCTCAGAGAAAATCAAGCGCATGGTCACGTTCGAATACTTGAACCTCGTGGCGGATCCTTATCCCTCGTTGGCGAACAACACCAACGCCATGGACGTCATCCTCTGCCGCAACGTAACAATCTATTTCGAAGACCAAGTCACCCAGAAGGTAGTGTCGAATTTCTACGCATGCCTGACGGATCAGGGCTGGCTGATCCCGGGCGCCGCCGAGCCGAATATGGTCTTTTACAACGCCTTCGAGCCGCGGAATTTCCCTGGCGCGGTAATCTATCAAAAGCCGGCAACGCCCAAAGCCAAACCCGCGTTGGCGGTTGCGTTCCAGCCCACCGCCGCTGCAAGCGTTGTGCCGGTCACGCCGCCGCGTCCGATCGAACGGCCGGCGCCGATACCTGCCCGGCCGCCAGAGGTCAAAGAACCACCCCCGCGCAATACGTATGAGATTGCGATCGAGCTTTTGCAGGCCGGTCAGGTGGACGAAGCGTTGGCCAAGCTCTATGAGCACCTCGACCAGGATGCTGAGTTCATTCCGACTTATTACACGCTGGGCAAGATCTACGCGAACAAAGGCAACCTGGAGGAAGCGCAGACCTGGTGCGAGAGGGCCATCAAAAAGGACAAGCTACATCCAGAGCCGTACTACACGCTCTCGCTGGTCTACGAGCAGATCGGCCTGAACGAAATGGCAATGGATATGCTCAAGAAAGCAATCTATCTTGATCGCAGTTTTGTCTTGGCTCATTACAACCTGGCGCAACTCTATCAGTGCCAGGGCGACGAGACCGCCGCTCGCAAATCGCTGCAGAATGCCAGGGCTCTCTTGGATGGCAAACCGAGAGACGCGCTAGTGCCGGAAGGCGATGGCTTGGTTGTAGGGCGATTGTTGGAACTCATCGAAAACGGGCTGGCGCAAGACGCCTAGTCAAGCAGCAGATGGCAGGGCAAGGGGCACTGGCCCAGAATCCCGGTTGAGGTACACATCCAATGACCATGAGCAAACAAATCAGCAATGCGCTTGTCGCACACCGGGCGTGGAAAGAGCGCTTGAGGCGAGCCATTGAGAATGGCTCGACCGAGTTCAAACCAGAGGCCGCCAGACTCGATGACCAATGTGATTTTGGCAAGTGGCTATGCCACGCCGTTACGCCGGAGCTGAAGCAAACCCCAACCTATCTGACGGTTGCCAAGCTACATGCCGACTTTCATCTCGAGACCGCTCGAATTCTCGAATTGGCATTGAAAGGTCACAAGGAGGAGGCCGAGAAAGCAATCAGCACGGGCAGCGAGTGGAGCAAGACCTCATTCGCACTCAATGCAAAACTGCTGTCCTGGGAGGTCGACGATTCCTCAATTCAGGGGTCTAGCCAGGGTGGCGTGTCTATGGAGAAGACGAAAGCGATCTTGGCGGAGCGAGCGCGGGCGCTCATCAAATCCACCGAAATACAGACTGGCGAGACCTTGCAGGTGGTGCCGTTTTCCCTGGCGAACGAAACCTACGGCATCGCGACGGAGTTTGTCAGGGAAGTCCAGCCGTTGGGGGCATTCACCCCGGTCCCCTGCACGCCGGATTTTGTCGTCGGCGTCATCAATATTCGCGGTTCGATCTATTCGGTGATTGACATCCGCAGTTTCCTCAACGTGTCCAAGAAGGAGATTACGGACCTGACCAAAGTGATCCTGGTCGATGCCGCGGGGCTTGAGGTTGGGATCCTGGCTGACGACGTATCAGGAGCGACGAGCATCCCCCTCTCCGAGATCAAGCCGCCCCTGGCTGCGCAGTCGGCCGCGAAAGAAGAGTACGTTCAGGGCGTGACGCCGAACATGCTCATCATCCTGAATTTGGAAGCGATACTGCGGGATGACCGGATCATCGTTCAGCAGGAGCTCTGATCTAATGGCGCTGACGTTCTTTCCGCGGAATACCCGGACGCTCGATCTGGTGGCCCAATATGTGATCCCCAACCTCCAGCGGCATCCCTTTATTCGGATCTGGGATGCCGGCTGCGCGATGGGACTCGAACCGTATTCCATTGCGATGCTCTTCCGGGAGCAGATGGGGCATTCCCTGTTTCAGAATGTGCTGATCTATGCCACCGATCTTGAAAGCGACTTTGGGAACCCGATCACGCGAGGCATCTATCCAAAGTCTGAACTCGAACGGATTCCGCGTGCTCTCTTCAACAAGTATTTCAGGCCGAATGGTCCAGCGGGCTGTTTTCAAGCCAGCGAAGAACTCCGACGTGCGGTCCTTTTTCAGCGGCACGATCTGTTGTCGCTGCAACCGGTCCGGGAAGGTTTAGAGTTGATCATCTGCAAGAATGTCTTGCCCCATTTGGCGCCCTGCCAGCGCGTGGACGTGGTCAGAATGTTTCATCGCGCCTTGGCGAAAGATGGTTATCTCGTGATAGAGCAGTCGCAAAGGCTACCGCCCGGGACGGAGCGCCTTTTTCGCCGGGTCACTCGGTCGGCACCGTTGTACCAAAAAGTGTGATCGAACACCATGCGAATCACCAATCTGACTGAACCCAAAAGCATGATCTATTCGAGCAACGTCTACCTGGTTCTCGGCGATGGGAATGCCCCGGGAGCCTTGAACTCGTTGATTGACGTCGGCAATGATCCGGCGATTATCGGAAAGATCCAATGTGCCCTGACAGATTTTGGCAAGAAAGCGATCGACCAAGTGATCCTGACTCACGGACATTCCGATCACGTCGGGGTCTTGCCGCTGATTCGCGAAGCGTTCAACCCCATCGTCTTGGCAGTATCTCCTTCCGTTAGCCCGGATGGGATCCTGGAGGATGGACAGCGAGTCCGATGCGGCGATCGAATCTTCGAGGTGATCTACACACCCGGGCACACCGACGATTCGCTCTGTCTCTACGGTCAGAAAGACGGCACGCTGTTCGTGGGCGATACGCCAGTCGTGATTCGATCAAGCGAAGGCTGCTATGAGGATCGCCTGGTCTGGGCATTGGAACGGCTGTGCCGGAAAGACGTGAGGATCATCTATTTCGGACATGGCGCTCCAGTGACGAAACATGCCCAAGCGGTTCTAGCCGAATCGCTCCAGAATGTGAGATCGGCGCAGTCCATCCGCGGGAGGCCGGATGTGGAGCTAACAGTTCTGAGATAACGACCGGTTGCCCCGCGCGAGGGCAAGCATACCAGGGTTAGATCAAACAGGAACCTGTTCTAGAGGCGAGAACTCATAAACGGACAGTAACATCAAAATCGACAAAACAAGAAGGTGCACGATGCTAAGGAAATTGAACAAATGGGTGACTGGCAGTTTGCAGACGAAAACGACGTTGCTGATCGTAGGGATCATGTTAGCTTTGCTGACTGGGTTCATCTTCTACGATGTGCAATCGCAAAGAAACACATTAGAAGGGATTCTGCTTCAAAAAGGAACAGATCTGGCACAGAGTGGTGCAGTCTCCATCGGCCATGTGCTTGAAGATGCCATCGCCACTGGCCGGCTGACGGAAGCGCAGGTGTTCGATACGGACTACAAGCCCATCCCGGGCACTAATCCACAGAAATATCACACTGCCTATGACGCTTTCACAGATGCCAATATCCTCCAGATCGAGGACGCGTACCTGAAGGACGAGGAGGTCCTCTTCGCAGTAACGGTGGATGTCAATGGCTATCTTCCGACACACAACACGCGCTACACCAAGGCACTCACGGGCGACTACCAGACCGATATGGCGGGCAATCGCACCAAGCGCCTCTTCAATGATCCAGTGGGCCTCGCCGCTGGTCAAAATACGCAGCCGATACTGACGCAGTTGTACCCCAGAGACACAGGTGAGATGGCGTGGGATATCTCAGCCCCCATCTATGTCAAGGGGAAGCACTGGGGCGGTTTTCGCGTGGCGCTCTCACTGACGAAAGTCGAAGCGGAGCAAGCGAATGCCATGTGGCGCATTCTGGCTGCTGCGTTGTTGCTGGTGATGGCGATTGGAGTGGCAGCCTTCCTTATCGCCCGTTCCATTGCCAAACCGCTGGCGTCAGTGGTAACGCTGATTCAGGAGATGGGCAAGGGACATCTGGGGATGCGCCTCAAGATGAGTCAGCAGGACGAAATCGGTGTCCTGGCGCGAGCCATGGATCAGTTTGCCGATGACCTCCAAAGCGTTGTCGTCGGCACGATGAAAAAGATTTCCGATGGTGACTTGAGTACCGAGGTGTCTGCCAAGGATAAGCAGGACGAAATCTCGCCCGCGCTGGTCAGTACGACGCTCGCTCTGCGCGGGTTGGTCGCCGAAACGAAAATGCTGACCCAAGCGGCGGTTGAAGGAAAACTCGCGACGCGCGCCGACGCCAGCAAATTCCAGGGCGATTATCGCCAAGTCGTTCAGGGAATCAACGATACGCTCGACGCCGTCATCGGTCCCTTGAACGTCGCAGCGGAATACATGGATCGTATCAGCAAGGGCGATATTCCTGCCAAGATCACCGAAGACTACCACGGCGACTTGGACGGGATCAAGACCAGTCTCAATTCCCTGATCGATAACATCAAGATGCGCGAAGTCGATCTCAACACCCTTCTCGGAGCCGCGCTCGAAGGAAACCTCGGCGTGCGGGTGGATGCAAAAAAATATGCGGACTATAACGTCAAATTGATGGACGGCATGAACAGCCTGCTGGATTCCATCGTCGCGCCGATTCAAGAAACCCGGAGAATTCTGGAACAGGTTGCCCGAGGCGACCTCACCGTCAAGTTGAACGGACATTACAAAGGTGACTTTGTCGCACTCCGTAGTGGAATTGAGGCTTTGGTGAATGGCCTGAAGGGCATGGCTGGCCAAACGCAGCAGAGTGCGGTCCTCATGACTTCGGCGACCTCGCAGATCCTGGCGTCGTCGACGGAGATGGCGAGCACGACGCGTGAGCAGGCGAGCGCAGTCAATCAGATCACGAGCACGGTGCAGGAGATCAAGTCCTCTGCCGAGCAAGTCGCCCAAAACGCTCAGAGAGTGACGAATACGGCTAATCAAGCCACGACTGCAGCAGAGAACGGAATGATGGCAGTTGAGGAGACGACCGCGGGGATGAACGACATCCAACAGAAGGTAGAGGCGATCGCGGAGAACATTCTGGCGCTTTCGGAAAAGACGCAGCAGATTGGGGACATCATCGACACGGTGAGTGATATTGCGGGGCAATCGAACATCCTCGCGTTGAATGCGGCGATTGAGGCGGCGCAGGCGGGGGAAGCGGGCAAGGGGTTTCGCGTGGTGGCGGATGAAGTGCGGAGTTTGTCGGAGCAATCGCGGCAGGCGGCGGGGCAGGTGAAGGTGATCTTGGGAGACATCCAGAAGGCGACGAATCAAGCGGTGATGGCGACGGAGCAAGGGACGAAGGGGGTACAGGCGGGAACTGAACGAGTGAATCGAACGGCAGAGATAATCACACAGTTGGCGCAAGCGGTGGCGGCCTCGACACAGGCAGCGCAGCAGATAGTGGCAGGGGTAGAGCAGCAGACGGTTGGGTTGGATCAGATTGCGACCGGGATGAAGGACATCAATCAGGCGGCGCAGCAGAGTGCAGTGGGTGCGCAGGAATCGCAGAAAGCGGCGCAGGAATTGAATCAAGTGGCAGAGCAGTTGAAGCAGGCGGTGGCGCAGTACCACATGTGATCCCCCAAGTATTTCCAAGCAGGGGGTGATGCCAATGAAAAATTAGCGTGAAGGTCCATGCATTGCGTTAGATCAAAATTCCAAGGGATCCTAAAGAAAGGAGATGGCTCGTGGTTCCTGATCTTCTCAACTATGGCAAAAGTTTCTTGAATCCGGCACTAAAAATTCTAGTGCCCCTCCTCTTTCTCTGGGGGACGTATTACGCCTACCGCGCGGTCCGGCGGTACCCCGGAGAGATTAGCAAGCTGATGTGGGCTCTGCTGCTCGTGGGCGTGACGGGCTTTCTCGCCAACCTGTTCCGTTATCTGGGAGACATAATCACCCTATGGAAGTGGGGTGAAAGCGTGGGATTTCTCATGTTCGGTCTGGTCAATCTCTACGCAGCTTGGTACGCGGCTGGTCCCCTAGTAAAGTTCATCCAGCAGATGCTTCGCCAGACCACTCCCACTGGAGGTGACCGATGATCGAGTTATTTGACTACGACAAGAGCTGGCTCAATCCCGGTTTGAAGGTGCTTATCGTGGTGCTCTACATAGTGGTAGCGTATGGGTACGTTCGTGCCCGGCGGCTGTATGCGGGAGACCTCTACCGCTTCTTTTCGATTGTGTTTTGGATGGGAACCGCTGGCGCGGTCGCGGCTCTGCTACGCTACTTCGACCACGGGCTCATGTTTGGGTTTACCAAGGCGTTCTCGTTGAAGTGGTTTCAGAGCCTGGGATACGTCGTTCAAGCCGTTCTCTTTCTGCTGGCCGTCCGGCAGATTGCCAAGGGAGTTGTGCCCGACATCCGAGACGAAGTGCACGATCGCCCATCGTCTTCCGCTGAGGAGCGGCGTCCCCGAGGGCAAGAGGAGAAACACACATGAATCTCTACGAACGAGTTGTCGCTGAGGTGCAACAGGTTCTTCCCAAGGACCAAGATGCAGGGAATTTTGTGGCGCGCCAGTGTAGTTCACACTTGAATATCGACCCTGGTGTTCTGGATGCCGCCCACATTCCCGAACTAGCGCGTTGGATAGGGATCTCAGCTAGCCTACTGATACCCAAAGAGCAAGCGCTCGCCTTGCGTCAGAAAATCGAGAACCTCCGCTGATGCGTCTAAACTGATTCGACTGTGTCAGACCTGACAGGTCTACGACCTGTCAGGTCCAACGGGCAGCGCAGAGTGCGGCGGGTGCGCAGGAATCGCAGAAAGCCGCGCCGGAATTGAATCAAGTGGCAGAGCAATTGAAGCAGGCGGTGGCGCAGTATCGAATGTAAAGAGGACTTTCATAAACTTCAATTTGCAGGACAAATTGCTTTTTCAGCCTCGGAGCCAGTGTGCAAGATGCGCTATAGAGGTCGCGATACGGCTTCCTGCGATACATGGTTCTAGGATGGCAGGTTCGTGAAAAGATCGCAGGTGACGAGCCAAAAAAAATTCGCATCCGCGGGATGCTGTGGGTAGAAGAGGACACCATGCTACAGAAATTGCGAAAATGGGCAACTGGCAGCCTGTTAACGAAATCAATGTTACTAGGAGGAGGGATGGCATTGCCACTGCTCGCTGGGTTCATCTTCTACAGCGTACAGTCGCAAAGAAACGCGCTGGAAGAGGTCTTGCTTGGAAAAGGCGCGAGTATGGCGCAGAGTGGTGCGGCATCGGTCGGCCATATTCTTGAGGACGCCATTGCCAGCGGACGGCTGACGGAAGCGCAGGTGTTCGATAGAGACTATAAGCCGATCCCGGGCACGAATCCGCAAAAGCATCACACTGCCTATGACAGTTTCACAGATGCGAATACACTCTCGATTGAAGACACATACCTGAAAGGTGACGATGTCCTTTATGCTGTAGCAGAGGATGTAAACGGCTATGTTCCCACTCACAACACACGTTACAGCAGACCTCTCACGGGGGATTACCAGACCGACTTGGCGGGCAGTCGTACCAAGCGGCTCTTCAATGACCCAGTTGGTCTTGCGGCTGGTCAAAACACGCAACAAATACTGCAGCAGATTTATCAAAGGGATACCGGCGAATTGGCGTGGGACATCTCGGCACCCATCTATGTAAATGGCAACCACTGGGGCGGGTTTCGCGTGGGATTGTCGCTGGCGAAAATCGACGGAGCCCTGGCAGCCTCAGCATGGCAATTTGGGCTTGCCGCGTTGTTCTTGATCGGTGCGCTTGGGGGGGCTGTTTTCCTGATGATCCGCTCTATTGCCAAGCCGGTGACCCAAGTTGCGAAGACTGCTGTGCAAATCGCGGAGACCGACGTGGCACAACTAGCATCTGTGGCTTGTGCGATTGCAAGGGGAGACCTCAGCCATTCTTTGACGGTCCACCCTCAGGTGCTCTACCACAAATCAAATGATGAGATTGGGGATCTCGCTCGAGCTGTCAACCAGATCATTGCGAGCGTTCAAGAGACGAGCTACGCGTTCGAGAACATGATTGCCACCTTGCGGGGTCTGGCCGACGAAACGAATTTGCTAACCAGGGCTGCAGTCGAAGGCAGACTCTCCACGCGCGCCGACGCCGGCAAATTCCAGGGCGAATATCGCCAAGTGGTTCAGGGTATCAACGATACGCTCGACGCCGTCATCGGTCCCCTGAACGTCGCAGCGGAATACGTGGATCGCATCAGCAAAGGCGACACTCTGCTGCCCAAGATCACCGACGAGTACAAAGGCGATTTTGGCAAGATCAAGGACAACCTTAATGCCTTGCTTGATGCGATCGGTATCCTGGTAGACGAAGTGGGCGTTGTCATCAAAGCGTCGCGGGAAGGCAGATTGAGTGTACGCGCTAATGCCGAACGGAGTGGCGGTGTGTTTCGAAAGATCATGCGCGGCTTGAACGATACGCTGGATGATGTCGTTGCTCCAATGAAAGAAACGAGTCAGCTCCTGGTCCAAGTCGCACAGGGTGATCTGACGGCAAAGACGAATGGTACCTTTCGCGGCGATTACGCAATGCTGACAGACAGCATCGCGGCGATGGTCTCTGGGCTGAAGGGCAACGTCGGGCAAACGCAGCAGAGTGCCATAGGCGTGACTTCGGCGACCGCTGAGATTCTCGCCTCCTCCACGCAGATGGCGAGTACCACCCGCGAGCAAGCAAGCGCAGTCAATCAGATCACGAGCACGGTACAGGAGATCAAAGCCTCTGCTGAGCAAGTGGCCCAACGCGCGCAGGCGGTGGCGGAGCAAGCCAGCCATGCGTCGGAAGCGGCGCGGCGCGGCACGGAGGTGGTGAATACGGCCATCGCTGGGATGGACGACATCCGGACCAAAGTGGAAGCGATAGCGGAGAACATCCTGGCGCTCTCGGAAAAGACGCAGCAGATCGGGGAGATCATCGACACGGTGTCGGACATTGCGGGGCAATCGAACATCCTGGCGTTGAATGCGGCGATCGAGGCGGCGCAGGCGGGGGAAGCGGGGAAGGGGTTCCGGGTGGTGGCGGACGAAGTGCGGAGTCTGTCGGAGCAATCGCGGCAGGCGGCGGGGCAGGTGAAGGTAATCTTGGGAGACATTCAGAAGGCGACGAATCTGGCAGTGATGGCGACGGAGCAAGGGACGAAGGGGGTGCAGTCGGGCAGCGGGCTAGTGAGTCGCACGGCGGAGACAATCGAGGAGTTGACGCGGGCGGTAGAGCAATCGGCGCAGGCGGCGCAGCAGATCGTGGCAGGGGTGGAACAGCAGACGGTTGGGTTGGATCAGATAGCGACCGGGATGCAAGAAATCAATCAAGCGGCGCAGCAGAGTGCGGCGGGCGCGTCACAATCGCAGAAAGCGGCGCAGGAATTGAATCAAGTGGCAGAGCAATTGAAGACAGTCGCTACACAGTACCGCATGTGAGGCTGAAATGGTTAATCTCAAATCAATCCAAATCAATGTGATGTTGCAGGCGGGCGGCGCGCTTGTGCTGGTCGAGGCGGCCCTTATCACTTTCGTCGCGCTCTCCGGGCCTGGCCATGGAACGGACGACGTAGTGAAATTGATCGGCCTGGCGATTGGCCTATCCATCGCCGCTTTCCTGGTGCTTTGGCGTTTGGCTTGGCAAATCGCGAGCCCGATCAGGAAATTCATCCGCGCAACCGAGACGATGGCACAGGGCGACTATAACCTGCAAGTCAACGTGACCGGCGCGAGCGAAATAGGACGACTCGCCACTGCGTTTGGCACATTGGCGAATAATCTCGGGACTCAGGCACGCGAAAATCAAGAGGCGAAACAAGCCCTGATGGATGAACGTGATTTGCTGCAGGCGATCATGGACACCTTGCCTGATTATGTCTACGCCAAAGACACGGAGAGTCGGTATCTTTTCAGCAGCAAAGCGCATTGGCGGCTCTTGGGCATTCAGTCGAGAGAAGAAATTGTCGGCAAAACAGTCTTCGAACTGTTTCCGAAGGAAAATGCAGACCAGTTCTACGCCGACGACCAGGCCGTGATCCAAGCGGACAAGCCGCTCGTTGATCGAGAAGAAATCGGGATCGAGCGAGCAACCGGCAGTAAGGTATGGCTCTTAACCAGCAAATTCCCATACCGAGACTACACGGGCAAAGTCACGCGGCTGATCGGTGTGAGTCGCAACATTACCCGGTTGAAGATGGCAGAAGAAACGCTAGCCACCGAACGCAACCTGTTGCGCTCGCTCTTGGACACGATTCCGGACTCGGTCTACTTCAAGGACACAGAATCACGTTACATTCGAATCAGCAAGACCAAGGCGCAAAAGCACGGCTTGAGCGATCCGGACCAAGCGATCGGCAAATCGGACGCAGACTATTTTGGCGCAGAACACGCTCGGGGAGCACTTGAGGGGGAACTGGAGATCATGCGGACCGGCAAGCCCATACTCAACGTCGAGGAAAAGCAAGCGCTGAAGAGTGGGTCGAGCGCATGGTTCTTGACTAGCAAATTGCCTCTGCGCGATGCGAACGGCAACATCATGGGTACCTACGGGGTCACTCGCAATATCACCGAGCAGAAGCAGGCTGAGGAGGCGCTGGCGAAAGAACGTGATGCGCTGAAAGAAGCGGTGAAGCATCTGCAGGAAGGCGCAGTCAGGGTCACGGCTTCCTCCGCCGAGATTCTGGCGTCATCCACGCAGATGGCTTCGACGACGCGGGAGCAGGCCAGCGCCGTTAGCCAGGTCACGACGACGGTGCAAGAAATCAAGGCATCGGCAGGACAAGTGGCGCAGCGCGCCCAAAGTGTGGCAGAAGGCGCATCCGAAGCAACCCACGCGGCGCAAAAGGGCAAAGAGGCCGTGAGCGCGGCAATCGGCGGGATGACCGAGATCGAGGGCAAGGTCCAAGCGATTGCGGAGAACATTCTGGCGCTCTCGGAGAAGACGCAGCAGATTGGGGAGATCATCGACACGGTGTCGGACATTGCAGGGCAATCGAACATCCTGGCGCTGAATGCGGCGATCGAGGCGGCGCAGGCGGGGGAAGCAGGGAAGGGGTTCCGGGTGGTGGCGGATGAGGTGCGGAGTCTGTCGGAGCAATCGCGGCAGGCGGCGGGGCAGGTGAAGGTGATCTTGGGAGACATTCAGAAGGCGACGAATCTGGCAGTGATGGCGACGGAGCAAGGGACGAAGGGGGTGCAGTCGGGCAGCGGGCTAGTGAGTCGCAC
>Ga0163210_1000864_pt1 | contig 12853 bp, 14 predicted proteins | sample Kivu_220m_FD_113536 | JGI IMG/M metagenome (GOLD analysis project Ga0163210, IMG submission 113536) | Freshwater microbial communities from Lake Kivu, Western Province, Rwanda to study Microbial Dark Matter (Phase II) - Kivu_220m | ecosystem: Environmental > Aquatic > Freshwater > Lake ...
GCCTTGCACAGATCCTTCGTCCATCGCGTGTTCGTGTTTTTCAGCTTTATGCTCTCGTCGTTCGTCGTTGGGCTGAGGGTAAGAAATGTGGATCTGGTCTGGGGAACCTCCCCGCCGATTTTCCAGGGCTGGACGGCCTGGACCCTGGCGCGGCTCAGGCGCGTCCCATTCCTGTTCGAGGTGCGCGACCTGTGGCCGACGTTTGCCATCGCCGTCGGCGTGCTGCGCAACCGTACCCTCATCCGGCTCTCCGAGTGGCTGGAGCGATTCCTGTACCGCCACGCTGACCGGGTGATGGTCAACAGCCCAGGGTTCATTGCGCATGTAACAGGTCGCGGAGCACGCCGCGTGGAACTTGTCCCGAACGGCGCCGATCCAGAGATGTTCAACCCGGCTGACGATGGCGCGGCCTTCCGGACCTCGCACCGGCTGACCGATAAATTCGTCGTACTCTACGCTGGAGCGCACGGGCTGTCCAACGACCTGGGCGTAGTGCTCGAAGCTGCGAAGATCCTGCAAGGGGTGACTGCTACTTCGGAAGTGACCGTCGCCTTTTTGGGCGATGGGAAGGAAAAGCCAAACTTGCAAGCCCAAGCGGAGCGGATGGGGTTGACAAATGTGCTCTTCTTGCCGCCCGTCCCAAAAAACGAAATGGTCACTGCGCTGGCTGGAGCAAATGCCTGCCTCGCCATTCTCAAACCCATCGAGGAATACAAGACCACCTACCCGAACAAGGTATTCGACTACATGGCCGCGGGGCGGCCGGTCGTGCTGGCGATTGATGGCGTCATCCGCGAGGTGGTCGAGACGGCGGGATGCGGAGTTTTCGCCCAGCCCGGCGACCCGGCCGCGCTGGCGAACGCCATCCGGGCACTGGCCAGCGACCCGGCGCACAGCCGCGAGATAGGCTTGAGGGGACGGCGCTACGTGGAGGCGCACTTCAACCGTTCGATGCTGGCCGAGAAGCTGGCGCATATTCTGGAAGAGATGACTGCGTGAACTTTGAATAGCAGCCAAAGGTGACAGTCACCTGCGAAGTGACTGCCACATGGTACGAACGAGGAGGTAGCCATGCGATCCTGCTTCAAAATTGTGTTGATGTTATTCATGGCCTTCGCGCTGGCGGGCTGCAACCTGCCCACGCCCTCGCCAACCGTTGCACCGGTTGCGGTGATAGAGTCTCCAACTCCGACATTGCCTCCAGAGATGCCTGCCACGGAGCAGGCGTTGCCTGCTCCGACGGCCTCTGTACCGGCGGGCTGGCAGACGTACACAGATCAGGCGTACGGCTTCACCTTTCGCTACCCCGCGGAAGGGCAAATTGTCAGCCAGCAAGATCATTCAGCGCACATCTCGCTGCCTGTCGCTCAGGGCACTAACCTTGTCGAGAAGTTCATTGACGTGGAGGTGACGGAGAATGCCAATCCGTGTGTGAGCCAGAATCCTGGTGTCAGTCAGTCTCAACAGGTGACGGTCAATGGCATTTCGTTATTGGAGGAGAGCGGCGCAGATGCAGGGGCTGGACAGCTTTACGAATGGCTGGCTTATTCGACCTCGCAAGACAACGTTTGCGTCAGCCTCACTTTCGTGCTCCATTCCACCAACCCGGGCAACTACGCCACCCCGCCGCCGCTGTTCGACAAGCCAGCCGAATCGGACATATTCCCCCCCATCCTGGCGACGTTTGCCTGGCTGAATCCGTAGTCCGCTCAGGCGGCAGTCTTATCTAATCAGGATTGGGCTCAGGAGATTGTACCTAATGGAAGGGTCGGGCTATTACACCCTCATTCAATTGACGCCGGATAGTCTCCTCTTCACCCGAACCCGGCGGCAGCGGCGCGACGCGGCAATCGCATTGTCCCTGTTTGGATTGGTCGCGCTAGGTGTGGCGACCTATTCCCTCGTTAGGCCAGCCAGGGACATCGTTGGCTTCGCTTTCTTCTTGCTGATCGGAACAGGCCTGCTCGTCGCGGCCCTGCTGTCCCAAACATACTGGACGGAGATCGAGTTCAACGCACGGGAGCAGCGCGTCGTCAAACAGCAGCACGTATTTGGACAAGTGCAGGCCGTTGACACGCTCCCCTACAGTCAGTTCAAGAACATTCGCGTGGTCAAATCCCTCGGTGAGTACGATGTGGCACACCTCAAGCTAATCCTCCAATCCGGTCACGTGTGGGCCACCTTGCCGGGTTATTTTATCGAGAACCAGGCCCAGGCCGTACGACGCAGGATACAAGAGCACATGCAGCACAGTCCACGCCCAGGAGAGCTCCGATGAATTACAACTTTGACCAAGTAGTCGAACGGCGCGGCAGCAATGCCATCAAATGGGAGTTCTACCCCTCTGACGTTCTGCCGCTGTGGGTGGCGGACATGGATTTTCCCGCGCCGGAGCCAATCCTTACGGCTTTGCACGCCAGAGTGGCACACGGAATCTTCGGCTACGAAATCCCGCCCAAAAAGCTGCTGGAACTTGTCGCTCAACGCATGGAGAGGCTCTACGGCTGGCAGGTGACGCCGAAGATGGTGATCGCGATACCAGGCATCGTGACCGGTTTCAACGTGGCGGCTGGAGTAGTTTGCACCCCCGGCGAGGGCATCCTGATGCAGCCGCCGGTTTACTTCCCGTTCCTCGAAGTCCACGAAAACCTGGGGCTGGTGCGTCAACTCGCGCCGCTTGTGCAGGTGGACGACGAACACACGCTGCATTACAAGGTTGATTTCGACGCCTTCGAAGCCGCGCTGAACTCCGGTGAGGCGCTAACGCGCCTGTTCCTGCTCTGCCAGCCGCACAACCCGACCGGGCAGGTTTACAGCCGTGAGCAATTAACTCGCATGGCGGAAATCTGCCTGCGGAATGATGTCGTTATCTGCTCGGATGAGATCCACAGCGAGCTGCTGTTGGGACGTCCTTCGACTTCGCCTGCTCCTTCACTGCGTTCAGGACAAGGCTCCGCTCAGGACATGGCGCAGCACATTCCTATCGCCGCGCTCGGAGCGGAGGTCGCTGCGCGGACGATCACCTTGGTCGCGCCCAGCAAGACCTTCAACGTACCTGGCCTGTTTTGCGGATTTGCCATTATCCCGAATGACGAATTGCGCCAGCGATTCAAGAAAGAGGTCGAGCGCCTGACGCTGCACATCAGCAGCTTGGGATTGGCCGTTGCACAGGCCGCCTTTTCCGGCGAGTGTGACGACTGGCTGGCTGAGCTGTGCCACTATCTGACCGCCAACCGCGATTTCCTGGTGGCGTTCGTAAAAGACAACTTGCCAGGCATTCGTACCACTGTCCCCGATGCGACCTACTTGGCCTGGCTGGATTGCAAGGAGCTGGTGAAAAGCGGAAAGATCAACGGCTCGCCATATAAGTTCTTCCTGCACAAGGCGAAAGTGGCCTTGAACGACGGCGCGACTTTCGGCCATGGAGGTGAGGGCTTCGTGCGGCTAAACTTCGGCTGTCCGCGCGCCACGTTACAAGAGGCGCTGGAGCGGATGAAGGCAGCGTTGGAGGCTGGATAGATTCCCTTATCCCATTCTTCCAGTCAGGTACGCCTCGGTCAGCTCTTCCTTTGGCCGGGTGAACATCCGGTCAGTGGGGGAGAACTCCACCAGCTCACCCAACCAGAACAGGCCGGTAAATTCCGAGACGCGGGCAGCCTGCTGCATGTTGTGCGTCACGATGACGATGGTGTATTTCTGCTTGAGCTCGCTGATCAGCTCCTCTATTCGCAACGTAGCGATGGGATCGAGGGCTGACGTGGATTCATCGAAAAGGATCACCTCCGGCCGGACAGCCAGCACGCGAGCGATGCACATCCGTTGCTGCTGGCCGAGCGAGAAACCCAGGGCGCTCTGTTTCAGTTGATCCTTGACCTCGTCCCAAAGCGCGGCTTGGCGCAGGCTGCGTTCGACGGTCTCATCCAATTCGGCGTTATTCCTGACCAGGCCGAGCACGCGCGGACCGAAGGCGACATTATCGTACACCGACTGCGGGAAAGGATTCGGCTTCTGGAAGACCATGCCGACGCGCTGGCGCAGCGCGACCACGTCCATGCCCTCGGCATTGATATCCTGTCCCTCGAGCAGGATCTGTCCCTCGACACGCGCGCCTGGGATGGCGTCGTTCATCCGGTTCAGACAGCGCAGGAAGGTGGACTTGCCGCAACCCGAAGGGCCAATCAGCGCCGTGACGCGGCGCGGCAGCACCTCCATGTTGATCTGGCTTAAAGCCAATTTCGCGCCGTAATAGAAGTTCAAGTCCCGGACGATGAAAATGGGGGCCTCGGAGTCCACGCGCCCAATTTTACACGATATTCCCCTGCCGTTGCGGAAAGCCCTTCGACAGCTCTTGGCGACGAAATCAGCTATAATTCGAGCAATGAAGTATTTTCTCGTTTTTATCGCCTTTCTAGCTTTTTCCCTTACCTCCTGTGGACCAGCAGCCTCGCTGTCCACTTCCCCAACCCAAGCCTCGGCCTACATCGAAAATAAAGGCTCGGATACCATCGTCAACCTGGCACTGGCCTGGGCGGAACGCTATCAAGGTGAGCACCCGGACGTTCGTATTTCGGTGACAGGCGGCGGGTCCGGGACAGGAATCGCCGCATTGCTCAACGGGACGGTGGACATCGCCAACGCCTCGCGACAGATCAAGCCCGAAGAATTACAGGAGGCACAGTCCAAGGGGATCAACCCGGTCGAGCATGTCATCGCTCGCGATGCCATCGCTGTGATCGTCAATCCTGAAAATCCGGTCGAAGAATTGACCTTGCAGCAACTCTCCGACATCTACAGCGGGAAAATCAACAACTGGCGCGGTGTCGGCGGCGAGGACCGCCCCATCGTGCGCCTGTCGCGCGAGACCAATTCCGGTACACACGTCTACTTCCTGGAGACGGTGTTGCGCCTGGGCGAAAAGGATAACAAGACGCTCTTCTCGACCGACACCCTGCTCCTGCCCTCCTCGGAGGGTATCATCAACGAGGTGCGTCAGAACCCGAACGCTATCGGCTACGATGGACTGGGGTATGTGCCAAAAGACTTGAAGATGATCGCCATCGCCCGCCAGCCAGGCGATTCCTATGTTTTGCCGTCCATCGCGACGGTCAATGACAACTCTTATCCCATTGCCCGCGACCTGTACATGTACACGGCTGGCGAGCCGAACGGCGCGGTGGCGGCTTACCTGGACTGGATCATGCACTCGGACGAAGCTCAGGCGATTGTGGCGGAACTAGGCTTTGTGCCGATTGCCCTCACTCCCACCCCCTCTCCCTAAGAGGGAGAGGGGCAAGGAGCAGCATGGATAAATCCCTATCCTGGCGCGAATACATTATCACCGGGGTCATCAAAGCTTCGGGCTATTCGGCCATTGTTTTTGTTGCCCTCATTTTCTACTTCTTGCTGCATGAAGGCTTGCCGGCGCTCAGCGAAGTCCCGCTCGCCGACCTGCTCGGTCAACGCTGGTACCCTATCGAGAACTACTTCAGCATCCTGCCGCTCATCACCGGCACACTCGTCGTTACCCTCGGCGCGATGCTGGTCGCCATTCCCTTCGGCATTGGGACGGCGGTCTTTATTGCCGAGATCGCCCCGCGCTGGACGCGCGATATTCTCAAGCCTCTTGTGGAATTGCTGGGCGGACTGCCCTCGGTCGTGCTTGGTTTCATGGGGATTCTCGTCCTTGCCCCATTCCTACGGGTCTTCCTGGACCTGCCAACTGGTCTGACCGCCCTGGCCGGGTCGTTGCTCCTGGGCGGAATCGCTGTCCCGACTGTCGTCTCGATTGCCGAAGACGCGCTGGACGCCGTCCCGCAGAGTTACCGCGAGGGTGCCTGGGCTATCGGCGCGACGCGCTGGCAAACCATCTGGCGGGTGACCCTGCCCGCTGCCCGCTCCGGCGTGTTGACGGCGGTCATGCTCGGCCTCGGCCGCGCCATCGGCGAGACGATGGCCGTGATGATGGTCACGGGCAACGCGCCGGTGCTGGCGGTGAAACTAACCTCACTCTTCTCGCCTGTCCGCACAATGACAGCGACGATTGCGGCTGAGATGGGTGAGGTGGCAAGTGGCAGCGTGCATTATCACGTGCTGTTTTTTATTGGGCTGGTGCTGTTCCTGATCTCGCTGGCTGTCAACGTAGTGGCTTCCGCGGTCGTCTTCCGTCAGAAGAAACGGGCGGAACGAGTGCTGTCGTGATGTGCCCTCGTCCCCTTCCCCTTTCCCCAAATTGGGAGAGAGGTACAGGGGTGAGAGGAAAGAGAATGAAAAAATGAGAGCCACCGAAATTCTCATGGAAGAGCACCGCGGCGTGCGCGAGAAATATCTTTCGTTGGCAGAGAGACTGGAGAAGAAAGTTGATGTTTAACCGTCTGTTCACCCAGCGCCTCGGCTTTTCCCTGCTGACGCTGGTCGCTCTTTTCACTGTCATTCCCATCCTGGCAGTCATCGCCTACATCGTCGCCCAGGGCGCGCCAGCTATTTCGTGGGAGTTCCTCACCGGTTTCCCGCGTGAAGGAATGCGCGCCGGAGGCATTTTACCTGCTATCGTCGGCACATTTTATTTGACGCTCGGCACGGCGATTTTCTCTGTCCCGCTGGGTGTGGCGGCGGCGATTTACCTGGCCGAGTACGCCCGCGAGAATTGGCTGACGCGGCTGATCCGCATCGCTATCATCAACCTGGCAGGTATCCCATCGGTGGTCTACGGCTTGTTCGGGCTGGGACTGTTCGTCTTCTTCCTGAGATTTGGCACCAGCCTCCTCTCCGCCTCGCTGACACTTTCGATCATGACTCTGCCAGTCATCATCAGCGCGGCGGAAGAAGCCCTGCGCGCCGTGCCGCAGGCCTTCCGTACGGTCAGCATCTCGCTGGGCGGCACGCGCTGGCAGACTATCCGTCGCATCGTGCTGCCGCAGGCCCTGCCCGGCATCATTACCGGCATCATCCTCGGCCTGGAGCGCGCTGCCGGCGAGACCGCGCCCATCCTTTTCACGGGCGCGGCCTTCTTTCTGCCGCGCTTGCCCCATTCGCCTTTCGATGCCACGATGGCTTTGCCCTACCACCTGTTCGTTATTTCCACGCAGGTGCCGGAGATGCCGATCCAGATCCAGTACGGCACAGCACTGGTGCTGATCGCTTTTGTGCTGGGAATGAACGTGATCGCGACGGTCATCCGCTCGCGGGCGAGAGCCAAGAGGCAATGGTAGCCTGATCACGTTTCACACTTTACATGTGTAATTCGTGAAACGTGATACGTAAAACGTAAACGTAAGGAGTGTTCCTATGAGCGTTTTGAATCGAATTGCCTATTTCCAAAATCGGCGCGACGAAGTCCCCAACCAGGAACTCGCCAGAGAGCTGGCAGAGTCGCGGAATAGCGCAGGAGTCCACGAGATTGCCGAGAATCTCTGGAACAAAGACCGCAACGTTGCCAACGACTGTATCAAGGTTCTGTATGAGATTGGATACCTCGCCCCGGAATTGATCGCAGAATATGTGGGCGATTTCCTGAAGCTCATGACGAGCCGCAACAACCGCATGGTCTGGGGCGCGATGTTGGCCTTGGCCACGATTGCGGCGCTGAAAGCCGACGAGATCTATCCGCATGTTGAAGAGATTGAGAAGGTGATGGAAAGTGGCTCTGTCATCACCGTGGATAACGGCGTCAAAATCCTGGCAATCGTGGCTTCGAAAAGCGAGACCTATCGCGCCCGGGTATTCCCCTACCTTCTCGACCATCTTGTCACCTGTCGGCCCAAGGATGTGCCTCAGCACTCCGAGAAAGCTCTCGTAGCAGTGGCTGCGAGCAACAAGGCTGAGTTCATCGCCGTATTGCAGAAAAGAATGGTTGATCTGCAGGGCACTCAGGTGTCGAGGGTGAAGAAGGTCATTCGAGAAGCGGAGAAGCACTAAACAAATAACGCAGACGCTGGAAATGAGTGATCCAGTGTCACGTTATCCAGTGCCAGGTTGCCCAGTGTCAGGTGAAAGGAGTGAGAGATGCCACTGATAAAAAGGTTCGAGGATATCCTGGCTTGGCAGGAAGCGCGCAAATTGGTGCGAGAAATTTATGGAATAACTCGCGAGGGTGCATTCGCTAAAGATTTCGGACTGCGCGACCAGATTCAACGGGCAGCGGTCTCCGTGATGGCCAACATCGCCGAAGGCTTTGATTGCGAATCGCATGTAGAATTTGCCCGGTTTCTTGGCATTGCACGACGCTCGGCGATAGAAGTGCAATCCCTGCTTTATGCCGCACTCGATATTGGCTACATCACTGAAGAAATCTTCCAAAGGGAATATGCACAAGCTGGCAAGACAAAAGCACTGATCGGCGGTCTCAAAAAATCTTTGAAGCCACGTTCTTGACACTTGGCACGGGAACACTTGATACTGGAATACATGACGCTGAAACACTCTAATGACTACAAATAAGATAGTCGTCCAAAACTTATCTTTGCAGTACGCCGACGGCACGGAATCGCTGCGTGACATCAACATGGGCATCCGCGCCAACGCCATCACCGTGCTATTCGGCCCGGCGGGCGGCGGCAAGTCCACGCTGCTGCGCTGCCTGAATCGGCTGAATGACCTGACCGAGGTCAAGGCTGCTTCCGGTCGCATCCTGCTCGACGGGGATGACATCCTCGACCCGAAAACGGATGTCATCGCCCTGCGCCGCCGCGTCGGGATGGTATTTGCCCGCCCGGTCGTCTTGCCGTTGACCCTGCGCGGCAATCTGACCTATGGCCTGGAGCTGGCTGGCGAGAAGCGCAAATCCCGCCTGGATGAGGCCGTAGAGCGTAGCTTGCGTCAGGCCGCGCTGTGGGATGAGGTCAAGGATCGTCTCGACGATCCGGCCATTGCTCTCTCCGGCGGTCAGCAGCAGAGGTTATGCCTGGCGCGCGTCCTCGCCCTCCAACCGGAAGTCATCTTGCTGGACGAGCCTACCTCTGGCCTCGACCCGCTCTCGACTGGCAAGGTGGAGGCCTCGCTGCAAGAACTCAAAAAGGATTACACGATTGTGTTGGTGCCGCATTCCATCCAACAGGCTGGTCGCACCGCCGATTACGCTGCTTTCTTCTTGCAAGGTGAATTGGTGGAATACGCCGAAGGAAAAGAGATATTTACTCACCCGAAGGATAAGCGCACGGAAGACTACGTTGAAGGACGGTTCGGGTAAAACGTATTTCCATGTTATGTGCCTCCGTGTCATGTTCCTCGGAGCTATGTGATACAGGAGCACCTGACGCTGGAACAGGGGAAAATGGGGGGTGTGCGGGCGGCGAAGCCGCCCGCACACCCCCCTATCCCTCCATTTTTTGAGATGATACGAACGCGTGAAATCGGAATACAGTATGCCTGAGAAAATTCTTATCGTTGAAGACGAACCTTCCTTACAGGAAACCCTGATCTACAATCTCGAAAAACAAGGTTATCGCGTTGAGGCGGCCAGCGAAGGGCGCGCCGCCCTGGAGGTTGCGCGCCGATTTCTGCCTGATCTAATACTCCTCGACATCATGCTCCCCGAATTGGACGGCTTCGAGGTCTGCAAAATCCTGCGCAAGGAAATGAGCGTCCCCATTTTGATGCTGACTGCCCGCGATGACGAGATTGACCGCGTCGTCGGGCTGGAGGTCGGGGCCGATGACTACCTGACCAAGCCCTTCTCGATGCGCGAACTGCTAGCGCGGGTGAAAGCCCAACTGCGCCGCACGCAGGTCATCCGTGAGGAACTGGGGAAAATCAAAACGGTCGAGACCGAAAAGCCTCACGAAATAATGGCCTTCGGAAATCTAACCATTGACCTGACCCGCCGCGAGGTGACGCTGGATGGGCAGGTCATCCCGCTCAAGCCACAGGAGTACGAACTGCTGGCCTTCTTTGCCGAGCACAAGGGACAGATGCTCTCGCGAGAATTGATCCTCGAGCGTGTCTGGGGCTGGGATTACATCGGCGACAGCCGCACGGTGGATGTCCATGTGCGCTGGCTGCGGCAGAAGATCGAGGCCGACCCTGCTAACCCGATCCGCATCGTCACCGTGCGCGGTGGAGGCTACCGCTTCGAAGGATGAACTACTTCTTACTGGCTGCCTTTCTCGCTGCTTTGCTTGCACTTGGCTGGTTTGCCTGGCGCTATCTTGATCTGCGTCGCCGCATAACACACCTGACACAAGTTATCCGGCATATCGCTGATGGGGAGAATGCCATTCAAGCCCTGCCAGCCGATGAAAAGCGCATCGAAGATCTGTCCAATGCCATCCGCAGACTCGCCCTGGCGCAGCAGGCCCAGATGTCCGCTCTGGATGCCGAGCGCGCCAAACTGGCTGCCGTCCTCGACCGGATGACCGACGGCGTGCTCATCGCGGATGCCGAGGGACACGTCACTTTCCTGAACCCTGCCGCCGGAAAACTATTCGAGACACCCAATGCCATCGGGCGGACGGTGGCTGAGGTGATGCGCCAGCACCAACTCGTGGAAGCCTGGCGCCGCAGCCGGGAAACCGGCGAGGCGCAGGAGGAATCGGTCGAGTTGCCCGCCCGCCACCAGTTCCTGCAACTGGTTGTCCTGCCCGACAAACAGACCGGCAGTTCGCTTTTGCTGGTACAAAACCTGACCCGCGTACGGCGGCTGGAAACGGTGCGGCGGGACTTCATCTCGAACGTCTCTCACGAACTGCGTACACCGCTGGCTTCATTGAGGGCGCTCACCGAAACCCTGCGCGACGGTGCACTCTCGGACCCGAAAGCCGCGCCGCGTTTCCTGGGCCGCATTGAGACCGAGGTGGACGCGCTGACCCAGATGGCGCAGGAACTGCTGGAACTGACGCGCATCGAATCTGGGCAGGCGCCGCTGGAGCTGAAATCTGCCGCGCCAGGGAAACTGCTCGCCTCGGCCGCGGAGCGGATGCGGGCGCAGGCCGAACGCGCCGGGCTGACATTGATCGTCGAGGAAACGGCGAGCCTGCCAACGGTCCGGGCAGACGCGACGCGGCTGGAACAGGTGTTGGTGAATCTCGTCCATAACGCGGTCAAGTTCACGGGTCCGGGCGGTTCCGTCATATTGTCCGCAGAAGCCGAGGGGGAGTTTGTCCGGTTCGCTGTCCGGGATACCGGCATCGGCATCTCAGGGGATGATCTGCCGCGCATCTTCGAGCGGTTCTACCGCGTTGACCGTTCCCGTTCCGGTGGCGGTACTGGGTTGGGACTTTCGATTGCGCGTCACATCGTGGAGGCGCACGGGGGCAAGATTTGGGCGGAAAGCGTGGAGGGGCGGGGCAGCACGTTTTATTTCACTGTCCCTACAGTCCGCTAAGCCTTTCAAAATTATTTACCAAACGTTAATCAGTTCTTAGGTCGTTATTAAACTTGAGGAAGTAAGATAAGGGTGGAAAGAATGGAGAAAACCATGGAGACAATTTTTCTGACCATTACAACAATTGCCATGCTGGTTATCTTCGGCGTGGATACGGCCCAGAAGCGCCGCACTCATCTTGCAGAACACGGAAAGCAGAATGGGCAGGCACATTCTCGTCACCAACGATGATGGCGTGATGGCGCCCGGTTTGCTGGCTCTCGTTGTCGAGAGCGGAGAGAAAAGGAGCAAGTGGATATATGCCATACAAGAAAATAGCCATGGAACACGATAAGAAGATTGCCCTGGTCGCTCATGATAACAAGAAGCGCGACCTTGTTGAATGGGCCAAGTTCAACCGCGATCTCCTGACCCATCACCGCGTGTATGCGACGGGCACTACCGGGGCCATCCTGGAAAAGGAGTTGGGTTTCTCGATCAATAGACTCCAGAGTGGCCCCCTAGGTGGAGATCAGCAAATCGGTGCCATGATCGTCGAGGGTGGGATTGATTTTCTGATCTTTTTCTGGGATCCGCTCGAACCCTTGCCGCATGATCCTGACGTCAAGGCGCTCCTGCGAATGGCGGTGGTATGGAATATACCCATGGCCTGTAATCGTGCTTCAGCCGATTTCATGATTTCATCGCCTCTGATGGATGGGGAATATGATCGTCTGGTACCCGACTACGAGGAGTATCGAACACGGAAGATAGATGGGGGTTAACATTGCGGTTTAACGCAAGTGTCGGTTATTCAGGTGAGACACTGCCCGCCCACGGAACCGGCGGGCAGTTTGCTTTTTCTGAGAGCACAAAGTTTAACAAGACGTTAACCTGTTCTTCTCTTGCCATTAAAACCCGCCTGATAAGATGACAGTGTATAAAGACAAAAAAAAGGAGAAGAAAAGAAATGTCCAAGTTCGTTCGTACGTTTGTATTCGTTGCATTGGTCTTCAGCCTGGCGCTGGCCGCGTGCGCTCCTGCCGCGACCGAGGCTCCGGTGCAGACCCAGGCTCCCGCCGTGACGGAAGCTCCTGTTCAGCCAGCCAATACGCCTGAGTCGACCCCGCTTCCCGCTGGCTCCATCCAGATCAATGGCGCGGGCGCGACATTCCCTCTGCCCGTCTACACCGAGTGGACGTATGCCTACCAGTACGTTGACCCGTCCGTTGCCATCAACTACCAGGGCATCGGCTCCGGCGGCGGCAAGAAGGCCATCATTGACGGCACGGTTGATTTCGCCGGTTCCGACTCGCTCGTTACCGAGGATGAATACACCGCTGGCAAGGACCTGCAGATGTACCCGACGGTCGCCGGCGCGGTCGTCATGATTTACAACATCCCCGAATTAAACCCCAGCGCGGCCCCGGCCCTCATCCTGGACCGTCCCACCCTGGTCGGCATTTACCAGGCTAAGATTACCAAGTGGAACGATCCCGCGATTCTCACTCTGAACCCCGGCCTCGCTGCCAAGCTGCCCGATCAAACCATCACCGC
>Ga0163210_1000868_pt1 | contig 12840 bp, 11 predicted proteins | sample Kivu_220m_FD_113536 | JGI IMG/M metagenome (GOLD analysis project Ga0163210, IMG submission 113536) | Freshwater microbial communities from Lake Kivu, Western Province, Rwanda to study Microbial Dark Matter (Phase II) - Kivu_220m | ecosystem: Environmental > Aquatic > Freshwater > Lake ...
CTCCAGGACCGTGTTCACCGGGCTGCTCGACCCGACCGGCCGCACCGACAGGATCGTCCGCCTCACGCTGGGCTCGGGGGAGCCCCCGGAGGAGGTCTTCTTCGAAGCCGACTCGACCTTCTGGCCGTGGGTCGCCGAATCCCGATCCCGCGAGTACGTGATCATCGGCACGGAAAGCACCGAGACCTCCGAGTACCTCCTCATCCCCTCCACGGACCCCTTCCGGGCGCCGGAGCCCGTGCGGTCGAGACGCGAGGGGATCCTCTACAGACCCGAGTTCGCCGGCGACTCGCTCTACGTGCTGACGAACGAAGGCGCCCCGAACTTCCGTCTGATGAGAACGGACGGCTCCGCCGACGGCGAGTGGACGGAGGTCCTCCCGGGGAGCGGGGACCTGCTGCTGGAAGGCATCGAGGGTTTCCGTGACCGACTCGTGCTGCTGGTCCGGACCGGAGGAAGGCCGGGCGTCCTGATCCGCGACCTGCCCGGCGGCGCGTGGAGGAGCGCCGACCTCCCCGACGAGCCCAGGACGGTGTACGCCGTCGACAACCGCGAGTTCGACTCCGGCGAGCTCCGGCTGGAGTACTCCTCCCTGACCGTGCCGTGGTCGACCCTCTCCTGCGACATGGCCACCGGAGAGGTGACCTTCCTGAAGACCGATTCCGTCATCGGGTACGATCCCGGGCTCTACAGGGCGGTCAGCCTCGAGGCGCCCGCCCCGGACGGCCGGCGGGTCCCGATCTCGCTGGTCTACCGCGAGGACGCCTTCGCCGAAGGGACCAACCCGCTGCTGCTCTACGGCTACGGGGCGTACGGCTACAGCACCGACCCCTTCTTCCAGTCCTCCGTGCTCAGCCTCCTCGACAGGGGATTCGTGTTCGCCGTCGCGCACGTGCGGGGCGGCCAGGAACTGGGCAGGGAGTGGTACGAGGAGGGCAGGCTCCTTCAGAAGCGGAACACGTTCACCGACTTCATCGCGTGCGCCGAATACCTCGCGGCGGACGGCTGGTGCGACCCGGGACGGATGTTCGCGGAGGGCGAGTCGGCCGGAGGGCTCCTGGCGGGCGCCGTCGCCATGATGCGGCCCGACCTGTGGCGCGGGGTGGTGGCCGGGGTCCCGTTCGTGGACGTTGTGACCACGATGTCCGACGAGACCATCCCGCTGACGACGAACGAGTACAGCGAGTGGGGCGACCCCTCGGATCCCGCCTTCTACGGCTACATGCTCTCCTACTCCCCGGTCGACAACGTCCGCGAGGCGGACTACCCGGCCATGTTCGTGACCGCCGGGCTGCACGACTCCCAGGTCGGCTTCTGGGAACCCGCCAAGTGGGTCGCGAAGATGCGCTTCGCGGGCACCGGGGACCAGCCGATCCTCTTCCTCACCGACATGGAGGCGGGGCATGGCGGTGCCTCCGGCAGGTACTCCTGGCTCGAGAGGATCGCGTCGGAGTACGCCTTCCTGCTGGAATGCTCCGCGGAGCCCAGGTGACGTCGGACGCCTCCGCCGCGGTTCCGCCGTGAGGACTCGACCGCCGGCCCTCCGGAGGCGACCGCGTTGAGGCGGCTGGCGGTCAATCCCGTTCCCTGCACCGGGTGCCTCTCGTGCGAGGCCGCCTGCGCCCTGGCGAGGTCCGGCGCGCAGGACCGACGCGAGTCGGCCCTCCGCGTGGCGCTGGACCCGTTCGGTGGAGCGCACTCCCACATCTTCTGCCGTCATTGCGACGACGCGCCGTGCGCCTCGGTCTGTCCCACCGGGGCGCTGGCGAGGGATGCGGCCACCGGCGCCCTGGTGATCGGGGAGGAGAGCTGCCTCCGGTGCGGTCTCTGCGCGGACGCATGTCCGTTCGGGGCCATCGCTCTTCGCGGGGAGCGGATCCCCTCGAAGTGCGACCTCTGCGGGGGGCAGCCCCGCTGCGTCGCCGCCTGCGCCTTCGGCGTCCTGCGTTACCTCGGGGACGGGGATCCCTCGGCCGGTTTCGTCGGGATGCCTTCCGGCGAGCAGGATCCGGGACTGGGCAGGGGACCCGCGGGGACCGGCGGAAGTGACTGACCTCCCCGGAGGCTACGCGGGCAGGCTGCTCAGGGTGGACCTCGGCCTCCGTCGCGTGGCCGTCCAGGACACCTCCGACTACCTCCCCGACTGGTACGGCGGCAGGGCGATGGCGGCACGGATCGCCTGGGACGAGATCCCCCCCGGCACCGGAGCGTTCGATCCGGAGGCCCCTCTCATGATCCTGACGGGGCCGCTCACCGGGACCGCCGCGCCCTTCTCGGGCCGGACGACCGTCTGCGGGCTCTCCGCCCAGGGGCATCCCGCCGAGTGGTACTCCAGGTCGTCGTTCGGCGGGCACTGGGGATCCGGGCTCAAGCACGCCGGGTTCGACGGACTGATCGTCACCGGGCACGCCGACCGTCCGGTGTTCCTGCTGGTCGAGGACGGCCGCTGCACGATCGAGGAGGCCGGCGACCTGTGGGGGCTGGGCATCTACGCGGCCCAGCGCGTCCTCATGGACCGGTTCGGCGGGGGTCTGCGCGTGCTGGCGATCGGACCGGCCGGCGAGAGCCTCTCGCGGATCGCCGTCGCCGCCACCGAGACCGAGAGCGCCTCGGGACAGGGAGGCTACGGCGCGGTCATGGGATCGAAGAACCTGAAGGCCGTCGCGGTCAGGGGCTCCCTGCCGATCCCGGTCGCCCGTCCGCGGAGGTTCCAGGAGGTCTGCGATCTCGTGAGGCGGGAGGCGCACGCCTCGCACGGCTGGCCCCACGAGCCGCGCCTGGACCCGGAGAAGGTCCGGCGGTTCGGGCAGAAGTTCCAGGCCTGCACCGAGGGGTGCTCCGTGAGGTGCTACGACGCGAGGTTCTACACGACCGTCCCCGCCGTGCTCCATCCGGGGAAGGTCCTCGCCGGGCAGATGGACTGCATCGCCGGTCTCTTCCCCGGGATGAGGGAGAGCTTCTACGACTGGGACCTCGGATTCGAGGCGGGCTTCGAAGTGGCGCAGATCGCGAGCGACGAGGGGCTCAACCACTGGGAGCTGATCATCGGCATGGTTCCCTGGCTCCGGCTGCTCCACGCGGACGGGCGCCTGCCCTCCCTGGACGGCATGGCGTTCGACCTCGACGATCCCGTCTTCTGGAGCCATCTGCTCACCGGCATCTCGCGCCGGGAGGGGGAGTTCCGTTCAGCGCTCGCCGGAGGGACCGTGCGGGCGGCCGGGGAGCTGGGGATCGGTCGCGGGGAGCTCTCGCAGTTCTTCCCCGCCTGGGGGTACGCCGGGCATTGGGACGGGCACGGGGACAGGATCAACTACGTCTTCTTCCCCTACTGGGTGGTCAGCGCCCTCCAGTGGGCCGTCGACACGAGGGATCCCATCTCCAGCGCGCACGGATACACGCAGAACATCATGGGGTGGAGCAGGATCTGCTCCCCGGTGCACGGCCTCGAGTGGGAGAGGATCATGGAGGTCTCGGCGAGGGTCTACGGGAGCACGGATCCGGCGGATCCCCGGAGCGGCTACAGGGGGAAGGCCCTCCCCGCCTGGTGGCACGGCAACCGCTCCGTGATGAAGGATTCTCTCCCCGTCGGCGATCAGGTCTTCCCGAGGATCTACTCGCGGAAGACACCGGACAACTTCGCGCGGGCCGGGGACATGGAGGGTCCCTCCTTCGAGAGGCACCTGTTCGACGCCCTCACCGGCCTCGACTGGACCGATGGCGAGTTCGAGAAGGCCTCCTGCAGGGTCATCGAGCTCGAGAGGGCACTCCTCGTCCGGAACTTCCGCCGGTCCCGCGCCGACGACGAGGGTCTGGTTCCCTACTTCGAGACCCCGGAGCAGCAGGTGAACCCCTTCGTCGGGGAGCGGGTCGGCATGGACCGCGCGGAGTTCGGGAGGGTGCTCGACGAGTACTATGTCCTGAGGGGCTGGGACGTCGCGACCGGAAGACCCACCGGGTCCTCCATGGAAGCAGTCGGGCTGGGCGACGAGGCGCTGGCGATGGGGGAGGCCGGTCTGCTGCCCGCGGGAGGCCCCTCCGCATGAGCGCCCGGAGCCTCTTCGTCCCCGGCAGGCTCTGCCTCTTCGGCGAGCACTCCGACTGGGCGGGTCTTCGCAGGGCGGAGGATCCCGGCTTCGCGCCGGGCCGGTGCATCGTCGCCGGGACCGACCAGGGGCTCCGTTCGACCGCCGGACCCTCGCCCGACGGCCTTCTGGAGGTGCGCCAGATCGGGCCGGACGGGATCCGGGGACCGTGGAGGAGCTATCCGGCGGATGCGGGCGAGCTCGAACGGATGGCCGCCTCCGGGGCGTTCGACGCCTACGTCCTGGGCACCGCGTCGGTCGTCATGCGCCGCTCCGGAGCCCTCGGGCTCCGTCTGGACGTCCGTCGGAGGACCCTCCCGCTCGGGAGGGGGCTCTCCTCCTCCGCTTCGGTGTGCGTGACCGCCGCGAGAGCCTTCGACCGGGTCCACGGGCTCGGACTGACCCTCCGCGGGGAGATGGAGCTGGCCTACCTCGGGGAGAGGCTGACGGGATCGGAATGCGGGAGGATGGACCAGGCGTGCGCCCTCGGCGGCGGACCGGCCCTGCTCACGTTCGACGGTCCGCGGATGGACGTCGAGCCCCTCCGCGCAGATCGTGACGTCCACATCCTGGTGGTCGATCTCCGCGCGAGCAAGGACACGCGGAGGATCCTGTCCGATCTGAACGCCGCCTTCGCCGCCGGCGCTCCGGGTCTCCGGGAGGCCCTGGGGCCGGTCAACCTCGGGATCGTCGACGCCGCGCGGAAAGCGCTCGAGTCGGGGGACGCCGAAGGGCTCGGAAGGCTCATGACCGAGGCGCAGTCGGTCTTCGACCGGATGGTCGCCCCCTGCTCGCCGGGAGAGCTGTCCGCGCCGGTCCTCCATGCGGTGCTCGCCCACGCTGCCGCGACCGGGCTCGCCTGGGGGGGCAAGGGAGTGGGATCGCAGGGGGACGGCACCGCACAGCTCGTCTGCCGCGGCAGGGCGGAGAGGGCCGAGCTGGCCGTCCTGCTCCGGCGGGACCTCGGGGTCGGCTGCCTGGATCTGACCGTCCGGGGCGCGGGGATCAGAAGACGAGGTCGGCGTTCACCAGCAGGTTGATCCCGATGACCGTCCGGGCGTCGGACATCAGGCTCTGGCTCTGGCGGACCAGCCCCAGGAAGACCCTGCCCTCGACGAAGGCCGCCTCCGACAGGCGCCGGCCGAAGGAGACCATGCCGGCGGGTCCGGAGAGCGTGCCGTTCTCGTTGAAGGGGGTCCCCATCAGGAAGAGGCCGCCGCCGCCGCCGACCGACCAGTCGTCGGAGGGGTAGTAGGTGCCCATGATCGCCGTCACGGAGCTGGCCATGAAGGGGTCGTCCCCCCAGTAGCCCTGCGTGTTGAACCAGGCGGTCGTGTTGTCGACCGTGATGGTCGCGTCGATCGACCGGACGAGGACTCCCATGGAGAGGTTCGAGGCGACGGCGTTGAAGCCCTCCCACTCGCCGCCGTGGTAGGTCGACGGACTCTCGTAGGGGTTCTGCCAGGTCCCTCCCTGATGGATCTGCACACCGATGCCGGCCCCGAGCCGGAAGAAGGGCGCCACGTCCGGGAGGTTGCCCTGGACGGGCTGGATCTCCGGAAGCGGCTCGACCGGAGCTTCGCCCTCCTGGGCGAACGAGAGGGCCGAGAGGATCAGGACGGCGGCAAGGTGCTTCATGGGGTTCCTCGCTTCCTTGGCGTTGATCCGCGCACCGCGGACGATCTTCCGGGATGCCTACAATATCTCTCCGGACGACCTCGCGGCAAAGGCGGCCGTTTCGCCCGCCGCGGGGATGCGGTATCGTTCGGTCTCCGGGAAGGGGGAGGCATGGAGATCACGGCGGCATCGCGCCGGGTGGGGATCGTCCTGATGCTGGTCTGCGCCTGCGGCGGCGGAGGGGACCAGGCCCGCGGCGGCAGGCTGCCTGCGACCGACTCGGCGGCCTCCGCGACCGCCATGGCGACGGGCAGGAAGACCGCTTCCGGGAGGATCTCCTGGGAGGCGGACTCCTCCGCCGGTCCGATCCGCAACCTCGGAGAGACGCTGGACGCGGTGGGCTGGTCGGTGGGCCTCGTCTCGACGGTGCCCTTCTCCCACGCGACCCCGGCCTGCTTCGCCGCCCATTCCCCGAACCGCGACGACACCCACCGGATCGCCGACGACCTGGTCCGCTCCGGCGTCGCGGATCTGCTGATCGGTGCGGGGAATCCCCGCAGGGACAATCCGGACCGGCTCGAGGATGCGGGGTACGTCTCCCGGCAGACCTACGCGGACCTGGTCGCGGGGATCCCGGGCGTGGTCTTCGTGGAGAGGACGAGGGATGTCCGGGCCGACTCGCTGCTCGCCTCGGCGGTCGCCGGGCTGGATCCCGACGATGGATGGCGCGTGGTGGGGCTGTTCGGGGGCCCCGACGGATGCATGGAGCCCGCGGTGATCACCGGATCGGCGGATCCTCCGTGCGCCCGGGCAACGCTGGAGAACCCCTCCCTGGCCTCGGCGGCGGTGGCGGCCCTGGATTTCCTGGCGAGGGACGACGAGGGGTTCTTCCTCCTGCTGGAGCAGGGCGACATCGACTGGGCGAACCACGACAACGACTTCGCGTGGCTGATGGGTGCGATGTGGCAGCTCGAGGAGGCGGTGGCTGCCGTGGCCGCCTACGTGGACACCAGCGCCGCGCTCGACTGGGACGACACGATGGTGATCCTGACGGCCGACCATGGCTGCGGCTGCCTCCGGATCGGTCCGCCCCCCGGCATCCTGCGGGGGATCCTTCCCGCACAGGTGTCGGACTCGTCCGGCTGGACCTATCCGGACGGCGAGGTGGAGTTCATGACGGGGACCCACACGGGCGAGCTGGTGTCGTTCCGGGCGGCGCTCCCCGCGAGGGTCCGCCCCCTGGCGGACTCGCTGCTGGGGAGCCCTCCGGCGCCGGGACCCGGCATGCTCGACAACACGCACGTCTTCGTCCTGGTGACCGGTGCCGCGGCGATGGAGGACCCCGTCCGGCACGTCATCCTCCTGATCGGGGACGGGATGGGACCCTCGTGCGAGGCGGCCGCCGGGGCGTTCCTGCACGGTGCGGCCGACGGCATGCTGTGGGACGATCCCGGCCTGTTCCCCTTCTCCGCGTGGTGCACCACCTGGGACGTGGACGCCTACGACCAGAGGGCGGCCGCGGCCGGTGCCGCCCGCTTCGATCCGGAGCGCTTCGACCCCCGGATCGGATACGATCCCGCCCTGGGAGGCGCCGGTCCCTCCGACGCCTGCTCTCCCTATTTCCTCGATCCGCTGCCGCTCCCGGAGCGGGGCTCCGATCCCGGAACCGTCAGGGACTGATCCTCCCGGCCCGTTCCCTCCTCGTGGAACCTCGCGCGGATGCCGGGGTAGAACGGGCGCGGCCATGGACGGCCGGGGGTCTGGAACTCACGCGGAGGTTCGAGATGGGAGCGTTGCGTCTTGCCGGAGCGGTCGTTGCGGCGCTCGCGTTCTCCGCGGCATCGATGGCCCAGAACTCGACGTCGGCCGTCGTGCCGCAGCAGGTGGTCGTCGCGGATCCCGGGGCACTGAGCGACCTGTTCGTCGAGATCGCCGCCATGGTGGGTCCGAGCGTCGTGACGATCACCTCGAGGACGACCGTCACGGCGGTCGTCCCGGGTTTTCCGAGCCCCTTCCTCTGGGATCCGTGGGGCGACATGGGTCGGCTCTTCCCCGGGCCGATGGAGCGGGAGTACGTGACCGAGGGCGTCGGCAGCGGTGTGCTGGTCTCCTCCGACGGACTCATCCTCACCAACGAACACGTCGTGGGTGGCGCCGACGAGTTCCACATCGTGCTCTCCAACGGGGACGAGTATCCCGGCACCCTGGTCGGCTCCGATCCGAGGACCGATCTCGCCCTGATCCGGATCGACGCGGACGGGCTCCCGGCCATCGCGATCGGGGAGAGCGCCAGGCTCCGCGTCGGGCAGTGGGTGCTGGCGGTCGGCTCCCCCTTCGCGCTCAGCCAGACCGTCACCCAGGGCATCGTGAGCTACCTGGGCCGTACCGGCGTGGGGCTCGCGGACTACGAGGACTACATCCAGACCGACGCGGCGATCAACCCCGGGAACAGCGGCGGCGCACTGGTGAACCTGGACGGCGAGCTGATCGGGATCAACACCGCCCTCGCCTCCCGGAACGGCGGCTACCAGGGCGTCGGGTTCGCGATTCCCGTGGACATCGCCGTGGACGTCATGTCCGACCTCCTGGAGTACGGCTACGTCCGCCGCGGATGGATGGGCGTGGCCGTGCAGGAGCTGACCCACGGGCTCGCCTCCCATCTCGATCTGGACGGGGATCTCGACGGCGTCCTGGTGTCGCAGGTCCTGGACGACGGGCCGGCCTCCGGCTCCGGGCTGCGGCGGGGCGACGTGCTGGTCTCGATCGACGGCGCGACGTTCGAGGACGTGACCGGGTTCCGGAACCTCGTCGCGTCGATCGAGCCGGGGACTAGGGTCGAGGTGGCGTACTACCGCGACGGCCGACCCGGAAGCCTGCACGTCGTGCTCGGCGAGCAGGAGTCGGAGGTGGCCGTCTCCGCCCCGGCGCCGGTCGAGGAGCCCCTGGGCTGGTCGCTGGACGATCTGGACCCGGATCTGCGGAACCAGCTCGGAGTGCCGGGCGACCTCGACGGCGTCGTCGTGACCGGGATCTCCGGGGGTCGCGCCGGGGAGGCCGGCCTGGAGCGCGGAGACGTGATCCTGGAGGTCGACGGCGAGGACGTGTCCTCCGCCGCGGATGCGGAGAGCATCGTCTCCTCGTCGGACGAGGCGATGCTGCTGGTCTGGAGGAACGGCCACACGCTCTATCTGATCATGTGATTCCCCGCGGGTGGGCCCCCCCCTGCCCACCTGCACGAAGAGGCCGCCCGGCCGCCCGGCCGGGCGGCCTCCCACAACACACAAAACGAGGCCGGGCCTCATTCTGTGCAAAACGCACAGAACGAGGCCCGGCCTCGAATCGTCACATTTTGTCGGAGAGCTTCGCCCAAGTGTCCCGGAGCGCGATCGTCCGGTTGAGGACGAGGCGGCCCGGCGCCGAATCGGGATCCGCGCAGAAGTACCCCTTCCTCTCGAACTGGACCGTCGTGCCGGGCTCCAGCAGGGCGGCCGCCGGCTCGATCCGGCATCCGCGGAGCACCGTCAGCGAGTCCGGGTTCACCGTCGTCCGGAAGTCCTCCGCAGCGAGCGGGTTCTCCTCGGTGAACAGCCTGTCGTAGAGCCTCAGCTCGGCCTCCAAGGAATGGGGGGCCGAGACCCAGTGGATCGTGCCTCCGACCTTCCGGCCGTCGGGGGCGTCCCCGCCCCGGCTCGCCGGGTCGTACGTGCAGCGCAGCTCGGAGACGGCCCCCGTGGCGTCGTGCAGGACATCCGTGCAGGTGACCAGGTAGGCGTAGCGCAGGCGGACCTCCCGGCCGGGGGCCAGCCGCTTGAACTGCCTGTGCGGTTCCTCCTGGAAGTCGTCCGCGTCGATGTAGATCTCCCGGGAGAAGGGGACCGGGCGGGTCCCTGCGGACGGGTCCTCCGGGTTGACGGTGAATTCCATCTCCTCGACGAGGTCCTCCGGGTAGTTCTCGATGACCACCTTCAGGGGTTCCAGCACGCCCATGTATCTCGGGGCCCGGGCGTTCAGGTCCTCGCGGATGCAGTGCTCGAGCAGGGCCATGTCCACCGTGCTGTCCCGCTTGGCGACGCCGATCCGGCTCACGAAGTCCTTGACCGCCTCCGGCGTGACCCCCCTGCGGCGCAGCCCCGACAGGGTGGGCATCCGCGGGTCGTCCCAGCCGGCAACGATCCCCTCGTCCACGAGCAGGGCGAGCTTCCGCTTGCTCATCACCGTGTACGTGAGGTTCAGCCTCGCGAACTCGATCTGCCTGGGATGGAAGACCCCGAGCCGGTCGAGGAACCAGTCGTAGAGGGGCCGGTGGTCCTCGAACTCCAGGGAGCAGAGCGAGTGCGTGATCCCCTCGATCGAGTCCTCCAGGCAGTGCGCGTAGTCGTACATCGGGTAGATGCACCAGGTGTCGCCGGTCCGGTGGTGCGGGATCCGGAGGATCCGGTAGATGGCCGGGTCCCTCATGTTGATGTTCGGCGAGGCCATGTCGATCCTCGCGCGGAGCGTCCTGGACCCGTCGGGGAACTCCCCCGCCTTCATCCTCCGGAACAGGTCGAGGTTCACCGCCACGGTACGGTTCCGGAAGGGGCTGTCCACCCCCGGCTCGGTCAGCGTGCCCCGGTGCTCCCGCACCTGGTCGGCGGAGAGGTCGCAGACGTAGGCGTCGCCCTGCAGGATCAGCCGCTCCGCCAGCTCGTACATCCGTTCGAAGTAGTCCGAGGCGTAGAAGAGCCGGTCGCCCCAATCGAAGCCCAGCCAGCGGATGTCCTCCTGGATCGAGTCGACGTACTCGACATCCTCCTTCACCGGGTTCGTGTCGTCGAACCGGAGGTTGTAGAGGCCGCCGAACTCCTCCGCGATCCCGAAGTCGATGCAGACGGCCTTGGCGTGCCCGATGTGCAGGTAGCCGTTCGGCTCGGGCGGGAACCGCGTGAGGATCCGCCCGCCGTGCTTCCCCGCCCGCACGTCCTCCTCGACGATCTCCCTGATGAAGTCGGTGCTCCTGGCGCCGTTCTCCCCGACGTTCATGCCGTCTTCCCGCTCTTTCCGGATAGGGTGCCTCCGCGAACACGGGAACATAACACCCCGACCCCGCCCCGCGGAGGAGTCCGCTGCACCACTCCTCACAGACTTGACATACTACTAGATTAGTAGTAGTATGGATCCATGACGACCCGGGAAGGGAGGAGTCCATGGAAGCCTCGAAGGGTGCGCCGGGAGTGCTCCCGGAAGACGGTCAGCCGCCGGAGGACCGGAAGTTCCGACGGGAGCTGAGCTCCGGCATCACGGCGCTGGCGCTGCTCGGCATCCTGGGGGGGGCCCGGACTCCCCTCTACGGCTACAGCATCGCCAAGCGCATGGAGGAGACGGGGGAGGGCGCCCGCATCGTGAAGCACGGGACGCTCTACCCGGTCCTGAGATCGCTCGAAGCCGCAGGGCTGCTCGACAGCACCGTCGAGCCCTCGGTCGCCGGGCCGCCCCGGCGGTACTACGGCATCACGGACGCCGGCAGGGCGGCCCTGGAGCGCTGGAGAGGCATCTGGATGGAAACGGCCGCCTTCATGGACGGACTGATCGGAGGCAGAGGATGATCAGGGGGATCGAGGATTACCTGGACTGCTTCCGCAGGGAGCTGCGGGGACGGGACCGGGCGTTGGTGCAGGATGCCCTGGCGGACGCGGAGGACCACCTCACGGCAGGTTTCGAAGCGGAGCGCAGCGGGCACCCGGAGATGTCCGAAGAGAAGGCTCTCGACTCGGTGATCGACCGCTACGGATCGCCGGAGGAGGTGGCCGAGCGGTACCGGACGGTCGAGGAGTACACGGTCCCGGCCCTCTCCGTCACCGCCGACCGCCCTCGGAGGAAGGGCCTCGGGAGGTTTGTCGGCGTGACGGGCGACCCTGCCGCCTGGGCCGCCTTCCTCTACATGATCATCTCCCTGGTCACCGGGACGCTCTACTTCTGCTGGACGATCACCGGGCTCTCGCTTTCCCTGAGCCTCCTGATCCTCATCATCGGAGTCCCCGTCGCCTGGCTCTTCTTCCTCTCCTTCCGGGGGCTGGCCCTCGTGGAAGGCAGGGTCGTCGAGGCCCTTCTCGGAGTGAGGATGCCCCGCAGGGCGGTCTTCATCCGCAAGGGCACGGGATGGTGGGGCAGCCTGAAGGGCGTGTTCTCGAGCCGGAGCACCTGGTCCTCCCTGGTCTACCAGATCCTCATGCTCCCGCTGGGCACGCTCTACTTCTGCGTCTTCGTCACCCTGACCGCCCTGGCCCTGAGCCTCGTCGCGAGCCCGGTCGTCGAGCGGGTCCTCCACGAGCCGGTGATCGACTGGCCCGTGGTGTGGTGGATCCCGGGCTGGCTCTACCCGGTCTTCATCCTCGCGGGATGCGTGCTGTTCCTCGGGACGCTCCACCTCGCGAAGGCCGTGGGGCGGCTGCACGGGAGGTTCGCCCGGGCGATGCTCGTCAGTTGAGGGGGGAGCCTTCCGGCAGGGAACCCTCCCAGCCGTACGCGTCCAGGTCGATGCGGCCCGAGGGACCGAAACGGACCCCCTCCGCCTCGAGGAGCTGCCGCTGGGCTGGGCAGGGGTCTCCCTCGCTCCGGATGCTGATCCGGCCCTGCGCGTTGATCACGCGGTGCCAGGGGACGTCGCTCCCGAAGGGGACGGAGGCCATGGCGTAGCCGACGTTCCGGGGACCGCACCGTCCGGCCAGGCGGGCGATCTGGCCGTAGGTCGCGACCCTGCCGCGGGGGATCCGGCGCACCACGGCGTAGATCCTCCCGAACATGCCCGGATCGAGACTCACCGATGCATCCCCGCGACGTTGCGGAAGCGCTGGCGGTCCTTCTCGCCGATGCCGGAGGAGAAGTCCAGTCTCGGATTCCCCGGGCCGCCGGTCCCCCGGATCCAGCCGTCCCGGATCCCGGATTCGGAGACGAGCGCCTGGCAGTCGCGGAGGAACGAAGGGGTGACCCTGCCGCGGACGAGCCGCACCGTCCCCCCGTTCACCCGGACGGTGAATCTGGGCGGGAACAGCAGATACCGGATGCGCTTCAGGAGGTCCACGCGGGGCGTCCCTCAGGGGTCCGCGGGCCGGCCGACCGGCATCAGGATGAGCGGGGTCTCCTCCGGGGGCAGGTCCAGGAG
>Ga0163210_1000869_pt1 | contig 12839 bp, 11 predicted proteins | sample Kivu_220m_FD_113536 | JGI IMG/M metagenome (GOLD analysis project Ga0163210, IMG submission 113536) | Freshwater microbial communities from Lake Kivu, Western Province, Rwanda to study Microbial Dark Matter (Phase II) - Kivu_220m | ecosystem: Environmental > Aquatic > Freshwater > Lake ...
CCTTGAGCATGAAATAGTCGAATTCACCTTTATCGCTATCCGTCCAGGTCATGTCCGGTTTCATAAAAGTTTTGTGTATCTCCATGCCCGTTGAATCATAAAAACGGGCTCCTTCCGCATTAATTGCTGCTGTTTCACCCTCACCTAAAATAACCATTTCATTGATAGCGCCGGCCAAGGCTAATGAATCGCTGGCTGCAAAAGATGTATGATCACCAATTCCAATGACCAGAGGACTGCCCTTGCGCGTACCTACTATGGAATCCGGTTGCTTCGTGGATATAGCTAAAAAAGCATATGTTCCCTGCAGTCGGGGAGCTACAGTGATTACCGCTTCTTCAAGTGAGCGGCCTTTTTTAATCTCATCCTCTAGCATATGAGGAATAACTTCAGTGTCTGTTTCAGATGCAAAGTGGTGTCCGCATTTTAGAAGATCTTTGCGTAATTCCTGGTAATTATCGATTATTCCATTGTGAATGACGGCTATTTGATTTGAGCAGTCACAATGGGGATGGGCATTCGGCTCTGTGACACCGCCGTGTGTTGCCCAGCGTGTGTGTCCGAGTCCGATATGCCCCGGCATGGTGTCAAGGTGATGGCGGCTGTTTACTTCATCCAGTTTACCGGTCCCTTTATTAATGAGAAGCTTGCCTCCTGAGATCATGGCAATACCGGAAGAATCGTAGCCGCGATATTCCATCCTCTTCAGCCCCTCGAAGATGACTGAAGATGCATTATCTTTCTTGCTGCAATAACCGATTATTCCGCACATATCATCTATATTACTGTAAAATTGTGCTATTGTATAATCATCGCATAATTACAATACACTATGAAAGAACTATTCCGTTATATCCATCCGGCTATTATTATGAACCTATACGTTTAGTTCATCACTAAATTGAGCACATTGACGAAAGTGCAATGATAATATAGGCTTGACTAATCAATTACTTTGATGGTTATAGAAAGAGGATCTTTTTGCAGAGGCACGGTTTCGTTATTGGCGTAAATGTGGAATTCAACTTTCTGATTATCACCGGTTGAAACATGTGAAAAAGCGACGTTTTCTTCCCATTTATGGTTATCCTGTACAGTTCCGGTATAGACTGTTTTAATGATAACATCGCCGATGGATATGACGACTTTATAATCTACAGATTTCTTTTCGTGATTGATCACACCTATGATTATATTGGCCGGCGTTCCGCTTTTTACCTCGTAAGGATAATCTGCTGCCTTGCCGTCTGCATTAAGAATATAAAACTCTGTAAAGCTGTCGGCTTTATTTGCTATTGATGCGATATAGATGATGGAGCCTATACAGACAAGTATGGCTGCCACAAGTACAAAAAATAGAACCTTATTAAAAATAGCCATTTTTTATATGAAATAAGTACAACATTGTAGTAACAGGCCAAGATGATTGTCAATAGGATGATGGTGTTATCACAAGATCAGCATGGCATCGCCAAAGCTGTAGAAACGGTAACCGAGCTCCCTGGCCTTATCGTATGCCTGTAATATGGTCTCTCGGCCTGTGAAAGCCGAGATCATCATAAGCAGGGTAGACCTGGGCAGGTGAAAATTGGTTATTACGGCATCGGTTACCTTGAACTGGAATCCGGGCAATATATAGAGGCTGACCGGACCTGAGAACGGCTGTACGCTACCTGACACCGCAGATGCCTCTAAAAGGCGTACGCTGGTCGTCCCAACTGCAATAACCCGTTTACCCGACTTTTTAGTGCGGTTAATCTGTGAGGCTGTGGTTTCGTCCAGTGTCCCATACTCAGAATGAATATGATGCCTGGCGGGATCTTCCACCCGTACCGGTTGAAAAGTATCCAATCCTATATGGAGAGTCACAAAGGCAAGATTGACTCCCTTTTGTTTCAGGCGCTGAAGTAAATCCGCAGTAAAATGAAGACCAGCCGTGGGCGCTGCTGCGCTTCCTGTTTCCCTGGAGTACACGGTTTGGTAGCGTTCGTTATCATCCAGCCTGGCTTTGATATAGGGCGGTAAAGGCATCTCCCCTATTCGCTCCAGGGCAGCATTATCACTGAAACTGAGGATGCGCAGGCCGTTTTCCAGCCTCTCCATAACGGTTGCTATGACGGATTGCCGGGCAGGGCTTATACCGGACAGAGATATCCTTGATCCCGGGAATAGTTTTTTCCCGGGCCGGACCAGGGCTTCCCAGTTCCCGTTTCCGAGTCGCTTCAAGAGCAGGATTTCTGCCGCCCGGGCTGTGCCTTCTATTTTACCTTTAAGGCGCGCAGGGATAACCCGGCTGTCATTGAATACAAGTGTGTCTCCCGGATTAATAAAATCGACGATATCATGAAAAATATGATGATCGATGATATTGTTCTTTCGGTTCAGCACCATAAGGCGCGAACTGTCTCTTGGATACAGAGGATGTTGCGCAATACACTCCGCGGGGAGATGATAATCGAAATCGGCTAGTTTCATGAAGGCTCTATTTATTTAAGAAATACAGTATTACATTGATAATAATAGTCAGCACAATACTCAATATGAGAAAGGTCACCAACGGAAAATAGAAGGAGTAATTCTCCTTCTTAATGAAAATATCTCCGGGTAATTTACCCAGGAAGGGAATATGCGGACTGAAAATCAGGACAATACCGGCGACGAGTATTATCCCGCCTATAATGATAAGTATTCTACCGACCCATTCGAGTGACACAGGCTGATTTTAGCTTAACACCTGAGTGCGTGCAACAAGGCACAGTAAGGAGTTTAGATTTTCTTCCTCTTGACTCCGGTTAGAAGAGGCCGTGTACTCTGCCTGTAGCGGGATCTATATCGATCCTGCGGAAGGCCGGGTTGGAGCCGGTGCCGGGCATCAGGTTAACATCTCCGGCAAACAGGCAGAGGAACCTGGCTCCCGAATAGATCATAATGTCGCGTATGGGTAAAATCCATCCCCTGGGTACACCTTTCAGAAGAGGGTCGTGGCTGAGGCTGAGATGGGTTTTTACCATGATGGTGGCATAGTCATCGTATTCCGGATCAGCTTCCAGTGCCCTGGCCTTTGCATCCGCAGTTGAAGACCACGAAACGCCGTCAGCGCCGTAAACTTCACGTGCAATTTTATCGACGCGGTCACGCAGCTTCATGTCCTGCGGGTAAAGGAATTTAAAATCATTATCGTCCTTACAGGCATCCTGTACTACATCTGCAAGCTCCAGCGCTCCCTCGCCGCCGAATTCCCAGTGCCTGGAAACAGCGCAGCGTGCTCCCGCCTGCTCTGCGGCCCTTTTCACCAGGGCGATTTCTTCCCTGGTGTCAGTATGGAAAACATTGATACAGACAACCGGCCTGACGCCGGCTTCCCTGATGATCTTAATATGATGCAACATATTCGGGATGCCTTTTTCAAGGAGAGACAGATCCTCTCGTGTGTACTCTTCAGGTATCTGCAACCCTGCTACTACAGAGGGGCCGCCTCCGTGCATCTTGAGTGCGCGTATAGTAGTAACGAGGACCGAGGCATTGGGTTTCAGGTCGCTGAGGCGGCACTTGACGTTGCAGAATTTCTCAAAGCCGATATCCGCGGCAAAACCGCTTTCAGTTACATGATAATCGAAAAGCTTTAAACCGATCCTGTCCGCAATTATTGAAGACTGGCCGAGCGCAATATTCGCGAAAGGCCCGGTATGCACCATAAGGGGCTGGTATTCGGCGGTGCAGCAAAGGGTAGGATTGATCGTATTTCTCATCAGCGCCGTCATGGCGCCGCCCGCCTGCAGGTCGCTAACAGTCACCGGGTTGCCATGTTTATTGTAGGCAACAGTAATCCTGTCCATGCGATGCCGTAGATCGGCCAGGTCTTTAACGATTGCCAGGAGCGCCATCAGCTCTGAACTTACTGCAATTTGAAATTTGGATTGCATCGTAAAGCCGTCCATCTTTCCGCCTATACCCACGATGATATTGCGCAGGCTCTGGGCGCAGAAATCCATCACCCATCCCATCTCAATACGGGTCGGATCAATATCCAGCCGCTTCATCCCGGATAAAGCGAGAAGCTTGCGATCGTCATAATTACGTTCATGCTGCATTCGTGCCGTAAGCGCTACCATGGCAAGATTATGCGCATTGGTGATATCGTTGATATCCCCGGTGAGGCCCATGGAGAACTCTGTCATGGGTATGAGCAATGCATTCCCACCTCCGGCAGCCGTACCTTTGATATTCATGGTAGGCCCGCCGGAGGGCTGGCGTATGCATCCCCCTGCATTTATGCCCCGCTTACCCAGGCCTTCCAGAAGACCGCAAGTAGTAGTGCTTTTCCCCTCGCCAAGCGGAGTTGGAGTTATGCCTGTTACCTGTATATATTTTCCATCGGGCTTATGCTTAAGCCGCTGCATAATGCTTGCGTAGTCCAACCTCGCCACTTTGCCGTACGGGATTATCTCATTCTTTTTTAAATTGAGCCTGCCGGGCCAATCGGCGGGTTGGGGCATATTTTTTTCAGCCTCTTCCGCGATTTGCCAGTCGTTCATAACCAGTGGGTTATAGGGCATTGATTACTCTCTCCATAAACAAAGACTAGGAATATACAGGCAACTATGAAATCTGGAATTTGTGCTCGGCCGATTCAACTGTATTCTGCAGCAGCATGGTGACTGTCATGGGGCCCACTCCACCGGGCACCGGCGTTATAGCGGATGCCTTTTCCTTGACAGTATCGAAATCCACATCACCGACCAGGCGGAATCCCTTTTCTAGAGTGCTGTCAGGTATACGGTTGACTCCGACGTCTATTACAACGGCGCCCTGTTTGACCATGTCTGCATTAATACACCTGGGGCTGCCCAGGGCTACAATCAAAATATCGGCCTGTCTGGTGAAATCAGCGATTTCCGGAGTGCCTGTATGCACCACCGTAACGGTAGCATTTGCCCCCGGCTGTTTTTGCAGTAATATGGCTGCTAAAGGTTTGCCAACGATGTTGCTTCGTCCGCAAATTACAACATGCTTCCCCGAAGGGCTATTGCCGCTGCGGATGAGGAGTTGCTGAATCCCGTGTGGCGTACAGGGTAAAAGGCAGGGTTCCCCCCGCAGCAACTTCCCCATATTCACCGGATGCCAGCCGTCCACATCCTTATGCGGTGATATCATATTCAGGATTTTCTCATCATCGATTTGCATGGGTAAGGGCGTTTGAACAATGATGCCATCGATATCCAGATCGTGATTGAGGTCATCCACAACATTAAGCACCTTTATTTCGGAGATATCCAGAGGCAATCTTACTGTAGTCTCCCTAACTCCAATGTCCGCCGCGCACCTTTCCTTGGATGTCACATAAGATACGGAGGCAGGATCATCGCCGATCAGAACAACGGCAAGATGGGGAGTTTTCCCGACCTTCTGCAACCTCAGCACACGTTTTTTCAGTTCGATAAGGATCTCCGATGCAATTTGCGTGCCGCTGATTATTCTGGCTGTCATTTACTTCACTGCCTGAGTTAATTTGAGAGACCATTATACTTGTTATGGCAGGATGAGACAAAATTAATAACCAGAGAAAATTACACTATGTGCAACAGGCTCAAAGCAATCTAACTGCCGTCCTTTCCTTTTTCCGGACTGAGCATGTCCACTACCATACTGGCAGCGATGGGCACCGATTCTTTCACCGGGGCTGACAATTCCTCGGAGAATTCCGATACTTCAGGGATCTCGATTGCTATAATCCTAATCCTGTCGGGGATTTTCATCTTTAAAATTCTGCCTATTTCAAGTGCAGTTTGCAGGTCAACATCATGCGGTGAAATCGTGTGTTTGGATGTACGTAAATCCCCTGTTTCCAGTATATAGATATCCCCCGGCTTGCCGTTAACTGTCTGGATGGCATCGACTATGATCACTTCGTCGAAATCAACTACATAATCCAGGAGGGCAAGTCCGGAAACATCACTTGAGGTAAGGGTTATGTCGCCCGGAGGCAGAAGAGGCTGTAATGCGTCTATGACACGGAATCCCACGCCGTCGTCGCTGAGGATAGGATTACCTATGCCCAGTACAAGCTTTTTCATCAGGTTGCTGATTCAGCCTTTGCCAGGGAAGCTTTGCCTGAAAAATAAGGCGCGAGCAGCTTCTTAGGTGAAACGACATTGTAGTCGAGCGCCGCAGCTTTTTCATCAAGCCCCAGTGCAATGGCAATAAATTGAGAGACGGCCAGGACAGGCAGATTATATTTTGTCTTGAACCGGCTGTTGACCTGTGACTGATAGGCATCCAGCGCCGTATGGCAGAGGGGGCATGTGGTGGAGAGGACGCACTGAGCGCCGTTATCCTGGGCATTTTGCAGTAGTTTGTGTATCAAGTCTATGGCCATGCCTGTCTCCGAGATGACCAGTGAGCTTCCGCAGCAGCGTGCTTTGAGGGGGAAATTGACCGGTTCGGCGCCCAGGCTTTTAGCTATATTATCCAGCCAATTGGGCAATTCCGAATCATCGAAACCATAATCGGGGCGCACCTGCTGGCATCCATGATAGCAGGCTACTTTCAGGCCTGTCAGGGGCCGTTTAACCTTGGCCGCCAGGGCTTCCAGACCCACATCGTTATAAATGACTTCCACTATATGGCGAATGTTGACCGTGCCGTTATATGAAAGCCCCACGGAAACCAGGGCCTCGTGAACCTGCCAGGCCAGCTTGTGATCTTCTTTCATAAGCTCATTTGCCTCACGCAGGATGGTATAGCACGAGCTACAGGGAGTAACCAGGTCCAGGCCTGTTTTTTCTGCCTGCGCCAGGACGCGTGCCGTGATAGCCATGGCCTTAACCTTATCCACACCGCTGAAAGGCGATGAGCCGCAGCATGTCCAGTCTTCAAGTTCCATCAACTCTATGTCGAGCGGTTTGGCGATAGCATGGATAGCTTTCTCCACCGGAGCGCCGGTGGCCTCCATTGAGCAACCCGGGTAATAAGCATAATATTTCACCTTGAACCTCCCGTGGTTATGTTGTGGAATATTTTGTTCAACTGATCCTTACCCTTGACGGACTTGGGCAGGAGCGGCATGCGTTTGTGTGTGAGCAGGCTTAAAGCTAAAGGCAGCATCTTGAGAGCCGCAAAGGGGTTGGTCTTGAAGAAATAATCGAGCATGAAACCGAATTCATAGATGCGGCCGTTTTTCTCGATTGAATTGGCAAAGGATCGGTACATGGTCGTTGTTTTAGTAGGTGGTTTGTAGCCCTCCTTCAGCGCAATTGCCTCCAGCGCATGCATAATATTGGCCGGCTTGATATTGCGCGGGCAGCGCGCGGTGCAGAGGTAACAGGAAACGCAGTACCAGATTGAATTACTATTGAGCACTTCGTCTTTCATGCCTGCGCGCACCATGGCTATGATTTTACGGGGTGGATACTCCCAGTGTTCGGCGGTGGTACAGGAACCGCTGCACACCCCGCATTGTACGCACTCATTAATTTTGTCACAGGCAGGAATGGAGGCTACTTCGTTGAGAAAGGTTGTTTTTCCATTTATCATTTCCCTGTCTCTCCTTTATATAAGTGGGCTAAACCAGTATGCCCTCAAGCTCAGCATTGATCTGTTCGTTGGTAAAGTGTCTGTGCGTGATGGCGCCGCTGGGACAGCCCGCAACACATGTGCCGCAACCTTTACATAATGCTTCATTGATACGCGATACCTTATCTTTTTCGTAATAGGAAATTGCATTATACGGACAGAGCAGGTTGCATACCCTGCAGCCCGAGCATTTGTCTTCGTCTATAAATGCAGTATCAGCTTCAATTTCCACCTTGCCCTTGCTGATCAGCGCCAGTACGCGTGCAGCGGCAGCAGAAGCCTGGGCAACCGTGTCCGGAATGTCTTTAGGCCCCTGACAGCAGCCTGCTATGAAGATGCCATCGGTCATTGTAGCCACCGGATCCAGTTTGGGATGTTTTTCGGTGAAGAAGTTCTCTTTGCCGCAGGAAATGTTAAATTTATGCGCGGTATCCTGGGCGTCATCATGCGGTTCTATGCCGCTGCAGAGGACAACCATGTCAACGGGCAGCCTGCGTTTTTTACCTACCAGCGTATCTTCGAACTGGACGGTGAGCTTTCCCTTTTCCTCGGGTGTCTGGGCGACATCGGTGATCTCTCCGGGACGGCCGCGGAAAAATACCGTTCCTTCCTTCTGGACACGGTTATAGAATTCCTCATAGCCTTTGCCGAAGCTCCTGATATCGATATAGAACTCATAAACCTGCGCTCCATGTACGTGTTCTTTAAGCAGGTGCGCGAATTTCATAGCGTACATGCAGCAGACCCGGGAGCAGTATTCGTGATACTTCTCATCGCGGCTGCCCACGCAGTGGATCAGAGCAATGCTCTCTGGTTCTTTGCCGTTCTTAAGAAGAATATGGCCGGAGGTCGGACCGGCGGAATTCACCAGGCGTTCGAACTCGAGGCTGGTAATCACGTTATCAAGCCGGCCGTAACCGTATTCTATAATCGGTGAAGGATCGAAAAGCTTGTAGCCGGTAGTTAGAATTATATTGCCGACCTCGATGTCAACGATCTCGTCCTCCTGCTGGAAATTGATGGCGTTCCTTTCACAGAACTTTTCGCAGGCGCGGCACTTACCCTTGAGAAAATAGGTGCAATGCGCCCTGTCTATGACGGTGACATTGGGCACAGCCTGCGCGAACGGAGTATAAATGGCCTTGCGCTTGGACAGCTTCTCATCGAATTCGCTGTCTACTTTAACGGGGCACTTGGTCATGCATGTGCCGCATCCGTTGCATTTATCCGTATCCACATATCTGGCTTTCTTCCTGATCTTGATGCGGAAATTGCCCACGTAACCGGACACGTTATCGATCTCGCTGTACGTCAGAAGCTCTATCATGGGGTGGGCACCGACGAGGCTCATTTTGGGAGTTAAAATACATGCCGAGCAGTCCAGGGTGGGGAACGTTTTATCGAGCTGCATCATATGACCGCCGATGCTGGGTTCCTTTTCCACAAGGTAGACTTTGCGGCCTGCGTTGGCAATTTCCAGAGCAGCCTGGATGCCCGCGATGCCTCCTCCGACAATTAAGGTGTCGGGATGAACCGGTACCTCTTTGTTTTCCAGCGGCTGGTGGTAATAGACCCTTCTAACTGCAGCGCTGACAAGGGCCCTGGCCTTTTCCGTAGCTTCTTTGGGGGATTCGGTTACCCAGGAGCAATGCTCACGGATATTCGCCATTTCGAAATAGTAGGGATTAAGCCCACCGTCCTGTACCGCCCTCCTGAAGGTCGGTTCATGCATTTGAGGCGAGCATGAGGCCACCACAACGCGGTTGACACCAAGCTCTTTGATGTCTTTTTTAATCAGGTCCTGGCCGGGATCGGAGCACATGAATTTATAATCACGCGAGACTACAACTCCAGGCAGGCCTCCGGCGAATTGGGCCACCTTTTCCACATCAACCACACCGGCAATGTTACTGCCGCAATGACAGACATAAACACCGATCTTTGGTTCCATCATGACCTCCTCGGAAGGATTGTACAGTGATCCGCTGCATCGAAACGGAGAATGGCTTGTACTAATGCAGACATGCGAATTTTTCAAAATTATAGCACTATGCATAAGGAGGGACAAGCACATATCCGATGAATTTATTAACGATAGCTTCGTTATGATAAAATTATGGGGTTTTTAGAGGAGTTTTAATATTGAAAATACTGGTAACCAATGATGATGGTATCAACGCTGAAGGTCTGTGGGCGCTGGTAAATGAATTAAAGGAAGTGGGCAGCGTTACTGTAGTTGCGCCGGACAGGGAACAAAGCGGAGTGGGCACTTCCATCAGCCTGCACCATCCCATAAGGTTGACGAGGATTCACGAGAAAATTGCCGGTATAGATACGTACACAGTAGAAGGCACGCCCGCGGATAGCGTCATCATGGCAATTAAAATCGTTATGAAAGACGGTATAGACCTGGTTGTATCGGGAATCAACCAGGGACCCAACTGCGGCTATGATGTTTTCCTGTCAGGTACAGTGGGGGCCGCGCTGCAGGGATTCTTTTATGGGATTCCTTCCATTGCCGTTTCCATGTCTGCCTTTGAGGATCCCATGTTTGAAACAGGGGCTATGGTGGCAAGGGAGCTGGCCCGGTATATTAAAGGCAAAGGTATTACAGGTAAAATGCTGTTGAATGTAAATGTACCGAATTTACCGCTCGGCGAAATCCGCGGCATCGATGTAACCAGGATGGGGGAGAAGATATATTCGGCCGGCATTGATACCGGACACGACGGCAGGCACGACTATTTCTGGATCTTACACAGGGCTAAAGATGTCGAGCTGGGCAGCGGCACGGATACCTGGGCGCTCCAGCATAAGCGGGTTTCTATTACGCCGCTGCGTTTCAACCGCAGCGAGTACAGTACGGAGTTTGTGCGTGAGATGGCGCCGGTTATTGCAGGCCGGCTACTGAAGAAAAAAAATCATACTAAACATAAGGAGGATTAAATGACTGAAGTTGTTATCGTCAGCGGCGTGAGAACGGCGATCGGCACGTTTGGGGGAGGATTAAAGGAAGCAACGGCTACCAGGCTGGGATCAATTGTGATCAAGGATGTGTTGAAGAGGGTGGGGCTCAGACCCAAATCCGGCGCCGGGCTTATGGAATTCGGCCCGAAGGCACTGGCGGATACAGGAATAAGCGAGCTGGAAAAAAGATACTATGATTGGCCTGACGATCTTAAAGAGATACAGGTTGATGAGGTGATCATGGGCAATGTCCTGCAGGCAGCGCAGGGACAGAATCCCGGCAGGCAGTCCATGATATATGCCGGTTTGCCCAAGGAAACCCCGGCCTTTACGGTAAATAAAATTTGCGGTTCAGGGCTTAAGGCGGTTGTCTGCGGAGTGCAGGCTATTACACTGGGTGACGCTGACGTGGTAATAGCCGGCGGCGCCGAGAGCATGAGCAATGCTCCCTATGCCATGACGCGCGCCCGCTGGGGATACCGCATGGACCTGACGGGAAAAGGCGAGGTGCTGGACCTGATGGTCTATGATGGATTATGGGAGCTATACTACGGCTATCACATGGGCGTGACGGCGGAAAACATCGCCGCTAAGTACGGCATTACACGCGAGGAGCAGGATAAACTGGGGCTGATGAGCCACCAGCGCGCGCTTGCCGCCATCAAGGACGGCACATTTAAGCAGGAAATAGTACCCGTGGTTACGCCTCAAAAGAAGGGCGATCCCGTGGTTTTCGATACCGATGAGCGTCCCATGGAAACAAGCCTGGAAAAGATGGCCAAGCTGGCGCCGGCCTTTAAAAAGGACGGAACGGTTACCGCCGGCAACGCCTCGGGAATTAATGACGGCGCAGCCGCAGTGCTGCTGATGTCGGCTAAAAAAGCACAGGAAATGGGGCTTAAACCCATGGCAAAGGTAAAATCCTATGCCTCCGGCGGTGTTGACCCTGCATATATGGGACTTGGAGTGATTCCTGCCGTGAAAAAAGCTCTGGCAAAGGCCAGTCTCTCAGTAAAAGACCTGGACGTGGTCGAGCTGAACGAAGCCTTCGCATCGCAGGCGCTTGGCTGCGTAAAAGAATTGGGATTCGACCTTGAGAAGACCAATGTTCATGGCAGCGGTATTTCACTGGGCCATCCTATCGGTGCTACGGGAGGAAGGGTGCTTGTTACGCTGGTCCATGAGATGCAGCGCCGCGATCTCAAACGCGGACTTGCCACCATGTGTATCGGCGGCGGCATGGGCATCGCCATGGTCGTGGAGAGGTAGCATCGTTCAACTGGGGTGGGATCAACTTGGGTAAGATACTGCTGATAAATATAGGGCCATCGGAAGCTGAAAGCAACAGCCCTTCAGGTGATGTATCCGGATTACAGCTTAAGTGGGCTGAGGCGGCATCAAAGGCGTTAAAGCAGTATAAGATTGATGCGCTGTACGCATGCCCTGTACCCGGTGTGCCCGAGATAGCCCGGGTCATCGCTGCTTCATTGGGCCTGCAGGTGCAGCCGGTAACCGGATTGGAAGGGCTCGATAATGCGCAATGGAATATGCGGGGCATAAGCAGAGAGACCTCTGGAGATTACGCTGATAAACTGAATCCTGTGGGAGCGGATCTTAGCTCGCCGTTCGGTGCGAATATTGAGGCCGTGCGCAGCAGCATCGGCTCTGCGCTGGATATGCTGGCTGAAAAACATAAGAAGGAAGGGGTCGTGATAGTATCACATCCTGCTTTAAGTGTTATCATGGTGTTGCGCCTGCTGCATATGCACAACAAACACTACTGGCAGGTTGCGCAGGATGCGGGCGCCATAAGCCTGTTTGAGGTAAGGTCGGGAATGCCTTCGGCGCTGATTATTAACGATACTTGCCACATTCATGGTTTAATATAACTGAAAAATCTGGCAGGCGGTACTATGAAGAAGATAAAAGCAGGGATCATCAATGTCACCGGTTACGCAGGTGTGGAGCTGGCGCGTCTGCTTTGCCGGCATCCTTCGGTTGAGCTTGTCTCGGTCACCGGGCGAAGCGCCGCCGGGAAGAAGCTGAAGGCAGCCTTTCCCCATCTTGCCGACCTTGACCTCAGCATTACAGCGGATCTTGAGGGTGATGTGGACGTTGCTTTCTCCGCCATGACGCATAAAGCCAGCGCGGAAGCCATCGTCCCGCTGGTAAAAAAAGGTGTCAGAGTTGTCGATATGAGCGCCGATTTCCGCCTGAAGAAAGCTTCGCAATACGCGGAATGGTACGATTTCGAACACCCGGCTCCTGAATTGCTGCATTCCGCCGTTTTCGGATTGCCC
>Ga0163210_1000871_pt1 | contig 12830 bp, 4 predicted proteins | sample Kivu_220m_FD_113536 | JGI IMG/M metagenome (GOLD analysis project Ga0163210, IMG submission 113536) | Freshwater microbial communities from Lake Kivu, Western Province, Rwanda to study Microbial Dark Matter (Phase II) - Kivu_220m | ecosystem: Environmental > Aquatic > Freshwater > Lake ...
TAAATCCGGTTTCTCACCTACCGCTTTGGCGAATCCGTCTTTACCGTCACCGGCCGTGATGGTCAGATAACCATTATCATCGAAGAGTGTTTCCAGGAAAGCCACTAAATCCGGCTCGTCGTCAACGATTAATATCTTTTTGCGCATTAATTTGCTCCGTATTTTTTAACTTGTGTATTTGTTATGTGGTTATTTTTAATTTTTTTTAAACAAGTCCACAAGTTTGCAAGTCAGCAAGTCGAAAGAAAATGCTAAAGCCTATAGTTACAGAATCCATCTTACTCAGGCGTAGGAAAGGGAAAGCATTTTTTAAAGGCAGGACGACTATTTCCAAATATAATAAAAATCCTGAAAAAAGCAATTCCTGCAGGTTGTTTCACTTCAAGTCGGCAAAAAGCATTGTTTATCCGCCGTGGATATTTCTGCTTCAAGCTATTTCCTAGAACAGAGAACGCTTTTTAGATTCGATATAATACACAATTGTTCAGCTATAAATTTCTTTTCAATAACAAATATTTAAATTTTAATCAAATTGCTTGCTTTTTTCAATTGCTCTTATTATAATAAAGTCTGTGCAATTTATTATTAGGTATCAAAGCGGACATTTCTACCTTTAAATAGATGCTGATAAAAAATCATCAATCCTCAAGCTGGGTTGGTTATGTCTGATAAACGCTTTTTTGCCAGCGTGTGCTGGATTATAACGATTTTCCTTGCCCTTCCCCCGATACTGCAGGCTCAAGCAATTCCACCTAACATCCTTCATCTGGAGATCGAAGATTACAATCCCGGAGAACCGCTTAAGTTCAAGGCGTTGGTCACCGACGAGGGCGAAATCAGCCAAGTTCTCCTCTATTTCCGTACACCGGGCAAATCACAGTTCGACTTTACTTATTTTTATCTCGAACAGGATTTCTATGTAGCTGAAGTGGCGCCGGAATTCCTCCAGTACGGCACTTTGGAATATTACATTTATGCTGAGGACGACCAAGGCGCACACCGGACCTTACCGGAAATCAATCCGGAAATTAATCCCTACGAATTTGCCATTACTAAGGCTGGAGCCGGCAGTCCGGCGAAGATAACCCTGCTTTCGCCCGAACCCGGCTCCAGCATCCCGCGTCAGCCGGAATTAGTGGTCATTTCGCTTTTCGATCCGGAAGACGATATTTTGACCAGTTCCATCCGCTTGATGGTTGACGGTAAGGATGTCACTAAGGATGCGCTTGTCACCAAGGACATCATCACCTATATGCCGCTGGAAGTTCTTTCCACCGGCAGTCATACCATACAAGTCAGCGCTCGGGACAAAGCCGGCAATGAGACTGCTCCGGCCTCTTTCAGCTTCACGGTGCAGGAGATTAAGCCGGTGAAGAAAACGGTGGTCAAGTATGATGTCTTTACTTCTTGGGAAACGCGATACGACAAGTATGAGGGCAAACCTCAGCCGACCAACCGCCCGATTGATCATAACAAGCCCAGGGTTCGTGCGGTCATCGACGCCGGCTGGCTGAAGACGGAAGCCGAGGTCTTTTACAACTTTTATGTCGATCAGGAGGCGCAGACACAAGCGGAACGCCGTCAGACATTGAACCGCTACCGGCTCAGTTTCGACACCAAGCCGCTTACCCTGACCTTCGGCGACGCCAATCCCCGCTTTTCGGAACTCACCATCAAAGGCACACGCATCCGGGGTATCAACGCTGACCTGCGGCTGGGATTTTTCGGCTTATCGACCTTTTACGGAGAGGCTCGCAATAAAATTGCGCCTTATTTCCTCACCGAGGCCGATAGTGTGCTAATCGATTCCGTCATCACGCCCTCCGATACGACTTATATCTATCAATATGATACCGGCGCGCCGACTTATCAGCGCAAAGCGTTCGGCCTCCGCACCACATTCACTGTTCCCCGCAATGGTCAAGGTTTCTTGAATACCATGGAATTGGGTTTCAACTACCTGCGTTTTAAAGCCAATTTGGATGATTCAGTTTCTTTCCGGCAAGACATCATAGAAATCGGGGGTTATACTTATGCGGATTACGATTCCACCAGTTTAGCGCTTTATCTTCAAGGGCAGGGTTATTCTCCGGGTGATCCGGAGTGGGAGGCTGCCTTTCAAAGGTGGGCTGATGACACTACTGCCGTGGTCAGTAAATTGGGCAGTCCCAAGGATAATATCGTGGTCTCTTCCACCCTGAATTTCCGGCTTTTCCGCAAGTCCTTTCTCAGTTTGGAAGCGGCATTAAGTTTGACGATAAATAATATGTACGCCAGCCGCAAAGATATAGATGATATCATTGCCGACCGGGATTCCGGTTTAGCTTTAAGTTCCACCGATCAGATGGTGCTGGACATCGACGAAATTATGACGGATTATTTCGATTTCCGGCTCAATAATTCACTTATTCCTTTCGGGACTATCCAGCCGGCGCTGTTCTTTGATTTTAGGACGCCGCTGCCAGTGCTGCCGACAAATTTTACCTTGAATTACCGCCGGGTGCCGGATTCTTATACCTCATTGGGAAATCCGTCGATTCAATCCGATATCGACGCAGTCAAGCTTGATACCCGCACCCGTATGTTTAAAAATGCGCTTACAGTTAGTCTCGGCGGCGAATTGAAGGGGGATAATCTATACAACAATAAGCAGGTTACCACCACCACCACTACTTTAAGTTCCGGCGCTGGATTGATGATCCCCAAATTACCGACTATCAATCTTGGTTTCCGCGCCATCGCTAGGGAAGGCGTTAAGGACACGACCGAGGTAAGTTATATCTATAATCCTGCGGATTCCACCATCATCGACAGCAGTTCCCTGACATACCAAATCACGCCATCACAAAACGCCACCAGCACCATTACTGCCTCCGCCGGTTACCAAATCAAATCCTGGGGATGGCAGGCTAACATAAATTTGAATTTGATGCTGATGTCTTATGTGGATCAGAAGAATGCTGAATATAACTTCGACAATAACTCTTTAATTTTCTCTTCCACAGTGACTCCGCCGTTTCCTTGGAGTATTGATTTGGGATTGGGCAGGTCAACGAATGCGCCGGAAGCGGCTACGAAAACGATATATTCCATTTTCAATCTTAGGTTCAATTACTATTTTATGAACCGGCTGCTTACAACTTACGCCGGCGTGGATTACCTTACGGGCAAGAAGAACGAGGATATCGACCCTATCGAGGGTCCGCAGGGAAATGCGGTGGATAATGTCAAGCGCACACTCCGCACCGGGATGAAGTGGAAGATCAGTTCCGATATCTCCTTCGCCTTTGAAGTGGAACTCATCGACCTTGACGATGCTGTCGATGCCGAAAACACTTACTCTGAGAATCGGGCTAAGATTAAGTGGGAATGGAGATTATAACTTGCTATGTCAATTATTAGTTTAGGCATCAAGTTTAGTATGAAGATGAGTCAGCAAGTGTTAAAGTTGGCAGGTTGACAAGTTGAAAGCGAACTGTCATAAAGGTTATAGTTACAACTATCCACAGCTTAGTATAAAATAACTACTAGGGAGGAAGTGGAGAATGTGCTCTCCAGATGAAGAGATATTTTATGTGCTGCAGACTCCCCGTAGTCTGCAGCGTTACTTTCCACTTTCCAGCCGCAGAGTGCGGGGACTCTGCGGCACAAAGAATAGGCGGCTCACAGTCTTTTCGCGGTGATGACATTTGATTTTATCTTTCCGTTATTAAATCTGCGGGCTTCAAAAGAGATCTACACGACATTATTTATTTGACAGAATACTAGACTATTTATGACTAGTATGAGCTTTATTTTCGAGTTCCAATAGCTTAACATATTTATTTTTAAGGAGAAAAGTCATGAAAAAAGCGGCGGTAGTTTTATCCGGATGCGGATACTTAGATGGAGCGGAAATTCAGGAAGCAGTGCTCACGCTGTTATACCTGGATAAACTGGGAGTAAAAATCATCTGTGCGGCGCCGGATATTCAGCAGTATCATACAATTAATCATATCACCAGCAGTCCAATGGAATCCGGTAATCGTAATGTGCTGCTGGAATCCGCCAGAATCGCCCGCGGCGATATTATCCCTCTAACTAAACTCAGCGTGAAAGATTTCGATGCCTTGATTTTCCCCGGCGGATTCGGAGTGGCGAAGAATTTATGTACATTTGGGTTGAAAGGTCCTGACTGCGAAATCGAGCAGACTGTTAAGAAGATTATTCTTGACGCTTTGCGAGCAAGAAAACCTCTGGGCCTAATATGCATCGCTCCGGCGCTGGCGGCGAAAGCGGTGGAGGGAACGGAATTTAAGCTGAAATTGACCATCGGGAATGATCCCGGCACGGCGAAAGCGATCGAATCGCTGGGGGCTAAGCATATCAACTGCCCGGTGGACGACATAGTTTATGATGAACAGAACAAAGTAGTTTCCACTCCGGCTTATATGCTGGGACCAAGCGTAGCCGCTATCGCTAAAGGCATCGAGAAATTAGTCAATAAAGTAATAAGTCTGATTTAATCATTGAGGCAGATATGAGGACATTAAAAGCGGATTCGGTCATCGAACCGGTAAAGAATCTCTGTATGGAGGCAAATTATTATCTGGGTAAGGATGTGATAAAAGCTTTGAAAGATTTTTATAAGAAGGAAGAATCACCGACGGCGCAAGCTATACTTCAGCAGATCTTGGAGAATGCGGAGATCGCGGCTTCGGAGCAATTAGCTATGTGTCAGGACACCGGTTTCGCGGTATTTTTTGTGGAAAAGGGGGTTGATTTGTGCATTGAAGGCGATTTGACGGCGGCGCTCAATGAAGGTGTGCGGCAGGGTTATATTCAGGGTTATTTGCGGAAATCGATTGTGGCGGATCCTTTAAGGCGGGTGAACACTAAGGATAATACTCCGGCGATCATCTGGTATGAAGATGTTCCGGGTGACAAATTAAAAATCATCCTGGCACCGAAAGGGGGCGGTTCAGAGAATATGTCCGAAGTCAAAATGCTGAAACCTTCGGACGGCGCGGAAGGCGTCAAGAATTTTGTAGTAGACCGGGTGAAACGCTCCGGTGCTAATCCCTGCCCGCCAATAATCGTAGGTGTGGGCATCGGGGGAACTTTCGACAAATGCGCGCAGCTGGCGAAAAAAGCGTTATTGCGGGAGGTGGGTTCTAAGCATAGCGATGCCTATTATGCTGAGATGGAAGACGAATTGCTAGAGAGAGTGAATAAATTAGGGATAGGTCCTCAAGGCTTCGGGGGGCGGACTACAGCGCTGGATGTGTTTATCGAAGCGCATCCCTGCCATATCGCTTCTATGCCGGCGGCGGTGAATATCCAGTGTCATGCGGCCAGACATAAAAGTGTCACTTTATAAGCATCTATTCTCCAGAATAAAAAAAGGCGCGAGTGATTCGCGCCTTTTCTGTTTATGAGTCTGTTGCCGAATTCACTTTTCCGTATATTTCACACATAGCGGGTTTGAAACAACCCTGCCTCCAAGCATTGGTGTCGACTGCGGAGAGTCGACACCATTTGTTGGGATTGTTTTTCCTATTTGGGCAACACGCCCATTTATAAAAAAATCCCAGCCAAAGTTGCTGGGATTTGTGAGTCTTTTATTTTATTGACCGGATTTTCCGCCGGAGGAAGGTTTGACTTTGATAATTATCCTTTTAGAACCATCAGCGGTTTCAACAATTTCTTTGCCGACGATGACCAATTCACCGCTTTCAATCTTGCCTAATATTTCATCAATGGAACCTGCGCCTTCTTTGACTTCACCGCCGGAATATTCCAGTCCTTCCAATTCACTGGCAAAACCGGCTTTTGAAGCGGCGGCTTTAGCGCGATCACCTTCCTGCCGTTTCTGCTGGCGAGTCTTCTGAATGTCTACCGTGGTGCGTGCCGGCCGGCATCCGCTGCCGGAAGCGGCGATTTCCAAGCCTTTATCTACCCGGCTCTTCGCCATTAAGGTTAAACTGCCTGCAGTCAAATTACCTTCAATCTCATTGGTCCAGGAATTTCCATCAAGCGAGAACTGCCCGCCGCCGCCGGGCGAATTTACTACCACCGACTCGGAACATTTCATATCCTGTTTAGCGGTTTCAATGTTGAGGGCTTTAATCTGGATTTCAAAGGCTTGGTTGGGAGCCTTAGCATCAGCGGGTTTTTTAATATCAAGCTGCCAGGCGGGACCGGTTTCCTGCAACTGCTGTTTATCTTTCTTGGACATTTTCTTAGGCTCTTCAGGCGCTTGATTGGGCTGTATCGTGCTCTTCTGATTGCGCCTGACCATCACCTTACCTAATTCATTCTGGAATTCCACCAGACCATCGAAGACGAAGAGGTTGGTAATACCGTTTTCATCCACGGAGAGGGAGAATTCGGTGCCCTTTACGGATGCGACCGAGGATGGGGTTTCAATATCGAATTTGGAATCCCGGCGGGTGACCTTCGCCCAAATTTCACCCAGCGGCATATCGACCTTGGTGTCCAATTGATTCTCATTTTTGCGCTGAGCACTGATGGTAACTTCGCTGTTCTCCTTTATCTTCAACATAGAACCATCGATGAAGAGTAAGGCGACCGAAGCGCGGCTGCTGGTATTCAATCGGTCACTGTTGTACAGTATGGCGCCAACACTAGCGGACATATTCTGTTTAGTATCCGCTCGATGAATTTTAGCAATTCCGACCACTTCTTTTAAAGCGGCTACAGGTCTTTTCGCTTCCGCCCAAGCTGAATTTGTAATAACAGCACATAAGATTACTAAAAGGAAATTAACTGCTGATCTCATTATGGTCTCCCTTTATGGGATTAAGATATTATTTTATAATAGGTTAAGAAAGTAATTAAAGAACATTAGGGACCGAAGAGCAGTTCAATTTGGATTTCACCAGAAGGAGTGGTAAATTGCGCGGGTGCGCAGAAGTCACCTACCGGCTGACCCTGCGCATTCATTACTCTCACCCGCCACCAATAAGTCTGACCATATAATAAGGGCGTCGTCCCGCCATAAGTAACACTGTTTCCAGTTACCATACTGTTACTCCAAATTGCGGGCGAAAAAGACTCGTTCATTGCGACTTGGATCCAAAAATTAGATATTCCTTCAATCGGTTCCCAGCTGAAAGTGGGCACTAAATCTTCAACTTGAACACCCACAGGATAAGAGGGCACCGGCAGCATAGAGGCAGAAGTGGTGAAACTTACCACTTCACTTGGATTTCCTATCATTACATTAGCCGCAGTAAAAGCGGCGGCTTTCCAATAATAAGTATTACCGTAACTCAGAGCCGGCACACCCTGACTCGGATAAGTAACACTGAGGCTGGTCAATTGATTGGTGTACCATAGCTGACTGGACTGCCCTTCGTCGGCATAAACCCATATTCCGTACTTAGCTGCGCCTTCCACCGCATTCCATTCAAAAGTGGGATTGAGAGAGAAGATTTCAATACCAACAGGCGCAATCAGTGCTATGGTCGAAGTCAGTGTACAATGGAAGGACAAAGGATCCGCCCATTGACCAACAAAGCTGCCGTTCCCATCAAGACCTCTCAAGCGCCAGAAATAATCTTGATTATAAGCCAGGGCTTCAGCGGCGCCATAGGGAGCGCCGCCAGGGGCAACTTGATCGTCCCATAATATCTCGGAGAAAGCGGCGTTAGCCGCAATTTGAATCCGATACCCGGCTACTCCCGGCAATTCTTCCCATAGAAAATCGGGATGATTGGTAGTTATTTCACCAGAAGGAGCGACAAGATTAGGCGCGGAAAAGACAGGTGTGCGGAAATTTTCCACCTCGGAAAAATCGTCGCCTATCAGATTTCCATTGGCATTATAAGCGCCAACGCGCCAAAAATATTCCGTATCCCAGTCAAAAGCCGGGGTTCCAGGATATTGCATCGAAGAAGTGGGAGTATTCAAGGAGGCTAACGGTGAATCGAAATCGGAAGTAGGCGAAATTTGAATATTATAATTCACTGCCGTGGGAGTGTCGGAAAAATCGAAGAGCGGCATTAAATCAGCGATTACAGCCCCGCCGACTGGCGTAATCAAATTGGGCGCGCCAAGGCTGGGAGTAACAAAGAACGCTTTAGCGCTGGGCAGACCGTACGGTTGACCGGTGGCGTCAAACGCCTGGACATACCAGTAATAGATAGTTTCATAAGCTAATTCCGGCCCTTGATACTGCCAGCTGGTAACCTGACCAATATCACCGGACCACCACAGTTGATTAGCCAGTCCTTCATCGGTGAAGACGCCGAATTCATATCTATCCGCTCCGGCGACCGTCTCCCATTCAAAAAGCGGGACAATCGGGGCAGAGGTATTGACCGGTGAAATGAGATTAGGACCTCCTAAAGGTGTGTAAAAACTTTGCACAATACAAGGTGGACCCATGGGCTCTTCATCTTCGTTGAAAGCCCGGACCCGCCAGTAATATAAGGAGGAATAGGAAAGAGGCAATGCGCTTTGTGGATAAATAATACTTGTAGTAGTGATATATCCGGTGTAGAAAGGCGCGGGTAAAGTCGGATTAGTCCCGATCAATAACCGGTAATAAGCGGGTGATACTCCGCCGAAACTTGCGTCTGTCCAGGAAAAAGTGGGATTGAGGGACATAGTAGTACCCCCGTTCAAAGGCAGCAAGGGTTCCGGGACAAAAGTGCGAATGGAAAAATATTGAATACTTGACTGAGCCACCATCATCCCGGTGGATAAATACCCGGTTACCTGCCAGTAATAGACATGACCATATTCCAAGGGATTATTCGAGGGATATTGCGCGCTGCCTCCCTGCGTCTGAGCTTCCCAGATAGAATTGGCGATATTATCCGTCGGAGATAATTTGACCTCGTATTGATTGACAAAAGGCAGAGTAGTCCATTGAAATTCCGGTGTGGTGGAGGCAATAGCATCTCCCAGCCCGGGCGAAATCAAATCGATTACGGGCAGTCCGGGCAGGACAAAGGTAATGGGCGGTGAAGGCGGTCCAATAGGATCTCCGGCGGCATTCAAAGCTTGAAGTGTAACGGTATAAGCTGCGCCGAAAGTCAGAGGCGGGACATTAGCCGGATAGGTCAGGTTTAAAGCTGTAATGGTCAAATCAAAGATGGGTGTGGATAGATCTACCCCTTCGTAAAGAGTGAATAGATAAGCGGAGGCGCCGTTAATCGCCATCCAGTTGAAAATGGGATTTAAGGGCGTGTTTTCCAGTATCTGCCAATTGATGACATATTCAAGTTCAGGCGTCTGGAAAGTTTCGATATTTGAAGGCGCTCCCAGGGGATTGCCTTGCGCGTCCAGCGCTTGCACCTGAACATAGTAGGTCGATTCCATCATCAGGGGTGGATCGGATTCGGAATAGGTATATGTAATAGCCTGAACTGTTCCTTCAAATAACGCCGGCGACAGATTGGATTCCATACTGATTACAATAGAGTAAGAAGCAGCCGAGGGAATGCTATTCCAATTAAATACCGGATATAAAGGATTATTTTGCGGGAGAGTTACGGTCAATCCATAATCGATGGCGGCAATACTGAAGGAAACTACCGTTGAAGGTGGACCATAGGGGTCTCCAGCGCCGTCAACCGCCTGGACCAGTACAAAGTATGTGTATGCAAAATTCAAGGGTTCAGCATCAACAGGATAAGTTATATTTGTAAGGCTGGTAGCGGCATCCCAAAAAAACTGAGTCAGATCAGCGGTACTGTTCACATAAATATGATAACCCGCCGCTCCCGGTATTGCACTCCAACTAAAAACGGGATGAAGAGGGTCGTTCTCTGGAACATCTGCCGTCAGTTCATAATTAACCGCGGAAATACTAAAAGACACTATTGCTGAAGGCGGACCATAAGGTTCACCTTCGGCATTCACCGCTTGGACAAGCGCAAAGTATGTAGAACCGAAGTTCAAAGACTGTGCATCGACAGGATAACTTATGCTGGTAAGACTGGTGACCAGATCCCAAAAATACTGGGAAAGGTCGGGAGCGTTATTGATATAAATATGATAACCCGCCGCGCCGGGTACAGCGCTCCAATCGAACACCGGATGCAAAGGATCGGTTTCATTAATTGTGACATTCAACCCGGGTGCTGAAATTTCGCAAGTAAAAGGAACAAATTCACTTTCCACAATCATAGTATTATCTTGGAAAGCTTTCACTTTGGCGTAATATTCGACATTGAATTCCAATTGTTCATCTGTGGATAGATAATTATAATTTGTCCCGGTTAAATTAGCCTTTTCAAAGTAAATGTCATAATCATCAGGTGTGTTACATATTGCCAGCATATAACTATTTGCCAGGGGGACGCTGCTCCAACTAAATTGAGGCAGTAAAGGAGTATTGCTGGGGATGGATATATTAAGCGAAAGTTCATCGGAAAACTGAATGGTGAAATTCGATACCATAAAATCATCGGGTTCACCAATCAGTCCTTGTTCAGCGCTGAAAATCCTCACTTTCCAATAGTAGGTATTAACAGGTTCAAGGGCAAATTCTTCGTTGGAAAGATAAATGAAACTGTAATCTGAAGTCCGTAAAGTAAAATCAGGATTTAAAACTTCCGGATCCTCATCGGAGGATATTTGAAACTCGAACTGAGTTCCCGGCGGCAAAACAGGTCCTTCCCACATAAAATTAGGATGCAGAGTACTTACGGTACTGTTATTCACGGGAAGCTGTAATTCTATGGGTTGGACATTGAAATTATTTTCCGCATAGTCTTCAATTTCACCGACAATATTGCTTCCCATCATAGGTATAATCCGCCAATAATAGGCTTTGCCGGGAACTAAAGGCAATTCAGCGGAAGGCGGATAAATATAGGAAGTTGCGGTTATACCAGATTGAACTCCCTGATTAACTTCATCTCGAATTACCAATTCCCAACTTTGCACTCCGGTGGGAGCGGTCCAGGAAAATATCGGACTGAGATTATTAATCGTGGAATTTATATCAGGTATAGTAATGGAAATTGCCTGAATGGAAAAGCGGTTGATATCAAGGTAATCATCCAATTCGCCGATGAGTTCCTGACTTTGATTCAAAGGCAAAACACGCCAGAAGAAAGTCGCGCCGGGCTGAAGCGGGAAGTCTTCGTTGACGGTATAAATATAATTGGTGGAATTAGAGAAGAAAGAATAGGGATTGTTCAGTTCCGGGTCCTCGCTGCCGGAGATTTGAAACTCGAAAGCGGCAATCCCCTGTGGTGCGGTAACAGAGAAAAGGGGAAGGACAGTATTGATTTCATCATTCTGGGCTGGGGAGGTTAGTTCCATCGCCTGCACCGAAAAGCGGCTGATTTCAAGGTAATCATCCAATTCACCAATAAGGTCCTGATTGGAATTTAATGGTAAAACCCGCCAATAATAGGCAGCTCCCGGTTGTAGAGGGAAAGCCTCATTAGTGGTATAGGTATAATTTGTCGAGGTAGAGAAGAAAGAATAGGGATTGTTCAGTTCCGGGTCATCACTGCCGGAGATTTGGAACTCGAAAGCGGCAATCCCCTGCGGTGCGGTAACAGAGAAAAGGGGAAGGACGGTATTGACTTCCTCATCCAATGCAGGAGAGGTCATTTCCATAGTCTGCACCGTGAACATAGCGGGGAGGCACCATCTGCCTTCCGGTAATGCGCGGACTTTCCAATAATAGGTTTTACCGGGAGTCAAATATTGGTTTTCCGGCACATGGTTAAGGCTGGTGGCAGGGGCATCTTCTTCCCAATAATTGCTTTCAACTTCAGGATCGTCATCTCCCGCTACCCGGACTTGATAACCCTGAGCGCCGAGAGCGCTGGTCCAGACAAAACTTGGGGTCACGCTAGTCACGGAACCTTCGTGAGGCGGATTTACCGGATTGGGAGTATCGCCGTATTGGAAACAGAAGATTTGACTTTCAGCAGTAAAACCGGCGGAGGGATCTTCCATATTCCGTTCACAGCGGACGAAAACCTGCCAGACATATTTGTTCCCAGCGGAAAAACCTTCTTCCGAGGTGGGATAAGGAAAGCTTACCGGAATAGGATATCCTAACTCGGTTACTTGAATAGCATCAGCCCAATTCAGTTCAAAGAAGGGGAGGTTTAAGATAGCTTCGTCATTGGACTGGGTTTCTTCCTTTTCACAAATTAGGATGGTATAGAACATAAGCCGTCCGCTGGTAGCGCCGGAGGACATCCATTGAAAAGTGGGATTTGATTCATAAATGGACAATCCCTCTTCGTCCGCTATACCGGGGTACTGCAATTCCGGATCACTGGGCTGCGATATGGAGATGGTCTGGGAATAAGTGCCCAGAATGCCGCCGTTATCGATGGCCCGCTGAGGATTAGGATAAATACCTGGAACTTGACCGGTCGCCCATAGTTCATCGTAAAGCAGCCTGAAATTATAAGTATAGTCGCCGGCGGGCAAGGTGGAACCGGAAGCCATAACCGCATCCTCAAAGGCGGTGCTGTACTGATATGAATTCCTAATGGCATCAACGAGGAAAGCGGAATTATTGTGGTAAACAATCGACTGCCCCGGTAAAATAATATCATTGCCCCATGTAACGCCGGTGGCGATTTCACAGTTTGCGATGGCAGGACTGTTGGCGACTAATATCTCCATCTCCAACATTACGCCTTTGACCTGAGTTGACTGGTTATTAGTAATAGTAATGACAAAGAGATTCTCGTTAGTGCTCCAGTCAAGCAGAGTATAGACAGCCCATTCCATAAACTGGACATCTAAGGTAACATCTGGCAGAGTCTGCGTTTGGGCAGGCTGGAGATTAATGCAGCATAACAATAAAGCGGCGATGATTATTAGGAACACGCTCCGCA
>Ga0163210_1000875_pt1 | contig 12809 bp, 6 predicted proteins | sample Kivu_220m_FD_113536 | JGI IMG/M metagenome (GOLD analysis project Ga0163210, IMG submission 113536) | Freshwater microbial communities from Lake Kivu, Western Province, Rwanda to study Microbial Dark Matter (Phase II) - Kivu_220m | ecosystem: Environmental > Aquatic > Freshwater > Lake ...
ACGCACTTGGCGCTTCTTGCCGCCGAGAAGCTACGCTCTTCATGGAGAGAACGCCGGTCAGAATAAACCAAGGATGATTCGGCTTGATATATCGCCGATATGCCGGTTGACTTGATTTTCCGGCCGATTGCGTGTAGTTTTGAGCCGTTCCGGGCCGCGCCCAGCCGCGCCTCGCTCCGCCGGCCCGATTCGAGACCGAGAAAGGACCGACCCATGGACATCGCCGAAAACCCCCGCAAGCAAGGACTCTTCATCGCCATCGACGCCAATATCGGGGCGGGCAAGACCAACGCCTGCCACGCCATCGGCTCGGCCGCCACGGCCAACGGCTGGCCGACCCGGGTGCTCGAGGAGCCGACCCACAGCCCCAAGTTCACCCATTTCCTCGAGCACTACTACGACGACCTGCGTACAGGCAAGAACACCGGCGGCGGCTTCTCGATGCAGATGTTCATGCTCTGCCAGCGCTACCAGCAGCACCGCCTGGCCGTGGAGATGGCCTGGGGCCCGCAAGGCCAGGTGGTCATCCAGGACCGGCCGATCTACGGAGACACCGTGTTCGCCACGACGGCCATGGAGCGGGGATTCATGACCAAAGAGGAGTTCGAGCTCTACGTCGACGTCTTCCGCAACATGAGCCGCGACGTGATGCCGCCCGACGTCTTCGTCTATCTCGACGTCTCTCCCGAGGAGTGTTTCCGCCGGATGGCGAGCAGGGCCCGAACGCAGGAGGAAGGGGTGCCGCTCGACTACCTCCAGCACCTCGACAAGAACTACAAGTTACTCCTTGCTGAAATGCGGAGGCGCGGCGTGCGGGTGATGATCATCGACTGGAAAGAGTTCGGCCCGCCGGTCGACGTCTGGAAGCAGATCCTACGGATGGCGATGTCTTCCGACTCATGGTACGAGCAGCTCGCCTTCTCCTACGGGAAGCACCCGCGGATCCCGGTGATGCCGGGGGATAGCGAGGCCAAGTAGCGGCCTGCTTTCACGCGGGGTCTTATCGGCTCAATAACAGGAGCGTCCGCTCCGCCGTCATCGGGGCGAGAAAAACCGGCGTAAGGTCGGGCCGCAAAAACCGCAGTGCGTCGAGGATCGCGAAGTATGCGCCGATCCCAAACATCAAAGGAGGCTCGCCCACGGTCTTGGCTCCTAGGATCCCCACGGGCTGCGGCGCGTCCTCGAGAAAGTCGACGCTCACCTCGGGCGTATCATTGATATCAGGGACCTTGTACGTGGCCATGCTGTCGGTCAGGATTTTCCCCTCCGCCGAGTAGATCAGCTCTTCGCACGTCATCCAGCCGACGCCTTGCGCGACGGCTCCTTCGATTTGCCCGCGGTCGATCACGGGGTCGAGGCTTTGGCCGACGTCGTGCACGATCTTGACCGAATCGACGCGGGGGACGCCGCGCAGTCCGTCTACGGTAGCCTCGACGACGGCCGCGCCCACGGCATGATAGGCGAAGGGCCGGCCTTTCTCCTTCGACTTGTCGAAATGGATGCCCGGTGTCGCGTAGCCCGCGTACGCCGAAATGGGAATGCGCCGGGCGTAGGCCCAGGAGACGAGCTGTTCCCAGGAAAAATCCAGGCGCTGATGCGCTTGAAGGACGTATTCGTTGTCGATGTTGATCTCGCCGGCCGAACAGCCGCGCTCCGCCGCGAGGGCCTGCCTCAAGCGCTCTAGGATCTGGAGGCAGGCCAGGCGCGTCGCATGGCCGTTGAGGTCGGCGGCGCTCGACGCCGCGGTGGGCGACGTGTTCGCGACGCGGGTGGTGTTCGTGCTCTCCATCCGAACCCGGTCGAGCGAGATGCCAAGCGTGCGGGCCGCGACGCGGCGGATCTTGCGGTTCACGCCCTGGCCCATCTCCACCGCCGCCGTCGAGACGCCGACGCTTCCGTCCGTATAGACGTGAACCAGACTGGCCGCTTGGTTGAGAAAAGTCGTGGTGAACGAGATCCCGAAGCAGACGGGCATTACGGCCAGGCCTTTCTTGGTCAGGGCGTGGCCGCGGTTGAACGCTTCGACGCGGGCGCGGCAGGCGGCGAGGTCATGGCGCTTGTCGAGCGCAGCCCAGCAGCGCGCCGGGCTGTCGGTTTCGAGCTTCATGCCGTACGGTAGGTCATCGCCTTGGCGGAGGAGGTTACGGCGCTGGATTTCGGCGGCCTGAATGCGCAGTGCCGAGGCCGCGTGGGCGATGGCCGCCTCCATGACGAACATCGCCTGCGGCGCGCCGAATCCGCGGAAGGCGGTGAACGGCGGGAGATGGGTCCGGCAGCTCGCGGCCGTGGCCCGCACGTTCGGAACGAAATAGCTGTTGGTCGTGTGGAAGAGCGTCCTTTCCAGGATGGCTAGCGAAAGGTCGGCGGCCGCTCCCGCATTCTGATAGAAGGTCACCTCGTAGGCAAGGATCTTGCCGTCCTGGTCCAATCCGATTTTATAGTCCGACGAGTAAGGATGGCGCTTGCCCGTCCAGCGCACGTCCTCGTGCCGGTTCAGGACCAGCTTGACCGGCCGCTTCAGCCGGAAGGCGGCGAGCGAGGCCAGCGCGGCCCAGGCCGTGGCCTGGTCTTCCTTACCTCCGAAGGCGCCGCCGAGGCGCGGCACGTCGACCTCCACTTGGTGCATGGCCAGCCCCAGGACGCGGGCAATGATGCGCTGGACGAGCGTCGGCGACTGCGTCGCCGAATAGACTTTCATCCCGCCGTCGTCGCGGGGGATGGCGAGTGCGGATTGGGTCTCGAGATAGATGTGCTCCTGGCCGCCCGAATCGGCCCGGCCGACGACCACGATATGGCAGCTCGGCCATATCTTGTCCACGTCGCCGAGGGCGAACGTGCGGGGAATGCCGATGAGCGAGCCTTGGGCGTAGGCTTCCCGAGGGTCGAAGACGGCGGGGAGAGGCTCGACTTCGAGTTTGATCAAGGCGCGGGCTTCGCGAGCGGCGGCCATGCTTTCCGCGATGATGAGGGCCACGGGCTGGCCGACGTAGTCCACCTCGTCCGCGGCCAGCAGAGGCTCGTCCAGGACCATGTTGCCGATCTGGTTCTGTCCAGGGATGTCGCGGGCCGTGAACACGGCTGCGATGCCGCCGTGCGCGGCGGCCGCCTCCGTATCCAGCCGGGCGATCTTTCCGTGCGCGACGGGCGAGGGGACAGGGGCGGCGTAAAGCGTGCCCTGGGGGACGGGAATATCGCGGACGTATTGGGAGACGCCGCGAGCGTGGAGGAGGGCGTCGTCGTGTTTCATGCGAGGTCCTCCTCGCGGACCTGCGCGGGGAAGAGCGTCAGGAAGTGGGCCAAGATGAGGCGCGGCAGAAGGAGCCGCCTGTATTCCGCGGAGCCGCGGACGTCGTCGATCGGAGCGATCTCGCCGGCGGCGATGTCCGCCGCTTCGCGGGCGGTCGCCGCGGAGATCGGCTTGCCCCGAAGGAACGCGGAAGTTTGCTTTAGATAGAGAGGGATGGGCGCGACGGCTCCGGCGGAAATATGCGCCTCGGCGATGCGGCCGTCCTGGACGCGGACCAGGATCGCCGAGCTCGCGGCGGCGATGTCCAGGTAATCACGGCGGCCGACCTTCTCGAAATGGAACAGGGCGGAAGGGCCGGGAACAGGGAAGCGGACCTCTGTGATCATCTCGTCCGGGGCAAGGTCCAGGATTTTGTAGCCCTTGAAGAAGTCCCGCAGCAACGCCGTTCGACGCCCGCCGTCGCCGGCGATTACTAAGGCCGCGTTCAGAGCCAGCAGCATCACAGAGAGGTCGCCCGCCGGGGAAGCATTGACGATATTGCCGGCGATCGTCGCCCGGTTCCGGATGGGCAGGGAAGCGATCCTGGCAAAATGCCGCCCGATGCCGGGGATTAGACCCGTGACGACCGGCGACGCTTCTACCTCGGAGAGCGGTGTCGCGGCCCCGATCGAGCAATGACCGTTCTCGATGCGGATGCTCTGGAGGTCCTCGCGCCGCGAGAGGAAGGTCAATTCCGCGTCGCGGAGCTTGTCGGCCCGGGCGACGAAAAGGTCCGTGCCGCCGGCGACGAGGACTGGCGCACGGGCCCCGTACTTTTTGTCCCGGGATCGCGTTCCGGCGGTCCCATCCAAAGCTCGGAGCCGGGCGGGAACTTCGAGGAAATAGCGGGGCAGGACCCCGCGAGTAACAAGCAGGGCAATTCGCGCTGCAGAGGACGGCGCGCCGGACCGTTCGAGGTCTTGGAACTGCCCGCAGAGCCGGTTGACCGCCCGCCGGATGGATACGTATCCGGTGCAGCGGCAGATGTTGCCGCCGAGCGCGGCTATGCCGTCGACTTCGGATATGGGCGCTCCGCTGAGGAGGAAACCGGTGAGGGCGACGACGAGCCCCGGCGTGCAGAATCCGCACTGAATCGCGCCTTCTTCGACCAGGGCCTGCTGAACCGGGTTTAATTCCGGGAGGTTGAGGCCTTCGATGGTTACTACATGTCGGCCTTCTACGTCGCCCAAGGGAAGCAGGCAGGAGTTGACCGCCCTGTAGATGATGCCGCCGGGCCCCGGGGCACCGACGAGGACCAGGCACGCGCCGCAGTCGCCTTCGCGGCAACCCTCCTTAGTCCCGTTGAGCCCGAGGTCGTCGCGTAGGACGTCCAGGAGCACGGCCCCGCCGCTCCGCGAAACGGTCTGCACGCGGTCGTTAAGGAAAAATGATATTGCCACCGCACCTAAGCTTAAATTCCGGCCCGGATGATGTCAAGATAAAGGGTGACGACGCATGCTACCTAATAATAAAGAAGTGGGTACACCTACCGTGGGTGTGCCCGCTCTTTCAGAAAATGATGATTTAAGGATGCGGTACTCATTCAGCCATGAAATGGGTGAATGTGTGCGTCGTCCCCCTTTAAAGGCCCCGAAGGAAGAGCGAAAGCCGCAGAATCGCCGGATCCGGACAAACGGCGCTTATTTGACATTCGATTTCCGCCGTCTTTATAATCCGATTCGCGTCTCGCCTGCGGCACGGGAGGAAAGAGTGAGAGGACTTCCCGGATCGTATCTTTGTTCCGGAGAAGGGGCAATATCACAGCGGAGAAGAAAGGACGATCCATGATCAAAAAAACGGAATTCCGGCCGGCGGCGATTATGATGCTCGTCTGCCTCATCACGGCCGCGTTTTTCCTCGTCGGCTCGGGAGGCTTCGCCTTCGCGCCGCGGCAGCAGGCCGAGGCCGAATATCAGCGCGGGGTCAAATTGGCCGGCGAGCGACAATTCCAGACTGCCATCAGCGCTTATACCCGGGCCATCCAACTCGACGGCTCCGTCGCGAAATACTACTATGCACGCGCTAACTCCAAGCGTTCGCTCGGCTTCTACAAGGACGCCATCCAGGATTACGACCGGGCGATCGAGATCGATCCCCGCTATGTCTCCGCCTTTGTCAACCGGGGCATCGCCAAGTACGAATCGAACGACCATAACGGATCGATTTCTGACTACACCAGGGCCCTTTCGCTCGATCCGAGCAGCGTCAAGTGCTACAAGAACAGGGCGCTTTCGAGGCAGGCCCTCGGCGATCTGGCCGGCGCCGCCGCCGACATGGAAACCTATCTCAAATCCGTGCCGGACGACGCGGAGGTTCGAAACGCCCTGGCCTTACTGAAGAAAAAACTGCCGGCCGCTCCGCCTCCTCCGGTTTCCGCGACAGAGGCGGCCAAGGAATTGTGGGTCAAGGCCTTGGCCCTCACCAAAGCCAAGGACTTCGCCGGGGCTGTCGAGGCCTACACTAAGGCCATCGGCTTCACGCCCAATAATGCGACCCTCTACTATAACCGGGGCAACAACAAGCGCGAGCTGAAGGATTATCCGGGCGCCTTGAGCGACTATGACAAGGCCGTCTCTCTCGATCCGGCCAATCCCTCGATCTATTTGAATCGGGGCTACGTCAAGGAGCTGATGGGCGATCTCGAAGGCGCGGAAGCCGATTATCTGACCTGTCTGGACCGGAATCCGGACTCGGACGGCCCCAAGCAGGGCTTGGCCAGGGTGGCCCAAGCGAAAAGCTTCGAACAGAAGATCAAGGACGCGGAGAAAGCGCTCGAAACAGCGCGGACGCAGGAAAATCAGGTTCCGCCCGCGGACTTCAAGGATTTTGTCTTCCCCAAGAAGACGACTCTTGCAGCAAATCCCATGAATTCCGGATCCTGGACCCTGGCCGACTCCCTGTGGAAGAAGACGAAGTCCGGGACAGGGGACGTGCGCCTCGACCTGCCTCCCGCCGACTGCCCGCCGCCCCTGAATCTGTTGACCGTCACGCAGGCCCAGTACACGGGAGCCGTGTCCATGGCGATGGAGGGCATGCGCGTGGTTTTCGGGCCCATGTCAGAGGCCGAGACGAAAAATTTCGAGGCGAAATGGGCGCCCATGTTCGATTTCCCCTTCCAGGCCGCCATCCATTATTTGAACGAGCTGAATCCCCTTCTGGCTAAGTTCCTGGCCGTCCGGGCCGCCCTGGCCCAGGCCACCGCGGACTTTGATGCCCTGATGGGGGAGTCGACGATCGCCGCCGGCTTGGAGGACGGAGATTCCGTCGCCGAGGCCATGGCCGCGGCCGGCCTCTTGAAGACAAAGATACTCATGCTCGAGGCCCGGTTAGCGAAGACGGCCGAGGAGATTCGGCTTCTGGGGGATCCGCCAAATCCCGTCGAAGAAAAAGGGCGCCGGCGGAAAGCCCATAAGGACGCGGTCGAGGAAGCCGAGAAGATCGCCAAGAAGACCGGCGTGCCGGCGTCGAAGCCCGCGGGGGGGGCGAGCGAACCCCGCCCCGGGGACAAGCTCGTCCGGTGGGAGCTCGCCGATACACAGGTCATGAGCCGCGACGGGGGCACCGCCGTGAGAGCCGGCGGGATGTTCATCGCCACCTTCCCGGAGGGTACAGGCCAGGCCCGGAAAATCGTCACGCTGCAGTGGCCGGCTCCGCCTCCGACGCTCGTCCCCGGGGAAAAGATCCCGTGTCCGGCGACATTTCTCAACAGCTTGAATCCGCGCAAGAACATCGTCCTGCACACGGGCTTTGCCTTCAAAAAGGGATTTGCGGCCGACTACCAACCGGATGTGGAGCCCTACTCGCTCGACGAGGAGGAAACTCAGAATTACTATGAGGCCCCTACCGACGGTGAATATGATTCCGACTATCGCGGCCGCATCTGTGCGTTCACGGTGTCGAACGAGTACTTCCATGTCAGCTGCATCTATCGAGGCGTTTTCGCCGGCGGGCAAGCCGAGGCGCCCGCCGGAGCCCGCTCTACGGGCGACGAAAAAGCAGACAAGCTCGCCTTCTATCGTGCGAATATCGCCTACTTCCAGGATCGCCTCGTCTCGCTGAACCAGCAGCGGTCCCAGGCCCTTCCGCAAAATCGTGACGCGATCGATTGGCAGATCATGTGCGTTCAGGCCGACCTCCAAGCGGAGCAGGACAAGATCGAGATGCTCGAGACGGGGGAGTGGGTTCGAACGCGGACGGCGTTCGACGATTTCTGCCTGAACCGGATGATCCAGATCGGCCAGGAAGAGGCAAGGGAGAGCGCCGGCCGGACGCGCCTGATCCTGAACGGCCCGCGACTCGTCGCCCTCCTGCCCGAGACCGAGCGCCATACCGCTCAGGCGGAGCTGAGCGCCCTGATGACCAAGGCGCTGGGCTCGGGCGATTTCAGCCGGGTGAGGCAGCAGACCGACGCAATCGCCGCCAGGGTCCAGGGCTATTGGGGAAGGGAGGCCAAGAAAAGCCTGAACGATGCGTGGTGGGCCGACCTCAAGCTGGGAATCGCCCGGGGGCTCAAAACCGGAGCGGACGTTTCTTTGATGCTGGCCTCGTTCGGGGCCGCGAGTCCCTCGCCATTCGTGTCTGCCGGAAATCTGATCTATTCCGCGTATCTGGGGTCCACCGGCTACGTGGACGGCGGGCCGGCCCAAGGCGTCAGGGAAGCCCTTGCCGCCCTGCATCCTGTCCTCATGACCGGCATCAAGGCCTATGACGGCTATAACCAGACCGTGCTCGATCACTCCACGGGCAAGCCGCTCATCGATCCCAAGACCGGCCAGCCCGTCAAGGCGGGGATCGCGGGCGCGCTATGGGAAGGCGGGAAGGTGGCGCTGGCGGCCTTTTCCATCCAGAAAATTGTCCCCTGGATCGCCAAGAAAATGGGGATCGGCGGGGCCGTTCCGTCCGGAGAAAAATGGCCGACCGTCGAAGCGCAGATCCGAGAGGCCCAATTCCAAAGCGCCTTGGCCCAGGGCCGGATGAACGTCCGGCTCTTCGCCCAGCGCCAGGCACGGCTGAACCAAGCCCGGGCATCCAAAGCCTCGGCCGAGGAGATCGCGGCATTGAATCGACAGGCCGAAGAGGCGGCCATGTTGATCAAGCTGAGCTACGCTTCGAAAGCCCACCTCAATCAGCTGGCGGCGGGCGGGGAACGCGAGCTTTTGCGAGGCTATTTGCAGCATGAGCAGAACTTCATGGGCCGGGTCTTCACCAGCTTCCGCAATCGCATGAGGAACGACGGTTGGAGCGATCAGACCTACCAATCGTACAGCAATTCGGCCAGCCGCGGCAGGGCGGGCATGGACGTCGACTATGGCGTGGGAAATCCGGAACGCTATCTCCGGGACGAGAACGGCCGAATTCAGCCGAATCCCGAATATTACAACTGGCTCCGCGGGATCACTCAAAAGGGAGTTCGGAGAAGCACCTACGACTTCGAGCGGGCCGGCCAAAGGCATCTCGACGATGCCTTCGCGGAGGTCGTCGGACAGGGGCGAAGCACGCGGGAGTCCTTCGTCAATTTCACGACGCCCGGGCACAGCGAGGCCTATGCCGATCGGGCCTGGATCGGAGCCGGATCTCGCCCCACCGCCTGCTTCGAGAGCGTCGATCCGCGGTGGGTGCAGCAGGCGGCCGACGTAACGATGTTCAAGGTGAACGGCCTGCCGGGCGGGCATCCTTCCCTGCCGCATTATATCGATCTGCAGGAAAAATGCCGGACGCTGGTCAAGGACATCAATACGAAGCTCGCCGGCATCAATCCGGCGAATCCCCACGTGGTCGGCGCGGACAGCCCGCTGGGGGCCGCCAATCGGGCCGTCCAGGATCATATTCTGCGCGTGCGGGATATCATGAACGATTTCGCCAACAACCGGATCGGGCCTATCGAGGCCGAGAGAGCGTTGGCCGACGTGACGGGAGGGGAGGGCTTGCCAGGCGTCGTCCGCGAGTTCGGCGATATCATGGTCGGCTTGACCCGTAGATAGAGAATAAATGGAGACGACGCACACATTCACCCATTTCATGGGTGAATGAGTACCGCATCCTTTAGTTTAGGTACACCCACGGTGTGTGTACCTAAACTATTAATTAATCCCTGACCAGCCGGAAACCAAGAAGGTCGTAGTGATGGAAATGGATGTTGCGGAATGGAGCCCGGGCGCAGACGGCATCCTGGAGCCAGGAACCTCCCCGGACGATGTGGTGGGTGTTGGCGATAGTCTCGTCGCAGTTTTCGTATCCCCTGGGATTCGTCGCCGGCTCCGCAGAATACGGCGCATAACACTCCGCGCACCATTCGTACACGTTCCCCAGCATGTCATAAAGCCCGAACGCGTTCGGCGCCTTGCCGCCGACCTCGTGCGTAATATGTCCCGAGTTGCCCGAATACCAGGCGATCGCGTCCAAGTCCCCGTACCGGTCTCCTGCCGTCCCCGCCCGGCAGGCGTACTCCCACTCGGCCTCCGACGGCAGGCGATAGCGCTTTCCCGTCAGTTCGTTGAGCCGTTCGATAAAGGCTTTGACGGCGGGCCAGGTCACGCTCTCGACCGGCAACCGAGCCCCCTTGAAATAGGACGGATTGGAGCCCATGACCGAGATCCATTCTTCCTGCGTCACCTCGTATTTCCCGATCTCGAAGCTGGAGAGCGTCACCTGATGGATGGGGCTTTCATCATTTAGGGCTTCGCTCGATGCGGAGCCCATCATGAACGTGCCGCCGGGCAGGCTGACCATCTCCGGCTCGCGGACAACGCGCACGGTCAGGGCCGCCGAAACCGCCGCCGTCCCTCCCTCTTCGACCAGGACGGACTGCTCGAAGTCATCGTATCCGGCCATAATTAGCTTAACCACATATTGGCCAGCGGGGAGGCCTCGAACGGTCGCATTGGTTTTGAAACCCGTATCGTTATTATTCAGATAGACGTTCGCCCCCGTCGGCGCGGACTCCACTTGGATCGCTCCCGTGCCGGCCGCTTCCGGATTCGCCGTCTTCTTTTTCTTGAGAAGAAGCACGGCGGCGACGATGCCCGCCGCCGCGAGCCCCCCGACGAGAAGCCATGGGAATTTCTTCTTCTTGACCTCGGTGTCCGGCTTCGATGTCCCGGGGATGGCCACGGGGCCGGAGAGATCGGATTTGTCATTGATGGCGGCCTTGGCCGGTTGCGAGGCCGATTCCTGGCGGGCAGCAGACGCTTGCGGCAGCTTGGGGCGGGCGGAGTTTTCCTGGGAGAGTCCGAAGCCCAGGACATTCGCGGAGATGAAGACAATGACGAGGAGGACGGCGACAGCGCTTTGCGAATGGTTCATGCGTCCGTTCACGGTTTCAGGAACAATAGATGTAATATTCCATCTGTTTATATTAAAAAGCAAGAATCGGGCCAATACACCTTGCTCGGAAGCCTGTAAAACCGACCGAACGCGGCGGCCAGATGTCAAATATTGTTACACCCGCCTTCTTTATACGTTCGCGGCGCAAAACCCCGATTTTTAAATCGGGGTACAAAGCGCCGCTCAGTATTAAGCCTTTAAATACCCCGGGCTTCAGCCCGGGGATGGCTTTATTTTTCTATGACCATCCGCTAAACTCTTCTCATCGGTCCGTCGTAATAGTCGCCGGGGACGTTTTTCGAGGAGAAAGACCCGCAAATGCGCACGTATCGATTTAAACAACTTTTCGCCCTGTTGGTCTGTCTGGCCGCACTCCGTCCGCACGGAACGGCCTTTTCTTCGGCCGCTCGACAAGCCGGAGATGCCGCCCGGCCCGCCGTCGTCTTCAAGGCCGACGACGAAATCCCCCCGGAGATCCGCAGGGCGACGTTTGTCCTCGTCTGGGAGACGATCCGGGACAAGTATTTCGACCCCTCCTTCGGCGGGAAGGACTGGAACGCCATCAGGTCCCGCTATGAGTCCCTGCTCGAAGAGTCCAAAACCAGCCGTGATTTTCATTCGCTTCTGGGCCAGATGTTGAAGGAGCTCGGACGGAGCCATTTGGGTATTGCCGCCCCCCATCAATTGCCGGGCGGCACCAAGGCGAATCCCGTGATCGAAATGGTCCCCGACGGGATCGCGCTCTGCCTCGGCGAAGGCCGAATCATGCTGGCCTCGGTAAGGCCGGATTCGCCGGCTTGGGCCGCCGGCCTGCGGCCGGGCTACGTCCTGGTGAAGGCCGGCGACGCGGCTCTGCCGACCGCGGAAGAGATCAGGACGTCGGCTCTGCGGGCTGTGGCGGCCGCCCTGCAAGCCCTGGCCGGGCAGCCCTCGTCCACGGCCGTCCTGACCGTCCTGGACGAAAATGACAAAGAGAGGTCCGTCACCCTTCCGCGCGATGTTCCGTTCCAGGCCCGGGCCAATCTGGTCAAGACGAAATTCGAGCATCGCCGCGTGCACCCGCGGGTGGGCTACATCCGGTTCGACGGCTGGGGCTTCGACCTGGTTCCCAAGCTCCAAGCGGCGATGAAGGACCTCTGGGATTCGGACGGCTTCATCCTCGACTGCCGCCAGAACCGGGGCGGCGTCAATCCAGGCGTGGACTATCTCGCAGCCGTCCTCTCGGCCGAGCCGGGGCTTCTGGCCGTCGAGATCTCGCGGGAGGGAGAGCGCCGGGAATGGTCCCACAAGGGATCGGGCGCGGACACCTATCGGGGGCGCTTGGCCATACTCGTCGACGGCGGCTCCGGAAGCGCCAGCGAAGCCTTCGCCGGGGCCATGCAGGAGAAAGGCCGGGCCGTCATCCTGGGACAAACGTCTGTCGGCGGGGTGCTCAACAGCACACAAGTCAGCCTGCCGACAGGAGGAATCCTCAATTATGCCCATTCCGACATGAAAACGCCCAAGGGGAACTCGATCGAAGGCCGCGGCGTCATCCCCGACGTGCCTGTCGAGATCTCCCGCGCCGACCTCTTGAAAGGAAAAGATTCGGTCATCGAGAGGGCCATGGCGGAGATTCTGAAATCCTCCCTTTCTTGATTTTGGCTCCCCGCCGGGAGTATGGTTGAGCCGTCCGGGCGGCGATTTCCGGTTTCATGCAAATGGAGAGGTCATGAGAAAAGCGCTGGGATGTCTGGGTGCGGCGCTGTTCCTGACCGCCGCCCTGTCGCCGGCGGCGTTCGGCCAGGGCGTCGACTGGTCGAAGAAGACGCTCCAATCCGAGCGCAGCCGGTCCTATGACGCGCTCCACTACCTGATCCACATAAAGCTCGACCTCGATCAGAAGTCCTTCGAGGGCGCCGCGACCGTCACCTTGTCCTCCTTCCGGGAAGGCCTCGAGACGTGCGTCCTCGACGCGGAGGAGTTCACGGTCACCTCGGTCCTCGGAGACGACGGTCAAGCGCTCGCCTTCGGCCAGACGGCCAAGGAGCTCTCCGTCCGCCTGCCGCGCCCCTTGACCTTCGGCGAAGAAACGTCGTTCACCTGTTTCTACCGCGGCCGGAATCCGAAGATCGGGCTGCGGTTCGTCGACGAGAGCGCGGACAATCCGAAGATCGTCTTCTCGGATTCCTGGCCGGACAACGTCCACCACTGGTTCCCC
>Ga0163210_1000877_pt1 | contig 12771 bp, 9 predicted proteins | sample Kivu_220m_FD_113536 | JGI IMG/M metagenome (GOLD analysis project Ga0163210, IMG submission 113536) | Freshwater microbial communities from Lake Kivu, Western Province, Rwanda to study Microbial Dark Matter (Phase II) - Kivu_220m | ecosystem: Environmental > Aquatic > Freshwater > Lake ...
GCGTAGATCGCCGCGAGGTCCTCGGGCCGGCGCAACGGCACGCCGCCGGCGCCGTCCTGCGCCGGGTCCATCTCGGCCGGGCGGAAGAAGTGCTCCTGGGCGTTCTGGTCCGGGCCGATCGAGAGGACGTCGAGCACGCCGGCCTGGGCGATGCGCCGCGCGCCGGCGACCGTGCGCGCCAGATCCGGCTCCCCGTAGTGATGCCGCAGCAGCGGCAGCGGGAAGGAGGACGCGATGCGACCCACCAGATCGCCGGGGAACTCCTGCTCCGGCGCGATGGCCGCCCGGCCGCGGACGTAGGCCTCGATCTCCTCCATCGGCTCCGTGCCGTCGAACGCGCGCTCGAAGAGCCCGCTCTCGCGCGCCCGCGCCGCCACGGGAGCGGTCCCGCCGAAGACCCAGCGCGGCCGCGGTTCGGACAGGCGCGCGGCGCCCTCGCGCAGTGCCGCGAAGAGGGGGACCGCGTCCTCCGGCGTCAGTCGATACGAGACCGCGACCAACTCGGGACGCTCACGCGCCACGGCCTCGAGCAGCGTGCCGATCGGGACCGCCGGACCGAGCATCACGGCCTGCCAGCCATGCCGCTCGCACAGACGCAGGAAGTGATCGAGTCCCGCGACGTGCACGCAGGGACCGATCGCCGCGCCGAGCACCTTGCGTCTCATGCGTCGCGCTCCCCGATGGCCAGCAGGCGGAGCTGCTTCAGGTCGTAGCCCTGGATGCCCAGGTGCTCGGTCGTGCGCCCCTCGGCGCGGTAGTCCCGGCCATGCATCGCGGCGGCCAGCGTGATGAACGACTCCATCAGGCTGACGCTGACCCCGAACTGGCGTCCGATCGAGCTCATCGGGACGAGGCTGCACGGGATGTCCTCCGTGATGTATCGCATCTCCGTCCGATGGGGAGCGATGATCCCGCGGTAGCCCGGGTTGGCGCGCATCGCCTCGCGCAGATCCCGTCCCGCCGCGTCGTAGGCGATGTAGAGCCACTCGCGCGCGGTCGTGGCGTGGAAGCCCAGGGCGGCGGCGACCGCGACGCGTTCGGCGTCCAACGCCTCCAGCACCCGCGTCACGGAGGGCGTCGCCCCCTGATGGTAGAACTCGAAGTCCGCCGGATCCTCCACCCACCCGGCGTTCAGCAACATGATCGCCGGATGGAAGACGGCCCCGATGTTGTTGAAGCTCGTCTTGAAGACGTTGTCGCCGGGGACGAACTGGGGAAAGACCTGCCGGATCACCTTGAGGCAGTCGGGGATGCGGTGGGCGCGCAGGGTCGCGAGCGGGATCGAGTTCTTGATGCCGAAGATCCGCGCCTGCGCCGGGCCGGTGACGCGGCTGGCGTAGAGGAAGGTCTGAGTCTCGGCGAGGATGATGTCCGCCTCGCATCCGGCCCGCCGCAGCGCCTGGTGGAAGGCAATCGCCCCGAAGGTCCTTCCGGGGTTCAGGACCACGATCTGGTCCGGCTTCAGGTGCGGGGCGCAGAGCTCGGCGATGTGCTCGTGGGCGGTGGCCGGGACAACGACCATCACCACATCCGCTCCGTCGAGCGCCTCGCCGGCCTGATCGGTGGCGAGCGCGATCGGCCCGAAGCCATCCACTTCATCGCCGGTCATGTCGATCCCGCCGAGGGAGCGGACCGGCTCGAGACGGGCCGCCGTGCGATTGAAGAGGCGCACCTCGTAGCCTATGAGGCCCAGGTGCCCGGCCATCGCCATGCCGCCGTGGCCGGCACCCATGACGCAGAAGATGGGTCGTTCCGTGCTCATGGCACCTCCGGGGGTTAGGCCGGCTCGCGCGACGGGACCGAGTCGGGACGCGCGGAGTCCGCGGCGCGGTTGGCGGGCGGCAGGCCCCCCGCCGGCACCCGGCCGTGGAGCACGCGCTGGGGAAACGGGATCTCGATCCCTTCGCGATCGAACCGCGACTTCAGACGTTTGATGAACTCATGCATGACGGCGAAGCGATGGGCGAAGTCCGTCACCCGCAGCACCACGTTGAAGTTGATCGATGAGTCGCCGAAGGTGTGATACCGGACGACCGGCTCGAACTCCGCCACGCCGCCGGGCGTGTCCCGCAGGACCTCGCGGCCCACCTCTTGCACGATGCTTTCCACCCGCGCCAGGTCGGAGTCGTAGGCGACGCCCACCTGAACCACGGTCGACTGCTCCGATTCGGGCAGGTCGTAGTTGGTCACGATCATCTCGGCGATGCGTGCGTTGGGCACGACGATCATGTTGTTCGGAAACTCGCGGATGCGGGTCGCCCGCCAGCCGATGTCGTCCACGAAACCCTTCGGGCCGGACTCGAGCTGCACGAAGTCGCCCACGCGGATGGGGCGCGCCAGCGCGATGTGGATCCCGGCGAAGAGGTTTGACAACGTGGGCTGCAACGCAAGGGCGACCGCGAGCGACCCGATGCCCAGGGCCGTGAGCAGGGGTGTGATCGACACGCCTAGACTCGCCAGGATGAGCAATCCCGCCAGGCCGAAGATCGCCGCGCGCAGGAGATTCTGAATCAGCGTCGTGGCGGCGACCGAGGCGGCTTCGTTCTGATTCTGGCGGCGGGTCAACTGCACGGCGAAGTGCGTGGCCGCCGCGGCGAGCGACAGGATCAACCCCAGCGCGCAACCCCGATCGAGGAGCCTGACGATCCGGTCGGAGAGCGGGGCGACGCGGGCCGCGACGCCAATGCCGAGGTATCCGACGAGCACGGACCCGGCCACGATCGCCGCCGCCCACAACCATCGGGGGTCGCTCGGAACCATGGGGCGGACCTCCCTTCTACGGACTGCGCGGGCAAGGCCGCCGGTCGGCAGGCGGCGGCCATTGCCGCAACGCAGTGGCCAGCGCGGCCAGAACATCTTCCGTCGCGCGGACCTTGGCGGGGGGGATTCGAGCCAGGGCCAGGCGCAACGAGCCGTCCACCGTCCCAGCGTGCCGCGTGTTGAGGCGACGGCCGCTGGCGGTCAGATGGAACACCGCACGCCGGTGATCCTGTGCATCCACCGTGCGCCGCACCAGGCCCTGGCGCTCGAGTCTCCGGAACACGCCGGTCAAAGTGCTCGGGTGAACCTGGAGGGTGGCCGCGATCGGGCCCGCCGAAATGCCCGGGTACCGTCCGATCATCCGAATGACGAGGCGCTGCGGGCCGGTGACACCGAACCGCGCACGCATGCGCTTCGAGCGCGCCTGCAGCGCGTGATCGAGCGCCCACAGGCGCTGCATGAAACCCAGGATCGTATCCGGGTCCAGGGAGTTGTCGGGCTCACGCCGGATCATCTGCGATGATTCCTCCTACTGTCCCACTGGGAGTCTACCCGCTCAATATGGTTTGATCTCAAACTAATTTCAGCAACTTCCTGAGGGAAACGCCGGGAACCGACCGCGGTCGCGGCGGTAGGGGGAGAGGGGACCGTAAAACCCGCCGGCTCGCGTACCATCCAAGAGGGAGGTGCCGTCATGGCAGGCATTGCGGGGATCACGCGCGCCCATCAGCCCGAACTGGTTCAGACGATGCTGGGGCGCCTGCGGCATCGCGGTCCGGCGGGCGAGATCGTGGTGGGGGCCCCGGCGGCGACCCTGGGCGTGGTCTGGCAGGCGGGCCAGGTCCGGCCGTTGCGCCGGGGACGGAATGCCCTGGCCGTCTGGGACGGTCGCTTCAACGGACGCATCGATCGTCTGGCGCACGACGGCCGGCTGGCGCTGGCGCTGGCGGACGATCATGGAACGCTGCTGGCGCGAGACGCGGTCGGCGTGGCGCCCCTCTACTTCGGGGAAGCCGGCGACGCGCTGGTCTTCGCCTCGGAAGCCAAGGCCTTGCTGGGCATCGTCGAGACGGTGCGCGAGTTTCCGCCGGGCCATCGTTGGGACCGGACGCTCGGCTGGAAGAAGTTCTTCGATCTCGGGGCGGCCCGGGTGCGGCGTCGGACGCCGGCGCCCGATCTGGCCCTCGAGCTGAAACGCCGACTGGAGCTGGCGGTCCGGGACGTGGCCCAGGGTGAGGAGATCGGGGCCTGGTTGTCGGGCGGGCTCGACTCGAGCGCGCTGGCGGCCCTGGCGCGCCCCTGGGCGAAGCGGTTGCACACGTTCGCCGGCGGTCTGCCCGGGGCGCCCGATCTGGCCTTCGCGCGCGAGGCAGCTGCCTTCATCGGATCGGAGCACCATGAGGTGGTCGTGTCGCCGAGCGAACTGCCGGAGCTGCTGCCCGCGGTGATCCACCACCTGGAGTCGTTCGACGCGCTGCTGGTGCGTTCCTCGATCATGAACTACCGCGTCGCCGAGCGGGCGGCGCAGTACGTGGGCGCGGTCTTCTCGGGCGAGGGCGGAGACGAGCTCTTCGCCGGGTACCACTACTTGAAGACGTTGGAGGGCGCGGAGCTCGCCCGGGAGCTCGTCGACATCACCGGACGCCTGCACAACACCGCCCTGCAGCGCGTCGACCGATCCGCCGCCGCCCATGGGACCGTGGCGCACACGTCGTTCCTGCATCCGCGTGTCCTCTCCTACGCCCTCGCCATCCCGACCGAGTGGAAGCTCCACCGCGGCGTGGAGAAGTGGATTCTGCGGCAGGCCCTGGTCGGAACGCTCCCGCCGGACGTCCTGGACCGGCCCAAGGCGAAGTTCTGGGAGGGCGCCGGCGTGGGCGAGCGGCTGGCCGGCTACGCGGAGGCGCGGGTCAGCGACGCCGACTTCCGGCGCGAGCGCGAGCTGCCCAACGGGTGGCGGCTGAACAGCAAGGAGGAACTGCTCTACTACCGGCTCTTCCGCGAGCAGTTCGGCGACCTGAGCGACCTGGAGTGGATGGGCCGTACCAAGGGCGTGGTCCCCGACGCGGCGCCCGTTTAGTCGATCGTCGCTGACCGGGGTCGCCTGACGCGCCGGCGCTCGGCACAGTGAGGCTTCGCGCGTCAGATCGTCCTGATCGGATTCACTGCGGTCCTCGTAACGATCAGCGTCCTGGACCGGCCGGACGAGGAGGCGCGAGAAAGCCCTTGAATCCGGCGGGCGCCGCGGTTCAGCCTCTCACGGCGTCTCGGACGCGGAGGGCTCCGGAGGCGCGAAGGAGGTCTTTATGCCCTATCCATCCCGCGACGAGGCCTGGGCGCTCCTCACCGAGTGGACAAAGAACGAGAGCCTGATCAAACACGCGCTCTCCGTCGAGGCGGCGATGCGCGCCTACGCGCGGCACTTCGGGGCGAACGAGGAGGAATGGGGCGTGGTTGGTCTGCTGCACGACTTCGACTACGAGCGGCATCCCACCCTGGACGTGCACCCGATGAAGGGCGCGGAGGTTTTGCGCGCGCGCGGCTATCCGGAGGAGATGATCCGGGCGATCCTGGCGCACGCCGCCCACACCGGCGTGTCGCGCGAGACGCCGATGGAGAAGGCGCTCTTCGCGGTCGACGAGCTGACCGGGTTCGTGACCGCGGTGGCGCTGGTGCGGCCGGACAAGAAGGTCGCTGAGGTGAAGCCGTCCTCGGTGCGCAAGAAGATGAAGGACAAGGCGTTCGCGCGCGCCGTCAACCGGGACGAGATCACCGAGGGCGCGCAGCTTATGGGCGTCGAGTTCGAGCCGCACGTGCAGACCGTGATCGACGCGATGGCCGGAATTGCCGAGCGGCTGGGCCTGGCGGGGACCCCCGCGGAAGCGTAGACTTGAAGGTGCGAAGGTGATCGCGCCGCCGGGGAGGTGCGGTGCGACGATCCGGTGCACACACGTCTGCCGCGGGAGGTGCCGTCATGACAGCGTCGCGTTCCCGGCTGCTCGGAAGCGCCCTCTGCTTCGGGTTGCTGCTGGCAAGCCCGATCACCGCCGCCGAGTGGGAGTACCTCTCGATGGACGGGATCCACTCGAACTGCATCGTCGTCGACGAGGAGAACGATCGGATCTTCGTCGGCACCATGGAGGGCTTTCACTACCTCGACCTGCCGACCGGCGTCTGGACCGACCGCGATTGGGACGGCTACATCGGGCGTCAGACCTATGCGGTCGCGGGCCATCCGACGCACGATCGGCGCGTGATCACCGGCCGCGAGAACGCCTTCTTCAAGGGTTATATCGAGCTGAGCGAGGATCTCGGCGCCACGGAGGATGTCGTGTACAACTCTGGCGCCGGGACGGTGGTCGACATCGAGTGCTCGACCGCGGACATCAACGAGTACTACGCCTGCACCTGGCCCGATGTCGTGCGGGGCGAGTTCGTTCGGTCGCGCGACGGGGGCGCGACCTGGACCTGTCTGGCGCCCACGCAGCACTTCGCGATGACGGCGATCGCGCCCGATCCATCCTCGGAGGCGGTCTATCTGGCGGGGGATGCGCGCGTCACGCGAACCTACAACGGCGGCGACACGTGGCAAGCCGCGTGGGACGGGTTGCCGCTGGGCGAGATCGTGCACTGTCTCGCGGGGGACCCCGGCGGCGAGGTCGTTGTCCAGGAGCACATGTTCGCCGGGAACGACGTCGGCCTCTACGAGGCGATGCTCCTCTACGGCCAGCCCTGGACGCTGATCCTGGACCAGGGAACCCGGCGCGTCGCCATGGTGGGCTGGTCCCACGAGATGGGCACGTACTACCGGCCCGCGGTCGTCACGACCGACGGGCGCGTGCTGGTGGAGCGCGGCAGCTGGATCGACGAGACGGGCAATCTGGCGGGTCGGCAGCCGGTCGATCTCGTCTACTGCTGGTACGATCGCATGCTCTATGTCGTGACCGCGACCTCCGGCGTGTATCGCGCGCCGTTCGGGGGAGAGAGCGGCGTGGGCGAGCCCGGCCTGATCGGGACCGGACCGACCGCCTCGCCCAACCCGTTCCGGCCGGTCACCCGGCTCGCCTTCACGCTGGCCCAGCCCGGTCCGGCGAACCTGGAAGTGCTCGACGTCTCGGGCCGCCGCATCGCCACGCTGCTCGACGGCTGGCAGAGCGCCGGTCGTCATGAGCTCGTCTGGCAGCCGGCCGACCCGGCGGCGGGCGTCTACTTCGCCCGCCTGAGGACGGCCGGGGGATCGGGGACGCTGCGTCTGATCCGGCTGCGGTAAGTCGCGGCGCGCCCCAGATCTCATTGCTTTCCGTCGGGGCGACTCCTAGTCTGTCCGCCCGAGGCAAAGCCTCGCACTATGATACGGGGTATCAGCGACATGCTCGGTGGCGGGCTGCGCCGCATCGAGCGCCTGGTCCTGGGCCGGGCCAAGAGCCCCACCGAAGCGGGCATCTTCCAACACGTCTCGCTGATCGCGTTCTTCGCCTGGGTGGGCCTGGGCGCCGACGGGCTGAGCTCATCCTGCTACGGTCCGGAGGAGGCCTACCTCGCCCTGCATGGGCACGTGCACCTCGCCATCTTCCTGGCACTGGCAACGGCGCTCACGGTCGCGGTCATCGCCACCAGCTACAGCCAGATCATCCAGCGTTTCCCCAGCGGTGGCGGCGGGTACATCGTCGCCACGCACCTGCTGACGCCGGGCCTGGGCGCGGTCGCCGGCAGCGCGCTGGTCGTCGACTACGTGCTCACGATTGCCGTCTCCACCGCCAGCGGGGTCGACGCCCTGCTCTCGTTCGTCTCGCATGCCCATTCGCCTCTCAAGCTGCCTCTCTGTCTGGCCATGATCCTGATCCTCGTGATGATGAACCTGCGCGGCGTCAAGGAGTCGATCACCATCCTGATGCCGATCTTCCTGGTCTTCGTGATCACGCATGCCATCCTCATCTTCGGATCGCTCGTCGCCCACGCCGATGGACTTCCGACGGTGGTGGGGGAGTCGGTGCGCGGCACGCGGGAGAGCATCAGCACCCTCGGCTTCGGCGCGACGCTCTTCCTCTTCCTGCGCGCCTACAGCCTGGGGGCGGGCAGCTACACCGGCATCGAGGCGGTCTCCAACGGGCTCGCCGTGCTGCGCCAGCCGCGCGTCCGCACCGGGCAACGCACGATGCTCTACATGGCGATCTCGCTGGCGCTGACGGCGGGCGGGGTACTGGTCGGCTACCGGCTCTTCGACGTCCGGCACCAGGTCGGACGCACGCTCAACGCCAGCCTGCTGCACTCATTTGCCGGCGGCTGGGACGCGGGCCACGCCATCCCCTGGGGCACGCTCTTCATCGGCATCACGCTGCTGGCGGAGGGCATGCTGCTCTTCGTCGCGGCCCAGACCGGCTTCCTCGGCGGTCCGCGCGTGATGGCCTCGATGGCGGTCGACCGCTGGGTGCCGAATCGTTTCGCCAACCTGAGCAGCCGACTGGTTACCGGCAACGGTGTCCTGTTCATGGGCGCCGCGGCGGTGCTGGTGGTCCTCTACACCCGCGCCAAGGTGAGCCAGCTCGTCATCATGTACAGCATCAACGTCTTCATCACTTTCTCCCTGGCGCAGCTGGGCATGGTGCGTCACTGGTGGCGCGTGCGGCGCGAACAGCGCGGCTGGGGTCACAAGCTGGCGATCAACGGCACCGGCTTGATTCTGTCCCTGGCGATTCTGGCGGTGACGGTCTCGCTCAAGTTCTTCCAGGGCGGCTGGCTGACGGTAGTGATCACGGGCGGGTTCGTCTTGATTGCCTATCTGGTGCGCCGTCACTACCGCCGCGTCGGCTACGCCATCAACTTGCTGAACGTGACCGCCCAGGACGCGGTCCTGGACGTGGACGCGGTGGAGCCATCGGCGGGCGGCCGCACGGTGGCGCTCTTCGTCAATCGGTACGACGGTCTGGGCCTCCATGCCCTCTCGAGGGTGCGGCGGCTCTTCCGCAAGGACCTGGAGAGACTGATCTTCATCAGCGTGGCCCAGGTTGACTCGGACCACTTCAGCAGCGAAGCGCAGGTGGAGCAGCTGCGCCGCGAGCGCCTGCTCGACCTGGAGCGCTATGCATCGCTGGTGAGGAGCGAGGGGTTGCGCAGCGAGGTCCATTGGGCGACGGCGACCGACGTGGTGGCGGAGCTGGAGCGCCTGGCGCTGGAGGTCGCCGGCCGGAACCCGGACGTCATCTTCGCCGCCGGGCAGCTCGTGTTCGGTCACGAGACCGTGAGCACCCGGCTGCTGCACAATGAGGTCGCGTTCGCGTTGCAGCGGCGGCTCACGTTCCGCGGGCTGAGTGTGCTCGTGCTGCCGGTTCACGTGCCGGAGCTGGAAGGGTAGCGGGCGTCCCACCCGTCTCGCCGAACCGTTCGATTGCCTCTCTCTCTGCCGGCGGGTATGCTCGCCGCACGTCATGATCCGGGGCGTAACCGAAATCTTCGGCGGCCTGCTGCGCCGGGTCGAGCGCCTGGTCCTGGGCCGGGCCAAGAGCCCCACCGAGGCCGGCATCTTCCAGCACATCTCGCTGGTCGCATTCTTCGCCTGGGTCGGGCTCGGAGCCGACGGACTAAGCTCCTCCTGCTACGGGCCGGAGGAGGCGTACCGGGCCCTGGGGGGCCACACCCATCTGGCCCTCTTCCTCGCCCTGGCCACCGCCTTCACCGTGGCCGTCATCTCCGCCAGCTACAGCCAGATCATCGAGCGCTTTTCCAGCGGCGGCGGCGGCTATGTCGTGTCGACGCATCTGCTGTCGCCGGCCTTCGGTGTCGTCAGCGGTTGCGCCCTGGTCGTCGACTACGTGCTGACGATCGCGGTCTCCGTCGCCAGCGGCGTCGATGCCCTCCTCTCGTTCGTCGCCCATGCCGACTCGCCCCTCAAGCTGCCGCTGTGCCTGGGCGTGATCCTGCTGCTGGTGATGCTCAACCTGCGCGGGGTCAAGGAATCGGTGACCTTTCTCATGCCGATCTTCCTGGTCTTCGTGCTCACCCATGCCGTGCTCATTCTCGGTTCGATGACGACCCATGCCGACGCGCTGCCCGGGGTGGTGCAGGACTCGTTCGCGGGAACGCGCGAGAGCATTCGGGAGATCGGCCTGTGGGCCACGATCTTCATCTTCCTCCGGGCCTTCAGCCTGGGCGCCGGCACCTACACCGGCATCGAGGCGGTCGCGAACGGAATGCCAGTGCTCCGCGAGCCGCGGGTAAGGACCGGCAAGCGCACCATGCTCTACATGGCGGTCTCGCTGGCGCTCACCGCGGGGGGCATCCTCATCAGCTATCGCCTCTTCGGGATCGCGCACCAACCGGGGATGACGCTGAACGCCAGCCTGCTTCACCGATTCGCGGGCAGCTGGGACATCGGGCTCGTGCCGTGGGGCACGCTCTTCATCGGTTTGGCGCTGCTGGCCGAGGGGATGCTGCTCTTCGTGGCAGCGCAGACCGGCTACGTGGGCGGTCCCCGGGTGCTGGCGGCGATGGCGGTCGATCGCTGGGTGCCGAACCGCTTCGCCAACCTCAGCAGCCGCCTGGTGACCGGCAACGGCATCCTGTTCATGGGCGCGGCGGCCGCCCTGATGCTGCTCTACACCCGGGCCCGGGTCAGTCAGCTGGTCCTCATGTACAGCATCAACGTCTTCATCGACTTCACGCTCGCCCAGCTCGGCATGGTCCGCCACTGGTGGCGCGTGCGCGGCGAAGAGCCGCGCTGGCGCCGCCGGCTGGCGATCAACGGCACCGGGATGGTGCTCTCGCTGGCGATCCTGGCGGCGACCATCTCGCTCAAGTTCTTCCAGGGGGGCTGGGTGACGGTGCTGGTCACCGGCGGCTTCGTGCTGGTCGCGTTCCTGGTGCGCCGCCACTACCGGCGCGTGGGCTATGCCATCAACCTGCTGAACGTGACCGCGCAGGATGCGGTGCTGGAGGCGGACGCGGCGGCCAAGGTTCGCCGCGGCCGCACGGTGGCGCTCTTCGTGAATCGCTACGACGGCATGGGCCTGCACGCCCTGGCGCGCGTGCGGACGCTCTTCGCGAGTGAGCTGGAGAAGGTGGTCTTCATCAGCGTCGCGCAGGTCGACACCGACCACTTCCAGAGCGCGGAGCAGGTGGAGAGTCTGCGGCACGAGCGGTTGATGGATCTCGACCGCTACGTGTCGCTGGTGAAGAGCGAAGGGCTGCGGGGCGAGATCCGGTGGGCGACCGCGACCGACGTGGTCGCCGAGCTGGAGCGGCTGGCGGTCGAGGTGGCCGAGCAGAACCCGGACGTCTTCTTCGTGGCGGGACAGCTCGTCTTCGGGCACGAGACGGTCAGCACGCGCCTGCTCCACAACGAGGTCGCTTTCGCGCTGCAGCGGCGGCTGACGTTCCGCGGGCTGAACGTGCTCGTGCTGCCGGTGCGCGTGCCCGAGCTGGAGGGCTAGGGCGCCAGCACGAGCCTCCCGGTCGCTACCCCTCCGCTCCACGCCAGCCGACAGAAGCGGACGCCGCTCTCCTGGCGGGTGCCGCGGAAGCTGTGCTCACCCGCTCCCAACGGGCCTTGCCAGGGCCGGTCCACCACGCGGCCGGTCGCGTCGTGCAGCGTCAAGCGGACCTCGCTCGGAGCGTCCAGCACGAAGCGGATGACGGGCGCGGTCACGGACGGGCTGGCGGCGGTGAGCCGCAGGCCCCGCGGCGGCGCGCCGCCGGGCGCCTCGATGGCCGACGGGTCGATCGTCAGATTGATCAGCATCGAGGCGAAGTCATCCTCGGCATTGCCGACGAAGAGGTCGACGTCGCCGTCGCCGTCGACGTCGCCGGCCGCCAGCGAGTGCGGGGCGTACGCGGCGTTGTAGTCCTCGGCCGACTGGAACGATCCGTCCCCGCGCCCGCGCAGCAACGAAACGGTCCAGCCGTCGTAGTTCGCCACGCAGACGTCCGGATGGCGGTCGCCATCGAAGTCCTCGATGACCACCCCCTCGGGCCACGAATGCACGGCGTAGTACGCCGGCGGGCCGAAGGTGCCTTGCCCGCTGCCCGCCAGAACGGCGATCGTGCTCGCATTCCCGTTGGCGACCGCCAGGTCGAGGTCGGCGTCGTGGTCGAGGTCTCCGAGCGCGGCGCCGGTCGGATAGTCACCCACGCCATACGGCACCGGCGACTGAAACGTCCCGTCGCCGTTGCCCAGCAGGACGGCGAAGCTGTTCGCGGCGGGAAGGAGGGCGATCAGATCGAGGCCGGCCTCGTCATCGAGATGGGCGAGGAGCAGGGTCCGGGGCGAGCTCGACATCTCCAGGTAGCGCGGGGGCTGGAAGGTCCCGTCCCCGTTGCCGAGCAGGATGGCAAGCTGCGGCGGGCCGGGGAGAGAGACGATCGCGTCGAGGCGCAGGTCCTGGTTCAGGTCCCCGAGGACTACGGCCCAGGGGAACACGCCCACGGGGAAGGTGGCCGGCGGGCCGAACGTGCCGTCGCCGTGGCCGAGCGAGACGGCGATGTCGTTCGTGTCCAGGTTCGAGGTGACGACATCCGGATGGAGATCGCCGTTGAGGTCGCCGACGTCGCCACCGTAAGGGCTCCCGGTGATCGGGTAGCGTATCGATGGCTCGAACGTCCCGTCCCCGTTGCCCTCCAGCACCCAGAAGGCGCTGTCGATCCAGCAGACAACGACGACGTCGAGATCGAGATCCGCGTTGAGATCGCACATGCGAGCCGCGCGGACATGCTGCCCCACGCCGTAGCTCACCGGGGGAGCGAAGACGGGATCAGGTAGCCCGGGGGGAGAGGCTTGCGTCGTCGGGCACGCGCCGAGCGCGAGGGCGGCCAGCACGAGGGCGGCGTCACGGGACTTCATCATGATCACCTCCGAGCGGAGACGCCTCAGGAGCGCACCGGAGTATAACATAGCGGTGCCAATAGCCGGAAGCAGCGCCACCGGCCCGGTGACGTATCGTTTCTTGTGTCAGGGAAGAGAAGGGGGTACCTCCAGGTCGTTACGCCAATAGCGAGAGGAGGTACCCCATGGATCAGTAC
>Ga0163210_1000882_pt1 | contig 12751 bp, 12 predicted proteins | sample Kivu_220m_FD_113536 | JGI IMG/M metagenome (GOLD analysis project Ga0163210, IMG submission 113536) | Freshwater microbial communities from Lake Kivu, Western Province, Rwanda to study Microbial Dark Matter (Phase II) - Kivu_220m | ecosystem: Environmental > Aquatic > Freshwater > Lake ...
CCGTGGAGCTCGAGCAGTTCTCCCTCCAGCGCGCGTATCAGCACGCGTACAAGCCCTCCGCCGACGAGTGCATCACCATCCTGAACATCGGCGCAGAGGTCACCAACATGGTCGTCGTGAAGGACGGCCTCCCGAGCTTCAACCGTGACCTCTCCATCGGCGGTTCGCGGTTCATCGAGGCGCTGCAGAGATCCCTCGGACTGGAGTACGAGATCGCCCTCGGAGTGCTGAAGGGGAACATTCCCGACGGCGTCTCCACCGAGGAGGTCAGGAACTCCATCGGCAGGGTGATCGAGGAGCTCTCCACGGGCATCCGGCGTTCCTTCATCACCTACCAGGCATCCGGCGACAACTCCAGGATCGACAGGATGTACATCAGCGGCGGCTGCTCGCTGATGCCGGGGCTCGCGACGGTGCTGAGCGAGCAGCACGGACTCCCGGTGGAGCACTTCCAGCCGTTCCAGAACATCTCCGTTCCCGAGAGCGTCATCAGCGACCTCGACCGCGACTCCCTCGGGGCGATCCTCTCCGTCGCGACCGGACTCGCCCTCCGCGGCATCGAGACCGGGATCATCGACATCGACATCCTGGAGCAGCCGGAGGGCAAGAAGAAGGCCGGGAAGAAGAAGTCCGCCGCGCCCCAGAAGAAGGGCTCGCCGGCGCTCACCGTCCTCTGCGTCGTGCCCTATCTCGGGCTCCTCGCGGGCGGGTTCATCGCCTACCAGGACTACCAGGACCTGAAGGTCGAGGAGCAGGAGGTCAACGCCCAGATCGAGGAGACCGACGCGCAGATCTCGCAGCTCGGCATCCAGGTCGAGCAGCAGACCGTCGCGCAGGACCTCCAGACCGCGGTGAACCGCAGGCAGGATCAGATCCTCTCCCTGTCGCTCAACCAGAAGTACACCGTCTACGTGCTCGAGTACCTCTGCAGGGCGCTCTACCCCGATCCGGCCACCGGCGCCACCACCGACGGTGACGAGAAGGGCATCTACCTCCAGAACCTGATCTTCTCCAGGGAGGGGCTCGCGATCTCCGGGGTGGCCAAGACCTGGGGCGACATCGTCGACTTCCAGCGCCGGCTGATCGAGATCAAGCCGGACGGTGAGCATTCGCTGTTCTTCCTGGCCGACCACGGCCAGACCTATTCCCGGTCCGCCGAGGAGAACATCACCGGCACGAACAGGTACAACTTCGAGATGACCATCGGGGTGAACCCCTCGGTGCTTGCCCCGCTCGTCAGCGAATTTGCAGGAGTAACGGTCGATTACGTGGATTCTAGGGGGGGTGGCCGTCACGGCGAGCATGCCGGAGAGGCCTCCGCGGAAGCAGGGGAGGAATCCAGATGAAGCGCCTTGCCGTCTTCGCAGCCGCAGCGATGGCCCTGGCCGTCGCCGGCTGCAACCCGTTCGGAACCGACGAGATGAAGGTCTACCTGAACGGGATCATCTACACCGATTCCACGTTCAGCCTTCCGGCGGAGGGCATCGCGGTCCTGGTGACCGGAGCCTCCGAGACCTACCTGGACATGACGGACGCGGGCGGAGTCTTCAACATCGAGGTCGTCCTCTACGACGGAGCGAGCGGCGGCGGCGGCCACAAGGGCACCGACGGCACCACCTCCGGCACGGTGTCGATCGGCATCAAGGCGATCGACGGGGACTCCTACTACTACTACGGCGGTTCCGGGGTCACCTTCACCGTCACCGCGGGCGACACCCTGACCATGTATCCCATCGATCTCACGATGTTCGAGAAGAAGACGGAAACAGAAACCGGTCACTGATGACACCGACGAAACCGGAGAAGAAGGACCAGAGGGGGTCATAGCATGGCTATCAGTCTACGGGACCCCAGGCTATACGTTTTCGTCATCGGCATCCTCCTGATCGTGGCCCTCGTGATGATCTACCCGAAGAAGTTCTCGGGCGAGGTCGAGGGCAGGATCGAGGAGGCCCGGCAGAACCTGGAGCTGAAGGAGGCGGAGCTCGCCGACCTCCAGTCCAGGACCGCCGAGGACATGGCCGTGATCGAACAGGAGATCAATCTCCTCGAGCAGCAACTGGGGGAACTCGACATGTTCCTGCCCGCGAGGTACGACCAGGACGACGTCCTCGAGATGCTCACGGACAGAGCGGAGAACAGCGGCCTGACGATCGTCGCCCTGACGCCTCTGCCTCCCGGTCCGCAGGGCGAGTACCTCGTCTACGGCTGGCAGGTCCAGATGACGGGGCAGTTCCACAGGCTCGGCGTCTTCCTCGATCAGCTGACGCAGCAGATCCTGATGACGTCGGTCTCCGACCTGTCCGTCCAGCAGCAGAAGGCGTCGGACGGGAGCTTCGACAACATGTCGGCCAGCTTCACGATCAACGCCTTCGTGCAGCCTTAGGGAGGAGAAGGCATGAACAGAAAGCTTCTGACGACTCCGATCCTTCTGACGGCGGCCTGGGCGGCGGTGCTTACGGGTTGCGGCGACTCCGGTGCCGGGGAGACCTCGATGGAGTCCTCCTCCGGACCCGCGGTGATCGTCTCCGCCAGCCCGGACGTCAGCGGTTGGATCGAGATCTCGCTGGCCCAGGGTCCGCCCGTCAAGGCGGAGACCGCCGAGTCGGCGACCTGGTTCCTCTTCGAGGGCGGAACGCTGGTCCGGTTCGACGCCGAGGACGGCTGGAGGGCCTTCACCGTCGAGACCGCCGGCGAGCCCACGGACATGCGGATCGCCGGTGACGATCCGGTGCTCCTCGCATCCGAGGGCCTGATCACCTTCGACCCCGCCGTCGGCGAGGCCGGGGTGACGGAGCTGCCCGACGGGTTCGTGCCCGTCCTCATGGAGTGCTCCGAAGGCGTCACCGCCCTGGTCGACCGGACCGGGGACGTGGCCGTCGCGACGGAAGAGGGATTCGACGTCTACCGGGCCGACGGGACGCTCGAGCCCGCCGGCAACCTCGTCAGGCTCGGCCCCGACTGGGTGTTCCCGCTCGCGGGCGGCGGCCTGGCGTTCTTCGATCCCTCGCTCGACCTCTGGCAGTTCGAAGAATCGCCGGAGGCCGAGGTCCTCGTGGCTTCCGGGAGCGACCTCTTCCTCCAGGCCGCCGGGCAGATCCTCCGGAGGACCGGACCCTCGACCTGGATCCCGACGGCCGACGGGCGGCTCTACCGGAGCGGCCTGATGGCGCTCGAACAGGGAATCTGCATGGTGGACGACCCCTCGACCGTCCTGTTCGAGAGACCCTCCTTCGATCCGCTCATCCTGCTCTCCCAGGGACCCGGCGAGCCGTGCTGGGCGATCGACCAGCTCGGAATCGCGGCCTACGCGGAGATCGGCTCCGTACAGACCACCCTCTCCCCGGGGAGAGCCGAACGGATCACCTGCTCCCTCGCCGGACAGACCCCGGCGGTTCCGGGCTCCACGGAGTCCGTGGGGGACATGGTCCTCTCCGGTACCGGAGCCTTCAGGATCTACGAGTCGGTCTCCATGAGACCGGACCCGTTCACGGAGTTCTCCACTGAGAACCGCGACATCCGTCGGGCGGTCGAGGAGCTCTCCATCGAGGAGCTGCGGCTGGTCGGCATCACCCTCGATCCGGTCGGTGGTGACAAGGCGATGGTCGAGGACGGCCTCGGGGTCTCCTACATCCTCTACGAGGGGACGGAGCTCCGTAACAGCACCAGGATCTCGGAGATCACCGCGAGCGAGGTCATAGTCATCCAGGATGTGATCGTCGATTACACTGCGACGGGTGGAGGGGTCACGAGGATACCTACCATCTACTCCATGCGTCTTCATGAAGAGGGTGGTCTGTAATGCGTCAGCTAATCGTGTGCAGTCTCCTGCTGCTGCTGGCCCTCCCGGCGGCCGCCTACAGGGTGACCGACGTCTCGGTCGTGCCCAGCGGCGACATGACGCTCGTCACTGTCACCGCTGACGGTCCGGTCTCCTTCGAGCGCTTCCTCCTCACGGATCCCATGAGGATCGTGCTGGATCTCGGGGATGCGGTGCATTCGCTTCCCTCCATGGACTTCGCGGTCGGCAGGGGCAGCGTCGCCTCGATCCGCACCAGCCAGTACAAGTCTCCCCCGGACGGCATCGTCCGCATCATCATCGACGTCGAGGGCGAGCTCATCAACTACAATGCCACCACCGACGGCAACGAGCTGCTCATCGAGATCCAGACCGACCCGACCGGCGTCCCGTTCGCGGCCTGGGCGGCTGCCTCGGAGTACGTCGAACCCATGGTGACCTCGGGCAACGTCGCCCCGCTCTCCTCGCCGGCCTCGGTCAGCATCACCGGACAGGGCTACGGCCTGAGCTCCGAGCGCGGCATCCGGGTCAGCGAGCCCTACGTCCAGATCGCCGACGGGTTCCCCGTCGAGTGGTCGGGCTCCGGCGGCAGGCGCATCAGCCTCGACGTGGTCGAGGCCAGCATGAGCACCGTCATGAGGGCGATCTCCGACGTCAGCGGGCTCAACATCCTCCTTCCGTCGGGTTACCGGGCCACCGTGACGGCCAGGCTCGACAACGTCGGCTGGGAAGACGCCCTGACCTCGATCCTGGACACCCACGGTCTCGTCGCGACCCTCCAGGGAAGCATCATGAGGGTCATGCCCGCCGCAGACTTCTACCAGGAGATCAACCAGATGTCCACGACGCTCCGCGACAGGGTGAACCTGCAGGAGCTCCAGACCGAGGTGTTCGTCATCCGCTACGCCACCGCGGGCAGCATCAGCAACGCGCTCCGCACGGCCCTGTCGAGCAGGGGCACCACCGCGGTGGACAACCGGACCAACTCGATCATCGTGTCCGACGTGCCCCACAAGCTCGAGGAGGTCGGCAGGCTCCTGCCGATCCTCGACAGCCCCACCGCGCAGGTGATGATCGAGGCCAAGCTCGTCGAGATCGACGCGAACTACGCCTCCGAGCTCGGCATCGACTGGAACCTCGGCAACCTGACCCGCACCAACGAGCTCACCCACTACGGGGTCGAGACCGGCGGTCTCTCGGTCGGCGGCGAGACCGCGACCGTGAGCTTCGGCCAGATCACCAACATGTTCGACATCGACGCCGCCCTCACGATGCTCGAGACGGAGAACCACGCGCACATCCTCTCCGAGCCCCGGATCGCGATCATCGACAACATGACCGGCTCGGTGGTCTCCGGGAAGCAGATCCCGCTGACCCTGCAGGACCAGAGCGGGAACACCTATGTCTCGATGTACCAGGTCGGCGTGGAGCTCACCGTGACCCCGCACATCAATGCCGACAACAATGTCACGCTCGAGCTCAGGCCCTCGGTGAGCGAGCTCTCGAACGAGGCCACGGCGAGCCAGCAGCCCATCTTCCTCACCCAGAGCGCCAACACGACGCTCATGATCGACGACGGCGCGACGGCCGTCATCGGCGGGATCATGAGGAGCAGGCACACTACGGTACGGAAGCAGATCCCGATCCTCGGACACATCCCGCTCATCGGCAACCTGCTCTTCTCCTACAACTCGGATCACGTGGACAGGACGGAGCTCGTCATCTTCGTGACGCCGCACATCATCCGGCCGTACTAGCGGATCGTCCTTGATCAGGCTGGGGCGGGGAGAGTGGAAAGGCCACCCTCTCCGCCCCTTCCCGTTCTCCTGCAGACCGACGACCGGGCTCGTCCGGGGAGCCGTCCTCGACATCGCCGGGGAACGCCTCGTCCGTTCCGGGGAGGTCTGGGACCTCTGTGCCGGAAGCGGGGCCCTCGGGCTCGAGGCGCTCAGCATGGGGGCTCCCCGGGCGTGCTTCGTCGACCGTGACAGGCGGTCGGCCGTCCTCGTCTCGGGCTTCCTCCGGGTGAGGGGGGCGCAGGGAAGGGCGGACGTCCTGACCGGCGACGTCGAGAGGCTCTTTCCTCCGAGCGGCGCCCGGCCGGTCCTCGTCTTCATTGACCCGCCCTACCGTGAGCTTTATTTGTACGCGTGGAGCTGGAGCCGGGACTGGGGCTCGATCCTCGCCCCGGAGGGGATGGTGTTCGTCGAGAGCGGGCACGATCCGGCCCTCGAGGGATGGAGCACCCGGCGCTACGGGGACAGCTACCTCACGTGGATGCGGAAAGGACCCGGCTGACGGCATGCGAGTCATCTACCCGGGAACGTTCGACCCGGTGACGCTCGGGCACCTGGACATCGTCCGGAGGGCGGAGGCGATCTTCGGGACGGTCGAGATCGCGGTCGTCGCCAGCTCCTCCAAGAACGTCTTCTTCACGCTGGAGCAGAGGGTGGCGCTCATGCGCGAGTCCCTCCTCGAGGCCGGTCTGGGGACCGTGGGCGTGGCGTCCTTCGACTGCCTGCTCGTCAATCACATGCGGAGCATCGGCGCCACCTGCTTCATCCGTGGCCTCCGGGCCAACGCCGACTTCGAGTACGAGTTCCAGATGCAGCTCGTGAACCGGCGCCTCGCCCCCGACATCACCGGCATCTTCATGATGCCGTCGGAGGACATGATCTACCTCTCCTCGACGCTGGTCAGGGAACTGGCCATGTATGGGGGAGACCTCTCGGCCTTCGTGACTCCCTGCGTACGCGAGGCGCTCCGCAGGCGCTTCCCTGCGCGGCAAGGAACCAACCCGTCAAGCGAATGGAACGGTCAGTCATGATCCAGTCCAGGAACCTCCTCTCCCTCGAACCCTCGGCCACCCTGGAGCTCAGCGCGCGCGCGAAGGCCCTCTCCGCGGAGGGGAGGGACATCGTCGCCCTCTCGGCCGGCCAGCCGGACTTCCCCACCCCCGTGCCGATCGCGGACGCCGGCGTGCGAGCCATCCGGGAAGGCAAGACGGGGTACACTCCCAGCTCCGGCATCCCCGAACTGCGCCGGGCGGTCGCCGCCGCCTACTCCGGTCGCAGGGGGCTCCAGTGGGGCCAGGCGGGGGTTCTCGTGAGCTGCGGGGCGAAGCACAGCATCGCCAACCTGATCGCCGCCGCCGTCAATCCCGGTGATCGCATCCTGCTGCCGAAGCCCTACTGGGTCAGCTACCCGGAGATGGTGAAGGCCGTCGGCGCGATCCCGGTCTACCCCGCGGACGACATCTCGCCGGAGTCGGTCGCGAGGGCGGCCTCTCAGGGCGTCGCCGGGGTCATCCTCAACTACCCCTCGAACCCGACCGGGCTCGTCCCCTCGCGGGAGTTCGTCCGCGAGCTGGCTGGAGCGATCGCCGACTCCGGCATGTGGGTCATCTCCGACGACATCTACGAGGACCTCTACTACGGAGGGGGGCTGGTGCCCCACGTGCTGGACGAGCGGCCCGACCTGGTCGACAGGACCGCCGTGGTCTCGGGAGTCTCCAAGACCTACTCGATGACCGGGTGGAGGATCGGGTACGCCCTCGGGCCGGTGGAGTGGATCCGGCTGGCCGGGCTCATGCAGTCCCACACCACCTCCAATCCCTGCTCCATCTCCCAGTGGGCGGCCCTCGCCGCACTCGAAGGGGTCGCCGAGGCCGACAGGGTCGCCATGCTGGAGTCGTTCCGGTTCCGGAGAGACCTGGTCTGCTCCCTGCTCGCCGACGTGGAGGGTCTCGAGACGAGTACCCCGCAGGGGGCCTTCTACGTCTTCCCGCGGCTCCTCGACGATCCGTCGAGGGGCGACACCCAGAGGTTCTGCGGCGAGCTGCTCGACCAGGAGGGCGTCGCGATCGTCCCCGGATCGGCCTTCGGCGCGGAGGGCCACGTGAGGATCTCCTTTGCGGCATCGGAGGAGAGCATCAGGGAAGGCGTCAGGAGGCTGGACGGCTTCCTGCGCAGGAGGAGGAGCCCATGATCGTCAACTGTCCCGGCTGCGGGAGCAGGTACAACATCCCCGCCGACCGGATCGGCGACTCGCCGAAGCGTTTCCGCTGCCGGAAGTGCTCGGAGGTCTTCGTGATCGAGTCCCCCCGGGCGCCGGTCCGGGAGGAAGCGCCCCGGCAGGCGGATCCGGACGATGGAAGGCACAGGGCCATGCGGTTCGCACGGGTCCTCGCCAGCGACATGCTGATCTACAACCGGGAACTGGTGGAGAGGTCGCGGGCGGAGGGGACCCTGCTGCGGGAGATGGAGCAGGAGATCCAGCGCTCGTGGGAGCTGTGGCGCAACCGCTTCCCCGAGGAGAGCGAGAACGAGCCGGGGCTCTTCCGCGATGCCCTGGACCACTTCCTCGCGGACGGCGAGAACCTCTTCGTGGACTGGTCACCCCTGGTCTGAGCCGGGCCGGCCCCCGTTCCTGATGCCCTCGCGCACGCATCGGAAGATGATGTGGCAGAGCATGAGATGCACGTCCTCGATCTGCTGCATGTCGTTGCTCGGCACCACGATCGATTCCCTCGCGACCTCCACGGCCCGTCCACCGCGGAAACCCGACAGCAGGATCGGGAAAGCACCCGCCTCGCTGGCCACCTGGAAGGCGTTGATCACGTTGGGGCTCATGCCGCTCCCGGAGAGGCCGATCACGATGTCACCCTCCTCGACGAGGTTCCGGAGCTGCTCCCCGAAGGTGTTCGTGTAGTCGGTGTCGTTGGCCCAGGCGGTCATCAGGGGCATGTTCTCCGAGAGGCTCAGGGCCTTCAGCCGCGGTCTGCCCTCCATGGCGGTCCCCTTGGCGAGGTCGCAGACGAAGTGCGCGGACGTGGCGGAGCCGCCGCCGTTCCCGAAGACGAAGACGGTCGAGCCCCGTCCGTAGGCGTCCAGGATGATCTGCGTGATGCTCCTGATGCTCTCGGGAGGGGTCTGGAGCACCAGGTCGCTGACCTGGTCAAGGTAGGTGCGGATCTCGTCGAGCATCGTCCTCCAATCCGAACACGTTCATGTACTTGTCCGCCGAGTCCGTGCCGGGCGGCACCGACCCGCCCGGAAGCACCAGGGCGTTCTTCAGCGAGCAGCCGGCACCGACCGTGGCGCCGTCGAGCACCACGCAGTTCTCGAGCACGGTACCCGGCCCGATCCGCACGGACCTGCCGAGCCAGGCGGTTCCGAGCATCGTCACCCCGTCGCCCGCCGGCGACTCGAGCAACCTCCCGGCCGGGGGAACGGTTCCCCCGGGGATCGGGGGCACGACGCCGGAGAGCATGTGGTGACAGGCCAGCAGGTAGCTCTCGGGCGTTCCGACGTCGATGGTATAGCCTCCCGGCGTGTCCGCAGCAATCCTCCTGCCCGAGGCGAGCAGGGAGGGGAAGACGTCCAGGCCGAAGTCCGAGAACTCCCCGTCCTCCAACCCGTCCACGCACGAGGCTTCGCAGACGAGCAGCCCCGAGTTCGCGAGGTTGGAGTCCGCGAGCTCCGGCGGGGGTTTCTCGCGGAACGACGTGACGAGCCCCCGGGGGTCCGCGAGCACGATCCCCTTGCTGGAAGGGTCGCCCGTGGGCGAGAGGGCGATCGTCGCCTCCGCGCCGAGGGCCGCGTGGAGGGCGAGGAGAGGCTCCACCGGCTGACGGGTGAGGTTGTCGCCGTAGGCCACCACGAACCTGTCCCCGAGGAGCGGGAGGGCCCTCCTCACGGCTCCCGCGGTGCCGAGGGGCGTCTCCTCGTGCTGGAAGACGGTGGCCGGAGGGCGGGTCCTCCGTGCCAGGTGCTCCCTGACGAGCGGCGACAGCCAGGACCCGTTGACGACCGCGAGCGTCACGCCCTGGGAGGCGAGATGGTCCAGGATGTCGTCCAGGAGCGTGATCCCGGCGATCCGGACGAGCGGCTTCGGAACCGTCCCGGTGAGCGGGTGCAGCCTCGTGCCGTAGCCGGCGCACAGCACCATCGCGTTCATGATCCGGGATCCTCCGGGACGGCGTAGCGGATCAGCCCGTTGCCGAGGCCCACCCGCCTGGCGATGCCGTACAGCACGCGCTGGACACCCATCCGGTGGTAGACGGAGTGGAGGATCCTCACCGTCCGTCGGCGGCTGCCGCACACGGGGGGGGAGACCCTCCTCCTGATCTCGCCGTAGTTGCCCGACTGCCTGCCGACGATGCGGAAGCCGCCCCTGCGGAGCACCCCGTCGAGCGTGCGCGGACCGAAGAAGTAGAGGTGCGCGGGCACGGCGTCCGGCTCGATCGTGCCCGGCCTGCGGCCGGTGAGGACGGCCTGCATGACCTCCTCCCAGTGGTACAGCTCCCAGGGGCACTGGACGACCAGGACCCCGCCCGGGGCGAGCAGGCCGGAGATCCGGGCCAGCGCGTCGTAGGGCCTGTGCAGGTGCTCGAGGACGTCCAGCAGCAGGATGGCGTCGAACGAGCCCGCGGAGAAGCCGGCGGTCTCGAGGGTTCCGGTCCTCACGTCCAGACCGAGCTCGTTCCTGGCCCAGGCGGAGGAGAGGGGGCTGACCTCGACGCCCGACACCTCCCAGCCGCGCCGGGAGAGGAAGTCGAGCAGCAGGCCGTAGGCGCAGCCGACCTCGAGGAGCCTCCTCCCGCGGATCCTCGCGGCCAGGTCGCGGTGCCTCCTCTCGAAGAGCCGGAGATAGACGTCCCGGTGAGCCTCGAAGGTCTCCATGTATCCCTTGTAGCCCACGTCGCCGTCCTCGTAGTAGGCCCTGGAGTAGAGCTCCTCCAGGGCGGACTCGCGGGGGCGCTCGGAGAGGTAGACCAGGCCGCAGCGGGGGCATCGCACCACCGGCCAGCCCCTCTGCACGCTCAGCGGCACGCCGGAACCGGAGCCGCAGAGGACGCATGGGACCTGCTCGCGCGGAAACCCCGTCCAGTCCAGAGGTTCCTCCCTCCCTGCAAGCTGCCTCCGTCGGGGCATCTTGACGGCCCCCCTTGACAAACGGGCCGGCAGCGCGGAAACTGTCCATGCGGCAGGCGGTACTGCGTCCACAAGGCGGTGCGGTGCATGTTTCTGGGTCAGGGGCTTGACAATCGACGCCCCCTTGACAGATTCGCAGTTCATGCATCCGTCCGCGGCGTGGAACCCGCGGGTACCTGGACGATTATAACGACGGGTCCGCCGGGCGTACTTCCCGGGGGGAAGTCGCCGGGGACCGGCGGATCGGGAAAGGTTGGAGACGTGGCGACGAAGAGGACCGAAGGCAGGTCGCTCGAGTTGTATCTGCGGGAGATCGGGAGCAAGGAGACCCTCAGGTCCGAGGAGGAGGCCTCGCTCGCCCGGAGGATCCGACTCGGGGACCAGGAGGCCCTGAACGAGCTGACGGAGGCGAACCTGAGGTTCGTCGTCAGCATCGCCAAGCAGTACGCCAACCAGGGCGTGGCCCTCGAGGATCTGATCAACGAAGGCAACGTCGGCCTCATCAGGGCGGCGAAGGGCTTCGACGAGACCAAGGGCTGCAGGTTCATCACCTACGCGGTCTGGTGGATCCGTCAGGCCATCCTGCAGGCGCTCGCGGAGCAGTCCAGGATCGTCCGGCTCCCCCTGAACCGGGTCGGCGAGCTCTACAAGATGGGCAGGGCGGCCAGGGAGCTCGGGCACGCGCTCGGCAGGAACCCCACCACGAACGAGATCGCCGAGGAGCTGGACGTCTCCCGCGGCGATGTCGAGGGGATGATGTCGATCCACAGCACCCACCTCTCGCTCGACAGCCCGGTCTACGAGGGCAGCGACAAGACGTTCCAGGAGATGATCTCCGACGACGACGACATCCCGCCCGACGAGGCGGTGGTCCAGACGGCCATGAAGCGGTCGGTGGAGGGCATGCTGGACATCCTCGACATGCGCGAGCGCACGATCATCCAGCTCTTCTTCGGGATCAACACGGACCGGAGGCACACCCTCGCGGAGATCGGCCGGACCATGGGCATCAGCCGCGAGAGGGTCAGGCAGCTGAAGAACAGGGCCATCTCGAAGCTCTACGAGAAGAGCGACAGCAGGAACCTGCTACTCTACCTCAAGTAGCGGAGCGGAACCGATGCGCATCGGCACGATCCACTGGATACCGATCCGACCGAGACGCTCCAGGAAACCCTTCACCCTCACCTCGGCAAGGCTCCGGAGCGCTCTGGTCGTGCTGGCGCTGATCCTCGCGGGACTGGTGGCGCTCTCCTTCCACGTGGGGTATCTCAACGGCAGGGAGGAGGTCCTCTCGGGAGAGGACCTCGAGTCCTCCCTGATCCGGGGCGAGCTGATGCAGCTCTCCAACCGGGTGGAGGAGCTGTCGGAGGACCTGACCGCCATCGCCACCCGCGAGGAGCAGATCCTGGTGGCCGGAGCCGGCCTCAACATCGACCTCTCCTCCCTGGTGCCGGAGGGAATGGAGGTGGAGCCGCCCGGCGAGGACCTCTTCCGGTACGTCGACGACATGGAGCTGAGGCTCGTCCTCGCCGAGCGTCTCGCGGACGCGGAGATGGTCGCGTACGATTCGCTCGCCTCCTTCTTCGTGGAGATCCGCGACGACCTCTCCAGGCTCCCCTCCATCTGGCCGGTCGCCGGCTACTTCGTCAGCGACTTCGGCGCGAGGGTCGATCCGTTCACCGGAGCCGTGCGGTACCATGAGGGGATCGACCTCGCCTGCAACAGCGGCACGCCGATCCATGCCTCGGCGGACGGGGTCGTGGTGTTCGTCGGCTGGACCGGGGGATGGGGCCTCAACATGGTCGTGCGGCACACGGAGCGGATCTCCACCCGCTATGCGCACCTGTCGTCGGCCTCCGCCTCGGTGGGTCAGCAGGTCATGCGGGGAGACCTGATCGCGAGGGTGGGTTCGACCGGGAGATCGGTCGCCCCGCATCTCCACTACGAGGTGCTGATCGACGGGGTGCAGGTCGATCCGGAGGACTACATCATCCGGGAGGGTCCGAACGAAGCGGCA
>Ga0163210_1000885_pt1 | contig 12741 bp, 14 predicted proteins | sample Kivu_220m_FD_113536 | JGI IMG/M metagenome (GOLD analysis project Ga0163210, IMG submission 113536) | Freshwater microbial communities from Lake Kivu, Western Province, Rwanda to study Microbial Dark Matter (Phase II) - Kivu_220m | ecosystem: Environmental > Aquatic > Freshwater > Lake ...
GACCATCTCGGTCAAGAGATCGGGATCATCGACTGGGAGAAGAGGTACTGGCGCGGCATCGTGACTACCACGACTGATCCGGTAGTTGAGGACTCGCGGGGCAGCTTCTCGGCTCAACTGGAGTTCGAGGGCGAGCTTGATCCGACCTGGACCGCATAGGAGCGACCCATGTTCCACCTGCAAGCTCCCTACCCGCTCCTCCAGACCACCACCGTGCTGCCTGATCCCCAATTCAGCGATCAGGAGTCGATCGCGGACACTATCGTTCAGAAGCGTGCCATGGACGGCACGCGGTATGTCTACGTCAAGCGACGAGCCAATCGCCGGAAGCTCCGTTGGACTTTCAATCTGACGAGGAACAAGGCCCTGGAGCTACGGGCCTTCATCCAGGCGTACTTTGCCTCACGGGTCCGGGCCATCGACCACAACGGCCAGATCTGGATTGGAAACTTCACCAATGACCCGTTCGAGTACGACACCCCCGAGCGGGCCGCCCCGGCGATCTCGCCGATGCCCCGCGGCGAGATGCAGACCGTGGACATCGAGTTGGAAGGAGTGAAGCTCTAATGGTCCGCGCCATCTCACCCGCCGTTGCCGCCAAGTTTGCCCAGAACTGCGGCACCGAGCCGATCGTCATTGTGGAGATTCAGTGGGTCCCGGGCGGGGGTGTCTGCGCCTACGCGGATCGCAAGATCGCCGATTCGGTCCTCGGCCAGATCGTGGAAATAAGCAGCATCGACTCGGCGTTCACGGCCAATGGCAGCACGGACTCCAGTCAGGTCCGGCTGGTCTTGGAGGACACGGACGAAGCGATCAAGGCGATCTGCGCCAGCCACGACCTGGTGAAGCGGCCGGTCTGGGTCTACCAGTGGTTCGATGGGCTCGACCTCGCCGACAAGTCCCTCCTGTTCAAGGGCGAGATCAACAGTCCGTTTGCCTGGGATGAAGGGGCCCGCACGGTCAGCTTCGACGTGACGACGCGGATCGAGGATGTGGAGGTCGGCTTTTCCATGGAAGAGGGCGAGTTCCCAATCATCCCGCCGGACGCCCTTGGGAAAGTCTGGCCGCTTGCGTTCGGCTCGGTCTGTGACGTGAAGGCCGTTCAGGTCCGTTCGCCGCGCTACGGTATCCTCCAATCAGGCGAGGGCATTCACGACTACACCTTGGAGTCGAGGATTTGCCAGGCCCGCTACATCCAGTGCCCCAACGTGCCGCTCGGCCAGACGACCACGGTCACGCCGACGACGCCCATCGAGCCGACGACGGACGAAGACGGGACCACCACCTACGACTTCAAGACGACCACGACGCAGAACTACGGTCCCGATCCGGCGTGTGTTGAGGACCGCTGGTACACAATCTGTAGCCTGATCTACCAGCTTGAGCAGCAGTTGGCCTACGAGCACAAGACGATGACCGTCCGCGGGGCCACGACGATCTTCCCGCAGGGCGAGACGATCACGCTCGATATCGAGGGTGGCAAGTTCACCGGCAGCTTCAGCGGTGACGTGTTCACGATTACCGCGCGGGAGCACCCCGACTACGCGATCAATCCGCCGTCGCAGTGCCGGCCAATCGCCGACCGCAGCTTCCAGGACACCGATGTCTTGGGGAGTTGCCCGTGGGTGGCCACGGCGGCTGGGACGGCGTGGTACGACGCCAGCGTTGTCAAAGGCTCTTCAGGCGGCACCGACGCGATGCCCCAAGACGTAAAGGGCTATTGCGACGAGGTACTGCAAAAGTGCAAGGGCACGAAGTCGGTGGGCGGGCCGGTCGATTCCCAGAAGGCCTTCGACGATATGGCGACTGACTCGTTCTTCTGGGCGCGGGCCGGGAGCAAGGTCTTCTTGGAGGCTGAGGCCGAAGTGCTCTACATCGTCAACCTGCTACCCTGCACGATCACCCGCGTGGCCGCGATGAAGAACACGAACTTCGGCCCCAAGCTGATGACCGTCCCGGCGGATTGGTACACGATCTACGAGACGGATTACGACGGCTACACGGTCACCGAGATCGGTATGACCAAGCCCTTGAGCCAGCGCACGGAGATCGTCACCAATCCGGACGGCACGAAGCGGCGGCTTGACTCGAAGTGGTCGGACGACCTCTACGTGACACTCACTTCCTCGGTCGGTCCCAACCCTGTGGACATTATCCAGTGGCTCATCGAAAAGTACACGGGGCTCACCGTCGATAGCACGTCGTTCGCCCACGTGAAGAGCCGGCTGACGAACTACCCGGCGGCATTTGCCCTCCTGGAGCGGAAGAACGTCATGGAGTTGGTGGCCGACATCGCCACCCAGAGCCGTTGCATCGTCTACGTCCGCAACGACGTGGTGTTCCTGAAATACGCCTCCGAGGAGCCGACTTCGGCCGCCACGATCACGGCGAGCGACGTTTTGGCCAACAGCCTCAAGGTGACCCTTTCATCCAACGAGGAGGTCGCCACTAAGCACACGATCACCTGGTCGCGGGGCCAGTCCGAAGGCGAACTCAAGGTGATCCTCAAGCACAACGTCGCCAAGTACGGCACCCGCGCGAAGAACCACGACTATTATACCTTGAACATCTACGACAACATCCTGAAGAGCGCGACCTTCTGGGCAATCCGGGACGCGAACATCTGGAAGCTCGTGGAGTTCACCACGCCGCTCAAGCATCTCGCCTTAGAGGTCTTCGACTGCGTGATCCTGGATTTGCCGGACGCGGCGTCGGCCCCGGTCAAGGCAGTAATTACCGCGGTCAAGTACGACGTGGCCAACGAGCAGATCACCTTCACGTGCTGGACGCCGCTCAAGGCTGGCCAGACACAGCCCTACATCCATGCCTGGCCGGCGGATATCCCCGCGGGGACGATCTTTCCTACGGCCGAAGAGCGCGATGAAGGACTAGGTTACGACTTCACCGTGGCCCCGCCGGAAGGCCACCTTCTCTACACTGTCCCGGCAGAGGATGGACAGCCAAAACTCCTCTTGACGTCGGGCGACCCCCACCCTTCGGACCTGGACGACGTGCTGGAAAGCTGCTTCTGCCCAGCGACCGACGACGCGATCGTGGATGAACAGGACCCGGTATTCGATGCCCTCAAGAAGGCCCAGAACGCGAATCGTGACGCCGCCCAATCGAAGATGGATGCAGGGGCCGGCGGGATCAACGATCAGAACAAGAAACCGAAGAAGGTCTGCGGCTCCCCGCAGGTCGGTGCGGGTTGCCTCTATGAGGTGCGGGTCACCTACTGCACGCCGACCCAGATTCACTGCAAGGACTGCAACTGCGGCAACTGCGACACGACGCACACCTGCTTCTGCGGCCCTTATACGGGCATCAAAGGCGACCTGTGCTTCGGCATGTTCTATACGATGTGCCACACCTTCGGGGCAATGTTCAGTGCCTCGCTGTTTGCCGGCCGGTTGCGGGCCCAGGCGGCGTCCTGCCACTGGCAGGTCGGGAAGACCGATGTCTACAGCGTCGAGGTCAACACGATCCCGGACCCGAACGGCTTGGAAGAGTGCGAGAAGATGCCGGGCGACCAGACCAAGCCGCGCCAGGGCCAGACCTACAAACCCAGTCTTGCATAGGTGAAACCGTGCTTTGCGATGGCTCAAACGTGATTCAGGTTCGCAAGAAGGACGGCACGCGGTCCACGATTCATCGCTGTGCCGATCCCCAATCGCCCTTCTTCACGCAGAACGTGGAGGAGGACGCTTGCCGCCAGTGTCCGCGCTATCTGACGGCGGAGGCCGTCCGGGCGGCCCAGGCGGAGGCACAGGACACCGGCGAGGTTCCCCAGGTCCCCAGCCTGCCACGGCGGGCCTATGCGTGGGCCAAGGCGGTGGCGGATTGGAAGTTCCAAGGGAGCCCCGAACGGTCGGACGAAGAGGTCCAGCGCATCTTCCATACGTTCTGCGCGGCCACGCCGCCGTGCAGTTGGTACGATCCGGCCCGGCGACTTTGTCGCGGCTGTGGTTGTGGGGTCACCGAGGACGGCCTGGCCGTCTTCAACAAGATCAAGATGGCGACCCAGCGTTGTCCCCGAAACCTGTGGTAGGAAGGAGCATCTTCGTGGCACGTGGTATTCCTGTCGATGGCCCGATGGGGGCCGAGGAGCGATTCGGCGAGTTGTTCTGGCGTTACTTCAATGTCCCCAGCGGCTGTCTCTTAAACCAGGAGAAGGTGGCGGACACCGGCCAGCTTCTTCTCAGTCGCCTCGATGTTACGCAGATCAACCCGGTCGCCACTGAATTGCTGGGTGGGAAGACGGTTTACGGGGACGCGATCCTGTTTCGGGACGAGGAGCGTTTCGGCTTGGGATAGCCGACCTGATTCTTCGGCATGGAGCAATCTGCAACTTTCACCTTAGTTCTGGAGAAAACGATCATGGCAAAGAAGTGGATTCAGAATGCGATCAAGCACCCCGGTGCTCTGACGGCAAAGGCGAAGGCGGCCGGGATGTCCGTCTCGGCCTACATGGCGCATCCGCCGAAGAGCATTTCGGCGACAACTCGGCGGCAGATCAATTTGGCGAAGACTCTGGCCACGCTGCGCCGGCGCGGCCGCAGTGAGTAGGAGGCGTCATCATGGCAAAGCGGAGAGATGGACCGGCAACCCGGCGGTTGAGCGGGCGGACCTGATGCGCAAAGCGAAAGCCGCCGGCATGACGATCCAGCGATTCATGGCGACCCCCACGCGGGACCCCGAGATCAAACGCGAGATCGCCCTGATGTCGCGGATGATGAAGAATCATCGGCAGGGGCGGAGCAAGTAATGGCAGGTACGGCAAGTGCGGTTGTACAGAGTGCCCAGGTGGCGTGCCATCTGGGCACTTGTCTTTGTTGACGGAGGTGCCTCATGGAAAGCGCGTTTTCTTGGCTTGGAAAACTCATGGAAACTCTCCATAAACTCATCCCGCACATTCTCATCATCCCGTCCACCCATTCTGGCGTGAAATGGGTGAGAGGTGGCAACATCCGCCTGCTCGCCCCTGGCCTACATTTCTACTGGCCGTTGACAATCGCGGTGGAAGTAATAGTGACCGCCCGGCAGACGCTCGCCATCCCGGATCAAGTGATGGCGACAAATGACGGCAAGAAGCTGGTCGTGAAGACGTTGGTGGTGTACCGGATTCCCGATCCCGTGCGGGCCATCGGCAAGCTGAACTGGGACGTGGACACCACAATCCACGACGCAATCGGCCGTGGTTCGCGTGATTGCCACGCACAGCTACGACGAGATCATGGCAGGGATCAGGGACGAATCGCTCACGAAGACCCTGACCAAGGAGACCCGCCGCGAGTTGCGGCAGTTCGGCGTCCATGTCACCCGCTGCAAGCTGGTTGACTTCGCCGACTGCAAAGTCTTCAAGCTGCTCACCTCCCAGGCAGATCGCCAGGGAATGGCAACGCACCAGTTCTATCAGTAGGCCGAAACCCGTGGGGGCTCACCGATGTCGGTCACGATTCCGGTTGTCGCTGGGCTTCGCACTCCCCATCAAAGTGCTCCTTGATTACTTTCAGCCAATCAATGACTTCAAGACGACGCCGATGGCTCGATCTCGCCTCGATATTTCCAGTCGGTCGTGCGGTCCCGGAGGAGGGGGTACATTTGCTCCCAATCCTCCAGCACGCTGAACTGGCCGGACGTTTTTCGGCTGCGCTCAACGTAGCCCATGTCGAGGGGCACGCCAAAGTATTCCAGGCCGTCGTTCCAAGTGCTGTCAACAACCAGGCCATCGGGCGTTGAGCACCAGGCGTGGAGAACCGGCAAAGATCGCCAATCGTCCCACCCTCGAATCGCATACCCTTCGATATAGACCAGTTTCCTGCGCCGTGCCAAGCGGAAAGCGTTGTCGAAGCACTGTCTGAAGCCGCCTGTTCTGATCCCCTTGGGTCTCGGCTGGGGAGTAAATGGACGCCCGTTCTCCAGAACGAAATGTTCGGGATTGTGATACAGCCAGTCGCTTCGGACATCGCTCATCGCCGCGTTCTCTCCAGCACGGGCAGGCCGCTTCTGATTCACTATTATACCTTGCTCGAATCAGAACGCGGCACAATGCCGTACCCCAGGAGTGGCCGTAGGCATCAGGGATGGCAACTGCGACAGATACAACAGTCATCCGGCTTGATTTCCAGGCCGAATTGCTTGGCCGTTGGGCTGCCGCAGAGGCCGGCAACGCTCAACACCCGGTCGATGACTTGGATCTTCAGCATCCGCAAGGCACATGGCGGCCAGGCGGGAACCAGGCGCTGACCTTCTTGCCGATACCCGGCAAGCGCCGGCGGTGGCCCGCTGAATTCCAGCGTGCCGTCCGGGTGGATGGTGGGACGCCCGTGAACGAGTTCCACGTCAGGGATTGCCTGCTCGACGAGGCGGTAGAAGTTCGCCAGTGGACCGCCCGAGTAGACAAGATAGTTACAGCCGCCGGTCGGCGCAGGGTGGGGCTGCTCTTCGGGGCAGTTGCAGGGCATCGGAGTCACCAGAGGTTCCGAGGGCAGTTCTCAATGGCCATCTTGATCTTGTTGAGCACTGCATAGCCGTTCTCGGCGACTCGGCGGCCGCAGCCGCGGCAGATTTGCCGCTCGGGATCGTACCACTTGCACGGCTTGCATTGCTGGTGGAATATCCGCTCGACTTCCTTGTCGGAGCGCTCCGGCCGACCGGCGGCCGTCCAGCGGGCAAGGGCCTCGGTGTAGGAGATCGCCCGGCGCACTAACCCAGGCGGCTCGGGAGGTTCGGGCGCTTTGACTGGCGGCTCGACCGCTGCTGCCGCCTCAAGCCCCAGGCAGCGGCGGCAGTCAACAGGCCGGACGAGGGCCAGGTAACGGTCGCTCGCCGGGTTGGCACATTTGGCGTGTGTGATGACGCCCTTGACCCTGCCCTCGAAGCGCGTTTCGCAGAGCGGATGTTCTTCTGCCGCCATTGTCATCCTCTCAGAACATCCGCAGCATGGCGTGGTAGACCTCTGCCTCGGCGATGCAGTCGGCCAAGGCGTCGTGCGGGTTGGTGTTCGTGACGCCCAGCTTCTTGCACATGGCCCCGAGGCCGACGAAGGGGAACGGCACCGGCTCGCCCGCGAAGGCGGCCTTGTCGTTCAATGAAACAGCGTAGAGCATCCCATCGCGCGCATGACTGTGGAAGATTGCGTCAACCTCTGCCACGCCCAGCCACGCCTTGAGAAAACTCGACTCGAAGGCCCAGTTATGGGCCAGCGGCACGAGGCATTTCTTGAACGGCAGCTTCAATGCCGCCACCCAATCGTGGAGCCAGTCGGCTACCTGCTCGGCCTCAGGGGCGTGGAGCAGGAGTTCCGTCATGGGAATCTTGTGCTTGTGCTTCGCGCCGGCCGACTCGCGCTCAGGATGCTTCGGCTTGACGAATGTGTAGAACGGCCTCACGCTGGCAAGCGGCTTGAAGTCCGAGTCCAAGGGCACGACGGCAATCTGGATGATCTCGTGGTGGCCCGGTTGCGTACCGGTGGTCTCCAGGTCCACGGCCGCCATGAGGCAGCCGTTCAAGTGGACCAAACCAGGATAGACGATCGAATCAGCCACGGCGGTTGCTCCTCCCTGACTTGCGGTCTTTCCTGCGGTAGGGACTCCTGATTTCGCGCGCACCTTCGCGCGTCCTGCGGATCGTCACTTTGGTGAGGACCGGCCCGTAGTTCGGCATGTCGTTCAACTCGGCCGGGAGCAGTCCACGCTCGATCATCTCTTCATAATGGATCAGGGCCATCGCGTTGAACATGATCGCAGCCAGGTGGTCTTCGTCCCGCTTGCCCTGCTGGTACTTCATCAGGTGCCGCTTGAGCGAGGCGACGCACCGCGAGAACGGCATCCCATTCTCCCAGTTCCGCTCAGCGTACTTGGCCGCTCCCAGTCGCAGCCAGTGGCCTTGCCGCTCCTCGGCGAAGGGCGAGATCAGGTCGGGCCGGGGCTTGTCGTCCGCCGTATCGCGGATCGCCATGCCCTTGCCGAACGATTGCCTCTTGCCGCTGTCCGTCATGCCGTACTTACTCATAGTCTTCTCCGGGGTTCATGGGTGACTGTTCGATGATGTCGCCGCCGTGCTCGTCCGCGAAGGCCGCCTCGTCCTCGGGCAATTGGTCGGTTTCCACTTCGGCGACCAGCATGGCCCGCACTACGGAGCGCGAAAGAAAATCGGTGGAACGGTAGATGCGAAGCGTCACGGCTTCTCCTTTTCCGCCGGCTTGAGGGTCAGGTTGGAAAGGTAGAGTTTGTTTCCGTTGCCGTTGAAGCGCTGATGGCTGATGGGAAGCTCGCCGCAGACACGCTTCTTGGACCAGAGGTGCTTTTCATTGGTTGGAAGCCATTGCTGGAAGCGGTCGTAGAACTCGGCAAACAGGGTATGCTTATCTGGGGTGTGCTCGCAGCCCTCGGCGAAGAACCGTTCCAGGTCGGTCTGGTTGTCTTCCTGGGCCGACAGTTTGCTGGCGGTTGTTACGACTGGCAGCCGGAGCCGGTCGATGACAGGCGGCAATTCCAGGTGCATCAGCGAGTAGAGAAAATGCGCGGCCTCTTGGTCCAGGAACGCCTCCATTTTCAGCTTGGCGATCTTCTGCTCCTCCAAGAGGTCATTGACCCTCACCATGGTGATGCGCGTGTCACCCGGGAACACGGGACAATTCTTTGAGCTGTTGGCCGTCTGGACCCAATGGGTCGCATTGGGCTGCGCGAAGCAATCGTGCCGCATCTTACGGATCAAGATGGTCCGTGCGGTGACGTACTCTTTGATCTTTGCGTGGGCACCTGGGGCCTTGGAAATGTCTGTTTCTTCCACCGCGCAAATGATCGCCCCGGAGAGTTCGCCGTTGAATTCGCTGGTCAACGACCTTTCGGCCTTGACCACACCTTTCGTCACCAGCCGCTGCAACGATTCGTAGAAGATGCTCTTGCCGCTACCCTCCTGGCCGAAGAAGAAGAGATAGGGAAGCGGCTGAAAAGGATCACGGAAGGCACAGGCCACCCAGGCGCGGAGATAGTCGGCCCCGGTCCTGATCTTCGCGTCAACGGCCCAGGGTAACTCTCGCAGCACGGGCGTTAGCTCGTGGCCGATGTGTGCGAAGATCATGTCCCAGTGCGGATGGCATGGAACTTCGTCGTCGGCCAACTCGGCAGGCTTGTACTTGAATTGGGCGGCATCGAGATTCCATTGCCGGCCGCCGGGGTATTCTTCGCGGAAAGGAAGATTGACGAGCTTCCAGCTACGCCCCACGGCCCCGCCCATGATGGCTTCGGCTTCGTTCTTGGGCTGGTCGAGGCTTTGCAGGAACATCTTGACGTTGGTGGCGGGATGCCGTGTCCACTCTTTTCCTTCCTCTTTTATCATCCAGCCGGAGTGCTCAGCGGCGGTCGTCTTGACGGCGCGGATGATATTGTCGAACTCGTTGAAGTCGAATCCCTCGTCCTCCGTCGGGTCAGCCTTGACCTTGAAAATCTTGACGTACTTTCCATTCTTGTCGTCCCACCCTTCCTTTGGTCCCTCGTTCTTCTTTCGTTCGACTTCCACTACCAGCCGGCCGTCCTTGTGGGCTTTGAGCGTCACCTTGCGGTCGCTTGGCATATCCTTCAACGCAAGGTCTTCGCCCAGGCTCTTCGCAGCTTTGATTGCCGCCTCGGGCGAGGAGAAGACATAGCCGCCTTGCTCACGCTCGACGCCGCCGAGCAGCGTGCAGGCGGTCGCCAGGTCCGGGTAGCGGTTGAAGTAGCAAGTGGTCCAGCCTTGGCCGTCTTGGGTCCACGTGTCGGCCTCGTTGATGCCGGGAGAGAAGCGGTAGACCCGCCAAGCGCCGTTCGGCAATGGGAACAGGAAACAGTTTGGCGTGCCAGGATCGCGGCCTTCGGAGATGGTCTTGAAAATGCCGACCAGCTTCAGCTCTCTGTCCTTCATCAACTCTTGCAGCGCCGCAGTGTGGGTTTGGAGCAGATGGTGGTCGGCGACCCAGAGGGTGGTGTAACCCGATCGCATCAGCGCTTCGATCTGGGCCTTGTGCGAATCGTCCAGAGGGATGATCTTCCGGCTCGATGCCAGGGCCTCGAACGGGTCTTGATCGTCTTCGGCGATCTCGTTGACCCGAATCTTGGACCGCCGGCCTCTGACAACTTCGATATGGTCGCGCCAATTCTTCGGCAGATCGGCCTCACCTAGGCGCTTCGTGGCCGGCTTGATAATCTCCAGGCCGCGGTTCTCGGCCGACATCTTGCGATGCCAAATCCACATGACGTGGCCGCAGGCGTCGATGGCGCTGGCGAAATCGAAGCCGCACTCAGCCGACATCATGCCCAGGATGCAGCGGGCCAGGGCGGCGTGCTCGGTGTGATTGGCAGTACGTACACCCGCCTCGTCGAGATAGACGTAGAGGTGGATGCCACCGCCGCCCGTGCTGTGGCGGACTTCGACGTAGGGCAGGGCGCAAGCCGCCTGCTTGACCCTTTCCAATTGTTCGTCATCAACGCCGATCCCTTGGGCGTGACCCGTGAGGGCGTCGAAGTCATACCCGAAGTGCCGCGAACACCGGGCCTTCCAGTCCCAGCCCGTCATGCCGATGCCCTCGGCGTAGAGGTCGAAGGGGTAGCCGATCTTGTAGTCTTCCCACGTCGGCTCCGTGGCGGCGTTCTTCGGGATGCGGATGGAGTGCCAGGTATCGCTGCCGTTGGTCCAGGTGGACTTCTTGCCGGCCACCGGCTCGCCATCGGCAGCCATCACGTTCACCTGCACTTCCATATTGATGGAGCATCGATCCACCAGATCGGCGTTGGCCGGTGTCTTACGGGCATGGAGGAAGGCGTAGAGGGCTTCGCTGACTAATGGCATTGGTGTCTCGCTAAAGCCGCGTCGATTGATCTTCGGACAGCGTATAAACGCGCTCGGCGCGGACGCTCGAAACCGATCCGCGTGGACACTTACACATAACCCCCAAATCCTTGCGATTTTCAGGAATTGTCTGAAAAAACGAGCATTTTGGGGGTTATGTGTAGGTGTCCAGTTTCAACGCGGAAGCACCGATGTCCGATCAGCCCGACGAGTTCCGCGAGATTCCCTTGGACCAGATTGTCGAGCCGTGGGTCGTCCTGCGGATCGTCAACCGGGAATCCGTCGAGTACCTGGAACTGCGTGATTCCATCGCGCACCAGGGCCTCCTGAATTCCATCTGCGTGCGCCCGTCGCTACGAAGGCCGGATTGCTACGACGTAGTAGATGGGATGTATCGACGGGCGGCGTGCTGCGAGTTGCGGCGGCCGACGATGCCGTGCATCGTCAAGCACAATCTCACGGACGAAGATGTGTTGGCCCTCCAAATTCAAGCCAATGCGCTTCGGCCGGAGACGACCGCAGTCGAGTATGCCCGCCAAATCAGGCGTATCATGGCGGCCATTGCGGCGCGGGACGGAAGGGACGCCACGCTGGGTGACGTGAGCAAGTTGATCCACAAGCCTTCGGACTGGATTCGCCGGCAACTTGACCTATTGAGTCTGCGGGCCGACATCCAGAAAGCTGTGGAGCGCGGCGAGATACCGCTTGGCTCGGCATACGTGCTCGCCAAGTTGCCAATGGTTCAGCAGGCCGAGCTTGTCGCCTTGGCGAAGACCGTCCCCGCACGGGAGTTCGCGCCTGTGGCGGCTCGGCTGGTCAAGAAGATCCAAGAGGCAGCCAGGCAGGGGAAGCTGCACGATTTCTGCAAAGATTTCGAGCCGGTGCCGCATCTGCGGCCTTTGAAAGAAGTACTTGCTGAATACCGCGAGCATTGCCTGGGCGGCCTGGCCGCCGTGAAGGCAGACTGCAAGACGCCGGTGGATGGCTGGTACTTGGCGCTGGAGTGGGCCTTGAATCTGGACGACGAGAGCGTCCGCGAGCAACGAGATAGATTCTCGGCACGAGCCTGTGCGGCCTTGGAACGGAGGATAGAGCCATGTGATGAAACAGAAACGACCGACCCGAGCGACAACCGCGAGCAACCCACCTTCTCGACGCCTGAAACCTGAACCCTGAATTCCAACAACGAGGAAAACAATGTCCGACACCACTGCAATGGTCCCCATCAATCTCGACCAGCTTCCTTCCACCCAAATCGGCACCGACGACCAGTTCGCCGAACTGGCCAAGGGTGGCGACTATATCGGCCGGATGCAGTTGTACACCAAGAGCAAGGCCAACCTGAAGGGCCTCATTCCGCAAGGCCACTACGGCATTCCCGAGAGCGACGACGAAATCATCGACCTGGGCGAGTCCGTGGACCTGCTGCCGCTGGCCCGCCGGCCCAAGGCCATCGACATGACCGACATGGAAGCGCTCGTGATTTCCTACGACATGGAGTCGGAGGAGTTCAAGCGGATCGCCGCGAAGTCCGTCGAAGCCGATTCCCACTGCCAGTACGGCCCCAGCTTCCTGGTGTACGAGCGGAGCACAGGCCGGTTCCTGGAGTTCTTCTGCGGCAACAAGTCGAGCCGCATCGAGGCCAAGAAGGTCTTTCCGTTCCTCCCGCTCACCCAGGCCGACATCGACGCCAAGGCGGCGGCCGGCAACAACGTCGGCGATCTGAAGCCCCACGGCCCGATCCCCGTCACCTTGAAGGTCAAGGTGGCCGAGAACCGTAAAGTGCCCTTTCTCGGCCCCGTCGTGGTAATGTGCTCTGCTCCGTTCACTCGGCTGCTTTCGCAGGACGTGATCGCACGGGAAGTCCAGAAGTGCCTGACGGTCAAGATCAACGGCGTCGAGAAAGTCCAGGAC
>Ga0163210_1000888_pt1 | contig 12717 bp, 9 predicted proteins | sample Kivu_220m_FD_113536 | JGI IMG/M metagenome (GOLD analysis project Ga0163210, IMG submission 113536) | Freshwater microbial communities from Lake Kivu, Western Province, Rwanda to study Microbial Dark Matter (Phase II) - Kivu_220m | ecosystem: Environmental > Aquatic > Freshwater > Lake ...
ATGATGTATTATGCTTAATTTGCTAAATCCCACCACCGTAGTCGTTAATTATACATAATACGACAAGTAGGATTTTGTTAAAATTCTCCCCCACTTCTAATCTGTGTCTTTGCATTTGTTTTTCAGCCATTGAACCATCAAATCATTAAGCCATTTATTTTTATTATTCCCCTATTTATTTCTCGGTTTCCGCTTTCTTATAATCATTTGTTTTTACACAGTTCCAACGTCGCTTATTATTGACAACCAATTTTAGTGTTTGTATCATTGAATGCGAGTAGTGTGTTTGGAAAAGCGGGGCTCTAGAATGCGCTAGAATCGTCTTTCAGAGAAAGATATGGATAATTTATCATCTTTAAAAACGCAGTTTTTAGAATTTTGCGAAATTGAGAAAAATTTATCCCAGTACACAATTAAAATGTATGATTACTGTTTGAGCGATTTTCTGGAGTTTATTAAGGAGAAGTTAAACAAAGAAATTTTTGCCGGAGATCTTAACTTTGAAATTATAAAAGATTACAGAATAAATTTAAACCGCAGGATAAGCAAAAAATCCAACGAAAGCTACAAGACTTCAACTCAAAACGAATTTTTGGTGGCTTTGCGGGCCTTTTTAAAATTTTTGGTGGTTGAAAAAGACATACAAACTATTGAGCTTGCCAAGCTGCGTCTTGCCAAACCGGATGCCCGAGTCCCGAAATTTTTAAATGAGGAGCAGCTTGGGAGATTTTTAAGCGTTCAAAATATTGAGAGGAAAAGCGGTGTTAGAGATAAGGCGCTTTTGGAGCTTTTATTTAGCACAGGACTGCGTGTTGGGGAGCTTGTTAGGTTGAATGTGGATGATGTTAAAAGCGCTTTTGAGTCCAAAGAATTTAATGTAGTTGGAAAAGGCAGAAAAGTTAGGACTGTGTATCTATCTGACTCTGCTGTATCTTGGCTCAAAAAGTATCTGGCCCTAAGGAAAGACAGCTTCAAGCCGCTTTTTGTGAGGTACAGCGGAAGGCCTCCAAAGCCAGACGACCCAGATGGAGAAAGTTTTAGATTAACTGCGAGGAGTATCCAGAGGCTTGTTAAAAAATATATTTTAAAGTCGGGAGTATCCGTTGATGCAACCCCACATACTCTGCGCCATACTTTTGCTACGGACCTTTTAATTAAGGGTGCGGACTTAAGAAGTGTGCAGGAACTGTTAGGCCATGCAAATATTCAAACCACACAGATTTACACGCACTTGACAAATCCGCAATTAAAAGAAACTTTTGAGAAATACCACAAGAAATAGGGGGTTTACTACTACGCGTAGAGCTTTGCTTGAGCAGTCGGGAGTGCAGCTTTCCTATTCCGTTTCGGCCGCGCCGAGTCTTATTTGTGAATCAGATGCTAGTTAAGGTCGAGGTGAGTGGGATGCTATCCTTGCTTGGTTCAGTAGACTAGTCTACTGAACCATATCATATATGGAGCCATCTTACCTGGAGCAGCTTCCCTCTCCGGAATAAAACCCCTGTCCGCTGAACTTACCCGTAGACATTTTGGAAGAATAGATTTAACAAGTATAATTATCTTCCCTGGAATCTAAATCTACTAAACCTCATGATGTCAGAAAAGAAACTATCAACTATGAAACCGTCTCTAAAATACACGCAATCTTAACGGTAGAGTCCCTTTTACCGGATTTGAAAGAGACCGCTCCAAATGTATTGAACTAGCATAATATTGTTAAATAATCTTGTGGTAAATGGTATCATTCTGTCATTGGTTGGCCTAAGTGTAATTTTGATACTTACAGCGGCCTCGATCCCCGTGTTTTCCGATTTAGCCGTTAGATATAATGCAAAAGAGTCTGCCGAAAATATAGAGAGCGATATTAAGCTGATACAGAGTAAAGCTATGGCGGGAGTTGACGGCAAGGATTGGAATATATATTTCACGCTTTCCCAAAATACAAAATATTTTTCCTATGACAAAGTTTTTAATCTTGCTGGGGGCACAAGGATATCTTCTATAGTTTTGACAGACAAGGATGGAAAAACTGAAACGGTACCAAACAATGAAGGTGTTTTTGTTCTGTTTAAGAAAATTCCTAGTGTTGGGCAAGGAGAAATATATAAGATAGACAGCTCGGGATCTGGTCTTTGGTCCTGTGGCACCAATCCGCAAATATTGGACAGCTGTGCTGGATACTCCAAAAACCTTCCAGGGACTTGCTCTGGTGGATCTGCGAAATATTGTGAGGATTTTGTGAAGGTAAGTTCTAACCAAGTTTGCTTAAACTATAGTGACTGTTTATGCTCTAGCGGGACATTGCAACGAGGGTCTTCACATACAACAACGCCTGGAACGTGTTCCGGAGGAGCTTTGATTGGAGATGCCTGTTCTTCTGCAGGATGTTGGAAATCCAATCCAAACGGCGGTTGCGACAGTGAATGTTCCTATTCCACGTATACACAAACTGTAGGATATACTGCGGGGGCTGCCTGTGGAGGAAATGGGTGTACCTCTTCGACAGTTTACGCCCCTCAAGGGAGTTGCAGTTCGGGTGGGTCTGGTGATTGCTATAAGTTTGAAAATTCTTTAGATTATTATACGTCTTGTTCAAGTAGTGCGTGTTCTGGAGGTGGGCATTACGAGACCCGATGGAATTGTTATGATTCTAGGACGGGAGGGGTGTTCTTTTGTACTGGGAACGCGACCCCCGGCTTTTGTTGGTGGTACACGACACATGGGGAAAGCTGTAATACCTGGTGTGCCAGGCAGGGATCTGGTGTATCAGCTCTGCCTTGCGAAGATTATTACTGGGTGGAAGATGTTCCTAAGTATTCATATTCGCTGGGAGGGGTAAAGAGGACGGGTTATACTTCAAAAGTTGACTGCTATTGGAGTATCGCAGGTGTGGTTTGCAGCGAGAATTCAACCCAAACTAATCCGCAAGCTTATGGAAAGTTGTATACATGTTCTTGCTCCAGTGGTGTGGATACATCAAAATCTTACGTTAAGGCTGAAATTACTATAACGAATACGCCGGGTAATAGGTCTCAAAAGGTAGTTATAGAAAAAGGACGGGCGGATATTATTGACGTACGTGTGGAGTAGAGTCTATTTCAAATTCGGAACAGGAGGGTATATTCACCGCGGGGCTTTTCTTCTTCAAAAAATTTTATCCACTCCCCTACCCTTTTGGTTTCTACATTTTCATAAATTTTAGTAAGTTCCGACGCTATGCAAATTTCTATATCTCCAAATGTATTCATAATTGTCTGTAAGGATTTGACTAGGTTGTGTGGAGATACAAAACAAATGTGGGTTTGAGAAATATTACCAACGTCGTTTATTGTTTTGATGTCCATTAATATTTTTTTCAGCTGGCTTTCCTTTTTTGGCAAAAATCCCAAATATGTGAATCGGTCCGTAGGAAGTCCGCTTGATATCAAAGCCGCAATTATTGAAGAAGGACCTGGTATCGGAATTATTTTAATCCCCTGCCCTTTTGCCTCTCTCACTAGTTTAAATCCCGGGTCGTTAATTAATGGAGTTCCTGCATTCGATACAAGGCCAACGTCATTTCCCGCTTTTAAGAATGTAATGATCTGCTCCAATTTTTGGGGTCTGTTCTCGTTGTAAGCATTTAAGCTAATTAGTTTAGGATGACTGGATATGTTTAAATTCTTGAGTAGAAGACCTGTTTTTCTGGTATCTTCACAGACCAAGTAATCCAGCTTTTCAAGAGTTTCCAGCGCTCTTAGGGTTATATCTTTAAGGTTTCCTATTGGTGTAGAAATTATATACATCGACATAGCCAGATTATATCAGAAAGTTAATTGTCCTATGGGAGAGAAGCTCTTGCGATGAATCGGGGAGGGACCAAGATTTTTTAAAGCATCTCGGTGCTCTTTTGATGGATAGCCTTTGTTCTTTCTAAAATTGTAATCGGGATAAGTGTTGTGGAGTTTTATCATAATATGATCTCTGGTTACTTTTGCTACTATCGATGCTGCGGAGATTGATGCTATAAAATTGTCCCCGAATTTTATGCCTTTCTGACAAGTTGGGAGCAGGTTTTTAAGGTTGTTTGTTTTTTCTTTATTTGCGTTGGGGTATAGATGGTATAGGAGGTCTAGGTCATTGCTTGAGATAGTTAAATAATCTAAAAGTACATAACTTGGTACGTTATCTAAATCCATAAGCGCGTTTAAAAAAGCAAGTTTGTTCGCTAAGCCAATACCAACTTTATCTATTATATCAACCTCTACTATACCAACACCAATTTGTGCGCAGCTTGAAATTTGCTGAAAGGCTACTTCTCGTTGTTTAGGCGAAAGTTTTTTCGAGTCTCTGATAAGGGGTGTGGAAGGTATAGGAGGTATAGGACTGAAAACGACGGCGGAAGCAACGATGGGGCCCGCCCATGAGCCTCGTCCTGCCTCATCAGCCCCTGCAATATTTTTGAACCCCTGTTCTGTCAGCTTTCTTTCATAATCAAATGTTGGAAGGATCATCCTATTTGAGGAGTCTCCTCATTAAGGAGAGTCCTGTTTGAGGAGAGTCCTCCATTAGGAGTCTCCTCGTGCAGAGTGGTGAATGAGATAGCGCGATCCCCTGTTGAGAGCTTGATTAAACGAACCCCTTGTGTTGCGCGGCCAAGGTTTGGCACGTCTTTTGACGATATCCTTATAATCTGTCCCTTCTCTGAGGTTATGAGTATACCCTCCGTATTTTCCTCAACTGTGCTTGCTCCAATAATTTTCCCTGTCTTCTCTGTTGTTCTGTAGGTCAGTATCCCACCCCCCCCTCTGTTTTGAATTTTGTACTCTGCAAGTGAGGTCTTTTTTCCGTACCCATTTTGGGATAGCACCAGCACTTCCTGTTCTTTACCCTCATTTTTTATGGCATTTGAACCTATAACCTTGTCCCCTTCTCTCAACTTGATCCCGCGGACTCCCGCCGAAACCCTCCCCATGCTTCTTACGTCCTTTTCCGAAAATCTAATGGACATACCATTTTTGGTTACCAAAAGCAGAGTGTCACCCCCTCTTGTTATATGAACCCACTCTAGGGAGTCTTCTTCCTCAAGTTTTATGGCAATTATTCCGGATGAGCGAATGTTTTGGAATTCTGACAGTGCGGTTTTCTTTACGACCCCCTTTTGTGTGGTCATAAAAAGAAATGGGTTCCCGGGAGCATCTTTAGAGATAGGCAGCACTGCATTGATCTTTTCGCTCTGTTCCACATTTAATAGATTAGCTATAGAGGTGCCTTTGGACGTTCTTGCGGCTTCCGGTACGTCCCAGGCTTTAATTGAGTAAACCTTGCCTTTATTTGTAAACACTAAAATATTATCGTGCGTGTTGGCTATTAGAATCTTGTCCACTTTATCCTCTTCTTTAAGCCCGGAGCCTTTTATCCCTTTCCCTCCCCTGCCCTGCCTTTTGTAGGTATCCACGGACAATCTTTTGATATATCCGGATTCCGTAACAGTAAGCACAACATCCTCCTGTTTTACTAAGTCTTCCTCCTCCGGCGTATCCACACCACCCTTGATAACTTTGGTCCTTCTCTCATCACCGTATTTCTCTTTAAGTTTTAATATTTCCTCTTTGATTATGGACAGTACTCTTTTAGGACTGTTAAGAATTTCTTTGAGATCTCCAATTTCCTTAATGATGGCGGCAAGCTCATCTTCAATCTTCTGCCTCTCAAGCGCCGCTAGCCTTCTTAGCTGCATCTCTAAAATGGCATTAGCCTGTATTTCCGTTAAGCCAAATTTTTCCATCAGGGCTTTCCTTGCACTGTCCGCATCCTTTGATGCCCGTATTGTGTTTATCACCGCGTCTATATGATCCAGAGCTATTTTTAAGCCTTGTAATATATGCTCTCTTTCTTGCGCTTTTTTAAGCAAAAATTTGGTTCTCCTCCCCACAACAACTTGTCTGTGCTTAACAAATTCTTCCAGTATCGTCTTTAAGTTCATTATCCGTGGTTCATTGTTAATTAAAGCCACAAAATTTGAATTAAAGGCTTTTTGCATATCAGTATGCTTATATAGAAGGTTTAGAATAAGCTTTGGAGCAGCATCCTTTCTAAGCTCTATTACAACGCGTATTCCTTCTTTATTTGATTCATCTCTTAGATCGCTTATGCCGTCTATCTTTTTGTCGTGGACTAATTCTGCTATCTTTTCAATAAGAGCGGATTTATAGACTTGGTATGGGATCTCCGTAACAACGATGCAAAACTTGCCGTTTTTTTCCTCCTCGATTATAGCTCTTGCCCTAGTAAGGATCCTTCCCCTGCCTGTTGCGTACGTCTGTAGAATGTCCTTTTGGTTGTATATAAACCCTCCTGTGGGAAAGTCTGGACCTTTTATAAAATTTAGCAGCTCCTCTATGGTTGCGATGGAGCTAAAGTCCAAAGTCTCTGGATTTTCTGTTTTGTCTATTAAAAATGTCAGCGCATCCACAATCTCCCCTAAGTTGTGCGGAGGGATGTTTGTCGCCATGCCAACGGCTATCCCTGTAGCCCCGTTTAAAAGCAGGTTTGGAATAAGAGCAGGGAGAAGGGGTGGTTCAGTATAGTCCCCGGAATAATTTGGTACAAAATCAACGGTTTCTTTGTCAATGTCTAAAAGCAAATCATCAGAAATTTTGCTTAGGCGGGACTCTGTGTACCTCATAGCGGCTGGGGGATCGTTGTCGATAGATCCGAAATTCCCTTGCCCGTCAATAAGAGGATATCTGAGTGAAAAATCCTGTCCCATTCTTACCAATGCTTCGTACACAGAGGTATCCCCATGCGGATGGTATTTTTTAAGCACCTCCCCAACTACAGCAGCGCATTTTTGATATCGGTCGTTATAGTGCATTCCTTGCTCGTGCATCGCATATATAATTCTTCGTTGGACGGGTTTTAGGCCATCCCTTGCATCCGGTAAAGCTCTTGCCACAATAACGGACATTGCGTAGTCCAGGTACGATTTTTGCATTTCGTCGGAGATGGGAGTTCGAAGAACACTCCCACTTACTTCGCTCTTCTCAATATTATTGCTGATAGAGATGGTTTCCATAAATAAAAGAAAATGTTAAATTTGAAATTTATATTATGCTTCCTACGATCAGCAGTGCTACAATGTTTATTATCTTTATCATTGGGTTTATTGCCGGCCCTGCAGTATCCTTATAAGGATCCCCAACAGTGTCGCCGGTAACGGCCGCTTGGTGAGCAAAGCTTCCCTTGCCGCCTAAATTTCCGCTTTCAATATACTTTTTCGCATTGTCCCACGCAGCTCCTCCAGTTGTCATAGAAATAGCAACGAATATGCCGGTTACAATAGCTCCCACTAACATTCCTCCAACCGCAACGGGACCTAAAAGTCTCCCTACTACCACAGGGGCTAAAACCGGTATCATAACTGGGATTATCATCTCCTTAAGTGCCGCTTTAGTAACTATATCAACAGCCTTGCCGTAATCTGGTTTTTCAGTTCCATCAATAAGCCCTTTGATTTCTCTAAATTGCCTTCTTACCTCGCTAACCACGCTTCCAGCGGCTTTGCTTACGGATTCCATCGCAAAAGACGCGAACAAATACGGTAAAGCGCCGCCGATGAAAAGTCCTGCTATAACGTTGGGGTCCGATAAATCAAATCTAACTATGCGGCCAGTATTTTGCAGCTCCTCAGTGAATGAAGCAAATAGGACTAATGCGGCGAGGCCCGCGGATCCAATGGCGTACCCTTTGGTTACTGCTTTTGTTGTATTTCCAACGGCGTCCAGCGCGCCCGTTACCTCCCTTACCTTTTCAGGTAAGTTACTCATCTCGGCAATTCCCCCTGCGTTATCCGTGATTGGCCCGAACGAGTCTATTGCAATAACTATTCCCGACAAAGACAGCATGCTCATACCCGCTACGGCTATGCCGTAAAGTCCTACTAGTGAGTAAGATATTAATATTCCAACTACTATTATTAAGATAGGTGCAAATGTAGATCTCATAGAAATCGCTAAGCCCGCGATGACATTTGTTCCATGACCACTTTCTGATGCTTTAGCTATGGTCTTTACTGGGCTGAAGCTTTTTGAAGTGAAGTAATCCGTTGTTATAATAAGTAGCGCTGTTATTACTAGCCCTACTAAGGCTGCTAAATAAACAGCTAGTGTATCAATTCCCTTTAACATAAAGTATGTAATTGGGTAAAAGAGGATCGTTGCTATTCCACCAGTTGCAATAATACCTTTATATAGAGCGTTCATTATGGATTTATCTTTTCCTAGCTTTACGAAGAAGGTCCCTACTATGGAAGCCAAAAGGGACATTGCTCCTATTGCTATTGGGTACATAACAGCAAGTTCCATATTTAAATTATTTGCCCCTCTAAAATTTCTTAGTGTTAAAGTTCCTAAGATTATGGCCGATACCAAAGTAACAGCATAAGTCTCAAACAAATCTGCTGCCATTCCCGCGCAGTCTCCAACGTTATCTCCTACATTGTCTGCTATAACACCTGGATTTCTTGGGTCATCCTCCGGTATATTTTTCTCAATTTTGCCAACCAAATCGGCCCCAACATCAGCAGCTTTCGTAAAGATGCCCCCCCCCACTCTTGAAAATGCGGATATAAGACTCCCACCAAATCCAAGACCAACGAGAGCTCCCAAGTTCTGCGTGAAGAAGTAGAATAAACTGGTTGATAAAAGTCCTAAGCTTGCTACTAAGAACCCGGTAACAGACCCCCCTTTAAAAGCTACTCGTAGCGCACTTGCTAGACCGTCCTTAGCCCTTTCTGCTGTTCTAACGTTGCTCTTTACTGCGGTCATCATACCTAGGAATCCGGATAGCGCTGACGCACAAGCACCTAACAAAAACCCAAACGCCGTTACCGGGTTGATAACGATGAATAATATTAGGAATATTACTCCGGCAGCGACCCCTATGACCCTATATTGAGCTTTGAGATACGCTTTGGCTCCAACTTCTATAGCTTGGGCAATTTCCTTCATTTTGGCAGTGCCCGAAGGAAGCCGTATAATCCCTCTGTACGAATAGTAGCTGAATAACAAAGCAACCGCGGACGATATTACAGTGGCGATTTTGATTATTAATATGTAGTCCATATGATTCCTTTCAAGATAACTTTACTTCTAAATTTTTACTTTCGACTTTTATTAGATATCCAACTCTGCCTGTTGGGCGTGAGTTTGAATAAAACGCTTTCTCCCCTCCACCTCTTCGCCCATCAAAGTTTCGAATACCTCATCTGCTTTTTGTACATCATCTATTAATACTTGCTTAAGCACGCGGGTCTCCGGGTTCATAGTAGTTTCCCAAAGTTCCTGTGCATTCATCTCTCCAAGACCTTTAAACCTCATTATTGTAGCATTTTTATTTTTATTTTCACTCATGAATTTTTCCAGTTCCGCATCATCCAAAAGATACTTTTTTTCTTTGCCGAATACAGCTTTGTAAAGGGGCGGAACTGCAACGTAAACATAGCCATTTTCTACTAGAGGTTTTAGATGCCTAAAGAAAAACGTTAAATACAGCGTTCTTATGTGTGATCCATCTACATCGGCATCCGCCATTATTATGACTTTGTGATATCTCAATTTGCTAAGATTGAATTGGTCAGCTATCCCAGCCCCCAAGGCAACTATTAGGTGCTTAAATTTATCTGATTTAATTATTCGGTCGAGATGGGCCCTTTCTGTATTTAAGACTTTACCAAATAGCGGAAGAATTGCCTGGCTTTGCCTGTTTCTTCCTTGTTTGGCTGGGCCCCCTGCGCTGTCTCCCTCCACTATAAATATTTCGGACTTTGCGGGATCTTTTTCGCGGCAATCGGCAAGTTTTCCCGGGAGTGCCGCTCCTTCTAGGGCCCCTTTTCTTATGACGGCGTCCTTTGCCGCTCTGGCAGCGATTCTTGCTTTTGCTGCAAGGAGTATCTTTGATATTATGCCCTGCGCATCTTGTGGATTTTCTTCTAGGTAAGTATCCAGTGCTTCTTTTACCACGGTTTCTACAGCAACGCGAGCTTCTGCATTCCCAAGTTTTCCTTTGGTCTGTCCCTCAAACTGTAGAAGTTGGGAATTTAATTTCACAGAGATTATGGCAGTTAGTCCTTCCTTAACGTCATCTCCCATTAGAGATAGGTCTCCATTTTTGATAATGTTTTGCCTTTTGGCATAGTCGTTTATTGCGCGGGTTAGAGCGGATCTAAATCCGGTCAAATGCGTCCCCCCTTCTGCGTTTTTAATATTATTGGCGTAGGCCAGAACGGTCTCCGAGAAAGAGTCGTTGTATTGAACGCCACATTCAACACTAATTTCGCCATATATTTTATGGACGTAGAATATGTTTTCGTTTAGCACCTTTTTATGTCTGTTTAGCTCTTGGATAAAGGCGCGGATTCCGCCCTCAAAGTAAAAAATCTTTTCTAAGTTTTCCGGCTCATTTATTACCCTAAACTTTAATTTAGCCGTTAAATAAGCATATTCCTTAAATTGTTCTGTTAAGATTTGGGGGTTTATTTTGTAGTTGTGGAAGAACTCTTCTCCCGGTTTGAATGTTACTACGGTTCCGCTTTGCGAATTTTTTAGGAATTTTAGAGCTTCTACTGGATGAGGATATTCTGTTTTTATATCGTTTGCGTTGAGGTTTTCCTTCACCTTATATAAAGGGTTTCCTAAGTGGTATTCTTGAACAAAAAGTTTGGCGTCCCGTTTCACGACAACGCACATCCAGGACGATAAGGCGTTTACCACGGAGGATCCAACTCCGTGGAGGCCACCTGCGACCTTGTATCCCCCGGCTCCAAATTTGCCTCCTGCATGAAGCTTAGTCATAACAAGCTCCAAAGCGGAGACTCCGTATTCTTTTTTTATATCCGTAGGTATTCCTCTACCGTTATCCACAACAGTGATAAAATCGTCTTTGCCGAATACAACTGTTATGTTGCTTGCAAATCCTGCTAATCCTTCGTCCACAGCGTTGTTTACTATCTCCGTAACAAGGTGATGAAGGCCTGTTTGGTCTGTTGCACCTATATACATGCCCGGCCTTTTCCTAACTGGTTCTAGTCCTTCCAGGACTTGGATTTGTTCAGCTGTGTATTGGCTGCTTTTATCTTCCATAGGCTAGTACATTGTACCAGAGAGTGGGTGTATATTCCATATCCAAACGAGGAGAGTCCTATTTAGGGACTCTCCCTAAATAGGACTCTCCTTAAAAATCCTCTACATCTCCAATGTCCTTTGCATAGCTTTCGATGGACTTGTAATCTGTTGTGCTAGCCAAAATATCGTCCATGTCAAACCAAGGGGTGCCGGTTCTGTTTAGATACATATGATAGGATGTATATGGGTACTCCTTTAGGTGTTTAACTACACTTGCCAATACTGGATTTAGGTGTATGTATCTTGCTGTATGTATAAGTTGCTCCCCATTTCCCACCCTAACGGCTCTATAAACTCCTTGGAACAGAGGTCCTTGCCTCCCATTTTTCTCATTGAAATATCTAGAATAAGAGGACAAAACTCGCCTCATTAGATTGCTTATGCCCATACCGCTTTTGTTTTTTAGGAGTAAATGAAAGTGATTGCTCATGAGGGTATAGCAGACCAAGGAGACTTCCGAGGATACCTCGTCAGAGTATATTTCGGCATTTTTGCCATTTATAACTTTGCTTTCTTTGAACCCAGGCGTCAGATATTTTTTCAGTAAATATAAAAAGAATGGATAATCCTCTTGTGAGAATATCTCTTCTTTGTTGATGCCTCTGGTATAGGCGTGGTAATACGTATTGTCCGCAAACTTCTTTATACTGTTTTTGTATGGCATCGTATGTTTATTCTCTCACCTCACCTTTTTGTAGTCAATAGGGAGTCTCCTAGTTAGGGACTCTCCTCATTAAGGAGAGTCCTGTTTGAGGAGAGTCCTCATTTAGATTTGAAGGAGGAATAGTTCGAGGCCTAGTCTTATATTGCTGTTTGTGGATTCGGTCTCTTCTTTGAGTTTTTGAAGGTCCTCTAAAAGGGTAATAGTCTTGGTTGCATTTGGGATTAGTTCGTCCACATTCTTCGCATCCAATTTGTTTATAATCTTCCTTTTATCTCCTCCGGACTTTAGTAATAAATTGTCCCTTAGCACCGACTGCCACGTATAAATTAGGTTTAGCGCAAAATCTCTGTCCGCTAATTTAGTTTTGGCGCTTTCTACATAGTCTAGTTTCTCCCCCTGATTAGAGTTTAGTAGCCTAATAAATTCTTCGGCCGCCTGCCTGTGCTCTGGGGTATATGCCAGTATGGACCCTTTGACGGATATCTTTTGGCATCTGGATAAAATTGTAGGCAGAAGTTTGTTCTCGTTTTGAGTTTCTAAAATTATCTGCGAGTTTGGGGGCGGTTCTTCAAGGGTTTTCAGAAGCGAATTTTGGGCTTCCAGAGTCATCAAATCCGCATTTTCTATGAGAACAATATTTTCTTTATGCTTGATGGGCTTTTTTATTAAGAAATTACCTACGCTTCTAACATCACCTATCCCTATAGACTTTTTTTGAAGGTCCCTCTTGATCAAGAGCAGATCTGGATTATTGGATGTAAAGATTTCCGACTTTAGCTGCTTTAACTTTTCTTCCCTACTCTTTTTGTTTCCGCCAGATACTATTATAGAGTGCATAGAATAATTATAATTGTTAAATTGCTAAATTGCTAAAATATTGTTGTATTTTGG